>Ga0008833_1001435_pt1 | contig 10486 bp, 13 predicted proteins | sample HotLakConsoUCCLE_FD_62216 | JGI IMG/M metagenome (GOLD analysis project Ga0008833, IMG submission 62216) | Hypersaline microbial mat communities from Hot Lake, Washington, USA - Hot Lake Consortium UCC-LE | ecosystem: Environmental > Aquatic > Non-marine Saline and Alkaline > Hypersaline >... | reverse complement strand
CTTCTACATCATCGGCACCGTGGCCGGGCCGCATCCGTACCCCGCCATGGTGCGCGACTTCCAGGCGGTGATTGGCCATGAAACCCGCGCCCAGATGCTGGAAAAGCAAGGCCGCTTGCCGGATTCGCTGGTGGCTTGCGTGGGCGGCGGCTCGAACGCCATTGGGTTGTTCTATCCGTTCCTGGATGACCCGGACGTTCACATGATCGGTGTGGAAGCGGGTGGCAAGGGCGTCAAAAGTGGTCAGCACGCCGCCAGCCTGAACGGCGGCACCCCTGGGGTACTGCACGGCAACCGCACCTACCTGCTGCAAAACGAAGACGGCCAGATTACCGACGCTCACTCGATCTCCGCCGGGCTGGATTATCCCGGCATCGGGCCCGAGCACGCCTGGTTGCACGAGCAGAAGCGGGTTGAATACGTCTCGGCCACCGATGACGAGGCGCTGGAGGCCTTCCAAATTTGCTGCCGCAAGGAAGGCATTATTCCCGCGCTGGAAACCGCCCATGCGTTGGCAGAAGTCGCCAAACGCGCACCCCAGCTTCCCCGCGAGCACTTGATGGTGATCAACCTGAGCGGCCGTGGCGACAAGGACATGACCAGCGTTGCCCATCACCTTGGCGATAAATTCGGAGTGAAAAACGTATGAGCGCGATCCAGGACAACGCGATAAACACGAGCGTGAATCAGACCATGCATAACCCCACGCGTCTTGAACACTGCTTCAGCACACTCAAGCAGCAAAACCGCCCGGCACTGATCAGCTACCTGACCGCCGGCGACCCGGAGGCCGACACCTCGCGTCGCTTGCTCCACGGGCTACCCGCCGCCGGGGTGGATATTATCGAGCTGGGCATGCCGTTCAGCGACCCCATGGCCGATGGCCCCGCCATTCAAAAGGCGGCCCAGCGTGCCCTGAACAACGGGCAGACTCAGGCCAAAACGCTTGAAATGGTGCGCACCTTCCGCGAACAGGACAGCACCACGCCGATTGTGCTCATGGGTTACTACAATCCCATTTACCGCTACGGCGTCGAGCGTTTTTTGACCGATGCCGCCCGTGCCGGGGTAGACGGCCTGATCGTGGTGGACCTGCCCCCTGAACACGACGAAGAGCTCTGCCAACCCGCGTTTCGGCACGGCATCGATTTTATCCGTCTGGCCACCCCGACCACCGATGCCAAACGCCTGCCCAGAGTGCTGGCGAACGCCTCCGGGTTTATCTACTACGTTTCTGTCGCGGGTGTGACCGGCGGCAACGCCCCCACGCCGGAACGGCTGGAAGCCTCGTTGGCACGACTGCGGCAAGATACCGAGCTGCCCATCGCAGTGGGCTTTGGCATTCGCACCGCCGAGCAGGCGGCGAGCATTGGCCGCTACAGCGATGCGGTGGTGGTTGGCTCCGCGCTAGTGGACTGCATCGAGCATGCCAAAACACCAGATGAAGCCGTTGAGCGAGTACATGGCCTGGTGAGTGAATTGGCGGAAAGCGTCAGGGCGTGCCGGAGGTAAGGCACTGCCAATGATTGTGGCTTTACCTAGCAAATGAATAAAAAAAGAGCTAATATCAATACTATATTAAGTGCTTTTTATAAGGTTTCCAGGAGGCCGACATGCACCAGGTATTAGCAGATTTTTCTGTAAGTATCTCTGAGCTAAAGAAAAATCCATCTTCGCTGCTTGCCAGGGTTAGCGGCTCCCCTATTGCCGTGCTGAACCATAACAAGCCAGCCGCCTATTTAATCCCCGCCGAAACCTATGAAGCCATGATGGAAATGCTAGAAGACTATGAGCTGGCCAAATTGGTGGATGAACGCCGAGCTGATAAAGATAAGGCAGTAACGGTTACGTTAGATGACTTATAAGCTTCGCTTTCTGCCAGCAGCGCTTAAAGAATGGGAAAAGCTCGGCGGGCCAGTCAAAAGCCAGTTTAAAAAGAAGCTCGCGGAAAGGCTGGAATCACCCAAAGTAGCCGCTGATAAATTAAGCGGCTTTGATGCGTGCTACAAAATCAAGCTTCGCAGCGCTGGCTATCGCCTGGTCTATGAAGTCGTCGACGACGAGCTGTTCGTTTATGTCATTGCCGTTGGCAAACGCGATAAAGGCAAGGTCTATGCGTCACTTAAACGTCGTATGTAATGTGGGCCTAACTCGACCTGGGTTTAAGCGTTAGCCAGCGAGCGGCACCCACACATGCTCAACACCAATCGATATCGCCACGGCGACCAGTAGCCCTGCCATCAGCCAGTTAAAGCCCTTCATCACTCGTGTGCTTTTAATGCGCTCACCCACCAGGTTACCGATGACCACATAGCTGCCGGGGGCGCCCGCCGCCATGGCGGACAGCCCTAGCGCCCAGACCACCTCAGGTAGTCCAGCGCTTGTGCGCCACCCGAATGGCCGTCGTGGACTTCCCCCGGGTTAAACAGAATCACGTTGCCCGGTGGGCTGCGATGAAATTGCCCGCCGCTGAAAAAATCCTGACGCCCGGCCAGCGTGACGCCAAAGGCATACTCCTCATGGGCATGTGGGTCGTAACTGAAATCCTCAATGCCCGCCTTCAGCACCGTGAGCGTAGGCACGTGATGACTTTTGAAGAACTCAAACCGGCTGGCGTTACTCATACCGACTTCCCTCATGAAACCTGACTTGATGAAGTACAGCCTTAGCTTATGCCGACAATGTCGCCGATGCTTGTACATAATTGCTCATCGACTGTTCGTTGATGGCCTATTGTTAGTGAACACCACCAAGGATTCGGTATGGGAAAGCTCTTTTCACTAATGATTGCGCTGGTGCTGGTCGGCTGCGCCGCCATCCAGCCGTATGATGAACGTGACGTCCAGCGCGATGCTGGTCTGGCCATCCAGGAAGTTTACGAGGGGGCGCTGCCGACGCTGTCCGAGGACAAGCAGCGCCACTTTGCCCAGCGTCTCTACCGTCTGACGGGCGAGCAGCGCTGGCGGGCTCTCAATCGCGCCTACGGCGAGCGTCTACAGGTGCGACTCGAGGAGGACATCGTCGGCCTGGCCGAGCCCGGGTACGCGGCCGCCCGCAGCAGGGCGATCGTTGCCGACTACTCGCAGAGCTCGGCCAAGCAGCGCGCCCGACGCGCCATGCTGGGTGAGTGGGGGGAGATTCCCTTCGCCCGGGGGCTGCTGTTCCGCCTCGCCCAGGCCGAGTATCACGACTTGCTGCCGACCATTGAGGACCACGAGCGGGCGCTGGACTACCAGGCAGAGGTCGAATGGGCCGCCTTCCTGACCGACCCTTCGGTGATCGGGATTTACGCCGCTCAGGTGGCCAACTATGCGTACTTCCTGCACCAGCTCGGCGTGATGGACCTGCGCCGGGAGGTGGAGGCGGCCTTCCGACGTCACTACCCACCCGAGCGAGTCGCCGAGCTCGACGATGCCGAGTACCATAACTGGCTCTATGGCCTGACCCACTTCGTCATCGCTGACAGCCGCTACTACCAGCGGAAGGTAGACCCGGAAGCGCACGCTTGGGTGTTGGAAGCGCTGGAGCGGGAGACGGCTAACATCCTGGCCCGGGCCTCGGCCGACATCCAAGCCGAGGTGGCGTTGGCCTTCCTGCTGGCCGGCCGCGAGGACCACCCACTGGTGGGCCAGGTGCGCGAGGCGCTGGTGGCGGCGGTGGACCCGGCCAGCGGCATCATCCCCTCGTCCTCGGGGGGAGTAGGGCTGGCGGGTGGAGAACACCGCAACGTTCTGGCGATCATGGTGTTACGCTGGCCGGGCCGCCTGCATCCCGGCCCCGACCTCTCGGATGAGGTGGGCGGGCGCTGAAGAAGCCATGACGCCCGGCGAGTTTGACGTCAATGACACACGCTTAAGGATTTTGCATGAGAAAGCTCTTTTCACTGATTGTACTGTTAGCGCTGGGCTATGCCGGGCTCTATGTCTATTACGGCGTGGCCGTGAAGCAGGAAGCGCAACAGCAGCTGGATGACCGGGGGCTTTCCTCCATCAGCGTGGATAACGTCGAGTACGGCCTACTGGCACCCATCAGCACCTCCGCGACCATCACCATGACCGTCGCGTATCGCGGCGCCGAGGCCGCGCTGGATTTAGCCGTGCAAGGCCACCCGGTATTTTCAGACGAGGTAAGCGTCGAGTTCGATGGCCTCCAGGCGCTGCGGATGGGCATCGGCTTTGGGCAGGGTGAGGATTAAAACGGGCGATGACCAGGTTAGGCGCATCCATGCACTACCGCACGTTGACCACAACGACTATATGTTTGGCGCCAACTATCAACGAGTTGGGCAGGGAGCTTCACCAGCAGCCTGCCTAGCTGGTTTCTTGGATGGCTTGCACTGGTGAGCTTTCACTATCGCAGACCATGGCGCAACCTGCCTGGCTGAGCAGCAATTTAACCAAGCTGAGCCTCAATCGCCGCCTTGTCGATCACCGACCAGACCTCACGAATCTTTTGGTCGTGGAAGAGGTAAAACACATTCTCGCAAAAAGTCACTTTTCGGCCATTCACAGGTAGGCCCATGAAGTTACCTTTAGGTGTGACATCGAATCGAAGCCTGCTCGCAATATGCGGCGGATCAGCGACCAACAGCTCAATGTTGAAGTGAAGGTCAGGTATCTGCTCGTAATCGGCTTCCAGCATGGCGCGATAGCCATCAAGCCCGAGTGGCTTACCGTTGTGATGAACATCTTCATGCACGAACTGGCCAAGGTTCGTCCAGTCTTGTTTATTGAGGCAGGTGATGTAATCACGATAGGTCGCTTCAAGATCAACATTGCTCATCCTTCCTTCTCCTCTTCTAGGCCAGACTGACGGGCTTGTTATAGCATATCTGGTAAGTGCAACTACGTTGTGCAGCACGCTGTATCAATCACCAATAGGCCTTCGATAAAACCAGCTTTGTGCTGGGGCGGGCCATGGCGATTAACCAACAGGCGATTGTATCGGTGCCGCACTGCTGGGATTATTAATGACCATCCAACGGCAAGGAGACGTGAATGAAAGCCATCGTGTTTGACGTATTTGGCACTATTGTCGACTGGCGTTCCAGTTTGATTAACCAGTTCCGGGCGTTAGAGCAGGAGTTGGGAATTGAGCTACCTAGTGAAGCGCTGACGGATCAATGGCGTCAGCATTATGCGCCTTCGATGGATCGGGTGCGTAAAGGCGAAATTCCGTGGACGGGGTTGGATGATCTGCATCGGGAAAGCCTGGTTAAACTCCTCAATCAACATGGGGTGATGCTAGACGAGGCGACCATTGATCGCGTCAATCACTTTTGGCACCAGTTAGACCCATGGCCGGATGTTCAGCGCGGTCTTCAAAAATTGAAAGAGCACACCATCATCGCCACCCTGACCAACGGCAATTTGTCGTTAATGGTGGACGTTGCCCGTTATGCCAAACTGCCATGGGATATGGTGTTTTGCGCCGAGCTATTCCAGCACTATAAGCCTGATCCTGAGGTCTATTTAGGGGCTTGCCGCCTGCTTAGCCTGCCGCCAGAAGAGGTGATGCTATGCGCAGCGCACAATTACGATCTGGGGGCTGCCCGTGCATTGGGAATGAAAACGGCGTTTATACCCCGTCGCACAGAATATGGCCCACAACAGCGCAAGGATTTAGAGGCAGAGCAAGCATGGGATTTTGTAGCTCAAGACCTCGTCGCGTTGAGTGAGCAGCTAAAAGGACACTAGCCATTGGGTGTGTCCAAGAATAGGCCCGACGGTTAACCAAAACGTAGCCAGCAAGATGGAACAGTCATGCACCCGTTAGCCGCCCAATGGAGAGTAAGGCTACTCAAAGATAGGCATATCCCGTTTGATCCTAACCACCAACCAGTGAGACCTCTTTAATGCACTACCGCCCCATGACCATCGACGACTATGACGCCACCATCGCGCTATGGAGCGAAAGCGAGGGCGTGCGGCTGCGCGATGCGGATTCCCGAGCTGGCATTGAAAAGTACCTGCGGCGCAATCCCGGCCTGAGCTTTGTGGCTGAAGAAGAAGGACAACTGGTGGGAACGATCATGGCAGGCCACGATGGCAAGCGTGGCTATGTGCAGCACTTATCGGTGGCGGACTCTCATCGCCGCAAAGGCATTGCGACGAAGCTGGTCAGCCTTTGCCTGGAAGCGCTCAAGCATGAAGGCATTCTGAAATCGCACCTGATGATTCTTCCCGAGAACGAAGCGGCCAAACAATTCTGGGCCAATCAGGGCTGGGCATGCCGGTCGGATATTCAGCTGTACTCGTTTGTGAATGGGGATAACCCGAACGTTTAGCCGTTATCACACCCACATGATACAGATCGCTCCCGCGCCTAAAGTGGGATGGGACGAGAATGGGATTCAACGAACGTTGTTGCTAGGCTAATTTAACTAGAGCTAAAAAGCCGCAGGGAACAACCTAATGCCACAGGCACCACGCATTACGCTTCACCCCGTTAGCCAACGCGTGCAAGTGCATGTTGATGGCACATTGCTTGCTGACTCGACCAACGCCCTTGAACTCAGCGAAACCGGCTATCCGCCGCGGCATTACATACCACGCGAAGACGTGCGGATGGATTTGCTTACCCCCTCAGAAACGACCACCCATTGCCCGTTTAAAGGCGACACGGTGTATTTCTCGCTGGGCGAAAACCAAGACATTGCCTGGAGCTACGAGAGGCCGATTGAAGGGATGGAAGCGATAGCGGGTAGGGTAGCGTTTATTGAGGAAGAGAACGAATGAAGTTCCTCGACTCTGAGCTGACATGCCGAGCAACGCAGAAGGCGCGCGAATTTTGACTATACGAGATAATTTAAATTAACTTTACAAAAAAGCATAGACTTAGGGGTATAGTAGCGCTGTACTTGGCACAATCGATGTTGCCCGCCTGTGTGTTAAGCTCGCGGCAGCATTTCTGGTGGCAGTCGCTCTTAAGTTCGCTTGCAGAAGTAAAGAACGTAACAACGTGCAACAATTCGCGACGTATTGATGTCGCCGGATGGTCTACTGCGAAAGCCACCTTTGTGCATGTGATTAAGCATACCTAAATGAAAGATACAGAGAACCTCGCGAGAACCCTAAAACGATTTTAGTCATTCGGAGTTCATGCCAGTGAAGCCCGAGTTGATAGATAGTCTCGAGGAGAAATATTCATGCGTACCCGCCGACCTGAAACAGCTAAATGAGACTCTTGGATACGGAAGTATCGAACATTTTCATGTTCAGTTTTGCCAACACGTACAGTAGCGGTGGCACTAACAGTGGTGCTTCTGTTGCCTGCCAATTCTTGCGGTTACTGCTGCTACTGCTACTGCTGGCGCCTGTCAAGGTATTTGCCCAGGATGCCGCTATTGACTGGTTCGAAGCGCCGGAACCGGAGATGAGCATAGAGGATATCCGGGCCCTGCCTGAATCGCAATGGAAGCCAAAGGCCAGTGGTGAAACCCTGAACTTTGGGTTCAGCAGCAGCAATTTCTGGCTCCGTGTCGAGGTGTCGGCGGAACCGGACAAGCAGTTGCTGGAAATCGGTTATCCCCTGCTGGGCGACGTCCGAGTCTACTGGTTCGTCGGTGGCGAGGAAGTGGAGCGTTACCTCACCGGTAACCGCTGGATGTTCACTTCCCGCCCAATATATCACCGTAATTTTGTCTTCCCAGTGCCCTCTGGTACCGAGCAAGCCACGGCCTACGTGCGTGTGCAGACCGAGGGATCGGTGCAGATCCCCGTTCATGTAACCACAGAGTTGGACTTTCTGGCGTCTGAGCAACTGAATTACGGTTGGCAGGCAATGTATCTGGGCGTCATGGCCGCGATGGCACTTTACAACCTGTTCATTTTCATGATGGTCCGGGATCTGGCCTACCTGTGGTATGTTCTCACCGTTATTGCCTCAACTCTGGTATTGCTCAACTTCAGTGGTCTGGTATTCCAGTGGTTGTGGCCCGACCTGCCGATTATCAATCGGTATTTCGCGCCATTGATTATCTCCTCCAACGCTTTCTTCGCCGCCATGTTTACGCTGAGTTTTTTGGAAGTGCGACGATACAGTCCTGTTGCTCACCGGTTACTGCAAATACTCGTGCTGGTCAGTGTTGGCTGTTTTGTCTACGGCCTGTTCGGTAGTTATCAGATTGCCACTATCCTCGTCAGTGTGCTGGTTGCGGTTGCTACTGCGCTAGGATGGGTGATAGGACTGGTTGTCTGGTATCGGGGGCAGGTGCTTGCCAATTTCTATTTACTGGCATGGACGCCGTTGCTGTTGGGGCAACTGGTCTTTGCCATCAGTAAGATCGGCCTGATTCCCACCAATACCCTGACCGTGATGGCGCCGCAGATCGGCGCAACGCTGGAGGTCGTTCTTTTGTCGTTTGCCCTGGCTTATCGCATCAACCTTGAGCGTCAGCACCGAATCGAGGCACAGCGCTATGCCCTGGACATAGAGCGCGAGGCCAACCAGACCCTTGAGGCACGGGTTCAAGCACGTACGGAAGAGCTGGAGCAGGCTAATGAGCTGCTCAAGGCGGTCACAATAACTGACGGCCTGACCAAGGTGGCCAACCGACGCCGGTTTGATGAAAAACTGGAAAGCGAGTGGAATCGCGCAATTCGACAGGGGCAACCGGTAAGTTTGGTAATGCTGGATATTGATCACTTCAAGCAGGTCAACGATAACCTTGGGCACCTGGCAGGGGATGATTGCCTGGTCAGCGTTGCTCAGGTCTGTGCCGATGAAATACAACGATCAGGGGATCTGCTGGCGCGATACGGCGGCGAGGAATTCAGCGTGCTACTGCCCGCCACACTGGAAGATGGGACTGTCAGTATGGCAGAACGTCTGCGTGTTGCGGTTGCAGAAACGCCGATTCATGTGGTGGGTAGCGACAGCCCGATAAACCTGTCAGTCAGTGTCGGTGTTGCCACAATGACACCGGGTCCCGGCAGTCACCCTGCAGAACTCATAGGCCAGGCTGATGAAGCTCTCTATGCCGCAAAAAAAGCTGGCCGAAACCGGGTGATGGTGTACAGAGGCAGCGGTAGCCGGGCGATTACCGGCTCTTGATGTCAGTTCTCCAGCTTGTAGTAGCCCGGGCCGACGAAACTAACGACAACTGCGAAGAACAGGAATAAGCCTGTAGTTCCATTGACCAAACGCCATTGCTGCCCAGTGCTATCATTTCGTGGCTATGCACCATGGCAATGGCCACCAGCATGTTGAAGTCATTCGTCAGCGTACCGATTCGGGTCTGGTAGCCAAGGATCGTTGCCAGTAACTCGCCTATGAAGACGGCCCAGGCGAGCATTTAACATGATTTAATCCCCCACGGAAGCGACTGAGAATTCGGTCATATAGTTGACGATGAAGTTTTCGAAACTTACTCGCCAAAAATCGAGAGTTCACTGATTTTTTTGGCCGCACAGCCAAATAGCAAAATGCTTAAAAATCGGCTACACAGCGACCGATTTTCCGCCACTTGGCGGTTCCAAACCGGTGCGTGAGTCGGGCGTTATATCAGGCCTTAAAGACCGTTTTTGGCCGTAAGCGGGCATGGGTATTAATTTACGACTAACATTCGTTAATTAATGCTGAGGCCGCCGGTGGCGCTATGCCCAGAGACGCATAGCGCATCCGCCATCCCTCCGTCAGCGGTAATGAGCACTGTTCAAGGGTGCGCATCATCATGGGGAACACAATGACAAAACAAAAATTGATTCTGCTATTCGATGGAACGTGGAACGACCCTGAAGACCAGACGAATGTTTATCGTATTACGCGGCTTATTCATGATTACGATGGTGGTGTTAAACAACGGTTCTATTACGACCCCGGTGTGGGTACCTCCAGGTTTCAGCGCATTAGCGGCGGTGCCTTCGGTGTCGGGCTGAGCAAACATTTACTGAAAGGCTATGACTGGCTTGCCAGGCGCTATAAAGAGGGCGATGAGATCTGGATATTCGGGTTCAGCCGCGGTGCCTACACGGCCAGAAGCCTGGTGGGGCTGATACGAAAATGCGGGTTAATGCATGTGGTTACGCCAGGATTGCTCGATAAGGCCGAAAGTATTTATCGGGACAAGGCGCTGCACCCAGACGCTGACGTTTGCATGGATTTCAAGAAGAGCTTCAGCCGCCAGCCAAGGATTCATTTCATTGGCATCTGGGATACCGTTGGCGCGCTGGGCGTGCCGGGCACCACCCTGTTTAAAAGCAAATACGATTGGCACGATACGGAGCTTTCCAGCATTGTTGATCATGCCTATCAAGCGGTAGCGCTGGACGAGCACAGAGCGACCTACAACGTCTCGCTCTGGACCAGCCAGGATGGCAAGCAAAAAGCGGGAAATCTCGACGTAGAACAGCGCTGGTTTATCGGCGCCCACGCCAATGTAGGCGGCGGGTACGGCGCTGACGACACACTGGCAGATATTTCGCTGAAGTGGATGTTAGGCAAGGCGGAAAAAGCGGGCCTGAAAGTAGCTCAATACGAGGTGCTT
>Ga0008833_1001432_pt1 | contig 10517 bp, 11 predicted proteins | sample HotLakConsoUCCLE_FD_62216 | JGI IMG/M metagenome (GOLD analysis project Ga0008833, IMG submission 62216) | Hypersaline microbial mat communities from Hot Lake, Washington, USA - Hot Lake Consortium UCC-LE | ecosystem: Environmental > Aquatic > Non-marine Saline and Alkaline > Hypersaline >... | reverse complement strand
AGGCGCTCTGGTCGAGGGTCCAGAGCCACGCGGCAGCTGCCTTTGACGTGCTGAAGGGGCTGTTCGCCTGGACCCCGCTGGGGCTCGTCATCGAGCACTGGGAACCGATCCTGAACTTCTTCCGCGAATTGCCCGGGCGCGCCGGCGCTACGATCGTCGCCGGCGCCGGCGCCCTGATCGAGGCGGGCGCGGCTCTCATCCAGGCGCTCTGGGACGGGATCAAGGCGAAATTCGAGGAGTTGCTCGTCTACGTCCGCGAGATCCCGGGGCGCATCACGGATGCGATCGGCAACATCGACCCAATCGGCGATATCAGGCGGGGCCTAGGGAACTGGTGGAACGGGGAGGAAGGCGCCGAAGCAACGCCGCCGTCGCCGACCGTTCCCGCCCCCGAAGGCCCGCCCCAGCGACAGTCGAGCCTCGACACCCCCGCCCTCGCGGGAGCGCGGCAGCTCGCCTCGGCGAGGCCGGCGACCTCCGGCGCCGCGCCCCGGCCGGAGCGGCAGGAGGTCGCCTTCGCCGGCGAGCTCGTCGTGCGTGTCGACGGCCCCGGCCGGGTGACGAGCGCGCAGTCGAGCGATCCGCGCGTCGACATCCAGCCGCAGCGCGGCCCCTCTCTCGCGCTGTCCTGAGAGGCCTTTCATGCCCGTCTTCCGAAACGTCACCGACCTCCTGCCTGGCCTCCTGCCCGCTGCCTTCCGCGGCGCGCGCTTCCACGTGGTCGACGTGCGCCACGAGGTCGGCCGGCGCATCGTCTTCACCTACTTCCCCGGCGTCGACGAGCGGGCGATCGAGGACCAGGGCCGCTTCGACGGCCCGATCTCGATCATCGGCCTCGTCGTCGGCGACGACTACGTCGCGCAGGCTCGCGCGCTGCAGGCGGCCTTCGCGGCGCCCGGGCCGGGGACCTATCTCGATCCCTGGCTCGGCGAGATCCGGGCGGTGGTGCCGACGCCGGCGCGGATCACCTTCTCGACAGCGGAGCTGCGCGTCGCGCGGGTCGACGCCATCCTCGAACGCGCCCCCTCGGCGCTTCCGCCGATCCTCTCCTCCTTCGCCCGGCTGCTCTCGGCGCTCGGCGGGATCTCGGCCGCGGCCTCCGCCGTGATCTCCGATGCGCTCGCCGCCCGCGGCCTGCCGATCCTGGCCCTCGCGGCCGCCAACGACGTCGCGGCGGCCGCGATCGGCGTGGCGCTCTCCCGCGCCATCCGGTCCGCCGGCGCGCCGCTCCTCGTCCCGCCGCTCGAGGGCCTCGCGAGGAGCCTCCAGCGCGGCACGGGAACGTCGGCGATCGCAGCCGCCGTGACCGGGCTCGGCGTGACGCTCGGCGAGGCGACCCGGCCGCGGCTGTTGCCCATGATCGGCGCAGGCGGCCCGGCCGCGCCGCGGCCCCGCCCGCTCGCCCCGCGCCTTGGAGCGCGCCTGGCGCTGGCGATCGCCAGCGACGTTGCTGCGCTGCCGATCCTTCTCCCGGCCGACGAGGCGGTGCGCCTGGCCGCTCGCGCGGAGGCGGTCGCCGCCGGCGCGCGCTCGGCGGCGCGCATTCCCTTCGAGAGCCGCGAGGAGGCGCTCGCCTGGCGGGACGACGTCGATGAGATGCTCGCGGCCGCGGCCGACGCGGCGAGCCTTCTCGCTCCGCGCTCGCCGGCCGACGTGGCCTCGCTCTGGCGGGCTATCGGCGAGGCGCGCGCCGCGCTCGGATCGGACATCAACGAGATCGTCGGCCGCCTGCCGCGCACGCGCCGCCTGCGCACGGGCGCCGGCGTCACGGCCTTGATGCTGGCGCACGACCTCGTCGGCGACGATCCGACCCGCGTCGAGGCCTACGCGGCCGACCTCGTCGCCCGCAACCGCCTGCGCTACGCCTCCGCCCTGCCGGCCGACGGCGTGGAGGTGCTTCTGTGAGCGAGCTCGTCCGCGCCACCCGCCGTGTCGTCGCGACCGTCGCCGGCATGGTGCTCGACCGCTGGACGCGGGTGAACATCTCCCGCTCGCTCGGCGAGATCTCGGGCAGCTTCGTGCTCGAGCTGCGCGACGACGTCCGCAACCTCGCCACCTGGCCCTACGCATCCCCCGGGTCGATCGGGCCGCTTCTGATCTCCCAGCGCGTGACGATCTCGATCGACGGCGAGGTCGTGCTCGTGGGCTGGGTCGAGGACGTCCAGGCCGACGCCGGCGAGGGCGAGGCGCGCCTCGCGATCGCCGGGCGCGACATCACCGGCGACCTGGTCGACTGCGCAGCCGCGCCGGAGGGGCCGGTCGAGTACTTCAAGCTCACCTGTGCCCAGCTCGGCGAGCGCCTGGTGCAGCCTTTCGGCCTCGCCTGCCGCTGCGACGTCGACCCCGGCGAGCCTTTCGAGAAGTGCTCGATCGACGCGGCCGAGACCGCCGTCTCCGTCCTCGAGAAGCACGCACGCCAGCGCAAGCTGCTCGTCACTTCCGACGGCGTCGAGGGCCTCGTCCTCACGCGCTCCGGCCAGGATCCCGCGGCCGGGCCGATCGTCTTCCCCGGCCGGGGCGTGATGCGCTCGAGCGGGACCTTCGCCGCGCGCGACCGGTTCAGCCACTACTTCGTCAAGGGCCAGGCCGAGAAGGCCGGCGGCGCACGCGCCCGTTCGGCCCCCATGACGCCCGGAACCACGCCGGGTGGCCGCACGGACGGCGCTGCGGCCGCCTACCGCGCCCGCAACGGCGGCGGCAACGTCACGGGCAGCGGGGGGCGCAGCGGCCGAGCCCGCTCGGCCGAGCGCGGCGGCGTCGAGAACCATGGCCTGGCGCGCGATCCCGAGATCACGCGCTGGCGGCCGATCGTCGCCATGATGAAAAGCCAGGAGAGCGCCGGCGGCGCCCAGGAGCAGGCGGAATGGATGGCCGCCGTGCACAAGGCGCGGGGCATCAACATGGCCTACAGCGTCGCCGACTGGCGCGGGGCGTCGGGTGCGCTCTGGCGCCCGAACACGATCGCCCGCGTCACGGACCGCTATCAGCAGGTCGACGAGGATCTCCTGATCGACGCCGTCGACTTCGTCTACGGCGAGGAGGGCGCGGTCACCGAGCTGCGCCTCGTCGGCCCCGAGGCCTATTCCGAGGAGGGCGAGTGACATGCGCAATCGCGAGGACGCCGGCGTCGTCCGCGGGATCGTCGCCCGCGCCGTGATCGAGGCGACGAACGACAACGGCGGCGCCCAGACCGCCGACGTGACCGTCTTCAAGGACGTCCGCCGCTCGGGCGTCGAGATCCTCCAGCCCTTCGGTATCGCCTCGCGGGCGCCCGCCGGCGGCCTGGCGATAGTCTTCGCGATCGGCGGGGACCAGGGCGACATGGTGGCGCTGATGCCGGGTGCCCCCGAGCATCGCTTCGGCGGGCTCGCCGAGGGCGAGGTGGCGATCTACACGGCCGAGGGCGACTTCTTCCACCTGCGCGCCGACGGCAGCGCGACCGTAAAGACCTCGAAGAGCCTCGACGTCGAGGTCGGCGGCACCGGCAAGATGACCCTCGACGCCTCGAGCTGGCGCGTCGAGGTGCCGGGCGGCGTCCTCGCCATGGACGGGTCCGGCCTCACCCACAACGGCAAGAACATCGGCGACACCCACGTCCACGGCGAGGTGACGCCCGGCGTCGCCGACACGGGCGTGCCGTCGAACTGAGCCCACCTCCGCGCCCGCACCCCTGAACGGCCTCGCGCGCGCGCGTCAATCTGCGCCCCATGTCCGCCACCGCCTTCTCCTCGATCGAGTTCCTCGACGCCGCCCTGGTCTACGACCCGGTGCGCCGGCGCGCGGATCTCGCGCTCGACGAGGACGGCTCCCTCCTCCTCGACCTCACGCCGGCGACGCCGATGCTCGTCTCGCTCGGCTCCGATCGCCGGGCGCTGCCCGACGACGAGCTGCCGAGCGGCGAGGACGTGCTCAACGCGGCCGGCGGCTTCGCCACCCGGCGCGGCTGGCCCGGCGACGCCGTCGACGCCAAGCGCGATCTCATCGGCTCGCGCCTCTGGCTCCTCGATCGCGAAAAGGAGAGCGACCTCACGCTCCGTCGCGCCGAGCTGTACGCCCGCGAGGCCTTCGGCTGGGTCGAGGACGAGCTGGGCCAGGCGGCCGAGATCTCCGTCGCCTGGGCGCGGCGCGGCGTGCTGCGCCTCGTCGTGCGTGTCGGTGAGACGTCGCTCGCGATCCTGCGCCGGCTCGGGGGCGCCTGATGCCGTATCCGATCCCCACGCTCGAGGAGCTGACGCGCTCCCAGGAGAGCCGGCTCGAGGCGGCGCTGCAGCGCCACGCCACCGACGAGGGCCTCGCCGTCACCTCGGGCGCGATCGCGCGAGCGGTGCGCACGCCGCGTGGCGTCTTTTCGGCGATCGTGCGCAACAACGCCCAGCTCCTCTGGGGCGCGCACCTCCACCTCGGCTGGGTCGGGCGCCAGGTGCTGCCGCAGACGGCCGACGCCGACACGCTGCTCGAGCACGCCGACACCTGGGGCGTCTTCCGCCGCGCGCCGACGCTGGCGATCGGCCGCGTCGCGCTCGCCGGGACCCCGGCGCTCGCGATCCCGGCCGGGCTCGAGCTGCGCGCGCCAACGGGCGCCATCCTCGCCACCACCACCGCTGGCGCGCTCGACGGCACGGGTTCGGGCACCTTCGAGGTCCAGGCGCAGGCGCCGGGGCCGGACGGCAACGTCGTCGCAGGCACTGTCCTGCCGCTCGTCTCCCCACTCGCCGGGCTCGATCCCCAGTCCGCCACGGTCGACGCGGACGGCGTCGCCGGCGGCGCGGATCTCGAGACGGCGGCGGCGCTGCTCGATCGCCTGCTCGCCCGCATCCGCCGCCCGCCCCACGGCGGCGCGGCCTTCGACTATCCGACCTGGGTGCTCAACGAATTCGCGGCCTCTCACGTCGCCGTGAGACCCCTCTTCAACGGCCCCGGCACGGTGGGCGTCGTCGTCGCCATGGGCACGCGCACGGCCCCCCGGCCGCCGACGCCGACAGAGATCGAGGCGATCGGCCGTCACCTCGGACAGATCAATGGCCCGCAGGGCGAGCGGCCCGTGACGGCGGACGTGACGGTGCTCGGCGCGACCCTCGTCCAGCTCCCCCTCACGCTCGAGGTGGAGCCCGACACGCCCGGCGTCCGCGCCGCGATCGCCACCGCACACGCCGCCTTCCTCGCCCGCGAGGCGGAGATCGGCGAGCCCGTTTCCTTCTCGCGCCTGTCCGAGGCGATCTCCTCCGCCGTGGGCGAGTACCGCCACGTCCTCATGTACCCGACGCGCGACGTCTCCTTCGGCCCGCTGGAGCTGCCCACGCCCGGCTCGATCACGTGGGTGGCGGCATGAGCGAGCGCTGGGAACTGATCCTCGACGAGCAGCTCGCCGCGCTCCCGCCAGGCATCGCCTGGCCGCGCACCCGGGACAGCCTGCTCGCAGCCTTGCTCGAGCCGATGGCGCGCGGGCTCGCGGACCTCTACGACGCGGCCGACGCCATGCTGCTCGAGATCGACCCGCGCTCCGCGACCTGGCTCCTGCCGGACTACGAGGAGGCGCTCGGGCCGGACCCGTGCCGCGCCGGCGGGTACGCGGAGACGCTGGAGGAGCGCCGTCTCGACGCCCACGCGCGCTGGGTCGCCGGCGGCGGGCAGTCGGTGCCGTTCTTTCTGGCGCATGCCCGCGTGTTCGACCCGACGGCGACGATCGAGGAGTTCGCGTCGTTCGAGTGCGGGGCCTCGGAGTGCGGGATCAGCTGGTCGAAGCCCGAGGATTGGTACGCGCCCGAGGGGCTGCCGATCGTGGCGTCGACGGGCGCCGTCGAGGTCGATGATCAGGGACGTACGGTCACGACCGGGCCTCTCCTCAGGCTTCCGCCACGCTGGCAGCTCGGGCCGCCCGAGATGCGCTTCTACTGGCGCGTGAGCTTCTCGCGCCCGGAATTCGAGTGGTTCCGGCTCGGGCAGGGCGGCGGCGAGTGCGGCGTCGAGCCGCTTTGCGCCTTCGAGCGCCAGGAGGAGGCCGAGTGTCGGCTAGCCCGGCGCAAGCCGGCACACACCCAGGTGCTCTTCGATTACACCGCGCCCGCCTGGCGCTCTCCCGAACCGCTGACAGGTGCCGCATGAAATACATTCCTCCTTTCGGCTTCGCCGGCGAGACGCCGTACGTGAACGGCAACCCGGCGATCGCCCAGAGAGGCTCGATCCCGCCGGCAGAGGCGATCGAGCATCCCATGCGCGAGATCGTCGAGGTGATCGCTCATGCGGGCATGACCCCGTCCGACAGCGATCTCACGCAGCTGCGGCAGGCGATCATCTCCATCTTTCAGAGCCTCAGCGGGGCCGGAGACACATCGGATTTCGTGACCATGACGCTGGCGCGTGCGCGCCTGCCGATCTTTCCCGAAATCCTGACGGCTGACGGACGCATGAACGTCTCGTCTCCGGGCGCCGGTTCGATCCAGGTGCCGTCCGGCGTCCTCTTTGCGCACCGCGGCATCTATCAGATCGCCACCTCGGACTTCCTCGAAGCTCAGCGCACCTTCGCGACGACTGCGAGCAAGGTGTATCACCTGCGCTGGCGTCCGGCGCCGGCGAACTTCGTCCTGCTCGACCTCGCAGACGTCGCCTACAACCCCACCGCCGCTGCCGAGACTGACGCGCGCTTCGACAGCTCCTTCGACGACATGCTGATCGCCCGCGTCGTGACGAACTCGAGCAACGTCGCGACGATCACGAACCTCGCAAACGGTGATCGCCTCTCGGGGGTGTTCTCCAAGGCCACTTCCGAGCAGCAGTCCGGCGGCTGGGACGGATTGCCCCAGCTCACCGGTGCGGTGAACTTCGCCCGCACGCCGGCTGCGTTCTTCGAGGAGATGGACGGGGAGGTGACGACGAGCACGGAGGCGATCGCACGGGCGTTCGTCTCCGCAAATCGGTACGTGCTGACGGCAATGGTCCAGGCCTACATCGTCGGCAGCTCGACCTACATCTCCGGCAAAGCGCGCGTGCGGGTGACGGCATGAGCGGAGAGACGATCCGACCGGACCTCCTGGACCCGGAAACAACGCCGTCCCGTGCGCAAGGCGCGCACTTCATTCGCGATGGCCTGTCCGTGTATCTGACCGTCGCGCAGATCCTCGGGCAGCTCGTCCGCGGCGATCTGGCTGGCAGGCTCTTCGCGTCCGACGCTTCGTTCGACCCGGCAGTCGTCGAGCTGCTCGCGGCAACAGATGTTCAGGCCGCGATGGACGAGCTGGCCGGCCGTGTCTCGCTCGATCCCACCGCCGTCGGCGAGGCTCTGGCCGGCGCCGCGGATGAGATCGCCGCCCTGCAGGCGCTTGGTGCAACGGCGATCGGCTTATCACTCTTCACAGCGGCCGATGAGGCAGGCGCGCGCGCTGCGATCGGGGTTTCGGGCTACGGCCTTCGCAAGATTTCTCGCTTCACGACATCTGGAACGTGGACGCCGGAGCCATGGGCGCGCGTCGTGCGCGTACGCGTCCAAGCCGGCGGTGGCGCTGGCGGCGGCGTAACGAGCGGCACCGGGAGTGCCGGCGGTGCTGGCGGCTCGGCCGGCGGGTATGTGGAGCGATGGCTCTCGTCGGGCTGGGCGGCGTCGGAAACCGTGACGGTCGGGGCCGGCGGCACGGGCGCCGTTGGCGGCACTGGCGGCAGCGGTGGATCGAGCGCGTTCGGCTCCCTCGCAAGCGCGACCGGTGGCAACGGAGCAGGTTTTAGTTCCCCAACCACGTCCACTGTTCGTGGTTCCGGTGGCGGCGCCGCGCCCGGGATCGGCAGTGTCGGCGGCGGGACGTCACTTCTGGACCTCACGATTGCGGGCGGCCGTGGCCTGTTCGGAGTATCGTACGCAGGGGCCATGGCAATCGCCGGTCCCGGCGGAAACGCCGCGCTGGGCCAAGGCGGCGGCACGATCAGCGAAGGGCTAGCCGGCCGAGCGCCTGATGGGGGCTTCGGCGGCGGCGGTGGTGGCGCTGCCGGCACCGGATCCGCGCTGGCCGGCGGGAATGGCGCTTCGGGTGTCGTGATCGTGGAGGAGTTTGAATGATGCGCTCGGCACTCGTGGAAGATGGCGTCGTGGTCAACGTGATCGTTGGGTCTCTGCCGGGCTACGTCAAATGCCCGGTCGAGGTGGGGCCGGGCTGGGCATTCGCCGGTGATATGTTCGTTCCGCCCGCCAGTGCCGATCCCGAGCCGGTTACGCTTGCGCAATATCAGGCAGCTGTAGAGATGCACGTCGAGGCCACGGCCCGCGCGCGGAGCTACAGCTCGGCGGTATCTTGTGCGTCCTACGTCGGGTCTACGAATTCTGGATGGGCGGCGGAAGCACAGGCTTTCGTGGCCTGGCGCGATGACGTCTGGGAGGCAGCCTTCAGTGCTCTCGCGGCTTGGCAGGCCGGCGGCGACCCGCCCTCGATCGAGGACCTGGTCGCGAGCCTGCCGGAAATGGGGTGGCCGCCGGCGGCGTAACGGCCCGCCCCCGGGCCGAGAACCGGGGGCCGAGGCGTGGGGACGCCTCGCACCACGGGCAGCCTGTCGAGGGAAGCCCGCCCAGCGCCGTGACGCACTGGCCCGGTCGCCGGCCGGCGATCAAGAGGGCCGTGAGTCGGAGCACGCCGTCAATGGCAGAGACAGCACACCGCCGCGTCCGCCCGACCCGGGGACCGGCGGGCTACATCGGCGGCAAGCGCAACCTGGCCCGCCGGCTCGTCGCGCGGATCGAGGCGATCCCGCACGGGCTCTACGGCGAGCCGTTCATGGGCATGGGAGGCGTCTTCCTGCGCCGCCGGCAGGCGGCGGCCGTGGAGGTGCTGAACGACGCCTCGACGGACGTCGCCACCCTGTTCCGCATCCTCCAGCGCCACTACGAGCCCTTCATGGACATGCTGAAGTGGCGCCTCACCTCGCGCGAGGAGTTCCAGCGCCTCCTCGCCGCGGAACCGGCATCGCTCACGGACCTGGAGCGCGCGGCCCGCTTCCTCTACCTCCAGCGCCTCGCGTTCGGGGGCAAGGTGGTCGGCCGCAGCTTCGGCGTCGATCGAGACGGCCCCGGCCGCTTCGACGTGCGCAAGCTCGGCCCGCTGCTCGAGGAGATCCACGAGCGCCTCGCCGGCGTCGTGATCGAACGCCTCGACTTCGAGGAGTTCCTGCGCCGCTACGACCGGCCGGACGCCCTCTTCTTCGTCGACCCGCCCTACTGGGGCTCCGAGGGCGACTACGGCCCCACCTTCGCCCGCGCCGACTTCGAGCGCCTGGCGGCCGCCCTGCACCGCCTGAAGGGCCGCTTCCTCCTCACCATCAACGACCGGCCGGAGACCCGAGCGCTGTTCGAGGGCTGCTCGATCGAGGCGGTGGCGACGACGTACAGCGTCGGCGGCGGCGGTGGGCATCGGGCGGGGGAGATCGTGGTGAGCACCGCCGGCGGCGCGCCCGGGCTTGGCAGTGCCCCAGGTGCTCGGTAGGGTGGCGCTCTCTTCAAGGGGGCACTTCGATGAAGGTCAAGCTGATCGCCGGGATGGCGCTCGTCGTCGTCGTAATGGGCGCCGTCGTGAGCCAGGGAAACCAAAACCGTGAGGCCGAGGAAGCCGGGTTCGAGAGCCACGCCGAGCGGCTACGGGCGGAGCAGGCCGGCTTTACCGATGCCGTCGCATGGCGCGAAGCAAGGGACGCGGAGGAGGTCCTCGCGGCAGAGCAGCGGGCGGCCGCGGCCGCGGCCGCCGAACAGGAACGCGTCCGCGAGGCCGCGGCATGCCGCCAGTCGCTCGAGTGCTGGTTTGGCGAGCATCGCATTCGTGCGGAGAGCCGTTGCAAGGGACAAATCGAGCGCCTCGCCCGCTACGAGGTCGAATGGACCGATGGGTGGGTGGACCCGATGTTCACCCGCGGCCGGTGGGAGGACGAGGAGGCTGGCGTTCTCGTGTTCGTGGGCGACCGCGTCCGGTTCCAGAACGGCTTCGGCGCGAGCGCAAACATGACCTATTCCTGCACCTTCGACCCGTCCGATGAACGGGTCGTCGCGGTCGACGCTTGGGAGGGTCGCCTGCCCGAGTAGGACCTCTCTGAGAGGCCTCTTAGACGCTCATGGGAACACTTCATTCGGGTGCAGGACCAAGTGTCAATCGCTGCAGAACCATGTGGCGCGCTTCACCGGTTTGTACCATTGCCCCGGCGCCGCCCCTCACCCCCGACCCCTCTCCGCGAAGGAGAGGGGAGAGCGCGCTGCATCACCGCTTACAACACGGGCGGGTGATCAGGCGTGGGCGGGCTCCGGTGCCGGTGTTGGGGGGTGGTTTGGCGGGGCTTGGTGGAGTTGGTCCAGGGTTTCGCGGATGGTGTGGAGGCGGGTGACGATGATGTCGGTGGCCGTGCGCAGGGCGTCGCGATCGTCGCCGTTCTCGAGATCGGCGAAGGCCATGTCGAGGGCGAGGAGGAGGGCGCGCAGCTCGCCCAGATCATCGGTGATGCCGAGCAGCGTGAGCTCGGCGCTGGCGGGCAATCCCCCGTCTGCAGGGGATGCCGCT
>Ga0008833_1001431_pt1 | contig 10522 bp, 8 predicted proteins | sample HotLakConsoUCCLE_FD_62216 | JGI IMG/M metagenome (GOLD analysis project Ga0008833, IMG submission 62216) | Hypersaline microbial mat communities from Hot Lake, Washington, USA - Hot Lake Consortium UCC-LE | ecosystem: Environmental > Aquatic > Non-marine Saline and Alkaline > Hypersaline >... | reverse complement strand
CTGAACCCGGCGCGCACGGGCTTCTACGCGGTTCAGCTCTTTTCGCACAAGGTTCTGAGGCGGCTCGTGCCCTTCCTGCTGGTGCTGCTCTTCATGGTCAACGCGGCCATTCTCGATGCGGGGCCGTTCTATCGAGCGGCGTTCGCGGCGCAGGCGGTGTTCTACGCGGTCGGAATTCTCGGCCTCTTCGTGCCGGCCCTTCGCCCGGTGCCGGGTTTTCGGCATGTTGCCTTCGCGCTCATGGCGCTCGCCGCGATGGCCGCGGGCATCGTCAACTACTACCGGGGCAAGCGCAGCACAATCTGGGCGCCGGTCCGCGACAGTGCGGGTTAGCGCCTGAAGCGGCGGCCCAGCTTCTCGGCGACGACATCGCGGAGGCGGACGAAGTCACTGCGCCGGAAGAGCACCACTTCGCCGATGCTGAGGTCGACGGCGCGGGCGTAGATGCCGATGAGGCCGATGGTTCCCGCGATGTAGACGGCACTCGTCGTGTAGGCGGCCCCGAGGGCTCCGTAGGTCGGGATGACGAACCGCCCGGCCACGACGATCACGATCAGCATGGGCACGACGACCCAAAGCGCGACCCAGGGCCGACCCCGCCCCGTCAGATCCTGCCGCAGGATCTTGAAGACCATGATCGCGACCGTGCCCGGCAGGAGCGCGCGGACGATGTCGGCGCTGGGGGCGAAGTCGCGGCCATATGCCAATACGACGAAGTACGGAATGATCGCGGCGATGACGAGCGACGCCAGTATCCCGAGCAGGAGTGTCAGCCTTGCGAGGGTGGCCACCTTCTCGGAAAAGACTTTGCCGTCCTGCGCGGCGGCGCTCTTGGCGAAGACCAGTGCCGAGACCACCGTGGGGATCTGCCAGATGAGTTCGGCCAGCATCGAGCCGACGGAGTAGGTGCCGAGCTGGTCGATTGTTCCGTATCGCTGGATGAGAAACACGTTCGCCCGGTAGATGAGGATCATCAGGAAGTAGACAAACGAGAAGGTCATTCCCGATTTCACGAGGCCGCGGGCCAGCTCGCTGTTCCAGCCCGCCCTGATGGAGTGAAGCTGCGAGAGCTTGTAGAGCAGCGTGCCGGCCACGAGCAGCCCCGCGAGCGCTATCGCGCCGACCGCCCCCGCGGTTCCGAAGCCGAAGACGAGGACGAAAAGCACCGTGAGGACGAATTTCCCGATGCCAGGTCCCCATGACATGATCGCGTAGGTCGGGATGCGCTGGTAGCCGAGGAAGACCCCGGCGATGTAGTTGAAGAACACCGTCCCCGGCACGATGAGCACCGCCGATGCCACGAGCACCGCGGTGTAGTCGTCCTCCCATGCGATGAGGATCCACCCAAGGCTCGCGGCCATTCCGATGAAGCTCGAAATCAGCCCGACCGTGAGAAGGGTCTCCACCACGCTCGCGGCCGGCCAGGTCTTCTGTCCCATGTGGAACGCGGCGGAGTGGCCCATGCCCCCCGCACAGACCGTCAGCACCAGTTGTGGTGCGAAGAGGATGGCGGCGATCAGACCTCGCGCCTCGACGCCGAGCGTGCGGGCGACGATTATTCCCGTGATGAAGCCTGCAATCTGCACGGCGACGCGACTGATCAGCATCGTCACGACGTCATCGGCAAAACTGCGTCGGGCCCGGACCGGGCGCGCCTCGTCCGACGTTGACAAAACCTGCCTCCTTCGAAGCCCTCACGCCCCAGCGCACCGCTGAAGGCCATGCAACGCGCATGCGTCACGTCGGCGCCCTCAATCTTGCACAGGCACGCAACAAAGTCGCGCCACCCCCCGCCGGTTCCATCGGGACCGCGCCTGCCGGGGGTCTTGCAGGCGGGATTGCGCCTTTCGGGGCGGGCAGCCGCCTGCGCCCACCCCGCGCTCGGTTGATGCGTTGTTCGACAACCCGGGAACTGGTAAATCTTGCGAGTCAGCGGAGCGTTTCGACACCGAACCACGTTGGGCTCGGACTGCAAGCGCCACAGAAGAAACCCAGGTAGAAAGCATGGCTCTTTCCCGCGTTCGTCTTGTCCCGGTCTTCGCGATGTCCTGTCTTCTGTCGTTGCAGAGCGTGCAGGCGCAAACGGCCATGGAATACTACAGCGACCGAGGCTGCGCCCATCCGATCGAGCCGAACCCTGCTTCGTATTCGCGCGTCGTTCGCGACCTCGTGTCGTCCAAGACGGTCGATATCGACGGATCGGAGTGGAACGACACCCTCATCGTCGGCTGCGAGATCGACGGCGCGGGCGGCGACGGTATCCAGATCCGCAACGTCCGCAATCTGGCGATCGTGGGTTGCAACATCAAGGATGTGCGCGGGACCGGCATCCGCATTCGCTCGACGGGCAGCACCACGGGTGTTCAGCTCATCGGCAACCGCATCGTCGGGACCGGCGAGAACGGCATTTCCGCCGCCAAACGGGTCAAGGACGAAGTCGATCACACGAATCTCGTCATCGCGGGAAACCAGGTTCGCGATACCGGCAAACGGGGCAAACGCGGCCTCTATCACGGGATCTATTCGCAGGTCTCCGACGTAACGATCTTCCGCAACCGCGTCGAAGGCGACCGCGACGGCAACGGAATTTCGATCCGAAGCTCAGGAGTTGTCGCCTGCAACGCCATCAGCGGGCGTTCGGACGACGACAAGCCCGGCATTCGCTACTTCGCCGACAATTACTCCGGGCCGTCGCGGCTTCTCATCATTCGTGACAACGAGATACGCGGGAGCTCGCCGGCGATCGACATCCGAACGCCAGACTCCTGGGCAAAACGCGAGACCGATGCGCTCGTGACGACCTTCGTGGTCGAGAACAACCGAACGACCTCGGAGGAGGCGGTTTCGGTGGACGATTACTGGCTGGATCTGGAGCGCGCGCGGCTGACACTGGAGGGAAATCAGCAAATCGGTGGCTGAACCTGAATTCGGTCCGGAACAAAAGTCTGCCGACCTGCGTTGCCTTGGCGCGTGATCAGCGCGCCTGTGTGTTGAGGGGGTGCACCATTGTCTGATGCCGGGGAAGACCAGAGATTGATCGACCCAAGCAATGCGGGAAGGGCGCTTTCCAGAGGTCGATGGCTGATCCTGGCGGCGGCCGTCATCGGTGCGTTGCTGGGCTACCATTTCGTGAAATACGAGGTCGGTTCCAGCGCGACCTATTCGAGTTCGACAGATTTCCGCGTCATTCCGGTTCGCGCGGAACTCGAGTTCGCGCGCGATGCGCTTGGCGGAAGTTCCGCCGAGCAGACGCGGGCGTTGATACGAACGGTCAAGGAACTCATCACCAGCGACGATGTGCTGAATGCGGCGCTCGCCGACCTTCCCGAAGCGCCCACGCGGCAGGATGTCGGTCTGCGTGAGGGGTGTTCCACGTCCGACCTCATCAACGATATCTGTGCTGCCGTCACCATCGCCGGACCGGGCGCAGGGGGGTCGGGCATCGGGCTCGATGTCTATCGGAACGCCATTGCCATCGACCAGATCGACGGTTCGTTCGTTCTGAGGCTCACGGTTTCCCTGCCGAACCGGGACCTGGCGGCAGACCTCGCCAACGGGCTGATCGACGCATACAACGAGGCCGTGGAGTCACTCGACGGTGCCACATACGCGCGGATCAGCGACGCGTACGAACAGCAACTTGCGGACCTCAAGGCGCAGTATTCGATGCAGCTCGACCGCGAGCTGGAGCTTCGCCGGGAGATCGGGGCCTTCGCTCTCGAGGCCGACGTCGACCGCCTGCAGAACCAGCTGGAGGCCCAATCGGCGGCCCTGAACGAAGACGAGATTGCCCTCACGGCGACCCGCGAAAGCCTGGCCGCACTGGAGCAGGCGACCGCCTCCGGGCAGCCTGCCGCGACGGGTCCGGCCGCACCCGGCGGCGCAGAGGACGATCTTCGCACGCCCGTCTCGCTCGGCGCCGTTCGGTTGCCCACGCAGCGCGAGGTTCTATCGGCCGAGATCGAGCAACTCACGGCCCAGATCGAAGAACGCCGCCAGCTTCTCGAAACGCTCGAGAGCACCATGTCCGAGACGGCGCGAAAGCAGATCCTGCTGCGCCCGACGATCGCGGAACAGGCGACCATCCGCGACAGTATCGACGAACTCACGAAGGCGCGCCTTGACGCGTCGCGGATCAACATGGCGAACGGCGCCCGCGCGGTGATCCTGCGCCAAAGCCTTGTCGCGACCCGGGTCGATCCGCCGACGCCAGTGCAGGCGGCATTGATCGGCGGCGCGGGAGGCGTCATCCTCGTGGCGTCGCTTCTTCTTCTGACGAGCGTGGTCTCCAATGCGCCGGCGCGGACAACTGGCGCGACGAAGCCGCGAAAGGTCGAGGGCCGCGAAGGCGAGGCGTTCGTTCTCAAGAAACCGGATCTTTCGGAGCGGCTCAGACCCGCCCGGTCATCGCCCGACGCGACGCCGAACAGGGCTTCCGCGCCCTCCGAGAATTCAAGAGGCCGGCCGCGTTGAGGTGCTGACTGCATGAGCGAGGCGACGGAAAGAGAAGCTGACGCAGGAGGCGTCAATTCCCGGCTCGCAGTTCTGGCGCTGAGCGGCGTCTCGGCCCTCGGCGCTCTCGCCGCCATGGTCGCGTCCCTGCCGATAGTGGCGGGATTGCTGGCATTGCCCGCCCTCGGCGTGGCAGGGTTCGCGCTGATGCGATCGGTGCTTCTTTGCCTCTCGCTCGTCGTGTTCTTCCAGCACAACGATATCTTTCTGTCTCTCATCGGGGTCCCTCAACTCAACAAGCTTCTGGGAGCTGTCGCCCTGCTGGCGGTGGCGCTCAGCCTCACCCACCGCGACTTCCGCCAGACCCTTGCGGCCGGCTTCCTGCCGCTCGTCTGCTGGCTCGGCGTCTTCATCACCTACGGAGCCTCGATCCTGATCGCTCAGGACCCGTCTCTGGCCTTTCAGACGACCGAGCGGCTTCTGAGCATGGGCATCCTTACGCTGCTCTTCGCCTTCGGCGTGAAGTCGCTAAACGATCTGCGGGTGATCCTGAACGTGTTTCTTCTGTCAATGGCACTCTCGGCCGGTGTCACGATCATCGACTACGTCGCGGGAGAACAGATGTTCAGCCCCGAGTTGCGCGGCGACGATGGGGTGGCGACCTGGGAGGGAACCGTGCGCTCGACGGGCACGACGCTCGAATCGGTGCCGATGTCGGCGACCCTGCTGCTCGGCGGCGTCATGCTCGCTTTCGTGTTCGCGTTCAGGTCGCCACGCAACCGATGGCTCTACGGCGCGCTCGCCGCGTTCGGCGCCGCGGCCATCCTGCTTTCGCTGACCCGAAGCGCCACGCTGAGCCTCGGCCTCGCGGCGCTCTTCATGCTTTGGCGGCTGAGGGCGCATCCGCAGTTCGGAAAGGCACTGGGCGGCCTTCTTCTGAGCGCGGTGCTCGTGGCCGCGCTGACCCCGGCCTCGGTCTGGAGCAAGTTCGGCGCGTTGAGCGACACGAGCAACGATTCGACCGTTCAGCGAAGAGCGAGTTACCAGGTGATCGGCGCCGATCTGATCATGCACAATCCGTTGCTGGGAGTCGGTGCGGGCAATTACATCGTGCACTATGCGTCCGACGAATATCGCTTCGTGCCGGGGCGGTCGGAGGAACCGCGACCCCTGCACAACGTCTATTTGCAGGTCGCGGCCGAAAGCGGGATTGCCGGGTTCATCTTCTTCGTCGCGATGCTGTGGTCGACGTCGCGCATTCTCTTCGACCTGGCGAGGTCCGGCAATGAGACCATCCGGCTTTATGCAGAGGCGCTGCTGTTCGCCTTTCTCGCCATGGCGGTGCAGTTCGTGTTTCTCTCGAGCACTTCGGTACTCTATTTCTGGGTGATCATCGGTCTTGCGATCGCGTTGCGACGCATTGCAGCTCATGATCGCGTCTAAAGTAAGTACTCAAAAGCGGGAACCGGTTTTGAGCTTCCCGGAAATACGACATTGATGTGATAGAGCGGATCGCGTGAATTCGAATGAACGCGGCACGCTCCAGAGCGATGCGTCTCGCCCGGGGAACCGGGCGAGACGCGGAGCACAAACGCCTTCGCCGGCGCTTGTAGCTACTCTGCCGCCATCTGCGAGTGCTCTTCCCGGAGGATTTCCGCACCCGGTATGCCCGCGAGTTCCAGGGCGTTCTTCGGCGGCGTCGGCGCTGCCCTGAATTGCGACAGATCGACGGTGACCGGCTTTATCCGTCGCTCGACGATGAATTTCAGCGCCGTGGCATTGAGGACGTTGCGCAACCGCTTGGGTCGCAGGCGTTGCGTCCAGTTCGGAAGCACCGTTCCCGCCGCCCGGCGATAATGGTTCTTGAGAAAGCGCGGTTCGACCTCGGGGTAGTTCTTCCTGACGCCCCAGTAATCGCCGATCAGTTTTTCCGAGACTTGGGTGAATTCTCGCGACCAGCGGTAGAAAAAGAAATCCCAATCGTATTCCGCGAAGGGCGCGATCACCCGGTAGAGTACCACGGCTTCGGGTTCGAAGGTGATCCGGTGCCCGAGCATCTTGATTCGCAACGAATCGTCGAGGTGGTCGTGCTTCGTCTGTCGTTCGTCGTGTCCGCCCATTTCGCGCAGGACATCCGTGCGGATGAAGGCGCAATGATACTCGAACTCGTCACACTCCCGCGGTGTCCGGTCGAGCAGGCCCGTGTCTCTTGCGACATCGAGGTAGGTCTTGTCGAGCCTGTGGTGGGACACGAGAATCGGCCGCCCCCGGCTGTCGCGCGTGACCTTTATTTCGGATCCGGCATGATGGATCTTCGGTCGAGGACTCGGTCCGATAAGCGTGAGCGGCGCTACGGCCGCCGCCCCGGTGCGTTCGGCATTCGCTTCCAGCGCTTCGAGCCAGCCGGGCGTATATTCGAGATCGTTGTCGCAATAGCATGTGTATTTCGTCTCGACCATCGCGAGGCCGAGATTGCGGACTTGTGGGGCAAGCAGAACCTCTTCGGTCTCGATACGTTCGTAGGGGCGTTCCTTCTCGATCGCGCGCATTTCCCGACGGACTTCCTCGGGCGCATTGGAATCGAATACGATAACCCTCACATCACGCGGAATGGTCGAAAACAGGCTGCGCAGCGATGCGGGATACTGCGAATAGCGCTCCCTCGGCGTCACGATGATGGTAGTCTTCATGTCAACCCCCACTTGCATTTTGCGGTAATCACTTGAATTGCACGCGTCTATAGGCGCCTCCGTTCACAAAGCTTCTGATGAACCTCCCCACGTGCAACACCGACTTGAGACGGGCCACCTTCCTGAAGGTCAGGCCGCCGCTTCCACCCACCTGACGGTGCGCTTCCATGGTCATGGACATGCCATGTTCCAACCGGTGACCCTGGAGCGAACTCGCCGCCCAGTCAGCGGACGCATGGTCACGGTGCAGCATGCCCTGCACAACCGGAGCCGGGTCAACCTGAACGACCTTGAGGCCCAATTCGTTCCAGATCGATTTCGTGAAGAGGATGTGGTCGATCTGGTCGAAGGGAACCGTCGTCGCATTCCAGAGGCGTCTGGCCGCGTCCCGGGTTATGAGGTAGCCGGCCGCTCCGAGGTGCACGCTCTCGAGTCTCCCGATCTTCCTTCCGATCATCGCATTCCATTCAAGATCGTGAATTTCCACATATCGCAGCATGGTTTCGAGCTTCACGATGTCGGCACCCGCCGGTATCCAGCCGGTGGTGGTGAACCGGGCGAAGTCATCGGAAAGCACGACATCGTCCTCGAGGACGATCCCGAACGGCTCGTCGTCGTCGATGATCCGTTTCCAGCAAAGGCGGTGCGAGGAAACGACCGCGAAGTCTATCCGTGACCGGGGCCTTCCCGTGACCCTGCCGGTGGGAATGCCCTCGTCGACTATGGCGTCAGGGTTGCGCCCATCGACCGCCGGTATGAACGTGAAGTTCACTCCGAGCCGGTCCTGCGTCCGCTCCATGAGAGCCCGCCGGTCCGCGCGGGAGGTCATGTTGACGACATATACAGGCAACTGCCGCATCTGGACGCACTTCCAAGGTCGGCCGCACCGGCACGAAGGACCGGGACGGGGACATACTGGAATACCGATCCCGAGCATGTCCCAGGCACGTTTCCGCTGTCAACGGGCGTTAGACCGAGAAGCGGGCCGCCTGCTGCCGCGTGGTCGGCGAGCCGTGGTCTGCGTGTACTGCACCGGATCCGGTCCGGAAAGCTCTGGCGGCGCTCCGGGGCGGCGAACCGCCCCGAAGCAGCATTCAACTCTCGTTCGAAATTCAGAGATCACGCGACGAGAGGATAACCGTCATCTCCAAACTCTTCCTCGTCGGGCATTTCTCCGGCGTCGGTCTCCGGCAGCATGTCCGACAGTAACAGGTCTTCGCCGTCAGCGGCGAAGAGCCCCGCAACATCCTCGAATGTGTCCCGAAACTCGACGTTGGCCCATGTCTGGTTCCGGATGCCGCTATCGACGAGATAATCCTTTTCCACATCCATCACCCGGTTTCCGGCGATCAGGAAATCGTTGACGATCCAGTCCTGCGGTTCGATTCCCGATGGGATCGCCGAATAGACGGACTTGAGTTCGATACCGGAATAGAGGCTGTCGTTTCCCATGACCGTGTTGTTCGCGATGATCAGCTCTTTCGAGTCGCCGGTCATGTGGTCCGCGTAGTACTTCAGGCCGGACCCGTAGTCGTCGGTGGTTTCGATATCGATGTAGTTGTCGACGACGATGCCGTCGCCCCGGATGGAGATGCCGTTCGCATCCACCTGTCCGATGATCGTGTTCGACGACACCACGACGCCCGAGGTCTGCACGTAGATCGCATGCGCGGTCTGGTTGCCGATCGAGCCGGTATCTCCGATGTCGTTGTCGTGGATGATGAGGCCCTTGTGATCGACATCGTCGCCCGACCTCTTCGCCGCGCTGATCGCATTCTCACGGATGCCGTCGAAGGTATTCGACGTGACCGTGCAGTCTTCGGTGCTGCCGGAAGAGCGGAACCTCACCGCTGTTCCCTCGATGTCTTCGAAGACATTGTCGTGGATGGTCACGTTCGAGACGTTCCGCAGATCGATCCCGTGTCCGTCGATGCCGACGAACTTGCAGCCGATGATGAGCGTATTGTCGTCGCCCTCATCGAGCCTGAGGGTCGAGTTAAAGGTCTTGCCCATGATCACGTTGTCGTAATCGGCGGGATCGACGGACGGGAGTTCGCGGGCCGCGGCGGCGATCGGGGGCAATTCCGACCGATCGCTTTCGCCTTCGGCCCAGCCCGGGTCTTCCGGAGTATCCGGTTCGTCCGCGCCGACGGTCGGTTGCGGGGCAGGCGCAGGGGCGACGACGTCTTCCTCCTGCTCGGCGACCACGGGTTCGGGCGGCTCCGTCACGACGTCGCCGGCCTCGGGGCTTTCGGAGAGAACAGGCTCCGCCGGAGTTTCGGGAAGCGGTTCGCCGGCTATCGGATCATCGGTTCCGTCCTCTCCGGACGGATCATCCCAGGCATCCTCGCCGTCCTGTTCCGACGGGGTCTCCACCTCGACGTCATCGTCCTGCGGGTCGAGAACTGCCTCTGTCACCTGATCCTCCGAGCGGTTTCCGCCAAAGGCGAAAAGGCCCATTCCGGCGCCCAGCATACCGAAGAGCAGAAAGAGCGGGTTCATTTCAACGCCTCCCCGGCAGGACGACAGCTGTATACGGTTCTTGTTGTTGCACGCATTCGCATGGCTCCATTCGTGATCGGGCCGCCTTCCGGCAGCCAAAGATTCTCCAGCGGCAGCGAGCTGCCACTTCTGCGATTACGGGAATTCGGTCACTACTCATGAACACGGCCATGTTCCGGCCGGGGGGCGACGCGGTTGCGCGGCGCAACATCCTCTTGTTGTTCTCGGCGCCCCCACGGACAATCTACATCATCGTGGTTTTTCCTCAAATGCCCCTCCGGCTGACCTCGGCAAATCCTTGCTGCCAGGGAAGCAAGAGTTCGCCGTCGCAGTGGCGCGAAATCGGTCGGGTCCGGAAAACCAATGTCGAGTTGCTGGGGGAGGCCGAGGCGGTCCTTTCAAAGTCACGGCGTCCGACCACGGATCCGGACGCGACCCGCGAAATCAAAAAGTCACCGACAGGTCCGGCGGGTCAACGGTTACGCATCGATTGGAACGGAGCGCGGGCGGTTATCCGAAGATGGTCTTGAACCGGTCGATGCTCAGGCGGAAGCCGTCCTCGAAATTTCCGTTGCCCGGGTGGTAGACGCTTTCGAACGATATCACGCCATCATAGCCGTCGGCGCGCATGGCCTCCGCCACGGGATGGAACTGGTCCGCCAGTTGACCCTCGCCCATGCGTCGCACTTCCAGGGTGGCGCGGGGGGTGTCGACCTGCACGTCCTTGATGTGGACATGGCCCAGATAGCCGTCCTTCACCGTGGCCTGCCCCCATCGGGTGGTCCGGTTTCAATCTTAGTGCATGACGGGTCTGGGCGCTACGGCTGGCGTGGCCGGCGAAGCGGCTCCGGATGGCGAAGCCGGCCACGAGATGACTT
>Ga0008833_1001428_pt1 | contig 10546 bp, 10 predicted proteins | sample HotLakConsoUCCLE_FD_62216 | JGI IMG/M metagenome (GOLD analysis project Ga0008833, IMG submission 62216) | Hypersaline microbial mat communities from Hot Lake, Washington, USA - Hot Lake Consortium UCC-LE | ecosystem: Environmental > Aquatic > Non-marine Saline and Alkaline > Hypersaline >... | reverse complement strand
ATTCGGCGTCGTGCCCGATCTCATGACAGCCGCCAAGGGCATCACCTCGGGCACCGTGCCGATGGGGGCTGTCTTCGCGTCATCGGACATCCACGACGCATTCATGCACGGCCCCGAACACGTGATCGAGCTGTTCCACGGCTACACCTACTCGGCCCATCCTCTCGCCTGCGCCGCAGCCCTCGCCACCCTCGATACCTACCGCGAGGAGGGGCTTTTCGAACGCGCCGCGGAAATCGCGCCCTACTGGGAGGACGCCATTCATTCGCTGGCCGATTGCCCGAACGTGATCGACACCCGCAACCTCGGCCTCATCGGCGCGGTGGAGCTCGAACCTATCCCGGGCGAGCCGACGAAGCGGGCCTTCTCCGCCTTCCTCAAGGCCTACGAAAAGGGCGTCTACATCCGCACGACCGGCGACATCATCGCCATGTCGCCGCCGCTCATCATCGAGAAGAGCCACATCGACCAGATCGTGGAGACGCTGCGCGAGGTTCTGACCGCGCTCGATTGACCACGAAGAGCCCCTCTCCCGACCCGGGGCCACCGAATGAAAATGAGGCCCCGGGTCTGGCCCGGGGCGCGAGGAAAGAAGACGACATGGCAGCACCCGGCGAGAACCTCCGCATAAACGGCGAACGGCTCTGGGAGAGCCTCATGGAAATGGCGAAGATCGGCCCCGGCGTGGCCGGCGGCAACAACCGCCAGACGCTCACCGACGCCGATGGCGAGGGGCGCGCGCTGTTCCGGCGCTGGTGCGAGGAGGCCGGCTGCACCATGGGCCTCGACGAGATGGGCAACATGTTCGCCCGCCGCGAGGGGACGGACGAGGGCGCCCTTCCGGTCTACGTGGGCAGCCATCTCGACACCCAGCCGACGGGCGGGAAGTACGACGGGGTGCTCGGGGTGCTCGGGGGCCTCGAGATCGTCCGCACCCTCAACGACCTCGACATCAGGACGAAGCACCCCATCGTCGTGACGAACTGGACGAACGAGGAGGGCACCCGCTTTGCCCCGGCCATGCTGGCGTCGGGCGTGTTCGCGGGCGTGCACGAGCAGGACTGGGCCTATGGCCGGACCGATGCCGAGGGCAAGACCTTCGGCGGCGAACTGGAACGCATCGGCTGGAAGGGCGACGAGAAAGTGGGGGCGCGCAAGATGCACGCCTTCTTCGAGTTGCACATCGAACAGGGCCCGATTCTCGAAGCCGAGGGCAAGGAGGTGGGGGTCGTCACCCACGTACAGGGGCTTTCCTGGACGCAAGTCACGATCACCGGCAGGGAAAGCCACACCGGCTCGACGCCAATGCCCATGCGAAAGAACGCGGGGCTCGGGATGGCGAAGGTGCTGCAACTCGTCGACGAGATCGCCTGGTCGCATGCCCCCGACGCGGTGGGCGCGGCGGGGCATATCGACGTCTATCCCAACTCGCGCAACGTGATCCCCGGCAAGGTCGTCTTCACCGTCGACTTCCGTTCGCCGAACCTCGAGGTGATCGAGGACATGGAGCAGCGGCTCAGGCTCGGGGCGAAGACGATCTGCGCGGAGATGGGCCTCGACGTCGAGTTCGAGAAGGTCGGCGGGTTCGACCCCGTCGAGTTCGACGCCGCCTGCGTGACGGCGGTGCGCGACGCCGCCGAGCGGCTGGGCTACTCGCACCGCGACCTCATCTCCGGGGCGGGGCATGATGCCTGCTGGATCAACCGGGTGGCGCCGACGGCGATGGTGATGTGCCCCTGCGTCGACGGCCTCTCGCACAACGAGGCCGAGGAGATTTCGCCCGAGTGGGCGCGGGCCGGGGCGGACGTGCTCTTTCACGCGGTGGTGGAGACGGCGGGGATCGAGGGGTGAGGGTGCCTTGCCCGATGGCGTAAATCCGCTGGTCGCGATGGCACTTACACTTGCGCTCGGGTTCGCGATCTATTGGTTTTGGCCGAGAGCAGAGGTTTGGAGTGGGACTATTTATCCGGAGGCTGGCACGCTCCTGATATATGAGCATATCGGCGAGTTCCCGAGTCCGGAGGAGTGTCGAGCGGCCTCGTTGCGGAGACTGCAGGACTTCGAAGACCCAGTCTCGCTGGACTATGAATGCGGGTTGAATTGCACGCCATACAGAGAACGCTCGGACCTTTTGGTCTGTGAAGAGACGAGGAGATAGGAATGACCACGATCATCAAGAACGGCACCATCGTCACGGCGGACCTGACCTACAAGGCGGACGTTCTCGTCGACGATGGCAAGATCATTGAGATCGGCGAGAACCTGAAGGGCGACGAAACGCTCGACGCCACGGGCTGCTACGTCATGCCCGGCGGGATCGATCCGCACACCCATCTCGAGATGCCGTTCATGGGGACCTATTCCTCGGACGATTTCGAGAGCGGCACGCGGGCCGCGCTTTCGGGCGGCACGACGATGGTCGTCGACTTCGCCTTGCCCTCGCCGGGACAGGGCCTCCTCGACGCGCTCCAGATGTGGGACAACAAGTCGACCCGCGCCAATTGCGACTACTCGTTCCACATGGCGGTGACATGGTGGGGCGAGCAGGTCTTCGACGAGATGAAGGCGGTGGTGCAGGACCGGGGCATCAACACGTTCAAGCACTTCATGGCCTACAAGGGCGCCCTGATGGTGAACGACGACGAGATGTTCGCCGCCTTCCAGCGCTGCGCAGAACTGGGGGCGATCCCCCTCGTTCATGCCGAGAACGGCGACGTGGTGGCCGACCTTCAGGCGCGGCTGATGGCCGAGGGCAACAACGGCCCCGAGGCCCACGCCTATTCGCGGCCCCCCGAGGTGGAAGGGGAAGCCACGAACCGCGCGATCATGATCGCCGACATGGCCGGCGTGCCGCTCTATGTCGTGCACGTCTCGTCCGAAGATGCCCACGAGGCGATCCGCCGGGCGCGGTCCTTGGGCAAGCGGGTCTGGGGCGAACCGCTCATTCAGCACCTCACGCTCGACGACAGCGAATACCGGCACCCCGACTGGGACCATGCCGCGCGCCGGGTCATGTCGCCGCCGTTCCGCGACAAGAAGCACCAGGACAACCTCTGGGCGGGCCTGCAATCGGGCTCGCTCTCGGTCGTCGCCACCGACCATTGCGCCTTCACCACCGAGCAGAAGCGCTACGGGGTGGGCGATTTCACCAAGATCCCGAACGGCACCGGCGGCCTCGAGGACCGGATGCCGATGCTCTGGACCCATGGTGTGACAACGGGCCGCCTGACGATGAACGAGTTCGTCGCGGTGACATCAACGAACATCGCCAAGATACTGAACATCTATCCGAAAAAGGGAGCGGTGCTCGTGGGCGCCGATGCCGACCTCGTGGTCTGGGACCCGGACAAGGAGAAGACCATCACCGCCGATACCCAGCAGTCGGCGATCGACTACAACGTCTTCGAGGGCAAGCACGTGAAGGGCCTGCCGCGTTTCACGCTGACGCGCGGCAAGGTCGCGGTGCATGACGGCGAGGTGCGCACGGAAGAGGGGCACGGCGAGTTCGTCAAGCGGCCCCCGAGCCAGTCGGTGACGAAGGCGCTCTCGACCTGGAAGGAACTCACCGCACCGCGCAAGGTGGAGCGGACGGGCATTCCCGCGAGCGGGGTCTGAGCTTGACGCAAGCGCCTGCCGTCGACGGTGTGCTGGAGGCCGCGATCTATGTCGATGATCTCGACGCCGCGGTGGGGTTCTACCGTGACACGCTGGGACTCGAGGAGATCGTGCGAAACGACCCGCGCCACGTGTTCTTCCGCGCCGGCGCGACGGTGGTGCTCGCCTTCAACCCCGCCGAGACCCGCAAGGCCCCAGACCCGGGGTCCCTGCCGGTGCCGCCGCACGGGGCGGAGGGCGACGGGCACATCTGCTTTGCCGTGGAGGAACCCGAACTCGGGCGCCTCCGCGATGCGCTGGCCGCCGGGGGCATAGCGATCGAGGCCGACTTTCGCTGGCCGAACGGCGCCCGATCGGTCTATGTGCGCGACCCGGCGGGCAACAGCGTCGAATTCGCCGAGAAACGGCTCTGGGAGCCCGACGCGTGAACGGTGGCAGCGTCATCGCGGCGCGGGGGCTGGACCTTACATTTCAGACCGCCGACGGGCCGGTCCATGCACTCAAGGGCGTCGAACTCGACATCAGGAAGGGGGAGTTCGTGTCGTTCATCGGCCCCTCCGGCTGCGGCAAGACGACGTTCCTGCGCTGCGTGGCAGCACTCGAACACCCCACCGGCGGCACGCTCACGGTCAACGGCATGAGCCCGGACGATGCCCGCCGGGCGCGGGCCTATGGCTATGTCTTCCAGGCGGCGGGGCTCTACCCCTGGCGGACCATCGGCGGCAACGTGCGCCTGCCCCTCGAGATCATGGGATACTCGAAGGCCGAGCAGGCCGAGCGGGTGAAAAAGACGCTCGAACTCGTTGATCTCGAAGGGTTCGAGAAGAAGTACCCCTGGCAGTTGTCGGGCGGGATGCAGCAGCGGGCCTCGATTGCCCGGGCGCTGGCGTTCGATGCCGACATTCTCCTGATGGACGAGCCCTTCGGCGCGCTCGACGAGATCGTGCGCGACCGGCTGAACGAGGAGCTTCTGAGCCTCTGGGCGCGGACGGAGAAGACCATCGGCTTCGTCACCCACTCGATCCCCGAGGCGGTCTATCTCTCGACGAAGATCGTCGTGATGTCGCCGAGGCCGGGGCGGATCACCGACGTGATCGAAAGCCCCCTGCCGAAGGAGCGCCCGCTCGACATCCGCGACACGCCGGAATTCATCGCGGTGGCCCACCGGGTGCGGGAGGGACTCCGGGCGGGACACGGAGACGACATATGAGGGCCGCCGGGCAAGCCCGTGGCGCTGCGGCCCGATATGGCCGCACGGCGACCGATGCGACGATGCCCGTACGGGCGGCAGAGCCGCGCGATGCCGCCGCCTGCGCGGCCATTCTCAATGCCTGGATCGATGCTACGGACTGGATGCCGCGTGTGCACACTTCCGAAGACGTCGAAGCCTACTACGCCGAGACCGTTTTCGCCAATCGAAGGGTTTGGGTCCCGGGCGATCCCGTGGCCGGTTTCATGGTGATCGACCGGGGCGAGGGACAGATCACCGCGCTTTACGTCGCCACGCCGGGAAAGGGGCTCGGCCGGGCCTTCGTCGACCTCGCCAAGTCGCTCCACGACAGGCTCGAACTCCGGACGTTCGTGGCCAACGCGCGCGCGCGGCGGTTCTACGAGCGCGAGGGCTTCGTTGTGGTCCGCAGAACGGCAGGGGACAACGAGGAGGGGCTGCCGGACCTCCTCTACCGGTGGGAGGGTGCCCAATGAAGCGGGTCGCCCCGGTCCTCACCGTGGTCGCCGCCCTTGTGGCTCTTTGGTACGCCGCCTGCATTCCCATGAACGTCGCCGGAACCGTGAACCTCGCCAGGGTCCATGGCGAAGAGGCGGTGCCCGCGAGCCGGGTCGAGCGGCGCGACATGGGGCCTCTCGCGCTCGTCGTCGCCAACCCCTGGGCGGTGCCGCACACCTGGAGCGAGGAGAAGCCGCGCCTGCCCGCGCCCCATCAGGTCGTCACCGAGCTCTGGGCGACCACGGTCGAGGTTGCGCCGAGTTCGAACCGGAGCCTCGTCTTCCACGCCTGGACGACGCTCTCGGCCACGCTCGTGGGGTTTCTCATCGGCACCGGCGCGGGGGTGCTGCTGGCAGTGGGGATCGTCCACAACCGGGCGATGGACATGTCCGTTATGCCCTGGGCCATCGCGAGCCAGACCATTCCCATCCTCGCCATCGCCCCCATGGTGGTCGTGGTGCTGGCGAGCGTGGGGCTGACGGGGCTTCTGCCAAAGGCGCTCATTTCGGCCTATCTGTCCTTCTTTCCCGTCGTCGTCGGCATGGTGAAGGGGCTGCGCTCGCCCGACGCGATGCAACTCGACCTTCTCAGGACGTGGAACGCGAGCCGGGCGGAGACCTTCTTCAAGCTGCGTCTGCCGGCCTCGATGCCCTATCTCTTCGCCTCGCTGAAGGTCGGGGCGGCGGCGAGCCTCGTCGGCGCCATCGTCGCCGAACTGCCGGCGGGAGGCGGCGAGGGGATAGGCGCGCGGCTGCTGGCGGGAAGCTACTACGGCCAGACGATCCAGATCTGGTCGGCGCTTGTCATGGCCGCGATCGTCGCGGCCGGTTTCGTGGGACTGATCGGGTTCTTGCAAGCGCGCACTCTCCGGCGGATGGGGATGGCGCGGTGAGTTCGGGGCAGACCGGATATTTGACCCAGGGTGAAGAAACCGGGGCGGCAGCACGGGGCAGCCGGCTCCGGCCCGAGATCATCGCCGGCGTCGCGGTTGCCGCGGGCGCGGCGGCGGACTGGCGCCTGGGTCTCGTGCTGGCGGTCTGGCTCGGGTCGTGGTGGCTGAACGCGCGTCTCGCGGCGTCGGGAAGCCGGGCTGCGGGCTACCTCGTCCCGGTGATCTTCGGGGTGGTCCTGCTGGTGCTCTGGGAAATGGTGGTGTGGTTCTGGGACGTGCCCATGGTGATCCTGCCGGCACCCTCGGCGATCTGGGCGAAGATCCTCACCTCGACGCACCTTCTCTGGGCCGATTTCGTGCAGACCTTCGTGAAGGGAGCGCTGCCCGGCTACGCGATGGGGTGTGCGGCAGGGGTGTTCGTTGGCATTCTCGCCGACCGCTTCGGCTTTCTCCAGCGGGGCCTCCTGCCGGTCGGCAATTTCATGGCGGCGCTGCCGATCGTCGGCACCGCGCCGATCTTCGTGATGTGGTACGGCTTCGGCTGGCAGTCGAAGGCGGCGGTGGTGTTCACTATGGTGTTCTTCCCGATGCTCGTGAACACCGTGGCGGGGCTGAAGGAGGCGAGTGCGATGCAGCGCGACCTGATGCGGACCTATGCCGCCGGCTCCGGAGCGACGCTGTGGAAGCTGAAGCTGCCCGCCGCGATGCCCTTCGTCTTCAACGGGCTGAAGATTTCATCGACACTGGCGCTCATCGGGGCGATCGTGGCGGAATTCTTCGGCTCGCCCATCGTCGGGATGGGTTTCCGGATTTCGACCAGTGTGGGTCAGCTCGCACTCGATATGGTATGGGCAGAGATCGCCGTCGCCGCTCTGGCGGGGTCGCTGTTCTACGGCGCGGTGGCGCTTGCGGAACGGGGGGTGACCTTCTGGCACCCGTCGCAGAGGACGGGCGGCTGACGTAGCGCCATCCGTCCAGAAGAAAGAAACGACGACTTGGGGAGAAAGACCATGAAGACACTGATCGCCGGGGCGCTTGCCCTGACCATGAGCGCGGGCACAGCGCTTGCGCAGGATGCGCTGACGATGCAGCTGAAATGGGTCACACAGGCCCAGTTCGCGGGCTATTACGTCGCCAGGGACAAGGGCTTCTACGAGGAAGAGAACCTCGACGTCACGATCAACCCGGGCGGCCCCGACATCGCCCCCGAGCAGGTGATCGCCGGAGGCGGGGCCGATGTCATCACCACCTGGATGGCGGCCGCACTCGCCGCGCGCGAGCGGGGCGTGCCGCTCGTCAACATCGCCCAGCCCTTCAAGCAGGGCGGCTTGCAGGTGAACTGCCTGAAGGAAAACGGCATCGAGACCACCGACGATTTCGCCGGCAAGACCATGGGCGTGTGGTTCTTCGGGAACGAATACCCGTTCTACGCCTGGATGGCCTCGCTCGGTCTCGAGACCGACGGCGCCGACGAGAACGGCGTGACCGTGATCAAGCAGGCCTTCAGCGCCGACCCGCTTCTTCAGGGGCAGGCCGACTGCATCTCGACGATGACCTACAACGAGTACCGCCAGATCCTTCAGGGCGGAATCACGGAAGAGGAACTCGTCACCTTCAACTACCTCGAGGAAGGGTTCGGAATGCTGGAAGACGGGCTCTACGTGCTCGAGGACCGGCTCGCCGACCCCGAGTTCAGGGACCAGATGGTGCGCTTCGTGCGGGCCTCGATGAAGGGCTGGAAGTATGCCGAGGAGAACCCGGAAGAGGCCGCGCAGATCGTTCTCGACAACGACGCGAGCGGCGCGCAGACGCTCGACCATCAGGTCTACATGATGGGCGAGGTGGCGAAGCTCACCGCGGGGACCGATGGCGCGCTCGACCCGGCCGATTACGAGCAGACCGTGGCGACGCTTCTGTCTGCCGTGAGCCCCGACAATCCGGCGATCACCAAGGAGCCCGAGGGAATGGCATGGACCAGCGACATCACCGATGAAGCTCTGAACTGATCGCAATGCACCCGAGGAAAGGCCCCGCCTGCGCGGGGCCTTTTTCGTTCGGCAGATTGCCGCCGATGTGGCCCTGCGGCGACGGTCGATCCGCCGAAAAACCGACAATGCAAAACGATGCGAGACAAGAAGGGCGAGCTTCGTCTATCCGAATTGCGGGGGATATCCACACGCCGGCGTTGCCGGTGAATGAGATAAGAGGCAGCGATGTCCTACCTGGTCGAGAAGTTCTTTGCGTCCGATTTGCGCGCCGTCCGGCGTCGTGCACTGGTGTCCGGTTGGCGGGCCTGGTGGAAACGGGCGCTCTGAGGGTCTTCACGGAAGTGTGAATGCCGGGGTGTGATCTTCGTCACACAAGATAGCGCTCTTGCGCTGTAAGTTTGCGCCAGATCGATTCAGGGGCGTGTGTCCGATCGGTTTACGAGCGTGCGGCGTTGTCAGACGGTGGAAGTCTTGCGAGTGCATTGTCGCACGGAGGTCCGGTCCGAAGAGTGGTTCCCGAAGCGATCCGCCCGTCGCGATTTTCGACGGGCTTACTCAACGCGTGCAATTACTGCATCCAACCCCTCGTGTTCCGCCGCCGGCCCCCCCAGGCCGGCGGCAACTTTTCTCGGCCCTCCGACCTGCGGGTGCCGCCCGCAAAGGGGCCGGTTGGCCCCTCGGCAGGATGATCACACCCGGTTCATGCGGTTTTCGATGAGGTCGTGCACGACTTCGGGTTCCGCGAGTGTCGACGTGTCGCCGAGCGCGCCGTAGTCGTTCTCGGCGATCTTGCGGAGGATGCGGCGCATGATCTTGCCCGACCGGGTCTTCGGCAGGCCCGGCGCCCACTGGATGAGGTCGGGCTTGGCGATCGGGCCGATCTCGGTGCGCACCCATTTCTCGAGGTCCTTGCGGAGTTCGTCGGTGGGTTCGACGCCTTTCATGAGCGTGACGTAGGCGTAGATGCCCTGGCCCTTGACGGGGTGCGGGTAGCCGACGACCGCGGCTTCCGCGACATGCTCATGGGCGACGAGGGCGCTTTCGACCTCGGCCGTGCCCATCCGGTGACCCGAGACGTTGATGACGTCGTCGACCCGCCCGGTGATCCAGTAATCGCCGTCGGCATCGCGCCGGCAGCCATCGCCGGTGAAGTAGTAGCCCTTGTAATCGGAGAAGTAGGTCTTCTCGAAGCGGTCGTGGTCGCCCCAGACCGTGCGCATCTGCGCCGGCCAGCTCGACTTGATGCAGAGCACGCCTTCGGCCTCGGGGGTGGAGATTTCCTCGCCGGTATGGGGGTCGAGGACCACGGGTTCGACTCCGAAGAAGGGCTTCGTCGCCGAGCCGGGCTTGAGCGGCGTCGCACCGGGCAGCGGGGTGAGAAGATGCCCGCCCGTCTCGGTCTGCCACCAGGTGTCGACGATGGGGCATTTGCCCTTGCCGACATTGTCGTTGTACCAGTTCCAGGCCTCGGGGTTGATCGGCTCGCCGACCGTGCCGAGAAGCTTCAGCGACGACAGGTCGTGCTTTTCCACCCACTCGGTGCCCTGGCCCATGAGCGCGCGGATCGCGGTGGGGGCGGTGTAGAACTGGTTGACCTTGTGCTTGGCGCAGACTTCCCAGAAGCGGCCCGCGTCGGGGAAGGTGGGCACACCCTCGAACATCAGCGTCGTCGCGCCGTTCGCCAGCGGCCCGTAGACGATGTAGCTGTGACCCGTGACCCAGCCGACGTCCGCGGTGCACCAAAAGACGTCGCCCTCGTGATAGTCGAAGACATATTCGTGGGTCATCGCGGCATAGGCGAGATAGCCGCCCGAAGTATGCACCACGCCCTTCGGCTGCCCGGTGGAGCCGCTCGTGTAGAGGATGAAGAGCGGATCTTCGGCATTCATCTCGACGGGGGCGGAACGGTCGTCGGCCTCGGCGCGCAGTTCGTTGTAGTCGAAGTCGCGTCCGTCGACCCAGGTGGTCTGGCCGCCGGTGCGGCGAACCATCAGCACCTTGCACTCGTGCAGGACGTTCAGGAGGGCCGCGTCGGTGTTCGACTTCAGCTTCGTCGCCCGGCCGCCGCGGGGAGCATAGTCGGCGGTGATGACGACCTTGGCGTCGCAGCCATTGATCCGGGCGCCGAGCGCGTCCGGCGAGAAGCCGGCGAAGACGATGGAATGAATCGCGCCGATCCGCGCGCAGGCGAGCATGGCGAAGGCGGCCTCGGGGATCATCGGCAGGTAGAGAACCACCCGGTCACCCTTTCGCACGCCCATATCTTCGAGGATGTTCGCCATCCGGCAGACTTCGGAGTGAAGTTCGCGGTAGCTGATGTGCCTC
>Ga0008833_1001425_pt1 | contig 10619 bp, 12 predicted proteins | sample HotLakConsoUCCLE_FD_62216 | JGI IMG/M metagenome (GOLD analysis project Ga0008833, IMG submission 62216) | Hypersaline microbial mat communities from Hot Lake, Washington, USA - Hot Lake Consortium UCC-LE | ecosystem: Environmental > Aquatic > Non-marine Saline and Alkaline > Hypersaline >... | reverse complement strand
CCCGCCGCCGGTCGCGGCGCCTTGACCCTTCGCATGCCGCGCCACGCTTGCTATAGAGCGCCCGACACCTGACCCGAGGGGACCCCCATGAGCATCATCATCGACATCCACGCCCGCGAAATCCTCGATAGCCGGGGCAACCCGACCGTCGAGGTCGACGTGACGCTGGAGGACGGCACCGAAGGCCGCGCCGCCGTGCCCTCGGGCGCCTCGACCGGCGCCTACGAGGCGGTGGAAAAGCGCGACGGCGACAAGAGCCGCTACATGGGCAAGGGCGTGCTGGAGGCCTGCGGCTCGGTCAACGGCGAGATCGCCGAGGCGCTGGTGGGCTTTGACGCGACAGAGCAAGAAGCCATCGACGCCGCCCTGTGCGAGCTCGACGGCACCGACAACAAGAGCCGGCTGGGCGCCAACGCGATTCTCGGCGTGTCGCTGGCGGTGGCCAAGGCGGCGGCCAGCTTTACCCTGCAGCCGCTCTACCGCTATGTCGGCGGCACCGCCGCACATGTCCTGCCGGTGCCGATGATGAACATCATCAACGGCGGCGAACATGCCGACAACCCGATCGACATCCAGGAATTCATGATCATGCCGGTCGCCGCGACCTCGATCGCGGACGCCGTGCGAATGGGCTCGGAGGTGTTCCACACCCTGAAGAAGGAGCTGTCGGCGGCGGGCCTGTCCACCGGCATCGGCGACGAGGGCGGCTTTGCCCCGAACCTGAACTCTACCCGCGACGCGCTTGATTTCATTCTCAGATCCATCGAGAAGGCCGGGTACACACCGGGCGACGACATCATGCTGGCGCTTGACTGCGCCGCCACGGAATACTTCAAGGACGGCGCCTATGTCTTTGCCGGCGAGGGGAAAACCCTGAGCGCGGATGAAAACGTCGCCTATCTCGAGGCGCTGGTGACCGACTACCCGATCCTGTCGATCGAGGACGGCTGTTCCGAGGATGACTGGGACGGATGGGCGGCGCTGACCGCGGCGCTTGGCGACCGGGTGCAGCTGGTCGGCGACGACCTCTTCGTCACCAACCCCGAGCGTCTGGCCGAGGGCATCGAGAAGCGCTGCGCCAACTCGCTTTTGGTCAAGGTGAACCAGATCGGCACCCTGTCCGAGACGCTGGCCGCCGTGAACATGGCGCACCGCAACCGCATGACCTGCGTGATGTCGCACCGCTCGGGCGAGACCGAGGACACCACCATCGCCGACCTCGCCGTGGCCACCAACTGCGGCCAGATCAAGACCGGCAGCCTTGCGCGGTCGGACCGGCTGGCGAAATACAACCAGCTGATCCGCATCGAGGAGATGCTGGGCGAAAGCGCCGTCTACGCCGGACGGTCGATCCTGCGCGGATGAGGGCGGCTGCAATCCGGGATTTCAGGCGCGCTGTCGGCGCGCGCATCGCCCATGTGACAGCCGCCGAAAATCTGCCGTTCATCAAAGCGCACGGGCTTTGGTCGGCGCACGATCTGGCCGCGGCGATGACCGTCCCTGCCAACCGCCTGACGCTCCGCAAGGATCGGCTGATCCTTGCGGAAGGTGGGCGACGCGCGCGTCTGAACCATCAACGCCCAATTTTGCGCGGGCGGGCCGCAGCGGACCGGATCGTGGACGGCCATACCGCCGAGAGCTGGGCAGCCGCGCTGGACCGGCGGGTATATTTCTGGCCGGAAAGAAGGATTGAACGGTTCGCTGATAGTATCCAACGGGAGCAGGATATCGTCGTTCTGTGGTTTGATTCTGAACGCTTCGCCGATGTCTTGTTCGACAGAATTGAACTTGCGCCGATCAATACCGGCAATTTCACGCAAGGCGGGGCCCATGCAAGACGCGGCGATTGGATCTATGTCCCGCTGGCGCAAGGGCTTGACGCGTTTCGGGAAAATCGTCGCCGGTTGCTTGGAACCACCTCGCGCGATGCGGTGGCCGAGATCTCGCTGATTGCGGGGGTGCCGGCAGAAACTCTCTCCGATCTGTTGCTCGAGGATCAACCTTGACCATCCAGGCCCTCATCTTCGATGTCTTCGGCACCTGCGTCGACTGGCGCGGGTCCGTCGCGCGGGAGGTGGCGGCGGTCTTGCCGCAGGTCGACGCCACCGCCTTCGCCACCGCGTGGCGGGCCGAATACGACCCCGCCATGGCGCGCATCCGCGACGGCGGGCGGGGCTACGTGCCGCTTGACGATCTGCACCGTGAGAACCTGCACCGGGTGGCGGCGGCCTTCGGCGTCACCACGCCCGACAGCCTCAGCCACGCCTGGGAACGGCTGGACCCCTGGCCCGATGTGGTCAAAGGCCTGGCCCGGCTCCGGCGGACCCATATCCTCGCGCCCTGTTCCAACGGGTCCATCGCGCTGATGGCGCGGCTGGCGCGGCATGCGGGCCTGCCGTGGGATTGCATCCTCGGGGCCGAGATCGCGCGGGATTACAAGCCCAAGCCGCAGGTCTACCTCGCGTCCTGCGCCGCGCTGCGGCTGGCCCCGGCACAGGTGATGATGGTCGCGGCCCATAACGACGACCTTGTCGCCGCCCGCGCGGCGGGGCTTGCCACCGGCTTCGTGCCGCGGCCGACGGAGCATGGGCCGGGACAGACCACGGACCTTTCCGCCGAGGCCGACTGGGAGGTGGTCGCCAGCGATTTCAACGATCTTGCCGACAAGGTGAGCCAATGACCGCCGACCAGATCATCGCCCACCTGGGCCTCGCGCCGCATCCCGAGGGCGGGCATTACCGCCAGACGTGGGTGGCGGAAAACGACGGTCGCCCGACCGGCACCTGCATCTATTTCCTGCTCAAGGCCGGCGAAACGAGCCATTGGCACCGGGTCGACGCGACCGAGATCTGGCTTTGGCACGCGGGCGCGCCGCTGGTCCTGTCGCTGTCTGCGCGTGATGCCGGCCCGGCGCGCGATCACCTGCTGACCCCCGATCTGACGCAAGGTGCGCCGCAGGTCATCGTGCCCGAGAACCACTGGCAGGCCGCGCGCAGTACCGGCGATTTCACGCTGGTGTCGTGTACCGTCTCGCCCGGCTTCCGCTTCGAGGGGTTCACCCTCGCACCAGCAGGGTTCGACATCCCGCGCGGCTGAACCATCACGATCCGTGATGCGTCGGATCGCGATTTCGCGCTCGCCGCCGGGCGGGCCTTCGGTTAGGCCGGGGCCATGACGACCCCCGCCCCCCAGACTGGCGACTCGCGCGCGGGCTTTGCCTTCGCGGTCAGCGCCTACCTGATCTGGGGGGTGTTGCCGCTCTACATGAAGGCGCTGGCCCATGTGCCCGCTGTCGAGGTCATCGCCCACCGCATCCTCTGGTCGGTGCCGATCGCGGGGCTGGTGCTGATCGTGCTGGGCCGGACCGGCGATCTGGTCCGGGCGCTGAGGACCCCGCGGATGGTGGCGATGGCGGCGGTCACCGCGACGCTGATCTCGATCAACTGGGGCGTCTACGTCTGGGCCATCGCCAACGACCGGGCGCTGGATGCGGCGCTTGGCTATTACATCAACCCGCTCTTTTCGGTGGCGCTTGGCGCCGCGATCTTGCGCGAGCGGCTGGCGCCGGTGCAATGGATCGCCGTCGGCCTCGCCGCCATGGCCGTCACCATCCTGACCGTCTCGGCGGGGGTGGTGCCTTGGGTGGCGCTGGTGTTGATGACGACCTTCGGCCTCTACGGGTTCTTGCGAAAGACCCTGCCGATCGGCCCGAACCAGGGCTTCTTGCTCGAGGTGCTGCTGCTGTCGCCGCCGGCGCTTGCCTACCTGATCTGGCTCGGCCCGGCGGGTCATTTCGCCACCACCTCCTGGACCGACACGCTGCTGCTGCTGGGCACCGGCGCAGTCACCGCGGTGCCGCTGATGCTTTACGCCAATGGCGCCAAGGGGCTCAGGCTCTCGACCATCGGCATCTTGCAATACATCGCGCCGACGATGATCTTCCTGATCGCGGTGCTGGTCTTTGACGAGCCCTTCGGCCCCGCCCGCGCCGTGGCCTTTCCGCTGATCTGGCTGGCGCTGGTGCTTTACACCGGGTCGATGATCCGCAGCGCCCGCGCCGCGCGTCTTGCCTGAACCGGCTCAGACCCGCGATACCCGCCCGCCGCCGACCGCAGCCGCGACCCCCGTCGTTCCCGGCGCCGAGGTTGGCAGGCCCAGAAGCACCCGCCGCGCCAGGTAGGCGAAGGCCTGCGCCTCGAGGAAATCGCCGTCGAAGCCCACGGCCTCTACCGGTTCCACCGGGCGGGCGGTCGCCACCGCGAGCATCTCCATCAGGCCCGGATTGTGCCGCCCGCCGCCGGTGACGAGGATGCGCTCGGGGCTGCGCGGCAGATGTTCCATCGCCTGCGCCACGGCCCCGGCGCAGCACGCCGCCAGCGTCGCCACCGCATCGGCATCCGCCATCCCCGCGACCCAGCCCGCCAGCGCCGGGAACCCGTCGCGGTCGAGCGATTTGGGCGGCATCTTGCGGAAATAGATGTCGTCGAGGAACACCGCGACGGTCTCGGCATCGACGGTCCCCGCCTGCGTCAGCGCACCGTCGCGGTCGAACGCCTCGCCCCGGCGCGCGCGCATCAGGTCGTCGATGGGCGCGTTGGCGGGCCCGGTGTCGAAGGCGAGGCAGGCGCCCGGCAGGTCGGGCCGCGCAATGCGCGGATCGACCAGCGTGATGTTGCCCACCCCGCCAAGGTTCAAGACGGCCACGGGCCGCACCGCACCGGCATGGCGCGCCAGCGCCCAGTGGTAGAAGGGCGCAAGCGGCGCGCCCTGCCCGCCCAGGGCCATGTCGTTGGCGCGGAAATCCCACACCGTGGTCACCCCGGCCTCGGCCGCGATCCGCGCGCCGTCGCCCGCCTGGTGGGTGCGCCCGCCCTCCGGGTCATGGGCCAGCGTCTGGCCGTGAAAGCCGAACACATCGACATCTTCCAGCCCCGCCAACAATTCCAGATGCGCGTCCTCGACCACGCGCGCGGCCTCGGCCACGCCGGGCTCGCCCGGCCAGCGGCCAAGGGCTGCGCGGATCACCGCGCGCTCGGCCTCGGAATAGGGGCGGTAGCGCGTCTCGAAAAAGCCCGTGACCGAAACGCCATCGGTCTCGATCACCGCGAGATCGACGCCGTCCATCGACGTCCCCGACATCGCACCCGCGACCCGCACCGGCGCCTTGCTGTCGCTCTTTCCCTTCACGCGCCCGCCCGCTATAGCCCGTCCCACAATCCCCCAGCATGGACCGGAGCCCCATGACCCACCAGCCCAAATCGGAGTTCCTGCGCACCATCATCGCGCGCGGGTTTCTGGCCGACTGCACCGACCTGCAGGGCCTTGACGACGCGCTGATCAAGGGGCCGCTCACCTGCTACATCGGCTATGACGCGACCGCGAAATCGCTGCACGTGGGCCACCTGCTGAACATCATGCTGCTGCGCTGGTGGCAAAAGACCGGCAACCGCCCCGTGACGCTGATGGGCGGCGGGACCACCAAGGTGGGCGACCCGAGCTTTCGCGCCGACGAACGCCCGCTGCTGACCCCCGACCAGATCGACGCCAACATCGCGGGGATGCAGCGCGTCTTTGCCCGCTACCTCGGGTATGGCCAGGGCCAGACCGACGCCGCGTCCCACGTCCCCGCGGGCACCGAAGCGCTCATGCTCAACAACGCCGAGTGGCTCGACGGGCTCAACTACCTCGATTTCCTGCGCGACATCGGGCGGCATTTCTCGGTCAACCGGATGCTGTCGTTCGAGAGCGTCAAATCGCGCCTCGACCGCGAGCAGAGCCTCAGCTTCCTCGAGTTCAACTACATGATCTTGCAGGCCTATGATTTCCTCGAGCTCTACCGGCGCGAGGGGTGCGTGCTGCAGATGGGCGGCTCGGACCAGTGGGGCAACATCGTCAACGGCATCGACCTGACGCGCCGGGTGCTGGATGCCGAGATCTTCGGGTTGACCACGCCGCTTCTGACCACGTCGGACGGGCGCAAGATGGGCAAGTCGCAAGGCGGTGCCATCTGGCTCGATGCCGAGATGCTCAGCCCGTACGAATTCTGGCAATTCTGGCGCAACACCACCGACGCCGACGTGGGCCGGTTCCTGAAGCTCTACACCGAGCTGCCGGTCGAGGAGTGCGAGCGGCTGGGCGCGCTGCAAGGGGCCGAGATCAACGAGGGCAAGATCGTGCTGGCCAACGCCGTCACCACGCTGCTGCACGGGGCCGAGGCCGCCGCCGCCGCCGAGGCCACGGCGCGCGAGGTGTTCGAACATGGCGGCGCGGGGGAGGAGTTGCCGACCCTGACCCTGACCGCCGCGGAGCTGGGGGATGGCATCTCGGTCGCGCAACTGGTCACGCGCTCGGGCCTTGCCGCCTCGGGCAAGGAAGCCAAGCGCCTGATCGCCGAGGGCGGCGCGCGGATGAACGACGCACCGCTGACCGACGCCGGGCTGATGATCGGCGCGGCGGACCTGGCGCAGCCGCTGAAGCTCAGCGCGGGCAAGAAGCGGCACGCGCTGGTCATGCTGCAGGGTTAACCGGGCGTTAGGGATGGGCGGGGCATGGTCCCGCCCATGTCGCTCATGTCGCCCATGCCGCCCGCGCCACAGCCTTTTGCCCCGCCCCTGCTGCCCTTGCAGCAATCACCCGTCTACCACGCCGCCCTGACGCGGATCGGCGCGCAGGCGTCACTGCACGCCTTGTCAGGCGAGGCGGTGCTGATCGTGACACGGTGCCTGCCGGTCATCGGGCAGGTTGCGCTGCTGTCACGCCCGTTCGACCTGTCGGTGCCGGACCTGCGCCACCTGCGCCGGTCGCTCATGGCGCGCGCGCTGATCGTCCATGCCGAGACACCGGACGACGGGGACGCGCTGGGAGGTGCGGGATGGCTGCGCCTCGCCGCGCCGCGCGGGCTGGCCCATCTGTCGCTCGACGGCGGGGCGGAGGACTGGCTGGCGCGGATGGATGGCAAGTGGCGCAACCGGCTGCGCCACGGGATGCGGCAGCGGCTTGCGACATGTCACCGTCCGTTTCCCCACGACCCGCAGCACTGGCTGTTCCACAAGGACGCCGCGCAGCAGGCGGTGCGCGGGTATCGGGGCTTGCCCCCCCGGTTGATCGCGGCCATGGCGGCCGAGGCGCCGGGGGCGGTGCGGCTTTTCACCGCCCGGCAGGCCGGGCGGATCATCGCCGCGATGCTGTTCGTGCGGCATGGGACCGGGGCGACCTACCTGATCGGCTGGTCCGATGCCGCGGGGCGCGCGGCCTCGGCGCATACCCTGCTGATGTGGCAGGCGATGGCGGCGCTTCGGGACGATGGCGTGCGCGGCATCGACCTTGGGCTCTGCGACCCAAGGGGCGCGCCCGGCCTTGCGCGGTTCAAGCTTGGCAGCGGTGCGCGGCTGCACCCGTTGGGCGGCACTTGGGCCGAAATCGGCGCGCTTGCCCCGGTCCATGCCGGGTTGCGCGCTTTGGCGTCGGTCAGCGGCGCCCGCCCCGGCAGAGCCCCGATGCCCCCCGGTGCGGCCCGGTGCAGAGATCGCGTGGAAGGCAGCTGACGCTGTCGATCACCCCGTCACGGTGCAAGATGGTGACCATGTCGGTCGTCTCGATCAGGAGCAGGCTTGCGCTGCCGTCCGGCGCGATCTCGGCGATATCGACCACGATCCCCGCCGCCTGCGCGGATCGGATGTACGGGCCGGCCTCCGCCAATGGGCGACCGACGAGCGTGGCGGCCAGCGGGCTTTCGCCCGCCCCAGTGCACCAAAGGGCCCGCGCCACATCGGCGCGCGCACCCTGAGGCGGGGCCGTGCCGCTGTCAATGGCGGGTATCGGCGTGCAGGCCGACAGCACGAACCCGAGCACGGGCCCGGGCACAGGCACGCAGGACCGGACCAGCCGGTGCAAGCCCCGGCGCATCAGCCGCCCTGCGCCCCGCGCGTCACCGGCAGCGACAGGTGCGCGCCAAGATCGGCGACGAAGGCCTCGAACACCGGATTGATGCGGTTGCCGACGGCGGCCTTCACCTCGTCAATTTGGCCCTCGTACCCGGCGCGGATCAGGTCCAGCGGGTCCATCCCGCCGGTGCCGGTGGGCAGGGTGCCATGCAGGTAGAGGCTGCGCCCCGGATTGGCGTGGCGCAGTTCGGCGACCTCGACCTCGGTGCGCGAGCCGCCCGGCCCTGTGCGGCGGCGGATGGCCCGCTGCGCGGTGCGGACATGGATGTCGCTGTAGGCGCTGAGCGGTTCGGTCCAGGTGACGCTGTCGCCGCCCTGCCGGTCGGTGACCCGCACCATGCCGTCCGCGATCTCGACGTCGCGCGACCAGCGTGTCCGCGCCGCGGCGGCCTTGCGCGACCGCGGCACGACGAACAGCACCAGCACCATGGCAATGGCGGCGATGCCAACAACCTGCGGCAGCCCGATCGGGATGCCAAGATCGCCCTGCGCCAGCATCATGCCCAGAACGATCACCACCATCGCCACGAACAGCGCGGGCATGATCGTGCCCCGCGTCTTGCCCGGCCCCTCCATCCCGTAGGACCATCGCCACGGAAAGGCCCCGCCGGAGACGCCGGGAATGGGGCCGATCCGCTCTGGCGCGGGGATGGCGGACAGCAGGCTTTCAACTGACTCGGTCATGGGGAAATTCCTTTGAAAAAATCGGTAGCGCAAATCTAGTCGACGCCTGCGCGGCGTCGATGGCGGGAACCCTGCCCCTGGCCTGCCCCTAGCCTGCCACAGCGCGTAACAGCCGCGCGCGGGCGGGCGGCACGGCCCGGATCTCGAGCCCGGTGAACACGTGCAGCGTGCCGAGGTCGCGGTCGATCACCGCGTGGTCGCTGACCCAGCCCCCCATCAACAGGTATGTGCGCAAGAGCGGCGGCATCTTGGCTTGCGCGCGCTTGAGGTCGGGCTTGCGGCGCAGGCGGCTGGCAAAGCGGAACACGGCGGGGGCCTTGACCCGCGGCAGCCAGCGCTTGGGCGCGATGTGCCTGTCGCGCAATAGCGCGAAGGCATCGTAGTACTCCCGCGCCTCGGTGCCGTGGAAGGACGAGCAGCCAAACAGCATCTCCACCCCCGCGCGGTCGACATAGGCGGTCATCGCGCCCCAGGCGACACGCAAGATATCGGCGTCGCGCCGGTCGGGATGGATGCAGAACCGCCCCATCTCGACCATCGGTCCGTCGAAATCGGCCAGTGCCGACAATTCGTAGAACTGTGCCGAATAGCTGCGCCCGATCTCGGCGCCCGATCCCAGCTGCAGGAGCCGGAAACAGCACACCAGCGTGCCGCTGCGCGCGTCCTCGACCAGCACATGGGTGCAGGCGGCGTCGAATTCATCGTGGTCGGTGGCCCCATGCCCGGGTCCGCGAAAGGACAGCGTGCGCAGGCGCTGCGCCGCCTCCAGATCTTCCGCAGTCTCGGCGATGCGCGCGCGGTACCGGCCTTTGGCGAGGGTCAACATCAGGCTTCGCTCCTGCCTTGCCCGGCGCGCAGGCGCGCCCGGCACATCCTAGGATGCGCCCATGACGGGCCGACGACAAGAGGGGGCGGATCACTCGCCGCCGAGCGCCTCGCCGATGTTGATGCGGCCGAAGTTGGACAGGATCTGGCTGAGGAACGACACCTCGCGCACGCTGCTGGTGGTCACGCGGCGCGACAGCTCGATGATCTCGCCATCGTCGAGGCCGAATTCCTCGATGTTCTGCACCCGCCCGGCCCCGTCGAAGGACACGGCGAGGATCTGCCGCTCGGTCACCTCGGGGGCGCGGTAGGCGTAGTTGCGCACGCGGTAGGCGGTGTAGAACCACGCCTCGTCCCGCATCACGCCCGAGGCGCCCGGCGTGCCGATCGCCTCGGCCACCGAGTCGCGGCTGTCGCCGATGTTGACCGCGGCAAGGTCTTCGGGCGGCGGCACGAAACCGTGATTGTCGAAGGTCGCCGAACAGGCCGCAAGCCCGAGCGCCAGACAAAGCCCCAAAAGACCCGTCGTCAATCCGCGTTTGGACCTATGCATTCTCGCCCTCTTGCCTCGTTGTCGTGCCGGTCGGCGCGCCGTTACCCTTGCGGAGCCGACCGAAGGTTTCTATCCGCTTAGCTTACCGCGGCCCACAGGGCAAGTTTGCGACGCATGCCAAAGGAGCTTCCGCCATGGCCGACGCGGCCCCCCGCTTGTTCCTCGCCCGCCTGACACGAGCGCGCGACACCGAGTTCGAGATCGCCCCCGATGCCGACACACGCGGCGCGCTGGCCACGGAGCTGGACCTGACCGCGCTGCGCAAGCTGCGCTTTGCGGGGCGCCTGATCGCCGAGGGCGCGCGCGACTGGCGGCTGGAGGCGGTGCTGGGCGCCACGGTGGTGCAGCCCTGCGTCGTGACCGCCGAGCCGGTGACCACCCGGCTCGACGAGCCGGTGACCCGCCGCTACCTCGCCGAGATGCCCGAACCCGAGGCAGAAGAGATCGAGATGCCCGAGGACGACACCACCGAGCCGCTGCCCACCACGCTCGACCTCGAGGCGGTGATGGCCGAGGCGCTGGCGCTGGCCCTGCCGCTCTATCCCCGTGCGCCCGGCGCAGCGCTGGACGACGCCACCTTCGCGGCACCCGGGGTGACGCCGATGACCGACGAG
>Ga0008833_1001424_pt1 | contig 10622 bp, 9 predicted proteins | sample HotLakConsoUCCLE_FD_62216 | JGI IMG/M metagenome (GOLD analysis project Ga0008833, IMG submission 62216) | Hypersaline microbial mat communities from Hot Lake, Washington, USA - Hot Lake Consortium UCC-LE | ecosystem: Environmental > Aquatic > Non-marine Saline and Alkaline > Hypersaline >... | reverse complement strand
ACGCGGAAGTGGCGGTAGGGCAGCCGGTGCAATGTTTGTGGCTGTCCGCTTAGCCACCTGAAGCGGACTGCCGCATGCCCATCCACCGGCGTCTCCCTGACGCCGGTTTTGTTCTATCCTGATGAGAGATTGGCTGTCTGCGCAATTGACCGCTGAGCGATACAAATTTCTGATATTTAAAATTTTTTGTTAATAAAACACAGCATTAGCTTAATTAGTTCGACTAAAGACCAATAGTAGAATCGAGTCACCCCTCTACAATTCTCCGCCACTCGGTAAATTTACCTAAATCCACTGCGCTGGTATTTCGTGCTTCTCAGCACCGCATGCGCGACCGCCCCGAAGGATGTTCTTATGCATGCCCTCACCCTGGCGTCATTTCTATTCTTCACTTGTTTAGTGGCCTTTATCACCTGGCGCATTACGCGCCGGGACGATCACAGCAGCACCAGCGGGTATTTCCTGGCGGGACGAACGCTGACGTTCCCGTTGATTGCCGGCTCGCTGTTGATGACCAACCTGTCTACCGAACAGATGGTGGGCCTCAACGGCGCGGCTTTCAGCGATGGCCTGAGCGTCATGGCCTGGGAGGTCGTGGCGGTCATTGCGCTGGTGGCCCTGGCGCTGTTCTTCCTGCCGCGCTTCCTGAAAAGCGGTATTGCCACCTTACCGCAGCTGTTGCTGATTCGCTTTGACAAAGGCACCCAGCTGATCGCGAACGTGATCTTTCTGATTGCCTACGCGGTGATTTTGCTGCCGATTATCCTTTACTCTGGTGCGGTCGGACTGCAGGGCATGCTCGATCTGCCTGCGCTGACCGGTATCGAATCACCGACCGCGCTACTCTGGCTGACGGTCTGGGTCGTGGGGATTGTGGGGGCAATTTACGCGCTGTTTGGTGGGCTACGCACGGTCGCGGTGTCCGACACCCTTAACGGGGTCGGTCTGCTGATCGGCGGTTTCGTGATCGTCTACTTCGGTCTGCAAGCCGTCAGCGATGGCAACGGCATCATGGAGGGCTGGAACACCCTGAAAACCAGCAATCCCGACAAGCTGAACTCCATCGGTGGTGACGACCAGCAGGTACCCTTCTTCACGCTGTTTACCGGGGTCTTCCTGATCAACCTGTTCTACTGGACGACTAACCAGCAGATCATTCAGCGTACCTTTGCGGCCAAAAACCTTGCCGAAGGCCAGAAAGGGGTGCTGCTGACCGGTTTCTTCAAACTGCTGGGCCCCCTTTATCTAGTGCTGCCGGGCATCATTGCTTTTCACCTCTACGCAGATGACGGCGTTCGCGCCGACGAGGCATACGGCCATCTGGTGTTCAACGTGCTGCCGCCATATCTCACCGGGTTCTTTGCCGCGGTGATGGTCGGGGCGATTCTGTCGTCGTTCAACTCTGCGCTGAACAGCACGACGACCATTTTCAGCCTGGGGATTTACAAGCAGGTGCTCAACAAGGACGCCAGCGAAGAGCAGGTCGTCAAGTCGGGCAAGGTATTCGGTTGGATCATGGCGATTATCACCATGATCATCGCGCCGCTGCTGGCGGGCCAGGATAGCCTGTTCGGTTACCTGCAGAAGATGAACGCTATCTACTTTATTCCCATCCTGGCCGTGGTGCTGGTCGGTCTTTTGACCAAGCGCGTGCCGCCGATGGCCGCCAAAGTGGGGCTGGTGGGCGGCTGTTTGTTGATCGCGGCGGGCTACTTTGTGCCCCCCTTCAACAAGCTGCCGGTCGTTATGCACGAGTTCCACTTTGTCGCTGCGGTGTTCGTGCTGCTGGTGGCGATGATGCTGGTGATCGGCAAGCTGCGCCCCCGCGAGACCGACTGGGTTCAGGAGCACTCTGGCGATGTCGACCTCACGCCTTGGAAGGGCGCGGTGCCCACCGGTATCGTGCTGGTGATACTGGTGGTCATCATGTACGCGGCGTTCGCTGGTTAAGCGAGGCCTTCCCGACCGCCGGACGATTAAACGCCCCGCCCTGTGTCATCAGGGCGGGGCGTTTGCCATGAGACCTCAAACAGGCTGGTAGGTGTTCTGGAAGCGTCTACGCAGCTCGTTCTTTTGCACCTTGCCCATGGTGTTGCGCGGCAGGGAATCGATGAAGAACACGCGCTTGGGCTGCTTGTACTTGGCAAGCTTTCCCTGCAGGTGGTTGATAATCGTGGCCTCGTCGAGGTCGGCCCCCGGCTGGGGCACCACGGCGGCGGTCACGCCTTCGCCAAAGTCGGGGTGGGGCAGGCCGATCACTGCCGACTCGGATACCCCTTCCAGCTCGTCGATAACCTGCTCGATTTCCTTGGGATAGACGTTATAGCCTCCGGAAATCACCAGGTCTTTATCCCGCCCGACGATATGCACGTAGCCCTGCTCGTCGACCATGGCAAGGTCACCGGTGATGAAAAAGCCATCCTCCAGCAGCTCCTCGCGGGTCTTTTCCGGCATTCGCCAATAGCCAATAAACACGTTGGGACCGCGAATCTGCAGCATGCCGATCTCGCCGGGGGCGACGTCATCGCCGGTTTCCCGGTCGGTGATGCGGATCTCCACCCCGGGCAGCGGCATGCCCACGGTGCCCGCACGACGCGCACCGTTATACGGGTTGGAGATGTTCATGTTGGTTTCGGTCATGCCGTAACGCTCGAGAATGGCATGTCCGGTCTTGGCCTCGAAGGCCTCGTGGGTTTCGGCGGTCAGCGGTGCCGAGCCCGACACGAACAGGCGCATATTGGCAGTGACTTCCGGTGTCAGACGCGGATCCTGGACGAGGCGGGTATAGAAGGTCGGCACGCCCATCATAACGCTGCCGTGGGGCAGCTCTTCGAAAATCACGTCGGCGTCGAACTTGGGCAGAAACAGCATACTGGCGCCGGCCATCAGGGTGACGTTGCACGCCACAAACAGCCCGTGGGTATGAAAGATCGGCAGCGCGTGGATCAGGCGGTCCTCTGCGCTGAAGTGCCAGGCCTTGACGAGTGTTTCGGCGTTGGAGGCCAGGTTCCGGTGGGTCAGCATGGCGCCCTTGGAGCGCCCGGTAGTGCCCGAGGTATATAGAATCGCCGCCAGGTCGCGGTCAGTAAGCTCGGCGATGGCGTCATGGGGCGTGGCGCTTTCGGCTTCGTCCATCAGGCTGCCGTCCGCCGCGCTGCCCAGCGTCACGACGGCAGGGCAGCCGGTGTCGGCGGCGATCCGGCGGGCCTCGTCGGCCACGGCAGGGCGACAGACAAACAGGGCCGGTTCGGCATCGCCCAGGAAGTAGCGGATTTCATCGCCGGTGTAGCCGGTGTTGAGCGGCAGATAGACTCCGCCCATGCGCAGGCAGGCCAGGTAAAGCAGAATGGCTTCGGGGCTTTTATCCACCTGGACCGCCACGCGGTCGCCCTGACGCACCCCAAGCGCTATCAACGCCCCGGCAAGCTGGGCGCTCTGGGCCAGCGCATCGGCGTGGGAGTAACGGCGACCCTCGCGGGTGGTAATGAAATCGGCCTCCCCGCGCTTGTGCATCTGCGTGGCAAAGGTAGCAAACAGGTTGTGGTTCATTTGGCGAGTTCTCCCTTGGCCAGCTTGCGCGCCCGCTTGGCGAGGTCACGCACATCGCTCGAACAGGCCACGGTGGCCTTGGCGGTATAATTTTCGTGGTTGCGCTCGATGTCGTCGAGCACATAGAGGTAGTTGACCATCAGGCCTGCCGCCTGCTTGAGGCCCTTGTCGGAAATATCGCCAAGCCAGTTGATACGCTGAAGCTTGGCGCCGTTCCCCAGGTGAAAGCGGGCGACGGGGTTGAGCGGCAGGCCATGGCGGTTTTTTTCATCCACCAGGTAGTGCGCGGCAAGCGGCTGGATGATCGCCTTGAGTCGCTCCTGACGTTGTTTATCCTGATGCCATCCTGGCGTATCCAGCTCGGCGAGCGCGTCGCGTACGCTGGGCGGCCATTGCTCGTCCCCGCGCTGCTCGGCGAGCCACTGGGCAAACCCGGGTACCGGCGAGAGGGTAACAAAGTACTTGAGCTGGGGCAGTTCCTGGGAAAGCTCCTGCACCACCTGCTTGATCAGAAAGTTGCCGAACGATATGCCGCGCAGGCCGGTCTGGCAGTTGCTGATGCCGAAGAAGGCGGCGCTGTCGGCATCTTCGGGGTCGTCAATACCGCCTTCCGAGCCGGACAGGATCGGCTGAATGTGGCTGGGCAGGCCCTTGTGCAACGCGACCTCGACGAAAATTAGCGGCTCATCGCCAATCGCCGGGTGGAAAAACGCGAAGCACCGCCGATCGCGGGCATCCAGACGGCGGCGTAGGTCGTCCCAGTCCTGAATTTCATGCACCGCCTCGTAGCGGATGATCTTCTCGAGGATCGACGCCGGGGTGTTCCAGTCGATGCGCTTGAGCATCAGGAAGCCGCGGTTGAACCAGGAGCCGAACAGGTGGGCGAAGTCGTCATCGATCGGCGCCAGGTCGGGTTGCTCACGCAGCAGGCCAAGTAAGTCCTGACGCATATTGACCAGTTCGTAGGTGCCATCGCTTGCAAAGTTGAGTCGCCGGAAAAGCTCCTGGCGAAGCGGTTCGCAGGCCTCAAATAGCTGCTGCAGCGAGCGGTTGTCCCGCGCCTCGCGGTAGGCCGCGTAGGCGCTGTCGATATGCGCGGGCTCGGCGGCGAAGTCTTCGGCGAGTCGTTTAAAGAAACGCTGCTTTTCTTCTTCGGAGAGGCGCCGGTAGATCGCCAGGGCGCGGCTGGCCAGGGCGATGCTTGACGCTTCACCATCGCTTTCCAATAGAGCGTGGCAGGCCTTTACCAGGTGGATGTGGTCTACCGCTGAGGCGACAGACTGGCGCCGCCGTAGCAGTGCATCGCGTTGGGTGATGTTGTTGAACAGCTCCTGCAGAAACGTCATGTTCATGGTCATTCTCCTTTTAGCCCATGATCAGGTTGGGCAGCCACAGGGCAATGCCTGGGAACAGGCACAGCAACAAGATACCCAGCACCATGCATAGCGCATACGGCAGACTGCCCATCAGCACGTTGCGCAGCGAGATATCCGGCGCAATGCTCTTGATGATGAACAGGTTCAGACCCACCGGTGGGGTGATCAGACCGATCTCCAGGTTGATCGTCAGGATCACCGCGAACCAGTAAGGATCAAAATTCGCCGCCAGGATGATCGGCAGCAGGATGGGAGCTGTCATCACGATCACCGCCACCGGTGGCAGGAAGAAGCCCGCCACCAGCAGGAAGACGTTGATGATCCCCATTAGCACCCAGCGATTGACTTCCAGATCGGCGATGGCACCTGCCACGGTCTGGGTGATGAACAGCGACGACAGCGCGTAGGCGAATACCTCGGCCGCGGCGATGATCAGCATGATCATCACACTCTCGCGCAGGGAGTCGCGCATGATTAGCTTGAGCGGCTTGGCCTGCCACATACGGTAGATGATGATGGCAAGTGCCAGGCACAGGAAAGCACCGACGCCGGCCGCCTCGGAGGGCGTGGCTACCCCGCCGTAGAGGGCGAAGAGGATGCCCACCACCACCACCAGGAAGGGCAGCACCCGCACCAGGGCTTTGAGGTTGGCGTCGACGTTCTGGCGCATCGTCTGCTTGATGGCTTCGGTGTTGATGGCCATGGGGTTCTGGTAACCGCCGGCCAGCTTGCAAGCGATCAGCGTCCAGATCATGAACAGCCCGGCGAGCATGAAGCCCGGCACCACACCAGCGATGAACAGCCGCCCGATGGAGGTCTCGGTGGAGATGCCATAGATGATCATGGTCACCGAGGGCGGGATCAGGATGCCCAGGGTGCCGCCCGCAGCGATGCAGCCGGCGGCCACGCCGTCGGGATAGCCACGGCTGCGCATCTCGGGGATGCCCATCTTGCCGATGGCCGCACAGGTGGCGGGCGAGGAGCCGGAAAGGGCGGAGAAAATGGTGCAGGCACCGATATTAGAGATCGCCAGGCCGCCGGGCAGCTTGCCCAGCCACAGGTCCAGCGAGCGGTAGAGGTCGCGCCCGGTGGGCGACGAGGCCACGGCGGCACCCATCAGGATAAACATGGGAATGGCGACGAAGCCGAATTCCGCGATGCGATCGAAGAAGGTTTCGCCGAAGTAGGTTAGCTCCGAGACGCCGCGGCTGGCGACCAGGGCGATCAGCGAGACGCCGCCCAGGGCGAAGGCGATGGGCGTGCCGATGGCCATCAGCACGATCAGGCCGATGGCGACAAAAATGCCGGCGGTAACAGGATCCATGGTCAGTCCTCCCCACGTAGGATTTCGGCGACGTACTGCAGCGATAACTGGGTGGCACCCACGGCCATGGGCAGCACCGCCGGCCAGAGGAGCGGGTTCCACACCGTGCCGGTGGTCCAGCCGCCGTGCCAGGCCTCGAACACGTAGATCCAGGCGGCATAGGCCAGGGCGAGGCAGAACGCCAGGCCGGCCAGGGAGGCGACCAGTTTCATGATGCGCCTGGGCGTGGGGGGAAGGGCGTCGGGCAGCACGGTGACGGCGACATGGCCGCCGGTCTGCAGCACGTAGGGGCTGCCCAGCAACATGGCACCTGTGATCGAGAAGACGGTGAACTCGGTTTGCCAGCTGCTGCTCATGCCCAGCGCGTAGCGGATGAAGACCATCTGGCAGACCACCACCACGCCGGCGATGAACAACAGGGCGGCGAGGAAGGCCATCCCCCGTGATACCCGGTCCATCAACCGGATATAGCCAGCGACCGGCCCGTCGGGTGCGGCGGCCGTGGTAGAAGAAGAGTGGGACATGATGTGCTCCGGAGAAATCGGGATGTCCGCCCCCGCAGGGGCGGCCCATCGTGACCGAATAAAGGATCGGTCTGGCGTTACTCCACCGCGAGGGCGGCGTCGATCAGCGCCTGGCCGTTCTCGACATTCTCGGCGAAGGTCTTGTAGGAGCTCTCCTTGGCGACTTCCAGCCAAGCGTCGTAGTCCTCCTGGGACATGCTGACTACCTCGACGCCCTCTTCCTCGAAGACCTCTACCATTTTATCATCGAGCCCCGCGGCCTCACCGGCAAAGTATTCCTCGGCGGCTTCGCCGGCCTCGATCAGCGCCTGCTGCTGCTCCTCGTTGAGTTTCTCCCAACTCTGGTTAGAGATCAGGATCGGCTCGTACATGAACCACAGGGCGTTGTCGCCCGGCTCGGTCAGGCACTCGACCTGCTCGTAGAGGCGGTAGGAGACGAAGGAGCCCGAGGAGGTGTTGGCACCGTCGAGCACGCCGGTCTGCATGCCGGTGTAGATCTCGGAGGACGGCATGGAGGCGATGGAGGCACCGGCGGTCTCGAGCATCTCATCGAAGGCCGGGCCAGCAGCGCGCAGGCTCTGGCCTTCCACGGTGTCCGGCGAGGTGATGCAGCGCTCGCTGGAGGCGAAGCCGCCGGCCAGCCAGGCGTCGGACAGCACTTTGGCACCACCCTCGTCGATGACCTCCTTGATCATGTCCATGAACTCGGAGTCGTTGAGGCGCTGGGCATGCTCGTGGTTACGCACCAGGCCCGGCATCAGGGTGGCAGAGAACTCGGGGTGACGGCCGCTGGCGTAATCGAGTGGCAAAGCGGTGATGTCCAGACGGCCGCGGACCAGGGCGCCCCACTGCTCCTTGGCCTTGAACAGCGACTGGCCGGGGTGAACCTCGATCTCCAGGCCGACGTCTGCATCGGCCACGTGCTTGGCCATCAGTTGTACCATCTCGTCGCGCACGTCTCCTTTGCCGCCGGGAAACTGGTGAGAAGCACGTAGCACGGTGTTCGCTGAGGCGTGTGAAGCGGCAATCGCCAAACCTAGGGCGGCGGCGGTGAGTAAATATTTACGTTGCATGTGGCGTCTCCAACGGTTGTTTTTGTGTGCTTGGATTAGCTTAATATGTTTATCAGCCGAGCTGATATATACATCAATAGGCGCTACGTATGCTAATGTCAACTTTATGACATATGCTTTGTGTAAAATATTGCGCTGCTAAAAAGGAGGTGACGCATGCCAGACTCAAAGCGCTCCAACGCCCAGCGGCTCAAGGATTCATTGGAAAATGACATCATTAATGGTCGCCGTGCGCCCGGCGAGCGGCTTGACCCTGAAACACTAGGCCAGCAGTTCAACGTTTCGCGCACGCCGGTGCGCGAGGCGATCCAGCAGTTGGTGGCCAGCGGCCTGGTCACGGTGTCGCCGAAAAGGGGCACCTTTGTTGCCAAGGTGGGCATTGACCAACTGATTGAAATGTTTGAAGTGATGGCTGAGTTGGAAGGCATGTGTGGGCGGCTCGCCGCTCGACGCATTACCGAGCAGGAACTTGCAGCACTGCGCGATGCCCATCAGCGCTGTGAAGCTGCCGCCCAGGCAGGTGATACCGACGAGTATTATTACGAGAATGAAGGGTTTCACGACTGTATCTACACGGCGAGTCACAATAGCTTTTTATCCAGCGAGGCGCGTCAGCTCAAGCAGCGCCTGAAGCCTTACCGGCGATTGCAGCTGCAGGTTCGCCAGCGCATGCACAATTCGCTTAGCGAACACCAGGCCATCTTCGATGCCATCGAGCGCGGTGATGCGGCGCGTGCCCAGCAGGCGCTGAGCGACCACGTACTGATCCAGGGCGAGCGTTTCAGCGATTTTGTGTCCAGCGTGCGCCGGATGGAAGGCGCGCCCATCAGCCAAACGGGCTGAACGGCTAATGTCTTAATCGGTGGGGTAATGGTCCTTGCCGACATCACGTCAAGCGGTGACACTCTCTTTATCTGCTGAAGGGAGAACCATCGTGTCCCGCCATATTGCGCTACTCGCCTATCCCGACTGCCAACTGCTCGATGTGAGCGGCCCCTGGCAGGTATTTGCCACCGCCAATGAATTGAGCCAACGTCCGCGCTATCAGCTGACGCTTGCTGCCAATACGCCCGGCAAGCTGATGACCAATGGCGGCTTGGCGCTTGATGCCAGTCATTCCCTCGACCAGTTGGCAGCCTTACAGCCGTTGGACACTTTGCTGGTGGCGGGCGGCAGTGGCGTGGCCCGTCAATGCGAGATGCCCGAAATGCTTGCAACGCTGCGTGCGCTCGCCCCACAGGTGCGCCGCCTGGGGTCCATCTGCAGCGGCGCGTTTTTGCTGGCGGCGGCGGGGCTGCTGGATGGCCTGCGCGTGACCACCCATTGGCGACACGCCGATGCGCTGGCCAGTGCCTACCCGTCTCTCAAGGTGACACCGGATGCGCTGTACGTTGAAAGCGGCGGACGCTTCACAAGCGCGGGCGTGACGGCGGGGATCGACCTGGCGCTCTCACTGGTGGAAGCCGACCACGGTGCTGAGCTTGCCGGGCGAGTGGCCCGCGAGCTGGTGGTCTTCCTGCATCGCCCCGGCGGGCAGTCCCAGTTCAGTGAGATACTGCGTGGTCAGCAAGCGGCCGGCCCGTTGCGCCGCCTGCTCGACCGCCTGCACGCAGACCCCGCCGCCGAGCATTCTGTGACCGGGATGGCAGACTTCATGGCCGTGACGCCGCGTCATCTGTCACGGCTGTTCAAGCAACATCTGAACACCACGCCGGGCGCTTACCTCACGCAACTGCGGCTTGAGCAGGCTCGTCTGGTGCTACTCAACGAGCATGGGCCGCTATCCCTTGAGCGGCTTGCCCAGCGCTGGCGGCTGGGCGGTGCCGAGCAGCTGCGCCGCCAGTTCCAGCGCTACTACGGGGTATCGCCCTCGGTCTATCGCCAACGCTTTGCGTCTTCCCATGCGCGTTCCGACCTGGAGAGTCACTCATGCCTTTAACCGTCACCCTGTTATCGCTCTGTCAGGCGCTGCTGATCACCGGTAATGTCCTGCTGATTGCTGTTTCACCGTTAATCGGGGCGTCTCTGGCGCCCAGCGCGTCATTGTCCACCGCGCCGGTCGCCACCCAGTGGCTGGGGCTGATGTGCGCGACGATTCCCGCCTCGCTGATCATGGCCAGGCTGGGCCGCAAACGCGGTTTTATTCTGGGCAATATAGTGGGGTTGGTGGGCGCACTGGTGGCCGTTCAGGCGCTGATGAGTGAACGCTTTGGGTTGTTCCTGTTAGCCACCTGGCTGATCGGTATCGGCATTGGCTTTGGTCAGCTGTATCGCTTTGCCGCCGTGGAGGCCGCGCCCGCGCACCTGCGCGACCGGGCGATTGGCTTGGTGATGGGCGGTGGCGTACTGGCCGCGTTTGCCGGGCCGTGGTTGTCCAGGGTGAGTCGTGAGCTGGGCGAGGTGCCATTTCTAGGCAGCTTTATGGGGTTAGCCGCGATCTACGCACTGGCGCTAGTGGTGCTGATGCTGACGCGCTTACCGCCCGCTTCCCGCACCCATGGCGAAGGCATCGCACTGCCGCTGGGCAAGATACTCCGCCAGCCTGGATTTATTGTGGCGGTAAGCGCGGCGATGGTCGGTTATGGCGTGATGAACCTGGCCATGACCGCCACGCCGCTTGCCATGGCGGGGGCCGGGCATCACTTTAACCACGTATCTGTAGGGTCCCTGATGATCAAATGAGCTATAGAAGTTATCCTCTATTGGCCGCTCGAGAGCTTCTACAGCAATTCATCCAGGAGCAGGCCTATGGACATCAAACTGCATAAACAAGCGA
>Ga0008833_1001423_pt1 | contig 10644 bp, 7 predicted proteins | sample HotLakConsoUCCLE_FD_62216 | JGI IMG/M metagenome (GOLD analysis project Ga0008833, IMG submission 62216) | Hypersaline microbial mat communities from Hot Lake, Washington, USA - Hot Lake Consortium UCC-LE | ecosystem: Environmental > Aquatic > Non-marine Saline and Alkaline > Hypersaline >... | reverse complement strand
AACTTCGGTGAAACCGACCATGTCCAGAGAGAGGACCGCCGTCCACCGGCGATCACCGTCAGGCCCCGCTGCCATAGGCCTGCGGACGCAAGTCCCCTTTCCCTGTCATCCATGGCGTTTTAACGCCTTCAACAGATCGGGAAAGATGTCTTTATGGGCAGCTTGACCGATGAAGCAATCCATGTGCCCGTACTCGGGAAAGACCGTGCGCGTGTAAACCTCACCAAGCCCACCATGGGCGTCGACGAGCCAATCGAGGGTACGCAGGCTCGCCTCGGGCAGCATTTCCTGATTGCGGCCTCCGGCGATAAAGTGGACCGGAATGGCCAGATTGGCGACATTCTCCATGTAGTCGAATTGGCCATCCGCGCTGACGAGGCGACCTTCCCCGAAGATCTTCGCGATATGGATGAAGGGTGTCGTGGAGACCGGCCCGAAGAAGTGCCGGATCGCGTCGTGGGTCGCCTGGTTCAGCATCTCGTGGCGGTAGCTCGGACCGAAGATGAAGTTGATCCGGTGACAGGTCGGGCTGAGGCAGGGCACCGGCGCGAAGTCGGGCACCTTCCAGAGCATCGCGTCGATGGCCGCATCGAGGTCCGCCGCACCGGCTTCGCCGCCCATGGCGGACCCGCTCGGAGAGCGGGGATCGACGACCGCGAGACCTTCTTTCGCCAGCCGGATCGCCTCCGGTGGCAGGTTCAGCGCGTCGAGCACGCCCCAGAGCGGCTCGGGAACCCCGTGGGCGAGATATCCGGCCGTCCGCGCATCGCTCTTGGCGAAGTTGAACCAGTTGGTGATCGGATGGGCCGCGAGCTGAGAGGCAACGACCGAGCGTACCCGTTTCTCGCCTGCGAGGATCGCCATGAAAAGCGTCATCGACCCGATGCAATGGACCAGTGCCTGAACCGACTGCGCTCCGGTGCGCCGCAGGATCAGGTCGATCGCGGCGGGCCAGTCCCTTCTGGCCACGTCGTCCAGGGTGAAGGGCGAGAGGCTCGCCTCGATCTCGCCGCTGCCGCGGTAGTCGAAGAGCCAGACATCGTAACCCTCGTCGACCAGCGCGAAGGCCAGGCTGTCGGCGGTGGAAAGCGCGAAGGACGAGGCCCTTGTGCCGAAACCACCCGCGACGACCACGGGGCCCTTCGTGCAATTCTCCCCGTCGCGGTAGCGGGTGAGCTTGAGATAGACGCCGAGCTCCACCTCCGGAAAGAAGACTTCGGGTTTCGGCAGGCGCGGGTCGGGCGGAGGCGGGCTGTCGGCCGTCTTGCCCGGGAGATTCGTCATGTAGGAAAAGAGCCCACCGTAGGCTCTCAGCACCAGTCCGCCCATCCGTGCAAAGACCGTCGCCTTGTAGGCCAGCGCGATCTTCTCGGAGGCCTCGTGCGACTTCAAGTCGGCGGCCAGAAGGGCCGTCTTGACGGCATTGGCGCGAAAGCGCTTGTCCTCGAACGCCTTCGGCAGGGTCTTCTTGCCGTCACTCCATGCATCGGCGACGTGGTCGTAGGCGGCTTCCGCAGCGTGGAACAGGTCGGTGTATTCGATCTTGAGGCCCTTCGCCTGGCGGATCGTTTCCTGCAAAGTCACCCGTAAGAGCCCTCGCGCGACGGGCTTGCCGCCCAGAGGGTTGGTGATATCGACGGAAAGCTCGGTTAGGTCGGTCCACCAATGCGAGCCCGCGCGATATTGCAGGCGCTTGCGGCCCTCGAACCGGAGCACACGGCCCTCCTCGCGCTCTTCTTCAAGCATTCCCTCGTAGACCATCTCCCAGCATTCGATGCGGTCCGGGTCGGGCATGAGAAAGCGAAACGTGCCCTCCTCCATGCGGAAGGTGCCGAAACTCTCCGAGGTCAGCATGCCGCTCGAGATTTTCCCCGTCCCGTTCGGCGGTGTAATAGCGGTACGCAGCGCATCGGCGTGGATATCTGCCGAGAAGGTGCAGTCGGCGAGCCCCGCGCCGGCGGCCTCATGGGGGTCGAAAGGCTCGCACGTGTCGTCGAGGCCGATTGTCGAGATACGACCCACCATGGTTTCGTGGAACGATACCGACGGCGAGAAGTCCCCCAGCATTTCCTCCGCGACCGCCCAGGCCCTCCGCGCGTCGCCCTTGGCAAGTTCAACTTCAAGCGAACGCAGGACGTCGAGAAACTGCCCAACGATCGGGGCGATCACCTTCCGCAAATCCTCCGGCTCCCTAAAGGCTTCGATGAAGACCTCCGTTTCGGGGATCTTTCCGCGCACGGTGTTCGGAACCGCCTCACGGAACGTGCGCCAGACGCCCCTGAGCAGCATCAGGGCCAGCTCCCAAGCCTTGCCGTTTATCGCAGCCTCGATCTGTTCGAGCGCCGCGATGGCCTGTTTCAGTTTCTCGACGACATTGGGCAGAACGTCTTCGAGGGGCGGAACCCTGTCCGTCTCCGGGGCCGGGCTCCAGTCGATCGCCCAGCCGCGCTTTTCGGCCAAAAGCTCGACCGCGCGCTCGGCGACAGCCGTGATCGTGAGGTGCGGGTTGACGCCCACGGCCCGTGGCAGCACCGCGCCATCGCAGACGTAGAGGCCGGGGTGCACGCCGCCTTCGGTGTCGAACACCTCGCAACGGTCGTTGACCACGCCCTCTTCGGGGCTGTCGGCCATCGCACAGCCTCCCAGGGGGTGCACCGTCACGATCCGCCGGCCGAGAGCGTCCTGCCAGAGCGGGTTCGGCAGATACTCGGCCCGGATCGCGTCGCAGGCCCGGCGGATCACCGCCTCGTCGTTGAGGAGCGCGGGGTCGCCGCCCGCCTGCACCCAGTCCACCGCGACCCGGCCGTTTTCGAGCACGAGACGGCCGTCCGAAGCGTCGTGGCTCATGACGAGAAACGGCATCGTCCGGCTCACGGGGCCTTTGTAGGCGGTTTCGGCCAAGCCGAAGGGGTTCTCGGCGATCTCGTCGCCAAGCTTCCTGGCATCCTCCAGACGAAGCCCCGTGTCACCGAAGCGGAACGGGTCGCCCATGAGCGCATCAATCGCCGGGAAGGCGGCGGCATAGATCGGCGCGAGCGCGCCCGGCATCACGCCTTCCTCGACGAGCACCGATTTCGTGACATCCACGGGGTCCGTCAGCGTGGCCATTCCCGTGATGCAGGGGCCGGGCTTGTAGGGCACATCCTCCGGCGCCGTCGGCCCATGGCTGACCTCGTGCGTCCCAGCGCCCACGCCGTAGATGGGGGCACGCTTTTTTCCATCCGGACCAGAAGGAATATTGGCGTTGTAGCCGAAGGACCAGACGTCGCCGTTGCCTGAAAAATGTGCGCCGAGCTTATCGCTGAGGCGGTCTCGAAGCGTCTCGCTCCTGAGCAGGATCTCCGTCGAACCGAGGGTGCCGGCCGCGAGAATCACGATATTCGCGGTGATTTCCCGGGTCGTGGGCTCTTCCGGCGTACCGTCCTTGCGGGGGCTGATGTCGCGCACCGTGAGCCGCCAGCGGCCGTCACGCACGTTCATGCGGTCGCGGAGGCGCGACAGAGAGACGACTTCCGCCCCGGTGTAGATCGCGGCCCCGAATTTCGCCGCGTCGGGGAGGTAGTTCATCAGCACGGTGTTCTTCGCGCCGTAATTGCAGCCGGAAACGCAGTCGCCGCAATCGGTGCAGGCCGCCTGCCAGACCCCGGCGGCATTGTAATCGTCCTCGAAGGTCACGTTGATGTCCGGCCGGCCGAAGTGCATGCCGGTGCCTTCGGCCACCTTTTCCAGCGCGGCGAGCTTCGGCGGGGTCTTTCCCTCGGGGTAGGGCTTCGAGCCCAGCATGGCGCGGGCGCGGTCGAAATAGGGTCCCAAGAGTTCGCGGTCATCGCGGAACACCGCGGGCCATGTTTCGTAGATGCGCGGGTCGGGCTCGAGCGCCACGTTCGCGTTGATGAGCGAGGTGCCCCCGAGCCCGCAGCCTAGAAGCACGTTCACATCCGAGCCCATGCGCATGTCGTAGAGGCCCTGCGCATTCCCCGTCGTCGTGCCATCACTCGAGAGGGTGACTTGGGTATCCTTCGCCGCGTCGGCGGGGTTGTCGGGGTAGTCGCCGGGCGCGATCTCGCGGCCCCGTTCGAGAACGGTGACCCGGGGGGCATCGCGGCCAGCGGCGCGGGCGAGCCGGCTTGCGGCGACGCCGCCACCATACCCCGAGCCCACGACGACGATGTCGTGGTCTTCGCCGGCCTCGGCGAAGGGGCGCGAGATCGGGGTCCAGTCGAAGCCCATCAGACGGCTCTCAGGGTGCGGCGCGGGGCGTCGGATGTCAGCTTCAGAAGCAACGCCTGACGCCGCTCGTAAGCACTGCAGACGATTTCCGCCAGATTGCTCCATTCCCTTTCCGAACCGTCCAGCCAGTCGTGGATGTCCTCGAGAAAATGCTGCTCGCCGGCCGAGCCGTTCGACAGCATCTCTACATGCGCCGGCACGACCTTGCCGTTTCGGGGCGTGTTGAAGAGCCTGACGCTCGCGGTGTTGAGGTCGTCGTCGATGAGTACCATCGCGGCTCCTTCGGCATTGTCCAGGCGGGGGCCGTTCAGGGTCCAGCCGCCGGTGTTGTAGACCCGGACCGGGGCGGGCAGACCCGGTGCGGCGAGACGCGCCTCGAACGGCTTGTGGGTGTGCCCGAAAACGAAGGCGAGGTCTTGCGGCAGTTCCTTCAGTTCGGCGTCGATCTGCCCCCGGCCCGGCCCGCCGAGATACCACGCGAGGCCCTCGCGCCCGCCCGGCGTCAGCGCATCGACCTCGGCGTAGCGCTCGGTGTCGCGGAAACGCCCGAGGGTCGTGTCGATGCCGACCTCGCTCAGAAGCCCCAGCACGTCGCGCACCTTGCGGTTCCCGCTCATCGGCAGGGCCTCGCCGAGGGCATCGGCGAGTTTCTCTGCCCAGCGCCGCGAAAGTCGGCGGAAGCCGGTGGAAGTCAGCATGTTCTGGTAGAGCCGCTCGGCGTCGCCCCCGAGACCGGCGGCATCGCCGAAACTCGACCACGCGAAGTCGATCCAGCCCGCGTTCTCGGCTGCCAGGTCCTCGGCCGTGATCGAAGTGCGGGGCATGCCCGAAAGCGCATCCTTCAACGCCGAAATCAGCCGGTATTCCGTTTCGATGAAATGACCGTGATGGAGGAACACCGCTCGCTCGGCATTGTGGAAGCCGAGGTTCGGGTAGCGCAGATCGACCCTTCCGAACCCCGCCGAAGTCAGGACCGCATCGAGCAATCGACTCTGCGCACCGGGCTCCTCGGAAAAGGCCGGCGTCGCCGAGCGGTATTCGGGACCCTGCGGCTTCTTCTTGAACTCGTTCGCCTCGAGCGCAAGGCGCGCATCGGTCCAGAGCGCGTGGTCGTGGTTCCCGGCGGTGGCGATCACGTCCGGCGAAAGTCCGTTGGTCTCCCAAAGGGCGGAAAGAAAGGTTCGAGCGCTCGCCGCCGCTGCGGCGCGATCGGAGAATTGCAGGTCTAAGACATCGCCGAGAAGAATGAGTTGCGGAGCGTCCTTACCGCCGCGGATTGTTCTGGAGAGGAACGCGCCGAAGGCAGCCGCGAAGGCTCGCGTTACAGGGCTCGCGACGGACGGATCACTGTCCGGAAGATCCGTAAGAAGGCTCGTAAGCGCACCGGCATGAAGGTCGGATATGCAGACATATTTCAGCATCAGGGGTCCCCCGCGCCTCCATTGGCAAGCGACAGATGGATGGAGTCAACGCCGGTATCGCCGCAGTCGTCCCGGGGCGAAATGGCTTGACCCGGGCGGCGGCGCGCGGTGTCAATCGCGACCATGGATCTCGCAGCTCTCAAAGCCGGCCATCTGCGCGGCGTTCTGGTCTCGGCGCTCGGCTCAGCGGAATTTGCCGAATTGTTCGACGAAGGCCGCCGCGTCGCCTTCGATGCCGGCCAGACGATCTTTTCCGCCGGCGATCCCGGGCAATCGCTGATCCTCATCGAAGAGGGACGGGTGGAGGTTTCGATCACATCGCTTTCGGGGCGCAAGTCGGTGCTGGCGCATATGGGCCCCGGCGAGGTCCTGGGGGAGATTGCCGCGCTCGACGGCGGTCCGCGCTCGGCGGATGCCGTGGCGTCCAACCCTGTCGCCGGCGTCGTCGTGGCGCGCGACAACGTTCTCGCCTTCGTCTCGAACCGGCCCGATACGGCGCGCGCGATCATCGGCGCGCTCTGCGCAAAGGTCCGCAACGCCTCGGAGATGTTTCTGACACAATCGGTGGTCGAAGGGGAACCGCGCCTCGCCCGCGCGCTCCTCAGGCTCTTCGAGAAATGGGGCCGGCCAGGGAACGGAGGCTTCGAGGTACTGACCGAACGGTTCTCCCAGCAGGATATCGGCGAGTTCTCGGGGCTGGCGCGCGAGAACGTCAACCGGCACCTGAATGCCTGGGCAGAGGCGGGGCTCATCCGCCTCGAACGACGCCAGATCGTGCTCATCGACAGGCCATCTCTCGAAGCGCTCGCCGAGACCTAGGCGCGTGCCGATTTGGCACGGCGGTACTCTGCCTCGGTAAGGCCCATCGCAATCATCCGCCGCTGCATGAGAAGCGACATCCGGTAGGTGTCCTCCAGAAATCCGGTCGATGCGATGAGCACGCGCTTCTGGTCGGAAGACATGCGGTCATCGATCCGCCGGGCGAGTACGCCGCCGAACCGAAGGTCCTCGATGAGCTTCTCGGTCGTCTTCGGAGACATCTCGTCGATGAGAAGGTGCCCGTATTCGTAGATCGCGAAGACCGGCGCGCCCAGGGTGCGGATCGTGTCGAGGATCTTCGCCTTGCGTTCGGGTCGAAAGATCGCCTTGCGGAACTCGTTTCGGCTCTTGGTGAACTGGGGGTCGCTCACGAGGCCTTCCATCCGGGCGTTATGAGCCTCGATGTATCGCGCGATCTGGTCGGCGTCAGTGCAGTCGAGCGCCTTGAGAAAGAACAGGAACTGCGTGAAATGCAGGAGGTAATCATGACCGTTCGCGCCCATCACGGTGGGAAAATCCGACAGGGGGGCGGACTTCGCGAGTTCGGTGCGCACGGTCTCGAAAAACCAGTTCTCGGCCCTGAGTGTTGCCTCGACCGTCTCGAAAGCCAGGCGCATGCTGTCTTCGGAAGCCGGACTGCCCGGAATGTCGTCGATCGCTTCTGTCATCTCCCGCCCTCCGTTCCGCACGGTCAGCCTTGGCTCCTTTCGGGTCAAGTCCGCCGTATAGGGCCTGTGGTCGTTGTAGATCAGATGCAGATCGGGATTCGTCTTGTCGGTCACAGTAGCGGGCCTCCTATCCAGATCAGGGCCGCCGCCGCCGCAAGGGCGGGGGCGAGGGCAGCCCGGGTGCGGCGGGTGAGAATGCATGTCGCGATCACGACGAGCGCGGCCAGAAGCGCAACTTCGAGGGCGAGGACGGGGCCGAACCAGGCGACGATGCCGGCAAGAAGAAAATAGTCGCCGCTGCCGACCCAACCCTCGTCCCGGGTGAACCGGCCAAGGGCCATGCCCGCGACCAGCAACAGCCCGGCGCCAGTGGCATGGACTGCAAGCCCCCCGCCCCAGAGCGCGGTGACCCCGAGCCCGGTCGCCACGAGCGGCAGCGTCAGCGCATCGGGTACGGTCTCGGTGCGCCAGTCGGTAACGGCGAGCGCCAGAAGCAGGACGAAGAGAACCGTCGTCGAGGACAGATGCGCAGGGTCATGCGCGAAGAAGATGACAAGGCCCGCAACAAGGGGCAGACCTGCAGCGAGAACGGGTGCGAGGCGCCGGACCGGAAAGGTCATGTTTCCTCACCGGTGAAGAAGGGAAACACCGCCACGCGGCCTTCGGAGCGGCGAAGAAGCTCCCAGAGCGCGGCCATGTCGCGGCTGCCCGAGAGATCGGCGAGGCGGCGGCGGAACTCCGGTGGCGCCCGGTCGGTTTCCACCGCGATGACGTGGTCGGCCCCGAACGGCGGCGCGACCTTCACCGGAAGCGCAACCTTGTCTCCGACCGGGCGGCTGTCGGGGTCGTCGAGGCCGAGGCCCGCGTCCCGCACCGGATAGAGGTAGGACAGGGTGCCGTCCGAACCGAGGTTGAAGAGCGTGACGTAAGGCGTTTGTCTTGCGAGAACATTCACGCGCAGGACTTCACCGTCCCGATAGGTCCGGTCGCCGGAATCGAAGGCGATCTCGAGGGTGGGGTGCGCGAGGGCGTCGAGAGCCGCGACGAGCCGGTGCTTGTCGGCCACGGCCTGTGCCGCGTCCCGGGTCGGCGCAAGCGCGACCGCGTCCCCCACCGACGAGCGCACAACGGCGCCCTGTCGGCTGAGCACACCCTCGGAACCGGCAAGCACGCCAGAGACGCCACTCCAGTTGCCGGCAACGGCAAGAGGCGGCAAGGCGGCGAAAGGGCGCTCGGTCAGCGGGCGAGGGGGTGGAGCCGGAGCAGGCGACGTCGCCTCGCCAGACACTGCCATGAGCGGCCGCGCCTCCTGCCCCGCGGGGCTCGATTGAGGCAATTGCACACCGTCGCTTTTCTTGCGGACGGTGCGGCGCACGTGGGCTTCAAGTTCACCCTTGGTGATCGTGCCGTCACCATCGAGGTCGGCCGCCCCGCGAATGCCACTGGCGAAGGCATAGCTGAGAGCGCCGCGGGCCACGCCGTCTATCAGCACCTCGGGCACCTTCTCGGCCTCGTTCACGGCGGCCAGAAAAAGCGCGACATTGTCCTCGCTTTCGCCGCCTGCAGGGGGCGGTGGCGGCGGCGGGAGGGGGTCTTCGGAAATCCCCTCGGGCGTCACGTATCGATATCCGAGCGCCGGCTCGAGGTCACGGGTCACCGTGCCCGCATGGCACGCATCGGCCACGAAAATCACCTCGAGATGGGCGCTGCGTTCCAGAAGCACGGCGATCTCGTCGTCGCGGATGCGCTCGGCGGCGGCAGCACCGCGCGGGGCGAATCCCGCGAGAAGGAAGTTCTCGTCGCGCCCGTCTTCCTCGCTTCCGATGACGTGTTCGGGTTCGTTCGAGCCGTGGCCGGCATAGGACACGACCAGCCGGTCGCCCGGAGCGGCGCGGTCGAGAACGTCTTCCCACGCCGCAAGGATGGCGGCTCGGGTTGCCTCACCGTCCAGAAGGAGCGTGACCTCGGCACCGGAATCGGAAAGTGCGTCTGCGATGTCTTCCGCATCGTTCACCGCACCGTAGAGGTCGGGGATATAGGCGTAATCGTCGATCCCGACGACGAGGCCGAAGCTGCGCTCCGCCAGCACCGGCCCTCCGAGCGAAAGCCCGAAAACGACCCCGAGGATCGCTACCCGTCTCATTCCAGGGAGAAGGCGACCCGCCGGGCGAGGCGGTAGTGTTCCTCCGAGCCTGGTTCGATGCCCGGCGGCGCGGGCGGCAAGCGGCTTTCGCCGTATCCCGCGACGATGACCTCTCCCGAATAGCCCTGCTCCAGCAGGAAGGCGCGCACCTGCTCGGCGCGGGCCTCCGACAGCGACAGGTTGTAGTCCTCCGGCCCAAGCGGGTCGGTGTGTCCACCGAGCTTGATGGAGGGGGGCGCGTTCAGCACGAGGTGATCGGCGAGGACGCGTGCGTATTCCGCGCCGACGTCGTCGAACTCGGTCGAGTCGAACTCGAAGGTGATGGGCAGGCTCACCTCCTCGACCTCGAAGCCCCGTATCGAGGTGGTGAATATGCCGCCGGTTGTTCCCGAGCGGGTGCGCGGCATGTCGACAGGGGCATCCGCGAGCGCGAGAGCCGCGGTGGCGAGATCATAAATCTCGGCGATCTCCCCGGTTTCGGCGGCATGCGCGGGATCGCCCTCGGCAAGCTCGTTCAGGGCGAGTTGGAAGTTGCGGGCGGCGTCGCCGTAAGCGCCCGTCTCCCAGTCGAGGCGCCCGAGTTCAGCATAGCTGCGCCAGTGCTTCTCGAACGCGAGCGCTCGGCCAAGAAGGTCGCGTCTCTCGGTCGGGTCTTCGGTGGCGAGGGCGGCGAGAAAGGTCTCGCGGGCGAGGTAGTCGCCGACCCATTCGCGGATCGCGTCGTCGCAGGCTGCGCTGAAGACGATCTCGTCATAGAGCAGTTCGGCACTCGCCCGGTCGCCGGACTGCACCGCGGCGACGACCGTGTCGTATTGCGGACAGGCGAGGGCCGGCGCGGCGGTGGCGAAAAGGGCAAGGGCTGGCAGGAGGCGTGGCATGGGTATGGCTCCTCGGGTCAGGGCTCGATGCGGTAGGGCAGATAGGTGGCCGACCAGGCGATGTCGCTTTCGGGGTCGGCTTCGAGGGCGAGCAGGCGCTGACTGATCTCGAAGAGCGACTGGCCGGCGTTCGAAACAGCGCCGCCGTCGAGGCCGGCCGGCAGAAGCGCCACGAGTTCCGGAAGATCGCCCTCGATGAAGAGACCGAGAAGCACCCCCTGCCCCGCCGGTTCCGTGACGCGGATGCGCAGCGGCTTGCCATTGACCCCGAGCACGCTCGGGATGCTCAGGGCGCGCCCCGGGGACAGCCGTGTCGCACCCTTCGCACTGAGCCGGGAGGGGTAGACCTGGGCGAGCGCACCGGTAGGGTCGACGTCGAGCAGCACCAGCGCGCCTGGCCGTTCGGAAGCGACCGTGAAGGTGACGAAGTCCCCGACTGCGAGGCGTTCGCCACCCGAGATCGACAGGGTCAGTCCGGCGTCGTT
>Ga0008833_1001420_pt1 | contig 10674 bp, 9 predicted proteins | sample HotLakConsoUCCLE_FD_62216 | JGI IMG/M metagenome (GOLD analysis project Ga0008833, IMG submission 62216) | Hypersaline microbial mat communities from Hot Lake, Washington, USA - Hot Lake Consortium UCC-LE | ecosystem: Environmental > Aquatic > Non-marine Saline and Alkaline > Hypersaline >... | reverse complement strand
AGCCGCTTCGCCGGCCACGCCAGCCGTAGCGCCCAGACCCGTCATGCACTAAGATTGAAACCGGACCACCCGATGGGGGCAGGCCACTACGTCGGCCGCACGTCTTGGTAACAGACAAGCTTCGATCCTACGGCGCCGCGCTGAAGGAGGTCGGAGCTGCGGACCGGCATGAGACAGGTCGCTGGCTGAACAACAGGGCCGAAAATTCGCACCTGCCGTTCCGACGACGAGAACGAGCGATGCAACGCTTTCGGCGCATGCGAAGTCTGCAGATGTTCGTCGCCGTCCACGCCTCGGTCTTCAATCATTTCAACTCGGAGCGCAGCTTCTACTCGAGGGCAAATTTCAAGAAGAACCGCGCCGCCGCTCTCACCGAGTGGCGTCAGCTCGGCGCGGCATAAAGGGGCAGCCATTCTGCCCTTGCTGAGACGAGTTCGAATTCGTCTGACACCACCCAGATCCCGCATCGAAGACCTCATGCCGTGGCGCTACAACGAACCGTCAAGCCTCGCCGCATAGGGCCGCCGCGGCGCGCTTACCTTCATCAGGGCCAACGGTCAGACGCACCGCGCGCCCAGGCCGGACACATGACCGCACCCCGCAACGATCATTCTCAGCTCAAATCAACCCTTGCGCAAACGGAGCCGTCCACACATGACACCAACCAGCCAAATACTGGCAACTCGTAGAGACATGCTTCATGATGTCACAAATGCTGGAGCAGGTTGCAAATAATGCTTGGAAACCAAATTGGTTAGGTCGCGCGTGTCCGTGGGCATCATCGGTTGCGGATCGTTTTCGCACTTGGCTCATATTCCTAACCTAGCCTCCAGTTCTCGGGCCGAAGTTATCGCAATCTCGGATCCAAGGGATGCGCGGCGGGCAAGTGCGCTGACGTACTTTCCACGCGCGAGTGCGTACTGCGACGCGCAAGACATCATTTCGGATCCAGATTTGGAGGCCGTGGTTATCGCGGTGCCCCCTTTGGTGGCCGCGGATCTGGCGATTGCTGCATTCGAGGCGGGCAAACACGTGCTTCTCGAGAAACCCGGCGCCGTAACGGTCGCAGAAGCAAAAGCAATCTGCTCGGCTTGGATGCGGTCGGGAAAAATGGGTGCGATCGGGTACAATTTTCGGCGACACCGGGCCGTGTCGGACGCGAAAAGACGCATACTGGCGGGACATATCGGAGAGATCATCTCAATCATGGGGCTCTTCACGTGGTCGAATGGGGGCGTGGGCGGGTGGCGTGCAGACCCGAAGTCTGGGGGCGCCCTTCTCGATCTTGCCAGCCATCACGTCGATCTGGCTCGGTGGTTGGTGGGCAGAGAGTGCGAGACTGCTCAGACCGATACCCGTTCTGTTCAAATCCCCCAAGATACCGCGGACGTCCTTCTGGGCTTCGCAGGCGGCGCAAATGCCATGTTGCATGTGTCTTCGGCAGGGGGGAGGAATGCCAATCGGATCTATGTGCTCGGTCAAACCGGTCATATCGAGGTCGACTTGACACAGCCCGAACCCTGCCGAGTTTACAGGGGAGAGCCGCCGCGTTCACGCCTTGCGCGTCTGAAACATAAGCTCGTCGGGTTTGACCCGAGGGCGCTCCTTGCTTCGGGAAAAGAGCCTTCGTTTGCCCTTCTTCTTGAAGACTTTCTGCAAGCATGTGCGACTGGGAGTCCCATAACCCCGGATTTCGACGATGCACTTGCCGTCCTTTCGGCTCTCGAAATGGGGCGTGACGCATCCCGGCATTACCGTAGGTCGCGCGCGAATGGCTAGGCGATCACCCAGTCGAAGACGGCCAAAGAGGGTGCTGCTGCTCCATGATTATGGGGGCGATCGAGGGGGGGCTGAGCAAATTGCACTCGATTTTCGGCGCCTGCTGCGCGAACGCGGGATAGATGCGCGATTGATGGCCAGCGATGCCGACCCCTGGGACGATACATCGGCGCCGGACATCGTGGCGAAAGGCGGAAAAGGCGCGTTTCACACGTTGCGTGAGGCATGGAACCCCGGGGCGGGGCGGCGGCTAGCGCGAACGCTCGAAGACTTCCGACCCGATATTGTGCAGATCGTGATGTTTCTTTCGCAGCTTTCGCCCGCGATCCTGTCGCATTTGCAGAATGTCCCTACGCTCTATGCGATCAACACCTACCGAGCAGTCTGCCCCACCGGTCTCAGATGGCGTCCGGGAGCTGGCATCTGCACGCGCGACACAGGAGCCGGATGCATGGCTATGGGTTGCGTCACCCCATTGGGGCTTCTGCCGCGCCTAACACAACTCGCCGTGCTTCGCCGGGGCAGTTCTGCGATCGACAAGACAGTCGTACCCAGCAACATCATGGCGGCTATCCTGAAGCGCCATAACTGGCCCGTTACGGACATTGTCCCTCATGCGGTGCCGCCCCACCAGCGCCGTCGCGAAATGTCTGCGTCGAAGACACTGGCATTTGCCGGACGCCTCGTTCCTGAGAAGGGCGTGGACTGGCTGCTGCAGGCTTTTGCGCGGGTGGCGCCCGACATTCCGGGCGCGGCACTCCAGATCATAGGTGACGGCCCGGACCGGCCCAGGCTGGAGGCCATCACCAAAAAACTCGGGTTAGTGGAGCAGATCGAGTTCACCGGCCATCTCGCGCGAGAGGAAAGCCAGAAACTGCTGGAAATGGCTTGGGTTCAGGCGGTGCCCTCGCTCTGGGCCGAACCTTTCGGTCTGGTCGCGGCAGAGGCGCTTGCCCGGGGCACTCCGGTCATCGCGAGCGATGCGGGGGGGCCCGCCGAGATCGTGGATCATGGGTCGACCGGGTGGATCGTGAACACCGGGTGCGACGTCGGGCTCGCTGAAGCGATCCTCGAAGCGCTCGACAGTCGCGAGCGCAATCAGACTATGGGTAGACGCGGTGCGAAGGTGGCCGCGGAACGATACGATGAAGGCGTCTGGATAGAGCGCTACATCGAACTTTATTGCGAACTGCTTGACGACCACGCAGCCCGTGGGGCGCCATGACGCAGGGCCGATCAAAGGACACGCTCACACGCGGGACAGCACTCGGTTTGTTGTCTGAGGCAATGATCCTGCCCACGGGCATCGTGAGTGCTGCCGTCCTGACCCGCAGCCTCGGACCAGATGGTTATGGCCTGATTGGCGTCGTAATGGCTGCGATCAGCCCGGTCGCGTGGTTGATCACCTCAGTCCTCGGTTTGCGGTCATCGGTCAAAATTGTGGGTGACGCGAACAATCCGCTAGAGGCAGCCAGTGCCCTGCTGCGTGCCAATCTGATTCTCGGATCTATCGGCGCGGTGCTCTTTGCATTCGCCGCGCCGTGGATCGCTGCGGCGCTGGGTCATCCGGGAATTACCCTGGCGCTTATCCTGGGGTCGTTCGAGATCTTGCTCATGCCGGTTGCACGGTCCCATCGGGATGCCCTTGTTGGGGTCCGGTCCTACAGCAATGCGGGGATCGCGGGCGGTGTGTTTCATGTCGCAAGGCTTGCCGCGATTATACTGCTGCTCTTGCTGGGCGTTGGCATCGAGACTGTTGTGTGCGCTCACATCGTTGGCCGCCTCGGGGAAATTCTTTGGTGCAGAGCCCACGTCCCGGTGCCGCTGTTGCTCAAGTTCAAGCTCGCCACCCCGGCCACAGCACGGATCGTGGGACCGACCTTCGCCAACGCGGTTTGCCTGCGCATAGCGGATTCGGTCGATCTGCTTCTGCTATCCGCTCTGGGTGCCGGAACAACGGTGTTGGGGCATTACTCGGCTGCGATGATGCTTACGCAGATTCCACGCATGCTGAATCTGATCGTCGGCCCGGGGCTGATTGTTGCCATTTCCTCAGCTCTGCGGGCTGGAGATACGGCACTGGCTGCCGCCATCCGGGAAGATGCCTCCCGGCTTGTGGCGGCTGTCCTGGCTTGCCTTCTTGTAGGGGCGGGTGCCGCGCCAACGGTTCTGACCGTCTTGTTCGGAGCACCGTTCGAGGCGGGAACCGGTATTCTGCGACTGCTACTAATCGGTGGGGCCGGCATCATCGTCTTCGGCATGACGACAGCGGAATTCGTCGCCGAAAACAGGCCATGGGCACCTGTCGCCATCTCCCTCCCAATGGTGATGCTGAATGTGGCACTCCTCTTCGTTCTCGTTCCAAGATTTGGCGCGGAGGGGGCGGCCCTTGCGACGTCGGTGGCGTTCGTTGCGTCGGGTGTGGCGTCGGTGTGTTTGATGGCAGAGGGGAAGGGTCGGCGCGTTCGCCACCTCAGTGCTGGTATCATCGCAGGCTTGGCCGGCGGTGGGATCGCCGCCGGCCTTGCGGCCGCAGTATTTCCAGTGCTGGACCTGGCCACCGGATCACTTGTTGCCTTGCTGGTCCTTTCCGCCACCGGCGTAGTTGACCGAGAAATCGTATTGCGCTTCACTCGCAGTTATCCTTGGGCGAAGGAACGCGGTTCGTGACCATCGCAATCGACGCGCCGGCAGATCCACGGCTCAGCATCGTTCTCGTGGGTCGCGATGGAATGCAAACCCTTGGGCCGATACTCAGCTGCCTGTCCGCGCAGACTATCGCGGCAGAGATCGAGCTTATTGCGGTTCTCCCCAAGCGCGCGTTTTCCGACGATGCCTTGGTCGATTGGCAAAGCAGCTTTCACTCCGTCCGCACGGTCTGTGTACCCGCCATCGGGAACAGGGGCAGGGCAGCGGCCGCCGGCGTTCGGCTCGCGCGTGCGCCCATTCTGGCGTTCACCGAGAACCATTGCTTTCCCGATCCTGCTTGGGCGGATCGGCTCTGTGCTTCTCATTCGGAGGCCTATGTGGGCGTGGCCCCTGTGGTTCTGAACGCCAATCCGCTTTCGCACCTGAGTTGGGCCTCGTATGGAGGAGGCTATGCGGAATTCGCGGATCGCGGCGCGCCTGAAGAGATCGCGGAAATGCCGCTTCACAACACGAGCTACTTGCGAGCCGCCCTCGCCCCTCTCGAGAATGAACTGGAAGAGTTGTTAGAACATGAGGGAAAGCTTCAGGCACGCCTGGCCCAAAACGGAGGCCGCTTTCTTCTTGAGCCCGCTGCGAGGACCTCGCACATCAACGAAGCGACCTGGCTCTTGGTGCTGGGCCTGAGCTACTTCAACGGTCGCCGCTATGGAGGCAATCGCTGTGCCCGCTGGGGGGTTGGTCGACGGTTTCTTTATGCGGCGCTTTTTCCGCTTCTCAGCGTCAACGTCACGCGCAGAACCATTCATCGCCTAAAATCCTGCGAAGCCGCCCCGTCGCTATCACCGGGCCTGTTCGCCGTCGTCTGGCTGCAGTCCATGGCGCATGTGGTGGGAGAAGCTGTCGGCTACCTCCGCGGTCCCCGACAGACATTTGCGTTCGTCGATCTTGAGGAATTCATGATTGTAGAGCGGCTTGGTGGCCACCCAGTTCCCGACCTTCGGCTGGCGGGGTACATCGCCGGGGCCCGGCCGGTCGATGGCCACCTCCTCTGGGGTGAGACTACTTGAAGACTGCAGATCAAACAGAACCATCGGTTTCCATCGTGATTGTGACCCTTGGCGGGCTCGCAGAACTCGGTTTGCCCATGCCTGGCATTCTGGCCCAGACTATTGCGGATCAGATCGAACTGATCATCGTGGCGCGTGCGGGAACGGTTAGCGAGGCAGACCTGTTGTCCCTTTCCGGCTTGCAATCGGTCCGCTTGGTCGAGAAGCCCGTGATAACCAACCGGGGACTCGACGCGGCTGCGGGCATTGCCGTGGCAACCGCAGATTTCATTGGCTTGCATGAGAACCACACCCGCGCAGAGCCTGAGACCTACGAGCGTCTTCTAGCGGCCTTCAGGGCCGACGACGCGGCCTTGGCGCCGGTCATGTATCCGGCAAATTGTGAAATGCCCTGGGGACAGGCGATGTATGCCGTCGCCCATCACCATGCAAGCCCGCCCAATACAGCCGAGCCAGTATCGCAACTCGTCCTTCATCATGGGCTCTACAGAACTGAACTGGTGCGCCCTTTCGGGAAAAGGATGAAGAACGAACCGAGGGTCCAGACAGAGCTAATCGATGCGGGATATCACCTGCGCTACGTCCCCCAGACCGTGGTTTGGCACCTGAACGAAGCGCGGCCACGTAGCGTGGCTAAGGTCGTCTTCGCGCTCGGCCGCTTGTATGGTTTTGGCAGACAGTGCGAGATCTCGGTCTTTCACCGCATCGCCAGATTGTTGGCTTCGCATGCTATCATCGGCCTTCATGTCCTGCGATGCGCGCGCATCGCCAAGCGGCAGGCCTTCACTCGGCGTCGGTTCGTCAGGTGCCTGCCGAACGTGATCTTTGCCGGCTCGGTCTTCGGCATTGGCGAGGTCATTGGTTATTTCGACACCAAGAGCGCCTGGCTCGATGACCACGAGTTGACCGAATTTGACGTTCTCGGGCGGCTGGCGGGCCGGGAACCGGCCATGCGATGGCTTCGGGAGGTCGTTCACTCTCTTCCTGCGGATATGCCGTGAGACACGCCTTGGGCGACACGATCGGGCACCGTCGCGCTTAAGCTCTTGCGGGGCAACCCGCGCCTCGCGAAAGTCTTAGGCGGCGTTAACGAAACACTCGATTACCAGCTACGGCCTCGGGAATACTACGTGAGAAGTTCCATATCTCTTCTGGGTGAGTATCGGCATGATGATTTCGGATATGTTGTCCCGGAGTTCGCCCGTGCGGCTTCTGTCGACAGATAGGCGTAGAGGCTTCATGGGGGATATGGCACAGAAGCCGACAGGTGTGGCGAGCCGTATGTATGCAGGGTGAACGAGGCATGGAGCGCGACGACAGTCGCGAGGTCCTCAGCTTCGAGGTAATCGTACCCGCTTACCGAGCGGAAGTAACGATCGGAGCGTGCCTCGCTGCGCTTTTTGCGTCCGGATTTTTGGCCTCGGAGATCACGGTCGTTGATGACGGGTCGCCCGACCGCACAGGTGGGCTCGCAAGGGATGCCGGCGTCCGCGTCGTTTCAAATGAGACGCCGACACGACCCGCGCGCGCGCGGAATAGGGGGGCGGAACATGCGACGGCGGACGTGCTTGTTTTCGTCGACGCGGACGTTGTGGTGCATGGGGGATTGCGCGAGAGGCTCGAGACGCACTTTGCCGACGAGAGCCTCGTTGCTGTCATCGGCTCGTATGACGACGCACCGGCGGCACCTTCGGTGATCAGCCGCTATCGCAACCTCCTTCACCACATCACACATCAGGACTCCGCGGGTCGGATCGCGACATTCTGGTCTGGTCTCGGCGCGGTCCGCCGGTCGGGCTTCGATGCCGTGGGCGGATTCGATCCGCGCTGGGAGGATATCGAGGATGTCGAATTCGGACTGAGGCTTTCGGCAGAGGGTGCGCGTATTCTCCTCGATCCCCGGATGCTCAGCACACACCTCAAGGACTGGACACTGGTCGGTATGTTCCGGACCGATCTGTTCGGCCGAGCCGTTCCCTGGACCCGGCTTTTGCGGTCTGGTCGGATGCCGTTCGGCACCCTGAATACCTCACCTGCCAACGCTGTTTCAGCCGCCGCGGTCGGCGCGACAGCATCGGCGTTGGTCGCCGCTATCGTCTGGACGCCCGCGCTCTGGGTTGCGCTTTGTGCAGCAGCTGTTTTCTTCACCGCGAACCTGCGCCTGCTGACGCGTCTCGCGCGCGTTGGTGGGGTCGGTTTCGCGATGCGCGCATTGCCGTACCATGTGATCCACAACGCGGCCGGCCTTCTGGGGTTTGCAAAAGTGCGGTTCTTCGAACGAGGGCTGCCATGAGACCTGCGGCAAGTGTCATCGTGCCAAGCTATGCAAGGCCGGCTGCGCTCGCAGAATGTCTGCGCGCGCTCGCAAACCAATCGGTTCCAAATCTGGAGATCATTGTTGTCGATGATGGCAGTCCGGAGCCGCTTGCTCCCGTTTGCGACGCTTTCGAGGCTGTGCGGTGCATTCGTCAGGAAAACGCCGGTCCGGCCGCTGCGAGAAACCACGGCGCACGAATGGCAAGCGGCTCCTTTCTTGCATTCACTGACGACGATTGCCGCCCTCGGTCTGACTGGATGGCCGGACTAATTGCGGCTCATGGCGGTGCACTTGAGCGGCTCGTGGGAGGGCGCGTGGAAAACGGACTTGCCGAAAACCCTTTCGCGATGGCCAGCCAAGACTTGTGCGACTTCCTCTATGATTGGTTTGGGGCGACTGAAGGCACAATGCCGTTCTTCACCTCGAACAACATTGGCTGTTCTCGTGAGCGCTTTCTGTCGCTGGGCGGGTTTGACCAGACCTTTCCATTGGCGGCGGCAGAAGACCGTGAGTTCGGTCTTCGCTGGCGTGAACAGGGCGGGGAACTCATCTACTCCGAAGCGGCCGTGATTGACCACTTCCACCCACTCACCTTGCGTCGTTACTGGCGTCAGCACCACAACTATGGCTGCGGCGCGTACCACCTGCACAAGGTCCTCGACACGCGCGGCTCAAACACCCCAAGGCGCGAGCCGCTATCCTTCTATATCGCCCTGGTTCTAGACCCCATCCGGCGCCGTGGCATTCGGGGTTTCTGCGGAAGCGGCCTGGCGGTCTTGTCACAAATAGCCATGATCGCAGGGTATTCGGCCGCGGCGAGACGATAGGTGCCCCGCTGCTTCAAAAGCTAAGACTGGAAGAACCGGCATCAGCTTGTGGCGACGGCACTCGGCCTGCCGCGGGTATCGCGGTGGTACTGCAGCCGACCCGGTTGACGTTGAACCCAAGCGGGTATGCGAGATTTAACCGCCCCGGGCCAATACGCCAAATGGCGCTTTGGAGGCTGCCGTTATCATGGTTATGGTGTAATCCACGCCGAGGTGCTCAGAATTCACTGTGCGGCGAGAGCGTTTTGCTTCTTTCGGTCAACCTCGAAATCCTCGTGATAGGAGCGCTCCACGTTCACGTCCCAAACGTCGTAAGCATGTCCCAGGGTGTTGCGAGCGGCATACATCGCCGAAACCATGGAGTGGTCCTGATTGTTGTAGCGATGCAGCCCGGCGCGGCCCACCGTCTGGAAGTTCGTGAGGGTCTTCAGCCAACCCGATATGACATCGAGGGCCTTGCGATAATCCCCATCATAAACCGGATAGGCTTGGGGCTGCCGTATGATCGCGAAATCTGTGACAGTGGCCGCATCGGCCAGACCCAACTCTTCCAACTCCAGCGCTGCGAGATCGCGAAGCCCCTCATCTTCCATGTCCCAAAGATCGTCTCCCCGATTGCAGAAGTATTCCATGCCGATCGAAGACGTGTAGGGGTCGGCAAGCATGTCCGGGGACCAGGCGCGAAAGTTCTGGATGCGCGCGACACGAACATCCGGGCTATGAACGTAAATCCAGTTGTCCGGGAACGGATCGGCATGGTTCAGGCATAGTGTGACGATCAGAAAGTCACGATATCGGAGCTTTTTCGCAGCCGCGACCACGTCGGAAGGCGGAGCGGGATCGAAGGCCGCGACCAGTTCCCTCAGCGGCATGCTGTTGATGAAGTGTTCGCCCTCGATCCTCGTGGTTCCACAACCCTCACCACTCTCGCTCCAGCATCTTGCATCGACGGATGTCACTCTTTCGCCTGCACGGTTGATGCGAACAACTTCGCGACCCATGTGCACTTCACCGCCCTTTTCTTGGACGAGGTCGCGCACGCGCTCCCACATCATCCCGGGGCCGAGCCGCGGATACTGGAATTCCTCGATCAGACTCGATGTATCGTTGGCCCCGGAAACGGCGTTCCAGATCGCTTTCGGCAGGGATAGGTTCTTGATGCGTTGCGCGGCCCAGTCGGACCGTATTTCGCTGGGGTCGATCCCCCAAACCTTGCGTGTGTAGCTTTGAAAGAAGTGCTCATAGAGCCGCCGACCGAACCGGTTCACGACCCATTGTTCGAAAGTGTCCTCGACGCGGGACGGGCGCACCTGCCATTTGATGTAAGACATCAGGATGCGCGTAGCCTCGACCGGCCCAATGTTCGCCAGCGCATTCATTGGCTTCAGGGGATACGCGAAGTACTTCCCCTGATAATATATGCGACTGAGCCTCGGGACGGTCAGAAACTCATCCCGGAGGACCTCGTGCCACATGGCCTCGACCTCGGGAACCTTGGTGAAGAACCGGTGGCCACCGATATCAAAACGATTGCCGTTCTTCATTTCCGTCCGGGAAATCCCGCCAACCATGTCAGACGCTTCGAGAACCACAGGGCGAAGCGAAGAGCCGCAGCGTTGTAGTTCGTAAGCCGCTGTCAGTCCCGCGGGCCCTGCACCGATCAAGACACAATCGGTCCCCGAGCGCTCGGCAAAAGAGCTTTTATCCATCAGATCGCATCAAAGCCGGTCTCCAGAGTCGACATAGCAAAAACAAGACCGACCCGAGGCGAAGCTCAGTCCGGAACGAGATAGGGTCGCGGTTTGGGACTTCATGATCGGCCGACCCGCATCACTCATAGCTAATACGATCACCATCAGGAACCAGTAGTTGGGCCAGGGTTGACTATGACCGCCTTCGAGGCAAGGTGTTGTCTGTCGGGGAACGCGAAAATGCCAAGGCTTTACGATAGTCGAAAACGGGTGCTCGTCACTGGTGGCGCAGGTTTCATCGGGTCACACCTGACCGACAAGCTGTTGGCAGAGGGCCACGACGT
>Ga0008833_1001419_pt1 | contig 10690 bp, 7 predicted proteins | sample HotLakConsoUCCLE_FD_62216 | JGI IMG/M metagenome (GOLD analysis project Ga0008833, IMG submission 62216) | Hypersaline microbial mat communities from Hot Lake, Washington, USA - Hot Lake Consortium UCC-LE | ecosystem: Environmental > Aquatic > Non-marine Saline and Alkaline > Hypersaline >... | reverse complement strand
TCTTGGTCTGGAAGGCAGGGTTGAAGGCATATTCACGGGCCTGGACGGCGAACATCGGCAGCCCGGTCAAAGCTGCGACCGTGAACCCGGCAATCGCAAATCGGCGCATCAGCGTCACGAAAGCGTCTCGGTCGAGCACCTGGATGGCGCCGACGATGCGCAGATCCATCAGCAATATGCAGACAAAAAGCGTGGCGAAGCCCATGATGTGCAATGCACTGACGGCGGGGTAGACGAGAAACGAAAGCTTGAATGCTTCCAGCGGGGGCAGCGTCTCGAGGGCGATCAAAAGGTCCAAATGCAGGCTCTTCAGTCTGCCGGCAGACGCCGCGGATAGACGTCGTAGACCTCATCACCGACAACGATACGGACCGCCTTGAACGTCCGCTCGCCGGGATTGCGAGAGCGGTGGCCAACGGCCAGCACGGCATCGCCTTCGGCCGCCGTACCTTCGACGAAGCCGGCATTGGCTGTGGCGCGGGGCGGCGCCAGCTCTACATGCCAGACATCCCCGTCGACATCCACGTCGAGCGACGCATGCGGATTGCCGAGATAGATCGAGACGATCGTCCCCTCGATCTCCGAGAACTCGTCTTCCGCCCAAGCCCAACCGTGATGCGCCTGGACGACCCCGGCACCCAGGCCGAGACTGACGGCCATCGCGCCAGCGGCGAGAACAACGATGAATGATCTACGGTTCAGGCGCATCGGGAACTCCTTCGACCTGTTGGCCGCCCCTTGCCTACAGTAAGCGGCAAGGTGGCCGGGTCAAGGCAGCATGTTGGCCTGTCGCGGCCGCAAACGGCGTGCTATGCGGCGGGGATGGCGGAGAAGAAGGCACATGAGGTGGATGGCTGGCTGAAGAAGCCGGATCCTGCCATACGCATCGTGCTGGTCTACGGCCCGGATCGCGGGCTGGTATCGGAGCGCGCGCTGGCCTTCGCGCAGGCGACAGGTCTTGCGCTCGAGGATCCCTTTGCGGTCACGCGGTTGGACGGCACGGAAATCGAGAAGCAGCCGGGCCGGCTGACCGAGGAGGTCGCCTCCGTTCCCATGTTTTCCGACAAGCGCCTCATCTGGGTACGCGGCATCGGTGCCGGCACAGGCATCGCCGCCGAGGTGGCTGAACTCGCCGCGACGACGCCCGACGATGCGGTGGTGCTGCTTGAGGCGGGAGAACTGAAAAAGGGTGTCGGGCTCCGCGCTGCCGTGGAAAAGGCAGCGGCGGCGATGGCCTTGCCGTCCTACGCCGATGAGGGGCGGGGGCTCGAAGGGCTCATCGACGAAATGTGCCAGCGCGAGAAACTGTCCATCGAGCCGGAGGCAAGGCAGGCGTTGCGGGCCTTGCTCGGCGGCGACCGACTGGCCACGCGCGGCGAACTTGCCAAGCTGGCGCTCTACTGCGCGGGCAGCGAACGCATCAGCCTGGCCGATGTGGAAGCGGCGATCGGCGATGTCTCGGCGCGCAGCCAGGAAGACATGCTCGACGCCGTACTTGCAGGCGACGCCAGGGGCTTCGACACCATGTTCACTTCGCTTCTGGCCGGCGGGGGCAATGCAGGGGTCGTGCTTTCGGCGGCGCTGCGCCGGTTTCAGACGATCGAGACCTTGAAAGCTGAGATGGAGGCGAGCGGCAGGCCGGCGCAGACGGTGGTTGCCGCGGCCAGGCCGCCGATCTTTTTTGCGCGGCGGCGGGCCTTCGAAACGGCCGTCAATCGCTGGCCGGCCGAGACGTTGGCCGCCGCGGTGGCGCGACTCGATGCGGCCGTTCTGCAGACGCGGCGCAATGCCGGGTTGGCAGCGGCGACCGCGCGACAGTCCCTCCTCGCCCTGACGCTCGAAGCCAGGCGCGTGGCGCGGGGCAGAAGCTAGGCAGGGCCCGGCGACCAGCCGAAGCCGTAGATCAGCACGAGAAGCAGGGTGCCGAGCGCCAGCCGATAGATAACGAAGGGCGTGTAGGTGTAGCGCTGCAGCCACTTCATCAGCAGCGTCACCGTGATCCAGGCGGTGACGAAGGCGAAGAAGCCGCCGATCAGCGCTTCGCCGGTAAGCCGCGCGTCGCCAGCCTGATAGAGGTCGACAGTGGCCAGAAGTCCGGCGCCGGCGATGGTCGGCAGCGACAGAAGCAGGGCGAAGCGGGCCGACAGGGGCCGGTCGAGACCGGTGAGCCGTCCGACCGTCATGGCGATGCCCGATCGGCTGACGCCTGGAACGAGTGCCAGGCACTGGGCCAGTCCGACCATGATCGCCTGGGGGAAACTCATCTTCTCGATGCTGTGGGCGCGCTCGGGTTGACGGTCGGCCACATAGAGCAGCACGCCGAAGATGATCGTCATCCAGGCGATGATCTCGACCGAGCGCAGCATGTAGGTCACGACGTCCTTCAGCAGGAAGCCTGCCACGATGATAGGCACGGTGGCAACCAGCAGGAGCAACAGTATGCGCGTGTTGTCGCTCGACCTGAGGCGCACGGCATCCGCCAGGCCCAGGAAGAGCTGGGCGACCTCGTGCCGGAAGTAGAGCAGGATGGCGCCGAGCGAACCGACATGAAGCGCAATGTCGAGCGCCAGCTGGTCGGCCGCGTCGCCTTCCGACACCGGCACGCCAAGTGCAACGAAGACATCGCGGACGAGGATGAGGTGGGCCGACGACGAGATCGGCAGGAACTCCGTGACCCCCTGGACGACGGACAGGATGAGAAGATAGGTCCAGATCATGTTCGCGTCCGAATCGGCCGTGGCTGGGCGCTTATGCCACGCGAGGGCCTCAGGGCCAATGCTGAAACACGGGTGTTCAACCCCGGTTGGGAAACCCCGTCAGCCCTGGGCGGCGATGACGTAGAGCACGTAGGCGGCCAGCAGGCCAAACCCCGCCAAACGCCCGATTCGCGACCAGGCCAGCAGCAGCAAGGCCAGGGCCACCGATGCCGCAAGCATTACCGGCAGATCGAACGACAGAAACCGCGTTGCCACCGGGATGGGTGTGATCAAAGCCGTCACGCCCAGAATGCCCAGTATGTTGAAGATGTTGGAGCCCACGACATTGCCGATGGCGATTTCCGACTGGCGCCTGAAGGCGGCGATGAGGGATGTCGCGAGTTCCGGCAGGGAGGTGCCGACGGCCACGATGGTGAGCCCGATGAAGGCCTCCGAGAGGTCGAAGTCGCGCGCGATCGCGACCGCGCCGTCGACCAGCAATCTGGCTCCGATCATCAGCCCCACCAGGCCAACGCCGACCAGCGCGAGTGCCTTGCCGGTGCTGAGAGAGGGGCCGTCCTCCGTGTCCGGTTCCGGCGGCGCAGCGCGTCCGGCGAGATAGGCCACGATCAGATAGATCGCCAGTCCCGCGACCAGCACGGCGCCGGCGAGGCGGGAAACCTCACCCAGGTAGAAGAAGGGGAGCAGTATCAATGCGGCCGCCAGCATGACCACCAGGTCGCGCCGCACCGACGGGCCGGAAATCGCAATCGGCCAGACCAGCGCGGCAATGCCCAGGATCAGCAGGATGTTGGCGATGTTGGAGCCCACCACATTGCCAAGGGCGATGTCTGGCAGGCCGCGCCATGCGGCATCGACGGAGACGAGAAGTTCGGGTGTCGATGTGCCGAAGCCCACGACCGTCAGACCTATCAGTAGCGGAGAGATCGCAAAACTGCGGGCGACGGCCACGCTGCCCCGCACGAGAAATTCGCCGCCCAGAAACAGGCCGGCAAGGCCCAGCGCTACAAACACATAATCCATCTTCGGGGATCCCAGCGCGGAAGCGAATGCATCCGGTCAGCGGCATAAATGTGGATCGCGGAATGGTTCCGCAAGACCACCGCAGCGGTAGACACAAGCTTTTTGAAGCTGGCGCAAATCAGCCCGTGTGGCCGGCCGCCCGCATGGCTTGCGCGAGATCATCCCGATCTGCCTCGGTGAGGTTCTGGCCTTCCGCGGTCTGCGCGATGCGCGCGAGTTGTTGCGACAGCTTGGACCTATCGGCGGGACCCTTGGCTATCGCCTTCAGTTCGGCGATCGTTTCCACGATGCGGATGAGGATGGCCGGATGGTTTGCGCCGGCTTGCCTTATGGGATTGAAGGCCGCCTCCAGCATGCCGGGGAGGGAGGAACGGTCGGCAATAACGCGCGCTGTCCCTTGCTCGTCACGATAGGTCCTCTTCTGCTGTGGGCGCAACAGCACGATCTCGAAGCAGGCACCCAGCCGGTCGATGACGGCAATGGCAGTGAAAGGATCGTTGGTTCCGGGCGAAAGCGCGCGTGTGGCGATCTCGACCAGCTGTCTGATTCCGTGTTCAGGGTCCTGCGCGGGGGTGCGCTGCCTGCCGATGGTAAATGCACTGCGGACGGTGTCCAGCAAATCCGCCTCTGGGCGTTCCGGCGCGTGCAGGACGACATGGTTGCCGCCATCCAGCAGGTGGTGGCCAGCCCGCACCTTGACCTCGATGAGCATGTCGTGGGCGCAGGCCGTGGCCGTCAGACCGTCATAATCGACAACCTGCAGATAGCCGGCTTGCCCCAGCGATAGCGGCCATCCGGACCCGGCGAGGGATCTCTCCTCGCCTCCGGAACCAGTGTCACCGCCTTCGGGCAGAATGCGGCGCATGGTGTCCCGCAACTCGCTCGCGACGACCTCCACTACATTGTCGGCGATGATAGAGCGGGCGATCTTGTGAATGTAAAAGAGCAGCGCCATCAGACACAGAATGACCAGAAACGTGCCAGTGGTAACAGCGACATGCGGCACACCGTCGGCGCCGAGCGTCTCGTCGATGCTGCGCATGACGAGAATGATGTAGAAAATCGTGCCGACGAAAAGTCCCAGCACCGACTGTATCTGCTTGTCGGACATGAAGATGGCTATCAGCCGCGGTCCGAGCTGATTGGCTGCCAATGTCAGAATGACAAAAGTCACCGAGACGACGAGCGACGTCATGGTCATCAAGCCGGACAACAGCGCCGACATGAGGTTGCGTGCCGTCTCGGCCTCGCCGCCATAAAGCCACCAGCCCGCTTCGCCACCTTCGGTAATCAATTCGTTCCCGAAGCTTAGCAGAACGAATGCCAGCGTGCCCTGGCCGACGAAAAAGAGCGCCGGGACAAGCCAAAGCTGACCGCTGGCCATGACAAGCACATTTCGCAGGCGATCCATGGTGTCTTGTCTTGTCCTTCGCTACCCGTACTGAATGGCGACCTGGGACCAAAGGTTGCGCAGGATATTCGGGACGCCGCAAGGGGACAGTAAGTATGCGGCGGCGAACGCGCTCGCCCAGCCGCTATCCGCAGCAAGTCATCGGATCGTACGGAACGCTACCGGGAGATTTCTGCGCCTGAAAGAATTGGTACTCCCAAGGGGAATCGAACCCCTGTTTCCGCCGTGAGAGGGCGGCGTCCTAACCGCTAGACGATGGGAGCATTTGCGGTGGCGCGGATATAGAGAATAATTTCAGGCATTGCAACAGGGTGCCGCAGATCGATTCATGGCCTCAAGCGCCAAAGGCGCACTCACGGCGACGAAACAATCTGTTTGAATTGGTGATGGCTCCGCCACTTTTTCGCCGCCTTTTGTCCGCCCTGCAGCCGTATTGTGCCCCCAACTTGAGATCGTTGCCTGAGACGGTTCGGTCCGGCGCGGCCTTGTAATCCCCAAGCCCCCCGCCCACGGGGTCGATGTTCGGATCGAACCAACTCCGGGTCCAACCGGGTCAGCAACGACAATCACAATTTGGCCGGTTCTGGTTCGCCAGCCATTTGCTTTTCAGGGCTACTGGTAGGCGTCGGAATCGGGTCTGCTGATGATGGCGGCACCCAGGACCGCTCCGGGCAGGCCCTCGCGCGTCATCGCCTGGACGATCACCGCGCATCCGCCTGCACCCCTCTTGGCAATCTCGCTCATTGGTATCTCGTAGCGCGCCTCGGTGCCGTGCCAGACACCGGCGCTGTGGAAGCGCGAAACGGAATTCCAGAAGGTGAAAGAGCGCCCCTTGTTGCGCCCCCGGGTAATCTCGACCTCGGTCGCCGGGTTGAAATAGACCAGTATCACATGCGCCTCGCCACCCGGCACATTGCCCGATCCCGTCTCGATCACCACCGTGTCACCCTCATAGGCGAGCTCTACCTCGACGGGCAGTGCGCCCGCCTGCGATGCGGCGTCGATGGCCTCGTCAAGGGCAGCACGATCAGCGCCATTGACGTGAACCCTGCCGTTGACGACGGCCTGAGGGGTGTAGACCGACCGGCTGCCAAAGGCATTGCTGTATTCGTACTGGCGGGCCGTGTTGTCAGAATTGGCCAGCGTATCGCGCCAGCCGAGATAGTCCCAATAGTCGACATGATAGGCCAGCGCCACGACATCTCCCGAATGGGCCAGCTCGGCCAGAAGCGCGTCGGCCGGGGGACAGGACGTGCAGCCCTGGCTGGTGAAGAGCTCGACCACGGCTAGCGGTCGCGACTGTCGCTGTTCCCCGGCGGTGAGGGCACCGATGGAGACGAGCAGAAGCAATGCGGCGGCGAGCAGCCTTGTCATCAATCTTTGTCCCGTCATGGATCCGAACGCTTCCGCCTGTCCCCAAACGCGCCTCCGCGCGCCCAAACAGATGCTCATAATTTAGGCTCGCGTGGCGCACAACAGGAAGTCACGTTGCGGTGAGAGGCCGACCGGAGCGATGACGGCGCGGAAGGTGGCGCCATGCAGTGCCACATCGACCGCTATCGCGCATGGAGGGGCCGGTACTGTGGGCGGAGCCGATCAATGCACTGACGCTTGCGGCGGCCGCCAGGCAGGGCGCGAGGTCAGCAAGCACCAATGCCTGACGGCCGTCCCCAGGCCCGACTATTCGGCGGGACTGGGATGCGAACCCGCAGGCAGGTCCTTGGCGGGATCGGCAGACTTGCTGCGGCGCCGGAAAAGACGCGACAGAAGATTGCGGCGTTCCTCATTGGGATTGCGGTTCTTGCGGGTGAAGACCATCAATGCGGCGGGCGTGACCACCAGGGTGAGCAGGGTCGCAAAGGCTAGGCCCCACACGATGGCGCTGGACATCGATATCCACCACTGCGTGGAGGGCGCGTTGATCGTCACTTCCTGATGGAAGATCTCGAGTCCCAGCCCGAGAGCGATAGGCAGAACGCCGAGAATGGCCGAAACGGCGGTAAGGACCACCGGCCGAGCACGCTCGCGGCAGGTCTGCAGCACCGCGTCGCGCTTGTCCCAGCCTTCACTGCGAAGCCTGTCATAAGTGTCGATCAAGACGATGTTGTTGTTCACAACCACACCCGCCAGCGCGATGATACCGAGGCCCGACATGACGATGCCAAAAGGTTGGCCAGTGATCATCAGGCCGAGGAACACACCGATAGTCGACATGACCACGGTCATCAGGATCAGGAGCACGCTGGTGAAGTTGTTGAACTGGGCAAGTAGCACCACGAAGATCAGGAAGATCGCCGAACCGAAGGCGCCGGCAAGGAAGGCGCTGGCTTCGTCGCTCTCCTCGCTGGAGCCGGCCAGCCGGAACCGCGTCGCACCCAGGTCGATCTCCTCGACTGCCTGCAGCACTTCCGCCTGTACGGTCGCTGTCTGGAAGCCTTCGGCGACGTTGGCGGAGACAACGATGGTGCGTTCCCCGTCGATCCGGTTGAGCGTGCCGACACGCTGTTCCGGCTCCCTCGTCACGAAGTTGGAGATGGGCACCGCCCCTTGGCTGGTCTGAACGCGCAATTCGTCGAGCGCGGCGAGCGTGCGCCGGTCGTCGGGCAGCCGCAGACGGATGTCGACGGGATCGTCGACGCCGGCGGGACGGTAGTCGGACAGCTTGAGACCGCTGGTGACGAGTTGCACCACGGTGCCGACCATGCCGGGGCTGATGCCGTATTGGGAGGCCTTCGCGCGGTCGACCCGGATGGCCCAGTCGACGCCGGGCGGCGGCAAGCCGTCGGCAATGTCGATGACGCCGGGAATCTCGGCGATCCGCGCCGCGACGGTGCGAGCCTGATCCTCGAGGCCGGCCGGATCCACGGCCGACAGCCGAAGCTGGATCGCCTGGCCGGTGGGCGGGCCGGCTTCCGGCACGCGAACCTCGACCTCGACGCCGGGGATGTCACCCATGACGCCGCGCAGATCGTCCAGGATCTCGCCAGCAGGCTTGCGCTCACGCCAGTCGACGAATTCGTACTGGATGATGCCGACGACGTCTTCGGCGATGTCCTGGCCACCGCCGCGCGACTGGCCGATTCGCGTGTAGACGGAGGAAATGCCCGGCCAGCCAAGGAGTCTCTGCTCTGCCTGCTCTGTCGCCCGGTCCATCTCCTGCAGGGACAGGTTGCCCCGCGCCGACACATACATCAGGCCGTATTCCGGCTCGACATTGGGGAAGAATTCAACGCCGGAGCCATATTGCGAGTAGCTGTACTGCACGCCGACCAGGAGGGCGACCGCCAGGACCAGCACGGTCTTGGGATAGGCCACGGCCTTCTTGGCGATACCCATATAAAGGCCGTCCCGTTTCGGTCCTTCCTCGACATGAGCCTTGGCGAACATCGCGCCGATCGTGGGGGCGAACAGGAGAGCGTAGATCAATGAGGCCGAGAGCGTGACGATCAGCGTGATGGGCAGGTATTTCATGAACTCGCCGACGATGCCGGGCCAGAAGAGCAGCGGCGAGAAGGCCGCGATGCGGGTGGCCGTGGCCGCAAGAACCGGACCCGCCATGCGCTGGGCGGCCAGTTCGAACGCCGCGCGTCTATCCATGCCGTTATTCATCTGCCGCTCGGCAAATTCGGTCACGATGATGGCGTCGTCGACGAGCATGCCGACGGACAGGATCAGGCTGAACAGCACCACCATGTTGACGGTGTATCCGGCCACCGACAGCGCAAGGATGCCCATCAGGAATGAGGCGGGAATGGCCAGGCCGATAATGATCGAGGACCGGCCGGACAGGGCGTAGAGAATGACGATGAATACCAGGATCACGGCGATCATGACGTGGTTCTGAAGATCGCTCAGAAGGGTCCGGACCATCACCGACTTGTCCTGGCTGAACGTTACCACGGTGCCTTCCGGCAGCCGGCTCTGGAAGTTGGTGGCCACCAGCTTCACCGCGTCCACGGTGTCGACCAGATTGGCGCCGACACGCTTCTTGACCTCGATGGCGATCGCAGGTCGGCCGTTCAGCCGTGTGATGGTTTCGGCATCCGTGAAGGTCTGGCGGATGGTCGCAAGGTCGCGCGCGCGAACCACGGCGTCAGGCACGGCCACGATGGGCAGGTTCGCGACATCCTCGACCGTCTCGATCAGTGAGGGGACGCGCACGGGATAGCGGCCCTCCGATCCTTCCATTGCCCCTGCCGCAACCAGGCTGTTGCCGGCATTGACGCCCTGAATCAGCTGGTCGAGTTGTAGCCCGTAGGAGGAAAGCTTGACCGGGTCCATGACGACTTCGACGAGTTCGTCGCGCGCGCCCTGCAGAGCGCCTTCGAGCACGCCGGGCACCTCCTCGACGGCATCCCGCAATTGTCGCGCGGCCGTCGACAGCACCCGCTCGGGCAGATCGCCAGAAAGAGTCACCACCAGGACGGGAAACTCCGAAATATTGACCTCATTTACACTCGGTTCATCCGCCCCGTCCGGCAGGTCGCGCTGGGCATCGTTGACCTTTGCACGCACGTCTTCCAGCGCATTGGAGAAGTCGTAGCCGGCCTGGAACTCGATCAGCACGAAGCCGCCGCCTTGATAGGCGGAGGACCGCATTTCCTTGACGCCGGCCAGTCCCTGCAGCGCGGTTTCGACCGGGCGCAGCAGCATTCGCTCGGAATCCTCGGGCGAAATACCCTGGTAGCCGAGGCTGACATAGATGATGGGGATCGCGACGTCCGGCTCGGCTTCCTTGGGGATCGACTGGTAGGCCATTGCTCCGGCAATCACCAGGAACACCAGGATCGAAAGCGTCAACCGGGCATTGTTGATGGCAAGACTGATCGGGTTCATCGGCGGATGACCTTAACGCGTGCCGGTGGTGGCGAATTCGCCCACCAGCCGGCGTATCGTTTCCTCGTCGGCGGGCACCGCATTCACGCGTTCGCCCTCGGTGACGAATTCCTGTCCGGCAACGATGATGCGTACGTCGTCGGGAATGCCGGCCAGATAGAGGCCGCTCGGCGTGTCGTCGACGAGGTCAATCTCGTGGAAGACCACTGTCTCGGTCCGGTCTACGCCGCGGATACCGAGATCGCCATCGGCGCTCAGCGTGATGACGGAGCGCGGGAGCATCACCGATTGAACCGGCTCGGCACTCAGCGTGATCTCTGCCGTCATGCCGGACGGAATGCCGGCATCGGGATTGGGAATTGCCACCTCTACCCGGAAGGTGCGCGTTTGGGCAGAGGCATCCCGGCTCACGAAGCGGATTTCGCCGTCCAACTCGCGGCCGTCGACCAGGCGGATCGAAGCCGGCTGGCCGGTGCGAACATAGCCAACGTCGCGCTCGCTCACTTCGCCCACCGCCACGATCGGATCGAGACTCAATAGCGTCGCGATTTCCGCCCCCTGGGAGACAGAACTGCCGATTTCCGTACGAACGCGATCGACGATGCCCGAAAATGGTGCCCGGACCTCCATGCGTCCCAATTCCGCTTCGACGGCTTCGAGTTGGGACCGTGCGCTGGAGAGTGCCGAGCGCGAGGTGTCGAGT
>Ga0008833_1001418_pt1 | contig 10698 bp, 8 predicted proteins | sample HotLakConsoUCCLE_FD_62216 | JGI IMG/M metagenome (GOLD analysis project Ga0008833, IMG submission 62216) | Hypersaline microbial mat communities from Hot Lake, Washington, USA - Hot Lake Consortium UCC-LE | ecosystem: Environmental > Aquatic > Non-marine Saline and Alkaline > Hypersaline >... | reverse complement strand
AGGTTCGACGTCAGCACGATCAGCGTCTGCTTGAAGTCGACCGTGCGGCCCTGACCGTCGGTCAGCTGGCCGGCGTCGAGCACCTGCAGGAGCACGTTGAACACCTCCGGATGCGCCTTCTCGACCTCGTCGAACAGCACCACCTGGTAGGGCCTGCGCCGGACGGCTTCGGTCAGAACGCCGCCCTCGTCGTAGCCCACGTATCCCGGTGGCGCGCCGATGAGACGCGCGACCGAGTGTTTCTCCATGAACTCCGACATGTCGATGCGCACCATCGCGCTGTCGTCGTCGAAGAGATACTCCGCGAGCGCCTTCGTCAGCTCGGTCTTGCCGACGCCGGTGGGCCCGAGAAAGAGGAACGAGCCGAGCGGCCGGTTCTCGTCCTGCAGCCCCGCCCGCGCCCGGCGAACGGCGTTCGAGACGGCCCGCACGGCGGCGGTCTGCCCGATCACCCGGCGGCCAAGCTCCTCCTCCATCCGCAGAAGCTTCTCGCGCTCGCCCTCGAGCATCTTCGAGGTGGGAATCCCGGTCCAGCGCTCGACCACCTCGGCGATCTGCGCCGGGCCGACCTTCTCCTCGACCAGTTGCGCCTCCTCGCCGCTCTCGGCCGCTTCCATCTTCTTCTGAAGCTCCGGGATCACGCCGTAGGAAAGCTCGCCCGCGCGCTGGAGGTTGCCCTCGCGCTTGGCCTGCTCGAGCTCGGCCTTCGCCCGGTCCAGCTGCTCCTTCACGTCGCGGCCCGACTCGAGCCTGTCGCGCTCGGCCTGCCACTGCGCCGTCATCTCGGCCGACTTCTGCTGGAGGTCCGAAAGCTCGCGCTCGAGCTTCTCAAGCCGGTCCTTCGAGGCCTTGTCGTCCTCTTTCTTCAGCGCCTCCCGCTCGATCTCCATCTGCAGGATCTGCCGGTCGAGCTGGTCGAGTTCCTCGGGCTTCGAATCGACCTCCATCCTGAGCCGCGATGCCGCCTCGTCCACGAGGTCGATCGCCTTGTCGGGCAGGAACCGGTCGGTGATGTAGCGGTGCGAAAGCTGTGCGGCCGCGACAAGGGCCGCATCCGAGATGTCCACGCCGTGGTGCACCTCGTACTTCTCCTTGATCCCCCGCAGGATCGACACGGTGTCCTCCACCGTCGGCTCGGCCACCACGAGCGGCTGGAACCGGCGGGCAAGGGCGGCGTCCTTCTCGACATGCTTGCGGTATTCGTCGAGCGTCGTGGCACCCACGCAATGCAACTCGCCCCGCGCCAGCGCGGGCTTCAGGAGGTTCGCGGCGTCCATCGCGCCCTCGGCCTTCCCGCCGCCCACGAGCGTGTGCATCTCGTCGATGAAGAGCACGATCTCGCCCGCGGCCGCCGTCACCTCCGACAGCACCGCCTTCAGCCGCTCCTCGAACTCGCCGCGATACTTCGCGCCGGCGATGAGCGCGCCCATGTCGAGCGCCATCAGCCGCTTGTTGCGCAGCGATTCCGGCACGTCGCCGTCCACGATCCGCATCGCGAGACCTTCCGCGATCGCCGTCTTGCCGACGCCGGGCTCACCGATCAGCACGGGGTTGTTCTTCGTGCGGCGGCTCAGCACCTGCATCGCCCGGCGGATCTCGTCGTCGCGCCCGATGATCGGGTCGATCTTGCCTTCCCGGGCGGCCTCGGTGAGATCGCGGGCATATTTCTTCAACGCGTCATAGCCCTCTTCGGCCGAGGCGGTATCCGCCGTGCGGCCCTTCCGCACGTCGTTGATCGCCGAGTTCAGCGCCTGCGCGCTCACCGCGCCGGCCTCGAGGGCGTCCTTCGCCTTCGAGCGCACCACGGCGATGGCGGTCAGCATCCGCTCGACCGGCACGAAGCTGTCGCCGGCCTTCTTCGCGATCTTCTCGGCCTCGTCGAGAACCTTCGCGGTCTGCCGGTCGACATAGACCTGGCCCGCGTCGCCCGTCACCTTCGGCACCTTCGCAAGGGCCGCATCCACCGCCTCGGCCACGCGCTCGGGCGAGCCGCCGGCGGCCCGGATCAGGTTGGCGGCCATTCCCTGGTCGTCATCCAGCAACGCTTTCAGCAGGTGTTCGGGGTTGAGGGCCTGATGCCCCTCGCGCATGGCGATCGTCTGGGCGGCCTGCAGAAAGCCGCGCGACCGCTCGGTGAACTTCTCCAAGTCCATCGGTCTCTCCTTTTCAAAGCGCCCGTCTCGCGAAACGCCCGCCTTGGCGGCACGTTCCTCGTGGGCCTCGGGAAGGATATGGGAGGGGGGCTAGACGGGTGCAAGTCGCGGCGGCGCCGCACTTCGTCTTCGCAGACCAGCTTGACCGGCTCACCATGAAGGCCGATACCGCGCGGAAAGGAGCCCCCATGGACGACCGCCTCATCGTCGCCCTCGACGTGCCGAACGCGCTGGACGGGCTCGCCCTCGCCGGTCGTCTTGAAAGGTCGGTCAGTTTCTACAAGATCGGCCTCGGCATGCTCACCACCGGTGGCCTCGCGCTCGCCAACGAGCTGAAGTCGGACCACGGCAAGCGCATCTTCCTCGACATGAAGCTCTTCGACATTCCCGCCACGATCGAGGCGGCGACGCGGGGGCTTTCCGCCTTCGACATCGACTTTCTCACCGTGCAGGGCGACCCCCACGTGGTCCGCGCGGCGAAGGCTGGCGCCGGCGAGAACATGAAGATCCTCGCTATCACGGTACTGACCTCGCTCGACCGCGCCGATCTGGACGAGAACCTCATCCGCGCCGGCAGCGTCGCGGAAATCGCCCTTGCCCGCGCCGAACGCGCACTCGCCGCCGGCGCCGACGGGGTCATCGCGAGCCCCCACGAGGCGGCGGCGATCCGCACCCTGCCGCAGGCCGCCGGCAAGCTCATCGTCACCCCCGGCGTGCGGCCCGAAGGGGCCGACCATGGCGACCAGAAACGGGTGATGACCCCGGCCGAAGCGATCGCGGCCGGGGCCGATCACATCGTCGTCGGCCGCCCCGTCCACCGCGCGCCGGACCCCCGGGCGGCGGCCGAGGCCATCCTCGCCAGCCTGCCCTGAAACCGACCCCGCCCCGGACCTGACCGGGACCTGATCCGGGGCCTCAAGCGTCGCAAGCGCCCGTCATGCGGGAGGTCCCGTCACACGCCCGGGACGGCAAGAACCCTTGCCCTCGCCGCAACGCAGCGCGACAAGGGTGCATGGCACGGCGCACAGCAATACCCGTCAATCTCGCCCTACAGGGCGGCGGCGCCCATGGCGCCTTCACCTGGGGCGTGCTCGACCGTCTCCTCGAAGACGGACGGCTGAAGATAGCGGGCATTTCCGGCACCTCGGCAGGGGCGATGAACGCGGTCGCGCTGGCCGCCGGCTGGGTCGAGAACGGTCCTGAGGGCGCCCGCGCGGCGATGGCGCGCTTCTGGCGGTCGATGAGCGATGCCGCGCGCCTGAGCCCGGTCCGCCGGTCGCCCGTTGACATGATCCTCGGCACCTGGAGCCTCGCGGCCTCGCCGGGATATCACGCCGCCGACGCCCTCAGCCGCACCTTCTCGCCCTATCTTCTCAACCCGCTGAACCTCAATCCGCTGCTCGACATCCTCGAAGACAGCATAGATTTCGACAAGGTCCGCGCCTGCGACGCCTTCGACCTCTTCATTTCGGCCACCAATGTCGAGACCGGTCGCGTCAAGGTCTTCGACCGTGCGGAACTGACCGCGGAAATGGTCATGGCCTCGGCCTGCCTGCCGTTTCTCTATCAGGCCGTCGAGATCGACGGGGTGCCCTACTGGGACGGCGGCTACATGGGCAACCCCTCGCTCTTTCCGCTGCACCGCGCCAATGATTGTTCCGACATCGTCATCGTCCAGATCAACCCGGTGGTGCGCAGGGGCACGCCGATGAACGCCCACGACATCCAGAACCGGATGAACGAGATCGCCTTCAACGCGAGCCTCCTGAAGGAACTCCGGTCGATCGACTTCGTCGCCCGGCTCATCGAGGAGGGCCGGCTCGGCGCGACGGATTACCGCCACCAGCGGCTCCACATGATCGAGAATCAGGAGGCGCTCATTCCCTTCGGCGCGGCCTCGAAGATGAACGCCGAATGGGCGTTTCTCGAAAAGCTGCGCGACCTCGGGCGGGAGACGGCAGCGCGCTGGCTCGACGACACCCATGACAGGATCGGGCGCGAGCAGACCATCGACATCCGCGCGATGTTCCAGGGCGACGACGACTGAGCGGAGCGTGCCACGGTTGCGCGTGATCATGGCTCCCGCGCGGTGCGTGGACCTGCGCACGCAACACCGGGGGCCACGCCCCGGCGTCGCGACGTGCCATACGCCTGCCATACGTTTTGCATACAGGTTGCAGACACGCCCATTCGGGCCTCTCGGCACCGCGCGCGGCCGTTCACCCTGCCGGGCACACCTACTCGTTGATGTCGTGGTCGATGGACCTGACCTGGCCCTTCCGCACCCCGACGACCCGTCGCAGGATGAGCCAGGCGAGGATCGAGACCACGGCGAAGACGACGAGGAGAAGAGGCAGCGAGGTCGTGATGACAGCCGTGGCGGGCCCCCCGAAGAGAAGCAGGAGCGCCACCGCGCCGGCCCCGACGGCGAAGCCGACAAAGAAGAAGCCGGGAGCGATGATTTCAACGATGCCAAGAAGAAACGCCGCCGCTCCCCAGATCCACCAGACGTCCCAACCCATCACCGACCCTTCAGCATCCTGAACGCGTTGCCGAAAGCTTCCACTGCATCGGAGGGAACCACAACCGTCTGGTTGCCCTGCCCCTGCCCGAGGGCGCCCAGCGCCTCGACCTGCTTCAGCGCGACGTTGTACTGCACGGCCTCGAGCCCGCCCTTCGCGATCGCCTCCGCGACGACGCCGGTGGCATAGGCCTCCGCCTCCGCCTCCACCCGCCGCGCCTCGGCCTGCTGGCGCGCGGCATAGAGTTCACCGTCGGCCTGAAGCTCCACCGCCCGCTTCTGCCCTTCGGCGCGGGTCACCGCCGCGCGGCGTTCGCGCTCGGCGTTGAGTTGCTGGAGCATGGCATCCCGTGTCGCCTGGTCGAGATTGACGTCGAGGAGTTCGGCGCGGGTCACCTGGATGCCCCAGTCGTCGACGGCATCCTCGACGCTCGATTTTATCGTGGCGATCAGCGCCGACCGGTTCGACTGCACCTCGTCGAGTTCCATCTTGCCGATCTCGGCGCGCACGATTCCCGCCACCGTCGTCGCGATCGCTCCGTCGACGTCGCGGATGCGGTAGACGGTCTTTTCGGGCTGGATGATGCGGTAGAAAACCGACGTGTCGACCTGCACCAGCACGTTGTCGGACGTGATCGCGTCCTGGCTCGCGGTGGGCAATTGGCGTTCGAGGATCGATATCTTGTGCGCCACCCTGTCGAGAAACGGAATGATGAAATTGATGCCGGGCCCGAGGACCGACTTCAGCCGGCCGAAACGTTCGACCACGTGCTGCTCTGACTGCGGAACGATCCGCACTCCGAGGAACACCGAGAGAATGAGAAACACCGCCAGCAGGATCAGGACGATGTTGCCGCCGAAGAGAGCCTCGAATTCGCCGTTCATATGCGTCTTCCACGTTGATTTGGCTGGCGTTTAATCGCAGAGTTTGACGAAATTGAGAAGCGCGCTCTTGCTTCCTTCGCATCCATGCGGCGCCGCCCCGAGAATTCCGCCAGGACTTGTCCCATGCCCGCGCTCTGCCGTGACTGTCTCGCGATTTTCGACGATGCCGTCCGCTGCCCGTCCTGCGGCCGCCCCCGGGTGCTGCGCCACCCCGAACTCTTCAGCCTTTCGGTCGCGCATATGGACTGCGACGCCTTCTATGCCTCGGTCGAGAAACGCGACGACCCCGACCTCCGCGACAAGCCCGTGATCGTGGGAGGCGGCAGGCGCGGGGTGGTGACGACCGCCTGCTACATCGCCCGCATCAAGGGCGTTCGTTCCGCGATGCCGATGTTCAAGGCCCTGAAGCTCTGCCCGGAGGCGACGATCGTGCGGGGCCGCATGGAGGTCTATGCCGAGGTCTCCCGCGAGATCCGCGCGCTCATGGAAGACCTCACGCCGGCGGTGGAGCCGCTGTCGCTCGACGAGGCGTTTCTCGATCTCACTGGCACGGAGAAGCTCCACCACGCCGCGCCTGCCGTCATGCTGGCCGGACTGGCGCGGCGCATCGAGATGGAGATCGGCCTCACCGTCTCCATCGGGCTGTCGCACAACAAGTTCCTCGCCAAGATCGCCTCGGACCTCGACAAGCCCGGCGGCTTCGCCGTGATCGGAAGGGCTGAGACACCGGCATTTCTGGAAAGCAGGCCGGTCAGGCTGATCTGGGGCGTGGGGGCCGTTACCCTCGAGGCCCTCGAACGGTCCGGCATCCGCACGTTCGGGGATCTGCGACGCTGGGAGAAGGCGGACCTTCACGCCCGCTTCGGCTCGGGCGGCGACAGGCTCTGGCACCTCGCGCGCGGCGAGGATCATCGAACGGTAACCCCGAATGCGCCGGTCAAGAGCATTTCCAACGAGACGACGTTCGGCGAAGATACCGCCGACCGGGACATTCTCGACGGCCATATCTGGCGCCTAGCCGAGAAAGTGACCGACCGGGCCAAGGCGAAAGGCCTCGCGGGCCGGGTCGTGACGCTCAAGCTCAAACGGCACGACCACAGGGTGCTCACGCGACGCCATGCGCTGCGCGACCCGACCCAGATCGCCGACCGGCTCTACCGCGCCGCACATGACCTTTTCGAGCAAGTCGCGGATGAAGGGCCGTTCCGGCTTCTGGGCGTCGGCCTTTCGGACCTTCTTTCCGAGACCGCGGCGGATCTCTCGGGCGACCTTCTCGACGCGCAGGCGAACCGGCGCGCCGCCGCGGAACGGGCCACGGACCGGATCAGGGCGCGGTTCGGAAGGGACGCGATCGTCAAGGGAAGGGCGCTTCGCTGATCACTGCGCGGCGAGCGCGAGACGGCTGCGGCCGATCTCGGAGATCTCTGCGACAACCTCGCGGATGACCGCCTCGAACGCCTTGAAGTTGCCGTTGGGCCGGATCATCGTCTCGTTCATGTAAAGCGACCGGTCGATCTCGATCTGAAGGACATGCTGTCCGCGCGCGGGTCGTCCGTAGTGCTGGGTGACATAGCCTCCCGCGAAGGGCGCGTTGCGCGCCGTCTTGAGGCCCGCGCGATGGAACGCCGCCTCCACCATCTCGAGGATCGCCCCGTCGGCCGCCGCGCCGAAGCGGTCACCGATCACGATATCCGGCAGACCGCCCTTCGCGACAGATATGGTCTCGATCGCCTCGCGCGGCATCGAGTGGCAGTCGATCAGGATCGCCTCGCCGTAGAGCGCCCGCGAATCGTCGAGAAGCGCGGTCAGGGCGTCGTGATAGGGGTGCCAGTATTCGTCGATGCGCGCCCGGGCCTCGCGCAACGTGATCTTGCCGCGATAGATCGCGCGGCCATTCGCCACCACCCGGGGCACGACGCCGAGACCCGACGCGACGCGTGGGTTGTGGGCGGACTTGCCGACCCCTTCGATCAGCGCGGGGTCGAGCTCGTCGATGCTGCGATTGACGTCGATGAAGGCACGCGGCGCGGTGCAGGTCAGAAGCGGAGCGCCGAAGTCGGTGGCACAGGCGAAAAGCTGATCGACGAAGGCATCTTCGGATGAGCGGATCGCGCGCTCGTCGAGGACCGAGCGACGCAGGAAGCTCCAGGCGAAGTCGCGACCCGAATGCGGCGATGCGAAAACGACCGATGTCGTCCTCGCTTCAGGCATTGCGACGATGTACGCGCTCTTCGGCATCGGCCCTCCTCGGCGGACTATAGGGCAGAAGTATACAATGCCAAAAGCCCTTGAAGCGTCAGGGCGAACCTTTTATAGACCCTCCACCGGCGCGGGGACACCCCCCGCGTCTTGTTCGTTGGGGCAAGCTGGGAACAGCGGTGAGGGCGATTAGCTCAGCGGTAGAGCACTTCGTTGACATCGAAGGGGTCACTGGTTCGATCCCAGTATCGCCCACCACGGATAGCCGCCCCGAGGGGCACGAAACTGGCGCAGCCGCGCCGCGACATGAGGAGAGGACCATGAAGGTTCGCAACTCGCTCCGCTCGCTGAAGAGCCGGCATCGCGATTGCCGCGTGGTGCGCCGGAAGGGCCGTGTCTACGTCATCAACAAGACGCAGCGCCGGTTCAAGGCTCGCCAGGGCTGATCGCCCGGGGCAGACGGAACACGGGCCGCCTTCGGGCGGCCCGTTTCGTTCGTCAGTCGAAGATCGAGATCACCGTGTCGGCCAGAATGCGGACCATCGTCGCGTCGTTCATGTAACCCGTCGCCGGGAGACGCCTGTCGCGCTGATAGCGCAAGAGCGCGTTCCGGGTCCGGTCATCGAAAATGCCGTCGACGGGGCCGGGGTTGTATTCGAGCGCGGCGAGGCGCTGCTCGATCGTGCGCCGCGTGGTGGCCGAGAGGTTCATGGCGTCCTCGCGTCGTGCCGCGGCCTGACGGTCGATTCCGCCGCGTTCGGCTTCTTCGAGCCGTTCGATCTCGCTGAGAGCGGCGTCGGCATAAGCGCCGTTCGGGTAGCGGCGCAGATACTCCCTGTACGCCTCCGCCGAACCGTTCTCTTCCACCCGTTCCCAGGTCAGCTGCTCGGCGGCGGAGATTTCGGGGCGGCGGGCCTCCTCGATCGCGCGCAGATCGGCGCGGGCTTCCTCGGCGAAGATACCGTCGGGGAAGCGGTCGAGGTAGCGGCGCAGATCGGCCTCGCGGCCGGAGGCGCCCGTGACGCTCCAGTATTCGCGGTCCTCCCGCGCCGCCCGCTCGGCCTCACGGCGCGCCTCCTCCTCGAGGTCCTCGGCGCGGGTGCGGGCAAGCCGGTCGAGCCGGCGTATCTGCTCGCGGGTGAGATAGCCGGTTACCTCGAAGCCCTCTTCCTCCTGAAAGGCGGAGATCGCGGCGCGGGTGCCGCGACCGAAGATGCCGTCGATGCCGCGGGTGTCGAAGTCGAGAATGGTCAGCGCACGCTGGATCTCGCGGCGCTGGTCGCGGTTGAGCCGGAGGGCCGCTTCGGCCGCCTCGGCCTCGCGCCGGGGGGCGTCACGGAGGGCCACCTGCCGCTCTTCGGCCTCGGCGGCGTAGATGCCGCGGGGGTAGCGGTCGAGGTAGTTCTCGTAGCCTTCGACGGTGTCGAGGCCGCGCACCGCCTCCCAATAGGCGATTTGCGCTTCACGCGGATCGGGCTCGGGTTCAGCGGAAACGATGAGAGGGTCGGAAAAGGCAAGCCGGCCATTCCACGGGACAAAGCCCGAGACGGTGACATCCGCGCCCGAAAGCGCCTCCGGCCGCAGCACGGTCTCACCGTCGATCACGGCGCCGAAGATGCCGCGGATTTCGTCTGCGGGGCCCTGGAGAAGCGTCACGCCCTGGGGCAGGGCAATCTCTCCGACCCCGCCGTCAAGGAAGGGCGACGGAACCTCGAACGCACCGCCGTCGGCGAGGGCCAGAACCGCGCGTCCGGAGGACGCCGCGAGCATCGCCGTCAGCGTCGAGAGCGGCAGCGCTTCCCGGCGGACTTCCGCGAGCGTGTCGGCTTCGGAGTCGGTGGCGAGGAAGTAGGTTTCGGTTGCGCTGTGCACGAAGCGGCCCGAAAGCATGACGACCGCCCCCTCGCCCGCCGCCGCGGCGGTTTCGAAGCTGACGAGGGCGCTTTGCAGACGCTGGCCGTTCGCATTCGTGACCGTCCTTGAGGCGAAACCGAGGTCCGCAAGCCGCCCTTCCAGATCGCCGAACGCGTCCGCCTGGCGCACATCGCGGAAGGCTTCGTAATTCTCGTTGCCGACGAGGAGAGCCGCCGGTTGCGCCGCAACGCCGGCGGGGATGACGAGGGCGAGGGCGGTGAGAACGCCGGATTTCAGGATCGGCAGCATGGGGTCCTCCAAAGAAGCGTCAGCGCAACACCCTCGAGGCACAGCGAGTCGCGGTTGCCCCAAGCAAAGCCTGTTGCGTGATGTTAAACGATAGCGGTCGTTCGGAAGTTCCTCGCCCGAAGAGCGCCGCTTCCCGGCTACTCGGCCGCCATGGCACCCGCCGGCTCGACCCTGACGGCGGAATACTTGAACTCGGGGATCTTGCCGAACGGGTCGAGCGCGGGGTTCGTGAGCACGTTCGCCGCCGCCTCGACGAAGGCGAAGGGCAAGAACACCATGTCCTCCGCCACTGCCCGGTCGGCCCGCGCCATGATCTCGATCGTGCCACGCCGCGTGGTGAGCCGCACCCGGTCGCCGGCGCCGAGGCCGAGCCGCGCGAGCGTTCGGGGATGGAGAGAGCAGTTCGCTTCCGGCTCCACCGCGTCGAGCACCACCGAGCGCCGGGTCATCGAGCCCGTGTGCCAGTGTTCGAGCTGGCGGCCGGTGACGAGCACCATCGGGAAGTCGGTGTCCGGAACCTCGTCGGGCGGCACGATGGCGGCGGGGGTGAAGCGCGCGCGCCCGCCGGCGCGCGGAAAACCGTCGCCGAAGACGATCGCCTGTCCCGGATCGTCCGGCGAGAGGGAGGGATAGGTCACCGCGCCCTCGGTCTCGAGCCGGTCCCAGGTGATGTTGTCGAGCGACCGCATACCCACCTTCATCTCCGCGAAGACCTCGCTGGGGTGGGTGTAGCTCCAGCCAAGACCGCAGCGCCGGGCAAGCTCGCTGGTGATCCAC
>Ga0008833_1001417_pt1 | contig 10707 bp, 13 predicted proteins | sample HotLakConsoUCCLE_FD_62216 | JGI IMG/M metagenome (GOLD analysis project Ga0008833, IMG submission 62216) | Hypersaline microbial mat communities from Hot Lake, Washington, USA - Hot Lake Consortium UCC-LE | ecosystem: Environmental > Aquatic > Non-marine Saline and Alkaline > Hypersaline >... | reverse complement strand
CGCGCGCAGGTGCGGGCCGGTGACCTGCTGGCCCGGATCGGGGGCGAGGAATTCCTTGTCGCCATTCCCGACAGCGACTGCGCCACCGCGCTGTCTCGCGCCGAACAGCTGCGCATCGCCGTAGCGGGGCAGCCCTTCACCGTCGGGGGCGAGATCCCGCCGCTGTCGATCACGGTGAGCGTCGGCATCGCGCTGGTGGCGCCAGAGGCCGACGAGACGGCGCAAAGCCTGCTCGACCGCGCCGATGCTGCGCTCTACGGCGCCAAGGCGCATGGGCGCGACCAGGTCACGCTGTCGACGCTGCCCGTCGCCTGACGGCTCAGCCGTCGCGCCCGCCCATCCGGCGCAGCGCCCGGCCCAGACGGGCCACAAGCACCTCCCGCTCGGCCACGGTCATCGTCTCGATCTGGTCCAGCAGCGCCGCATGGCCCTGTGCCTGCATCGCCGTGATCGCCTCACGCGACTGCGCCAGCGCCGCTTCGGCGGCGGCGCGGTCGAAGGGATCGGCCAGCAAGCTGTCGCGCAACTGCCCGAGGCTTCCGCCCAGCGCGCGCCGTTCGCCGCGCAGCGCGTCGCGGTCCAACCGTTCGACCACCGCCGCGCGATCCTCGCGTGACAGCGCGATTGCGAAGGGGCCGAGGCCGAGGGTGCGCAGCCGCGGGTCGTCGTCGCGCAACCCGTGCGGGCCCGCGCCAAGGATCGCCCCTGCAACGAGGCCAAGGATCAGCAGGTTGAGCGCCAGCGACAGGCCCAGCGCGATCTTCAGGGCCCGTCCTGTCCGGGCGCGCGGGGCGGTTGGTCCGGTCGGATCAGACATCGCCGAAATCCTCCCCCGTGTCCTCGAACGTGCCGTCCCAAAGCGCCCCGATCTCGGGCATCGTTCCGGCACCGCCCGAAAGGCTCCAGATCTGTCCGCCAGACCAGCTGTCCACCAGATCGGGCGCGGAGAAGCCGATGACAAGCCCCGCGAGTCCGGCCAGCGTCACGCCAGACACCGCGGGCCAGCCCCCGATGGTCTGCACCAGACCGCGCAGCCAGCCGCCGGTCGGCACCGGTGTCTGCGGCCGGGCGGCGACCACCTGCTCGGCCTGCACCCGCGCGGCATCGGCCAGAACCCGCGCCATCAGGTCGTCGCCCGGTGGCTGCGCCCCGCGCGCGGCGCGCAGCAGCGCGTCGAGCTCCGCGCCCGGATCTCCCTTGTGTCGATCACCTGTCATATCCCAGCGCCTCCTTCCTGTTGGCAAGGGCGGCCGCCAGTGCCCGCTTGCCCCGGGCGGTCAGGCTTTCGACAGCCTCCACCCCCACATCCAGTATCCCTGCGATCTCGGGGTTCGACAGCCCCTCGATGTGGCGCAGCACCACCGCCTGCCGTTGCCGTTCCGGCAAGGTGGCCAACGCCGCGTCGAGCGCCGCCATCCGCTCGGCCTGCACCATCCGCGCCTCGACCCCCGGCGCGCCATCGGCGGCCATGTCCGGGTCGTCGAGCGGGTCCATGCGCCCGGACCGGCGCAACCGGTCGACGCAGAGGTTCGCCACCACCCGGTAGAGCCAGGTCGCGGGTTCCGCCTCGCCGTCCTGCCGCCAGTCGGCCGCCACCTTCCACAGACGCATCATCGCCTCCTGCGCCACATCCTCGGCCTCGGCCCGGTCGCCCAGAACCCGGGCGGCATGGCTGAGCGCGCGCGGCAACAGCCGCATCGTCAAAGCCCGCGCCGCCCCCGGATCGCCATTGGCGAAGAGGATCATCAGAGCCCCGTCCGAAGGACCGGGGACCGTGGCCGGATCGTGCGACATGCCGATGACTACCGTTCCAGATCCCGCCGCGAAAGCCGGGATGCGCGTGGGCAAGGCCGGCGCGCATCCCATCGGGCTACTTCAGTTCCGCCAGCTGCCGTGACCGGGGCCACGACGGTCAAAACGATCGGCGCGATCCCCGCGGCGGTCGGCCATGCGCTCCATCGCGGCATCGACCTCCGCCTCGGTGAGTTGCCCGTCGCCATCGGCGTCGACCCGGTCGAACATGCGCGCCATCATCGCCGTCTGGCGCGCGGCCCGCATGTCGTCCAGTTCCGCCTCGCTCAGGGCGCCGTCGCCGTCGGTGTCGGCGCGGTCGATCATCCGGTCGACCCCGGCCTCGGCCCGGGTCATCGCCTGGGCGATCAGTTCATCCCGGCTGAGCATCCCGTCGCCATCGCTATCGGCGCGCTCGAAGCGGCCTTCGCGGGCGGTCTGCATCTCCTCCAGCGTCACCGCGCCGTCGCCGTCGAGATCCATCTCGGAAAACAGCATCTGCGCGCCAAAGCCGGACCCGTTGCCCGGACCCGGCTGCGCAACGGCGGGCGCGGCGAGAGCGAGCGGCACCAGAACGGCCAGTGCGGTTGCCTTGAACATGGACATGAGCATTTCTCCTGTTGTCTGCCGTGTCTGACCCGTTGCACGCACATGACCGGCGCTTCCGTCGCAGAAATCGCATCCAGCCGCGACGCCACGTCTCTGGACAGTCGGCACCGGGCGCTCCATCTGTGGCTGCATGACCCAGACCGACCATTTCCCCCACCCCGATACCCTGTCCGATGCACAAGATCGCCCGATGGGCCCTGCCCTCCGCCGCGGTCTGTGCCGCGCCTGCCCGAATTGCGGCGAGGGTCACCTGTTCGACGGCTACCTCACGCTGCGGCAGGCCTGCCCGGCCTGTGGCGAAGACCTGAGCCATGCCCGCGCCGATGATGGCCCGGCCTATCTGGCGATCTTGCTGACCGCCAAGGTGATGGGCACGTTGCAGCTGGTCGTCTACGAGATGTGGCAGCCCAGCCCCTGGGTGATGGCGGTGACGTTTTCGATTGGCGTGATCGCCATGGCCCTCTACCTTCTGCCGCGCTTCAAGGGCATGATCGTGGGGATCCAGTGGGCCAAGCGGATGAACGGATTCTAGTGGACAAGACCGCCTTGCGGAACGCCGCCACGGTGATCGTGCTGCGCGATGCCGCGACCAGTCCGCGCGTGCTGATGGGCCAGCGCGGGAAGGATGCAGCCTTCATGCCGTCCAAATTCGTGTTTCCGGGCGGCGCGGTGGATGCGGTCGACGCGACCATCCCGCTGGCGGCCCCGGCGCTGCCCGCCTGCACCGCGGCGCTGGCGCAGGACAGCGATCTTGCGCCCGAGCCGCTGATCGCCGCCGCCAGCCGCGAACTTTGGGAGGAAACCGGCCTGCTGATCGGCGATCTCGATCCGCGCGCGGGCGAGATCGAGAAACCGCAGGGCTGGCGCGGCTACCTCGGAACCGGCCACTTGCCCGACGGCAAGGATCTGACCTTCCTCTTTCGCGCGATCACGCCGCCCGGTCGCCCGCGCCGCTTCGACGCGCGGTTCTTTCTGGTCGAGGACCGGAACCTGCGCACCGACCCCGACGATTTCAGCCGCGCCGAGGAGGAGCTGGGCCATTTGCACTGGGTGCCGCTCGACGAGGTGCGGGGCTACGACATGCCCTTCATCACCGAGGTGGTGCTGGCCGAGCTTTGCGCGCGGCTGGACGGGCGGCAGGCGCCCGGCGTGCCGTTCTTCGACAACCGCACCGAGGTGAGCCGTTTCTCGCGCCTTTAGGGCGCCTCGAGGCGCACCCTAAAGGCCGAACACCCGTGCCCCGAGGCTGAGCCACAGGGGCATCAGGGCAAAGGCCAGCAGCGTCTGGACGGTGATCATCGCCGCCATCAGCGGCGCATCCCCGCCCAGTTGCCGCGCCAGCGTGTAGGCCGCGACCCCCGTGGGCAACGCGCCATAGATCAGTGCCACCTGCGCGGTCAGCGGCGGCAGGCCCAGAAGCAGCGCCAGCCCCAGGATGACCAGCGGGAACAGCACCAGCTTGGCCCCCGCCGCGATCGCCACGGGCAGAAGGTCGGCCTGCAGCCCGCGCAGCTTGAGGCTTGCCCCGACGCACAGCAGCATGATCGGCAGCGCCGCCTGCCCCAGCACGGACAGCGTCTCCTGCACCACAGGGATCGGCGCCCAGCCCAGCCAGTTGACCGTCGCCCCTGCGAGGATCGACAAGATCAGCGGGTTGGTCGCAAGGCCCTTGGCGGCGCTCACCAGCGCGGAACTGCCCGGTCGGGGCAGCAGAACCGAGAACAGCCCCACCACCGTCAGGTTCACCACTGGCACCAGCACCGCCGCGCCCAGCACGGCCAGCTGCAGCGCCGGCGCGCCGTAGAGCGTTTCGGCCACGGCAAGCGATATGAAGGTGTTGAACCGGCTTGCGCCCTGCAGAATCGTGGTCGCCTGCGGGCCGTCGTAGCGGAGCGCGATCGCCACCGCCGTCGCGGCACCGACAGCGATGAAGAACCCGGCATAGAGCGTCGCGGTGAAGGGGATCAGGTCCGGGTCCGACAGGTCGGCGCCCGAAATCAGCACGAAGAACAGCGCCGGCATCAGCACGAAGTAGACGAGGCGGTCATTCAGCGTCCAGAACTCCTCGGACGGAATGCCGCCGCGCCGCAGCGCGTAGCCGGTGACGATCAGCAAGAAGATCGGCGCGATGGCCAGCGCGATGGTGATCATGTCAGCGTTCCCAGGAAGATGAGCAACAGCGAGGCTACGATCAGGGCGATCCCGACGATTTCCTTGCGCGAGGAGCGTTCACGCAGCCAGAAAATCGAGAAGAGGAAGGTGAAGACCAGTTCGATCTGGCCCAGCGCCTTGACATAGGCGGCGGTTTGCAGCGCGAAAGCCGTGAACCAGGCCAGCGAGCCGAGCATGGAGGTCAGCCCCATCAGCCCCGACACCCGCCACGAGGCCAGAACGCGGCCGATCTGCCCCGCCTCGCGCCAGGCCAGCCACAGGCCCAGTGTGGTCGTCTGCACGCAGGTGGCCACCAGCAGCGCCACGGCGGCGCGTAAGATCTCGTCGCCGCCCGACAGGCTCAGCGTCGCGCCGCGGTAGCACACAGCCGAGACGCCGAAGAGCAGGCCCGACAGGAGCCCGTAGCCCGAGGCGGCGTTGAACAGCCGCGCCGACCACGGCAGGGCGACCAGACCCTTGGGCGGATCGGACAGGAAGATGACGCCGACGAAGCCCACCGCGATGGCGGCCAGCACCGGGCCCGACACCGCCTCGCCCAGCACGATCAGGCCGATGATGGCGGTCAAGATCACCTCGGTCTTCTTCAGCGTCACGCCGACCGCGAAGTTGCGCCGACCGAACAGGGCGACGACGCAGGCCGTCGCCAGCATCTGCCCCATCGCGCCGATCACGGCATAGGCCCAGAAAGCCGGGGTGGGTCCGGGCAGCGCCTGGCCGGTCAGCCCGACCCAGACGACGAGCGCCACGACGACAAAGGGCATGGCAAAGGCAAAGCGCGCCCAGGTTGCGCCCATCGTGCTGAGCGTCGTGACCTTGAGGTGCCGCTGCAGCAAGAACCGCAGGTTCTGCATGAAGGCGGCAAAGATGGTGGCGGGGATCCACAGCAGCATGTCCGATCACATGCGCCGCAAGCCCCCGGCCTGCAATCTGTTTTTGCGTTTGCTCTAGCTGCGCGGGTAGAGCGGGTGGGGCACCGGGTCCTTGGCGCGCAGCAGGTGGCGGCGAAAGATCTCGGCGTAGCTGCGGTAACTGTAGCCGGCATTGCGCGCGAGATAGGCCTCGCGGTTGTTGAAATAGATCCGTGGCAGGCGGTACCAGGGCAGCTTGGGGTGCATGTGGTGGACCACATGCAGGTTGTTGTTGAGAAACAGGAACGCCAGCGGCCCCCGATCCTCGATGATGACGGTGCGGCCGCGGGCGCGCTCATGCGCCTGGTGTTCCAGGAAGGTGCGGATCTTGAGCACCGAGAGGCCACCGTAGCAGGAGAGCGCATAGGCCCAAAAAGGCAGCGGCGCGGCGGCGACAAGGGCCAGAATGCCTGCCACCGCGGGAAGATGTGCCAACCACGCCCGCAGCACCCGTGCGTTGCCCGCCCGGATCGCGCGCCAGTCGCCGGCCATGAAGGCCACCTGCCCGATGGCGGGGCCAAGCACCATCCGACCAAGAAGCGTGTTGTTGGCGATCAGCAGGCGCTGCATCCAGCCCGGCAAGCGCGCCCAGGCTTCGGGGTCGAGGTAGTTCGATTCCGGGTCCTCGTAGGGATCGGTCAGGGTGGCATCCATGTGATGCGCCAGGTGGGTGTCACGAAACCGCAGGTAGGGAATGGCGAGGTTCAGCGACGGGAACATCAACGCCTCGCCCAGCCGGCGTTCGGCAAAGGGGTGGCCGTGGATCACCTCGTGCTGGAGCGAGGCCTGCAAGGCGATGACCGGGATCAACGCGAGGGTGGCAAGCGCCACGCTCACCTCCGGCAAGACGAAAAGGCACAGCAAAACGGCCGCGTAGGTCGAGCAGATCAGCGCGAAGGTTGGCCATTCGACCCGCATGAATTCCCCATGTCCCTGTGGCGGGGCCGCACCGCCCCTTGCGGACAGGGATACGGGGGGTTGCCCATGTTGGGCAGTCCGGGTTTTCTCTACGGAAACTCAACGATGTTTGGAAAATTAAACCATGTTGGTTAAATCCGACAAACGCTCAGTCGCAGCGACCTTCCGGGAGCGGCTGGCCACCGCCTTGATGACCTCTGGCCTCAGCCGCGCGGCCCTTGCGCGCGCCATCGGCGCAGACCGTTCCAGCGTCACCCAGATGCTGGCGGACGGCGAGACGCGGATGCCCGGCGGGCATGTGGTTGCGGCCTGCGCACAGGCGCTGGATGTCTCGGCCGACTGGCTTTTGGGCCTGACCGACCGGCCCGAACAGGCGGGCGCGCTGCTCGACAGTTCGCTCTCGATCTCCGAGACCGGGCGCGCCACCGGCCTCGACGACCAGATCTTTGCCTGGCACCGCGAGGCGGAAGGCTACAAGATCCGCCACGTGCCCGCGACCCTGCCCGACATGCTCAAGACCAACGCGGTGCTGCGCTGGGAATACGCGCCGCTGACCCACCGCCGCCCGGATGCCGCCATCGACGCGGCGGCGGAACGGCTGGACTGGATGCGCCTGACCGAGGGCGACACCGAGATGGCGATGGCGGTGCATGAGCTGGAAAGTTTCGCGCGGGGCGAAGGCTATTACGCCGGGCTGGAGGCGAGCGTGCGGCGGGCGCAGATCGACTGGCTGTCGGAGATCTACGACCAGTTCTACCCCTCGCTCAGGATCTTCCTCTATGACGCGCGACAGGTCTGGTCAGCGCCGGTCACGGTCTTCGGGCCGAAGATGGCGGTGATCTACCTCGGGCGCCACTACATCGCCTTTCGCGACCGCGACCGGGTCCGCACCGTCACGCGGCATTTCGACTGGCTGGTGCGCGAGGCGCAGGTCTCGGCCCGCGACATTCCCCGGCACCTGGAAGGCTTGCGCGCGCTGGTGCGCTAGCGCTGGCCGACGTGACGGCCAAGGCCCTCGGGCACAGGCAGCGCGGCATGGGCGGCAGCGGCGCGCGCCAGCCAGTCGGCGATGGCGGCGGGGGGCGGGGCCGAGCGGCGGGTGGCCAGATCGACGTGCAGCAGCAGTTGCTCGCCGGTGGCGCAGGGCGTGTCGCCGACACAGAGCGCGTGCCAGAGGTGAAGCTTGCGGCCACCGCCCTGCAGCACCCGTGTGCTGACACGGATGCGGTCGCCGATCTGCACCTCGGCGAGGTGGCGGATATGGGTCTCGACCGTGAAGACAGAGACACCGGCGGCGATGGCCGCGGCATCCATCCCGGCCCAGAGGAGAAGGCGGTCGGCAGCCTCGGAAAACGCGGTAAGGTACTGCGCCTCGGTCATGTGGCCGTTGTAGTCGGCCCAGGTGACGGGCACCTGCCGGTGGAGCGTGACGGGCGGCGCAGGCAGATCAGGGTCCGGCGCGGGTGGGGCAAGGGCCGCTTCATGGGCGCGGATCGGGGCGGCCAGCGGCGCGTCGCGGGATTTGAGCGCGCGCAGCAGCGCGACGATCGTGGCGTCGCGCCAGGCCTCGGGTTGCGCGGGGTCGGACGTGGCGGCATGCAGCGCGGCGGCAGGTTCGGCGGGGCCCGGCGCCACGCCGATGCCGCGCAAGATCGTGTCGGCGCGGGCCAGCGTGGCGGGGTCGGCGCCGTCGATCTGAACCCGCGGGATCAGGTAGACCGGGTCGAACGCCCGGATGCGGAGGATCTGTTCGGGACGCGTGGCACCGCCCCGGAACGCGTCGATGCCCGGACCGGCGGCCGAGCAGGCGATCACGGCATGACGTGAACATCGCGCCTGAACCTGTTGCAAAACATTGGCTTTCCGATCCGGGTCCTCTGGTGTGCTGTCCTGCACCCAGTCCACCCCCGCCACGGCCTCCCCGATCGTGGAGACCGCGATGACCCGGCCATCGGGCGGCAGGGCGACATCGTAGAGTGCCGGAAGCGTGGCCCGCGCGCGGATCAGTGTCGCCTCGACGTCGGGCAGCGCATCGCCGTCGGGGTCGAAGACGCGCACATTCCAGCCCATCAGCGCAAAACGCGCCGCCCAGCCTGCACCGAAAGCACCCGCCCCGAGGACCGCGGCGCTGCGCCGGGCCGCGCTCACGGGGCGAGGCGGGCCGCAACGGCCTTGGCCATGACTGCGCCGAACTGGCGGTGCGCGTCCTCGTCCCAATGCACGCCGTCGACGGGCGACACAGCGATATGCGCGCCGGCGTCGACAAATCCGGTGCCGATCCTGTCGGCGGTTTCGCGCAGATGCGGGCACAGCCCTTCCTGCCGCGCCTCGGCACCGTGGAAGGTCGCGTCGAGCAGGCCCGCCTCGATCACCGGAACCGGCGCCACGATCATCAGGTCGGCGACCACGCCCTCTGCGCGGGTCAGGGTGCAGATGCGCTCGACCGAGCGGGCGATCTCGAAGGCGGAGACCGAGAACCGGGTCTTCAGGTCATTGGTGCCCAGCATCACCACCATCAGATCGATGGGCCGGTGGCTGTGCAGGATCGCGGGCAGAACCGCGATGCCGTTGCGGCAGCCGCCCTCCACCGGGTCGTCGTGGACGGTGGTGCGGCCCGGCAGGCCCTCGGCGATCACCTGCACCTCGGGGCCGAGGGTCGCGGCCATCACGTCGGGCCATCGTGCGCCGGGCGGATGACGCTCGAACCGCCCGATCTGCGTTATCGGCATGGAGCCGTGGGTGTTGCTGTCACCATAGCAAAGCACGACCGGCATGATTTTTTCCTCATCGATCCCTGCCACCAACCTTGCGCGGGCCGGGGGGACTGTCACGCGATTTCAGAGGGGGCGCCGGCCGGAACCGGCTGAAACTACGCCATGCAGGTTTCCGTTATTCGATACCAGAGCGGCGAAGGCCAATGGGAACCGCCAGTTGGATTATGTTTTTGCCAAAATCCCACAAACTTATCCACAGAAGCCTAGTAGGGCATCGGATGCGCCTTGTGCACCGTGTCGATCTCCTCCAGCACGGCGTCGGGAAGCGTCAGATCCAGCCCCTTCAGGATATGGGCCAACTGGTCCGACGTCGTCGCCCCGAAGATCGTCGAAACCGGGAAGGGCCGCTGCACGGTGAAGGCCAGCGCCATGTGCACCGGGTCGAGCCCGTGTTTCCCGGCCAGGTCAAGATACGCCGCCACCGCCTCGAACGCCCGGTCGGTCTTGCGCCCGCCCAGATCGCCGTTGATCGCCATCCGGCTGCCGTCGGGCAAGGCGCCGCGCTGGTACTTGCCGGTCAGCAGCCCCGCCGCGAGCGGCGAATAGGCCAGCAGCGTCACCTGTTCGTTCACCGCCAGTTCGGCGAGGTCGGTGTCGTAAAGCCGGCAGAGCAGCGAATATTCGTTCTGGATCGACTGCACCCGCGGCAACCCGTGCGCCTCGGCCAGCTGCAGCCATTGCGCGGTGCCCCAGGCGCTGTCGTTCGACAGCGCCAGATGCCGGATCTTGCCCGCCTTCACGGCCGCGTCGGCTGCCTCCAGCACCTCGAGCATGTTGGTGCGCGTCGCCTCCCGGTTCTGCTTGGACGGATCGAAGCGCCAGTATTGCCGGAAATGGTAGCTGCCGCGGTTGGGCCAGTGCATCTGGTAGATGTCGATCACATCGGTCTGCAACCGCGCCAGCGAGGCATCCAGCGCCTCGGTGAAGGTCGCGGCGGTGATGTCCTGCCCGGGGCGCACGAAAGCGCCGTTCTTGCCGGTGATCTTGGTGGCCAGCACGTAGTCGCCCCGCCGACCGGGGCTGGCGGCGTTCCAGTTGCCCAGGATCGTCTCGGTCAGGCCCACCGTGTCGGCATGGACCGGGTTCACCGGATACATCTCGGCGGTGTCGACGATGGTGATCCCGGCGTCGAGCGCCATGTCCATCTGGCGGTGCGCGTCGTCCTCGGGCGTCTGGTTGCCCCAGGTCATCGTGCCGAGGCAGTAATCGGTGATCATCATGTCGGTCGAGCCGAGGGCGATCTGGCGCATGGTCTTGTCCCCTTGTCCTGTTCGGGGCGGACCCTAGCCAGCGGGCCGGGATGCGCAAGGGCGGGGCTTGAGAACATTTGGCGAACATCTATACTCCCGGCCCATGGACCCGACGAAACTGACCCGCCAGTCGCACCGCCGCGACCGCCCCGGATTGCCGCTTCTGGGCCGGTTCCGGCTGGCGGGCGCGCGGGCGCACGAGGTCTGCGGCCCGGCGCGGCGGCGGCTGGCGTTGTGGCTGGCGGCGGAAACGACCGGCCCGGTGATCTGGATCCGCCCCGCCTG
>Ga0008833_1001415_pt1 | contig 10712 bp, 7 predicted proteins | sample HotLakConsoUCCLE_FD_62216 | JGI IMG/M metagenome (GOLD analysis project Ga0008833, IMG submission 62216) | Hypersaline microbial mat communities from Hot Lake, Washington, USA - Hot Lake Consortium UCC-LE | ecosystem: Environmental > Aquatic > Non-marine Saline and Alkaline > Hypersaline >... | reverse complement strand
TGCCCGGTAGAACACCGCGAGGGCCTGCACGAGCATCATGAAGGCGAAGACCACGATGAGCACCTTGAAGACGAAATAGGCGTCGAACCCGTTGGGCGAAAAGCCGATGGTCTCGGGCTGCCAGCGAAAGCCCCGCGCCTTGCGGAGCATCGCCTCGAGCGTGTCGGTGGCGTTGACCTTTGGGTTCACGAGGTGGCGCCACATGAAGAACCAGGCGTAATGCCAGATGACGAGGAGTGCCGGGATCATGAAGACGAGCGCCCCGACCATGTCGATCGCCCGTTTGGTGCGGTAGCGCGCGCCGGCATAGAAGAGATCGACCCGCACATGCCCGCCCTGCACGAAGGTGTAGGCGCAGCAGAGCACGACGACGAGCGCGTTGTGGAGCTTCAGGCTGTCGCTCCACCAGCCGAGGGGCCGCTCGAAGCCGAGGCCGGCGGGCCCGAGGCCGATGTCCGAGACCCGGAAGATGCCTTGCAGGAAGATCACCATGATCTGCTGCAAGACGAGCAGAAGCCCCGCCCAGGCCGCGACCCGTCCGACCCCGTTGGCGAAGCCTTCGAGCGCCACGACGACCCGCCAGAGAAACTCGCGATCCGCCAGTCCGGCGATGAAGATGCCACCGGAAACCATTGCGAAGATTGCAAAAAGCTCTGCCGAAGCTCCGTAGAAGATGATCCGCATCACCGCTTCGCCATCGGCGAAGTTCCAGACGTCGAGGGGGTTCAGAATGACGTGAATGAGCCCGCTGAGCGCCGACCGGATGGTTTCGATGATCGAGGCCAGAGCGGTCATTCGCGTCTCCGGAACGGGCCGCGGTCAACCCGCGGCCCGCGCCTTGTCAGAGGTCGAGCACCTCGGCGCGCTTGGCGGTGTAGACCGCGTCGGTGCGCGACAGCCACCCCGATGTCGCCTCCATCGAGGCGAGCACGGAATCGTGGATCCTGGCGAACATCGGGTCGGCGCGGTAGCCTTCCATGACCCCGTTCGCCGCCTCCCCGAAGGCCGCCCAGACGTCGTCGGAAAACTCCCGGACCTGGGTTCCGCCGGCGATCAGCCGCTGGAGGGCCGGGCCGTTGTTGCCGGTGAACTGTGCGTAGTTCGCCTGGTGCGACTCCGCCGCGGCCACCTCGATGGCGCGCTGGAACTGCCGCGACAGGCCGTTGTAGCGCTCGAGGTTCACCGACACCGACAGTGCAGCACCCGGCTCGTGGAAGCCGGCGGGGTAGTAGTAGTCGCAGACCTCGTGCAGCCCGAAGGCTTCGTCCGACCAGGGTCCGGTCCACTCGGTGGCGTCGAGCGCCCCCGACGCGAGCGCCTGGTAGATCTCGCCCGGCGGCAACACCTGCACCGAGGCGCCCATCGCCGCGACGGTCTCGCCGCCGAGCCCGGGCATCCGGAACTTCAGGCCCTGGAAATCCTCCGGTGTCTCGATCGGCTCGCGGTACCAGCCGCCGCCCTGGGGGCCGGTCTGCCCGGCGATGAAGTTCTTCAGACCGTAGATCTCGCACAGCTCGTCATGCAGCGCCTTTCCCTCGCCGTTGTAGTACCAGAGCATCATTTCCGGCGCGGTCATCCCGAAGGGCACGGCGGTGAAGAACGCCAGCGCTGGGTCGGTGTTGACGAAGTAGTAGTCGGCGGCATGGTACATGTCCGCCTGCCCCGAGGCGGCCGCATCGAAGCTCTCGAACGCGCCGACGAGTTCGCCGGCCGCCTTGGCGTCGATCGTGAGCAGCCCGCCGGTGATGTCGGCGACCGCGTTCGAGAACCGCTCGACGGCATCCCAGACGCCGGCCGCGCCACGCGGCCAACTCGTGACCATGACGAGCTGTTCCCGGCCCTGGCTGATGGCCGGCGCGGCCAGCGACGTTGCGGCGACGGCAGAACCGCCGAGCGCCGAGGCACGCAGGAATTTGCGACGATCCATGTGGTATCCTCCCATTTTTCTCTTTTGCGAGCTCACCTCCGCAAGCCCGGCTATCGGATTGTGCGGGCGACGTTAAACAGGGATGCGGACGATAAAAACGGCAAATCGACGCGGAACGGGAAATTTCTGCGCTCCCCGGCCCGGTCCTGCGCTCCATGAAGAGGACCGCTTTGAGGGGCGGCGACCCCGCCTGCGCCGCCGACGCGCTAGAGTCCCGCGCCTCCGGCAGCCCGGCAATAGACGATGAAGCCGGGCAGCAGGACGACCGCCAGGGTTATCGCCCGGACGGCTGGCAGGGTCAGGTATGGGGAAAGATCACGTCGCATCGCGGGTCTCCCGGATCGCGCCGGCACCGCCGGCATGGTGGCAATCTGCACTATACCGTTCAGTCTACTGATGGGTGCCGGAAAATCAAGTCCAATGCATCCGCTCCGGAATCACGAAAATGTCTTTCGGCCCTCCTTTTGCGCAATCTTCGTAAAGTCAGAATGCCGCACCGCGCAGCTTTCGGTCTGCGAATTGACGGTTGACGACCACGCCCCCCCTCCGTAAGGATGCTCCACGCGTGAAAAGGAGCACCTGACGTGTCGGGCATTCTCGTAATCGTAGGAACAAGGCGCATGGGCCGGTAACGGAACCCCTCTTTTACCCCATGCGCCCCCGGAAACCCTCCGGGGGCTTTTTTTTGCGCAGGGCGCGGCAGATTGGCGGAGCAAACGATGGTTAAGCAGGGCAAGATAACGGGCCAGATGACCGGGGCCCAGATGGTGGTTCAGGCACTGAAGGATCAGGGCGTCGAGGTGGTGTTCGGCTACCCCGGAGGCGCGGTGCTGCCGATCTACGACGAGGTCTTCCAGCAGAACGAAATCCGCCACGTGCTCGTGCGCCACGAACAGGGCGCGGTCCACGCCGCCGAGGGCTACGCGCGCTCCACCGGCAAGGTCGGCGTCGCCCTCGTCACCTCGGGCCCCGGCGCCACCAACGCCGTGACCGGCCTGACCGACGCGCTGATGGACTCGATCCCGATCATCGTGCTGTCGGGGCAGGTTCCGACCTTCATGATCGGCAACGACGCCTTCCAGGAGGCCGACACCGTCGGCATCACCCGCCCCTGCACCAAGCACAACTGGCTCGTGAAGGAGACCGAGAAGCTCTCGGACGTCCTCCACCAGGCGTTCCACGTCGCACGGTCCGGCCGCCCCGGCCCGGTGCTCGTCGACATTCCGAAGGACGTGCAGTTCGCCTCGGGCCTCTACACCCCGCCGGGCAAGGCAAACACGGGCCGCTACAACCCGCGCGTCAAGGGCGACCCGGAAGAGATCGCGCGCCTCGTCGAGGCGATCGAGACCGCAAGGCGGCCGATCTTCTACACCGGCGGCGGCGTCATCAACTCCGGCCCCGCAGCCTCCCAGCTCCTGCGCGAGCTCGTCGAGGCCACGGGTTTTCCCATCACCTCGACGCTCATGGGCCTCGGCGCATACCCGGCGAGCGGAAAGAACTGGCTCGGGATGCTCGGAATGCACGGGCTCTACGAGGCCAACCTCGCGATGCACGGCTGCGACCTGATGATCAACATCGGCGCGCGGTTCGACGACCGGATCACCGGCCGCGTCGCGGATTTCTCGCCGAACTCGGTGAAGGCCCATGTCGACATCGACCCCTCCTCGATCAACAAGGTCATCCGCGCCGACATTCCCATCATCGGCGATGTGGGCCATGTGCTCGAAGACGTCCTCGCCCTGTGGAAGTCGCGCGGCCGCAAGACCGCCTCCGGGGCAGTCGCGAAATGGTGGGACCAGATCGAGACCTGGCGGAAGGTCGACTGCCTCGCCTTCACCCAGGCGAAAGGGGCGAAGACGATCAAGCCCCAGCATGCCCTCACCCGCCTCGAGGCGCTGACGAAGCACCGGAAAGACCGCTTCATCTGCACCGAGGTCGGCCAGCACCAGATGTGGGCCGCGCAATATCTCGGCTTCGAGGAGCCGAACCAGTGGATGACGAGCGGTGGCCTCGGCACCATGGGCTACGGCTTTCCCGCGTCCATCGGCGTGCAGATGGCCCACCCCGACGCGCTCGTCATCAACGTCGCGGGCGAGGCGTCGTGGCTGATGAACATGCAGGAGATGGGCACGGCGATCCAGTACCGCCTGCCGGTCAAGCAGTTCATCCTCAACAACGAGCGCCTCGGCATGGTCCGCCAGTGGCAGGAGCTTCTCCACGGCGAGCGCTATTCGCATTCGTGGTCCGAGGCTCTGCCGGACTTCGTGAAGCTCGCCGAGGCCTTCGGCGCGAAGGGCATCCTCTGCTCGGACCCCGCCGATCTCGACGACGCGATCATGGAGATGCTCGAATACGACGGCCCGGTGATCTTCGACTGCCTCGTCGAGAAGCACGAGAACTGCTTCCCGATGATACCCTCCGGCAAGCCCCACAACGAGATGCTGCTGGGCGAGAACGCCGACACGAAGAACGCGATCCGGGAAGGCGGGGCGGTGCTGGTGTAGGGGGCGCTGCCCCCGCGCTGCGCGCTCCCCCGAAGTATTTCAAGGAAGATGAAGACGCGATGGCACCTCTGAAGATCAAGAAGGGCTCCTCGAAGCACTCCGCCTACGACCTGCGCGACCCCAATGCCGAGGCGGTGGAGACCCATACGCTCGCGGTCCTCGTGGACAACGAGGCGGGTGTGCTCGCGCGCGTCATCGGGCTCTTCTCGGGGCGGGGCTACAACATCGACAGCCTGACCGTCGCGGAGGTCGACCACACCGGGCATACCTCCCGGATCACCATCGTGACCACCGGCACGCCCTCGGTGATCGAGCAGATCAAGGCGCAGCTCGGCGGGATCGTCCCGGTCCACGAGGTGCACGACCTCACCGTGGAAGGCGCAGCGGTCGAGCGCGAGCTTGGGCTCTTCAAGGTCGCCGGCAGCGGCGAGAAGCGGGTCGAAGCGCTCAGGATCGCCGATGTGTTCCGCGCCCGCGCGGTCGATTCGACCCTCGACAGCTTCATCTTCGAGATCACCGGCACGCCCGAGAAGCTCGACGCCTTCGCCGACCTCATGCGCCCCCTGGGACTCGTCGAGGTCGCGCGCACCGGTGTCGCCGCGCTGGCCCGGGGCGCCGTCTAGAGCCTCTCGCGCAATTCGGCCAGCGTTGCGCCCTTGGGCTTGTAGCGCGGAATTGCCGGGCCTCCGAAGAGCGCGTCGACCGCGCCCTTCACCCGTTTCGGCTTCGGCGGGTAATGCACGAGGTCGGGCGCGGGGAAATCGAGAAGCAGCACCACCCGGGGGCTGTCGCCACGGTTCCAGGCCTCGTGCTCGAGGCAATCGTCGAAGACGAAGGCCTCGCCCTCGCGCCAGGGCCGGGTCCGGTCGCCGACGCGGAATTCGCAGCCCTCGGGGGCGAGAAGCGGCAGGTGCAGGCGCAGCACGCCTTCCGGACCGCCGCAATGGGCGCGGATGTGGGTCCTGGGGTCGAGCCGCGAGAACCCGGCGGTGAAGAGCCCCGGGATCGCCTCGATCAGCCGGGTCGTCTCGGGGCATTCCTCGCAATGGACGTCGAGCCGGATGCCCCAGGCGTAGAGACCGTAGACCGACCAGCCGAAATTGTAGAGGTGCCGCTCCACATAGGGCAGAAACCCCTCGCCGCCGGCGCCGAGCATCTCGGCGCGAATGGCCCGCCAGTTCTCCTCGAGCGGCGGCAGCCAGGGAAAGAGCGCCTTGTCGTAGAACATCGCCCGGCCTCAGGGCAGCAGGCGCAGAAGGATGATCCCCACCGCCCGCGCCTTCGCCCGGTGGCCCCGGATCAGCGGCCATGTCTTCCTGAACATCCCCCAGGGCGTGATGCCGGGGTCGTCGTCGTCGCGCGCCTTGAGTTTTTCGTCCGAAGGCATGCCGGACGCCATGGAGTGTTCCATCGCACCACCTCACCCGTTCGATGGGCTCAATATTCTATATCGCGCGAGATCGGCCAAGGGTTCCCTGCGAGGTGCCGCGCGCCCGGTGGGGTTCTGCCACCGGCCCCCGGCGTGCGAACGAAAGAGGGGCCCCCGGAGGGACCCCTTGAGTTTCGCTTGTCAGGCTCAGTGTTTATACCGCCCGGTTTCTGCCTGCGGCCTGACCCGCGTCAGGGGCGAGCGCACCCGCCCCGTGTAGCGTTGAACGCCGCTTGCGGCGTCCAACGAGCGGGATGGAGCAATTGGCGAAGCCAAATGCGGGTCCCGCCCGGTTCGGGACTGGGCGCGAACGCCCTGCCCCTGTCTGAGTGGGAAGAGCTACCGCGCCGCCCCACCCTGTTCCATGGCGGACGCCCGAAGGGCGCTCCGCCCGGCGGGATGGAGCAATCGGCTTGGCCGAATGCGGGTCCCGCGCATCTCCGCCTGTCCCGGAACATCCGACGACAGGCCATTCCTCAGCTACACCCGCTCGTCCCGCCGCAGGTGTTGCACTTCATGCAGGTCCCGTTCCTGACCAGCGTGTAGTTGCCGCATTCGCCGCAGGCCTCGCCCTCGTAGCCCTGCATCTTCGCCTTGCGCGCCGGGTCGATCGCGACCGAACCGCTGGCGAGCGCGGTGGTGGTCGTGGTCACCACCGTCTCGCCCATTTCCGGCACGAGCGACGAGAGCGCGGCCGAGGCGTCGCCGCCGGCGAAGGCCACCGTGCCGCCCGCCCCGCCGTTGAACACGGTTAACTCCTGCGGCGCGCGGCCCCGGAGATAGCCCGTCGAGACGACCTTTCTCAGCACCTCGACGGCGTCCGAGCCCCGCGCCCCCGGCATGTCGCGGAAGTTGCGCCTGCCCTCTTCCTCGCCGCGCCCGATGTCGTCGAACGTCGGCCCCTGGGGTGCCACATGGGCGAGATCGGTCCGGTCGAGGTAGCTCACCGCGAGTTCGCGGAACACGTAGTCGAGGATCGAGGTCGCGTTCTTGATCGTCTCGTTGCCCTGGACCATGCCGGCGGGTTCGAACTTCGTGAAGGTGAAGGCGTCGACGAACTCCTCGAGCGGCACCCCGTATTGCAGGCCGACCGAGACGGCGATGGCGAAGTTGTTCATCATCGCCCGGAAGCCCGCCCCCTCCTTGTGCATGTCGATGAAGATCTCGCCGAGGGTGCCGTTTTCGTATTCCCCGGTGCGCAGGTAGACCTTGTGGCCGCCCACGATGGCCTTCTGGGTATAGCCCCGGCGGCGGCCCGGAAGCTTCTCGCGTTCCCGCGCGACCTCCCGCACGATCACCTTCTCGACGATCTTCTCGGCGAGCACCGCGGCCTTTTCATGCGCCGTGCCCGTCTCGAGCACCTCCTGGGCCTCCTCGTCGTCCTCCACGAGCGAGGCCGCCAGCGGCTGCGACAGTTTCGAGCCGTCGCGGTAGAGCGCGTTGGCCTTCACGCCGAGCGAGTGGCTGAGTTCGTAGGCCGCCTTGCAATCCTCGATGGTGGCGTCGTTCGGCATGTTGATCGTCTTCGAGATCGCCCCCGAGATGAAGCTCTGCGCCGCGGCCATCATGGTGATGTGGCTCTCGACCGGCAGGAAACGCTTGCCCTTCTTGCCGCAGGGGTTGGCGCAGTCGAAGATGCCGAGGTGCTCGTCCTTGAGGAACGGCGCGCCCTCGAGCGTCATCGTCCCGCAGACATGGTCGTTCGCCGCCTCGATCGCGGCCTTCGAGAAGCCGAGGTGCCGCAGAAGGTCGAACGACGGGTCGTTCAGCTTCTCCGCCGGAATGCCCAGCGTGCCGGTGCAGAAATCCTCGCCGAGGGTCCACTGGTTGAACACGAAGCGGATGTCGAAGGCCGAGGGCAGTGCCGCCTCGATCTTCTCGAGTTCCGCCTGCCCGAACCCGTGGCCGACGAGCGAGGTGTGGTTGATGCCGGGCGCATTGCCGATGGTGCCGTGGCCGACCGCGTAGGCGATGATCTCCTCGATCTCGGCGGAGCTGTAGCCGAGCTTCTCGAGTGCGGCCGGCACCGAGCGGTTGATGATCTTGAAGTAGCCGCCGCCGGCGAGCTTCTTGAACTTCACCAGCGCGAAGTCGGGCTCGATGCCGGTCGTGTCGCAGTCCATCACGAGGCCGATCGTGCCGGTGGGCGCGATCACGGTGGCCTGCGCGTTGCGGTAGCCGTGCTTCTCGCCGAGGGCGAGTGCCTCGTCCCACGACGCCCGGGCGAGGTCGATCAGCGTCTTGTCGGGGCAGCTTTCGGCGTCGAGCGGAAGCGGCGTGACGTTCACCGCCTCGTAACCCTCCGTTGCGCCATGGGCGGCGCGGCGGTGGTTGCGGATCACCCGCAGCATGTGCTGCGCGTTGCGCTGGTAGCCCGGGAAGGGGCCGATCTCGCCGGCCATCTCCGCGGAGGTCGCGTAGGACACGCCGGTCATGATCGCGGTGAGCGCGCCGCAGATCGCGCGGCCCTCGTCGCTGTCGTAGGAATACCCCATGTTCATCAGGAGCCCGCCGATATTGGCGTAGCCGAGCCCGAGGGTGCGGAAGTCGAACGACCGCTGGGCGATTTCTTTCGAGGGAAACTGCGCCATCATCACCGAGACTTCCAGCGTCAGGGTCCAGAGGCGCGTGGCGTGCATGTAGTCGCCCGACTGAAACACCCCGTCCTTGAGGAAGGTGAGTAGGTTCATCGAGGCGAGGTTGCAGGCGGTGTCGTCGAGGAACATGTATTCCGAACAGGGGTTCGAGCCCCGGATCGGCCCGTCCTCGGGGCAGGTGTGCCAGGCGTTCACCGTGTCGTGGTACTGGATGCCGGGGTCGGCGCAGGCCCAGGCGGCGTGACCGACCTGCTCCCAGAGATCGGCGGCGTCGATCTGCTTCGCGACGCTGCCGTCCTTGCGGTTGATGAGCTCCCACTTGCCCCCGGTCTTCACGGCCTTGAGGAAGTCGTCGGTCACCCGGATCGAGTTGTTCGAGTTCTGCCCCGAGACCGAGTTGTAGGCTTCGCTGTCCCAGTCGGTGTCATAGGTCGGGAACTCGATGCTCGTGTAGCCCTGCCGCGCGTAGTCGAGAACCCGCTTGACGTAGGTTTCGGGGATCGCGGCGCGCTTGGCGTCGCGCACGGCCTCCTTCAGCGCCGGGTTCACCTTGGGGTCGTAGGCGTCCGCCTCGGCCCCGTCCCATTCCCTGATCGCGGCGAAGAGCCCGTTGAGCTTCTTCTCGTGCATCTTCGAGCCGGCGACGATGCTCGCGACCTTCTGCTCCTCGATCACCTTCCAGTTGATGAAGTCCTCGATATCGGGGTGGTCGGCGTCGACGATCACCATCTTCGCCGCCCGCCGCGTGGTCCCGCCCGACTTGATGGCCCCCGCCGCGCGGTCGCCGATCTTTAGGAACCCCATCAGCCCCGACGACTTGCCGCCGCCCGAGAGCTTCTCACCCTCGCCGCGCAGGGCCGAGAAGTTGGTGCCGGTGCCCGAGCCGTATTTGAAGAGCCGCGCCTCGCGCACCCAGAGGTCCATGATCCCGCCCTCGTTGACGAGGTCGTCGGCGCAGGACTGGATGAAGCAGGCATGCGGCTGGGGGTGCTCGTAGGCCGACCGCGACTTCGTCAGCTTGCCGGTCTTCCAGTCGACGTAGTAGTGGCCCTGGCTCGGCCCGTCGATCCCGTAGGCCCAGTGCAGCCCGGTGTTGAACCATTGCGGGCTGTTCGGCGCCGCCTTCTGGGTCGCCAGCATGTAGCGCATCTCGTCGAAATAGGCCTGTGCATCGGCCTCGGTCGTGAAGTAGCCGCCCTTCCAGCCCCAGTAGGTCCAGGCGCCGGCCAGCCGGTCGAAGACCTGCCGCGCGGAAGTCTCGCCGCCGGTCCCGGCCCCCTCGACGGCCACCTTGCGCTGCAGGAACTCCGGCACACCCTTCTCGCGAACCGGCTTCAGCTCGGTCGGCACGCCCGCCTTGCGGAAGTATTTCTGCGCGATCACGTCGGAGGCCACCTGGCTCCAGCCCGCCGGCACCTCGATGTTCTCGAGCCGGAACACCACCGTCCCGTCGGGATTGCGGATCTCCGAAGTCGTCGTGGTGAATTCGAGCCCCGCGTAGGCGTCCTGTCCTGCCCGTGTGAACCGCCGTTCGATCTTCATCTGCCCCATCTCCTTTTTCCGCGGGGTCTCGTCTCATGCGAGCGCCCGCTTGTTTCTGCCGCTTGTCGGGGGACGACGGTTCCCTGCCCCGGTGCCATACACCGGGCTTCGGCGAGCCTTGAAATCCTGCCCGCCACCTCTGCAAGGTTTCCGCCTGGCCTCCCCGTGCCACCACATATTGTGTGCCATCAGCCAGCCAACACAACCTGACGTAGGAGGACCGAGACCGTCAACGGAAAAATGTAACGTCCGTGTAAGAAAAATCCGTTGACCCACAGCCGGCGATCACGCAGCCGGCGTTAACCCTCGATTCATACCCAAGGCCTTGTGGATAAACGTCCTTCGGTCGAGGGGCCGGCTTTCTAGGGCGATTGGGACGTGCCTTGAGGCACTTACCTCGCGACGCTTGAAAACGGCATCAATCCGTGAAGCGCGAAACTCGCCGCAAATCCCCAGCCCGGTCGAAAGAGCGGCCGGCGTTTCGAGCCTTCCCGCGCGTCGGCCAGGCGTCCGCCCGAAGGCGGCCCGGGTCATTCATGCCACACTCCGCGCGAACCGGTCGGCCATGCTCCGGGCAAGGCGCTGGCGTCAGGGAAAAGCGCAAGCCCCGACGATCCCAGCTCCATCCGGTGGTGGTGGTCGGGGCGGCGAGATTCGAACTCACGACCCCCTGTACCCAAAACAGGTGCGCTACCAGACTGCGCCACGCCCCG
>Ga0008833_1001412_pt1 | contig 10727 bp, 10 predicted proteins | sample HotLakConsoUCCLE_FD_62216 | JGI IMG/M metagenome (GOLD analysis project Ga0008833, IMG submission 62216) | Hypersaline microbial mat communities from Hot Lake, Washington, USA - Hot Lake Consortium UCC-LE | ecosystem: Environmental > Aquatic > Non-marine Saline and Alkaline > Hypersaline >... | reverse complement strand
TTTTCGGGCCGGAACGGGCGGGGCTGGAGAACGCGGACATCGCACGGGCCAACGCCATCATCTCGGTGCCGGTGAACCCGGATTTCCCGTCGCTGAACCTCGCGCAATGCGTGCTTCTGTGCGCCTACGAATTCCGCCGGGCGGGCGATGCGACACCGCCCGAGGTGATGGAGCTTGCGGGCACCGATTTCGCCACCGGGGCCGAGATCGCGGCGCTTGGCGATCACGTCGAGGCGCGGCTGGAGGAGGCGGGGTTCTTCTTTCCGGCCACCAAGGCAGAGACGATGCGCCGGTCGCTGCGCCAGATCTGGGGGCGGCTGCCGCTGACCCGCGCTGATGTGCAGACGCTGCACGGGATGTTCCGGCAGATGGTGCGATGGGCCGAGGGCAAGCGCCGGGACGGCTGAGGGCGGAGGGGGCTCTGCCCCCGCCTGCGGCCCCCCGGACGTTTTTCGGCCAAGATGAAGCAGGGCAGGTTGCCGCGGTCGCTTGAAGGGGTGGGGCGGGCAAGATAGGTCTGTGCGCGGATGACGGGGGACAGGCGATGGCCAGGCAGCGCAGCATTTTCGAAGAGGTGAGTGACACGGCCAAGCCCGCCGCGACACCCGGGGGTGTAAGCCGCGACCGGGGCCGCGCGCGGCGTCTGGTGCGCGGCTGGCTGGTGCTGCTCTTCGCGCTGGTGGTGACGATGATCGCGGTCGGCGGCATGACCCGGCTGACCGACTCGGGCCTGTCGATCACCGAATGGGCGCCGCTGTCGGGCGCGATCCCGCCGCTGAACGCCGAGGCCTGGCAGCGCGAGTTCGACGCCTACCGCCAGATCCCGCAATACGAGCTGATGAACCGGGGCATGAGCCTCGAGGAGTTCAAGGTCATCTACTGGTGGGAATGGGGCCACCGGCAGCTGGGCCGGGTGATCGGGGTGGTCTGGGCGCTCGGGTTTTTCGGGTTGCTGGTGACGCGCAATATCCCGACCGGCTGGACCGGGCGGTTGCTGCTGCTGGGCGCGCTTGGTGGCGCGCAGGGGGCGATCGGCTGGTGGATGGTGCATTCGGGCTTGCAGGAGGGGATGATCTCGGTCGCCTCCTACCGTCTGGCCACGCACCTCGGGCTGGCGTTCCTGATCCTCGGGCTGATCGCGTGGTTCGTGTTGAAGCTGGGCCGCGAGGAGGCTCAGCTGATGCAGGCGCGGCGCGAGGGCGACCGCAAGCTCAAGGGCATGGCGACCGGGCTGATGCACCTGAGCTTCGTGCAGATCATCATCGGCGCGCTGGTGGCGGGGATCGACGCAGGCCGCAACTACATCGACTGGCCCTTGATGGCGGGGGGCTTCTTGCCGCCGAATTTCTGGGTGCTGGAGCCGGGCTGGCGCAACCTCTTCGAGAATGACGGGACGGTGCAGTTCATCCATCGCATGGTGGGCTACGTGATCGTGTTGATGATGATCGGCGCCTGGATCGCCGCGCGCCGCACCGCGCGGCAGGCGACGAAGCGGGCCTTCGACTGGGTGGCGCTTGGCATCGTGGCGCAGGTGGTGCTGGGCATCGTGACGGTGATGCACTCTTCGCCGTGGTACATCGCGATCTGGCACCAGCTGGGCGCAGTGCTGGTGCTGGTGCTGATCTTGCGGGCGCGGTTCCTGAGCATGTACCCGCTGCCGCAATCGGTGAAGCGAGCGACGGCATGAGCGCCATGGACGACCTGCTGGCCTACCAGCGCGAGACCGAGGCGCTGAGCCAGGTGATGGGGCGGCTGGGCTGGGACCAGGAAACCGTGATGCCGCGCGGCGCGGCGGCGCAGCGTGGCGACGAGATGGCGGCTCTGGAGGGCGTGCTGCACGCGCGCCGCACTGATCCGCGGCTGGGCGACTGGCTGGCGCAGGCCGTGCCCGAGACCGAGGTGGAGGCGGCGCAACTGCGCCTGATCGCCCGCAGCCACGACCGCGCGCGCAAGGTGCCGGGGCGCCTGGCGGCCGAGATCGCGCGCGTCACCTCGGTGTCGCAAGGCCTCTGGGCCGAGGCGCGGCGGGCCGAGGATCTGGCGGGGTTCCTGCCGGTCCTGGGGCAGGTGGTGAACCTGCGCCGCGAGGAGGCGCAGGCGCTGTCGGGGGGCGGCGATGCCTATGACGCGCTTCTCGACGGCTACGAGCCCGAGATGACCGGCGACGAGATCGGCGCGCTCTTCGAGCGGATGCGGCCGCGCATCGTGGCGCTGCGCGAGGCGTTGCGGGCCGCGCCGCAAGCGCCGGAGCTGACCGGCCATTTCCCCAAGGCGCAGCAGCTGGCGCTGGCCGAGGAGATCGCGCGCGCCTTCGGCTACGACCTGAGCCGCGGCCGGATCGACGAGGCAGTGCATCCGTTTTCCTCCGGTTCGCACAACGACGTGCGCATCACCACGCGGGTGAACGAGGCCGAGCCGCTGGGGTGTCTTTATTCCACCATCCACGAGGTCGGCCACGGCGGCTACGAGCAGAACATCGCCCAGCACTACGGCCTCAGCGTGCTGGGGCAGGGCGTGTCGATGGGGGTGCACGAAAGCCAGAGCAGGATCTACGAGAACCAGCTTGGCCGCTCGCCCGCATTCTGCCACTGGCTTTACGGGCGGATGGTGGACCGCTTCGGGGCGCTGTCGGTAAGCGGCCCCGAGGCGTTCGCCCGCGCGGTGAACGGGGTCGCCACCGGCTACATCCGTACCGAGGCCGACGAGGTGCACTACAACCTTCACATCATGCTGCGCTTCGACCTCGAGCGCGCGCTGATGCGGGGTGACCTGGCGTTGGGTGACCTCGAGGCGGCCTGGAACGACCGCTTCCGCGCCGATTTCGGCATCGCGGTCGACCGGCCCTCGAACGGGATGCTGCAAGACGTGCACTGGCCGGTCGGTCTTTTCGGCTACTTCCCGACCTACAGCCTTGGCAATGTCTTCGCCGGATGCCTGCACTCGGCGCTGCGCGCTGACCTGCCGACGCTTGATGACGACCTCGCCCGGGGCGATCCCAGCGCCGCGCTGGCGTGGCTGCGCGCCCGTGTTCAGGTGCATGGCGGCTTGCGCCCGCCGCGCGCCACCATCGAGCACGCCACCGGGGCGGAGGTCAGCGAGGCGCCGCTGCTCGCCTATCTCGAGGGCAAGTTCGGCGCGCTTTACGGTCTCTGAGCTTCAGTCCTGCGACCAGTCGGGGCGGCGCTTGTCGAGGAAGGCGGCGATGCCCTCGCCGGTGTCGCGGTCGAGCATGTTCTCGACCATCACCGCGCCGGTCATCTCGTAGGCGGCGTCAAGCGGCAGGGCGATCTGGTCGTAGAAGGCGCGCTTGCCGATTCGCACTGCCGAGCCAAGCTTGGCCGCGACGGTGGCGGCCAGCGCCGCGGCCTCGGCCTCCAGCGCATCGGACGCGACCACCCGGTTCACCAGCCCGATCTCGCGGGCGCGGGTCGCGGTGATGAACTCGCCGGTCACCAGCATCTCGAACACCTGCTTGCGCGGCACGTTGCGGCTGAGCGCCACCATGGGCGTGGAACAGAACAGCCCGATGTTCACGCCGTTGACGCCGAAGCGGCAATCCTCGGCGGCGACCGCCAGATCGCACGACGCGACCAGCTGGCAGCCCGCCGCGGTGGCGATGCCATGGGTCTGGGCGATCACCGGCTGCGGCAGGCGTGCGATCATCTGCATCATCCGCGCGCAGCGGTCGAACAGGTCGCGCAGCGCCGCGGCGCCACCGTCGTTGCCGGCACGCTTTTCTTGCAGCTCGCGCAGGTCGTGGCCGGCGCAGAACGCCTTGCCCGCGCCCTTGAGCACGATCACCCGCTGGCTCTCCGAGGCCATCAGGTCGGTGAACTGGCCGCTCAAGGCCGCGATCATCGCATCCGACAGCGCGTTGAGCTTGCCCGGCAGGTTCAGCGTCAGATGCGTCACCGTGCCTTGATCCTCGCGGATCACCAGATCTTCGGTCATGGTCTTTCCTTCCTCGCGCGTCTGGCCTAACCCCATTCGCATGACCCCTGTATAACGTCCGAACGGCGACAGGGAAGGGAGAGGGGCACCGGCGCGCATGGCACTGGCGATGGATGTGGCCGCGCTGACGCGGTTTCTGGACGAGGTGTTTCCGCAGGTGGCGGAGGATTTCGTGATCGAGGAGGTGCGCGATCACACCATGCGGGTGCGCCTGAAGGTGACCGAAAAGCACTTGCGGCCCGGCGGCACCGTTTCCGGGCCGACGATGTTCGCGCTGGCCGATGTGTCGGTCTACCTCGCGATTCTCGCCATGATCGGGCCGCGGGCCCTGGCCGTTACCACGAATTGCTCGATCGACTTCATGCGCAAGCCGGCGGCGGCGACCGACATGATCTGCGAGTGCCGCATCCTGAAACTGGGGCGCGTGCTGGCGGTGGGCGATTGCCTGCTGTTCTCGGACGGGGTCAAGACGCCGGTGGCGCGCGCGTCGCTGACCTATTCGATCCCGCCCGCGGGGTGATGCGGCCTGCGACACTCGGCGCGGATGCGACCGGGCGGGCGACGGCGTAGCAGGTGATTGACGGCGACAACAGGATGGGAGAGACGGCGATGGTCGAGACAGCGGCGAAAGACATGGCCGAGTTCAGCCGCCTGGAGCATCTGCCGGTGACGTTCTTCGCCGTGCTGATGGGCCTGTTCGGGCTGGCGCTGGCGCTTCATGCCGCGGCGGGCACCTATGACTGGGCCGAAGGCCCGGCGCGCGCGGTTCTGTGGCTTGGGCTGGCCTGTTTCGTGTGCCTTGCGGCGGTCTACCTGCTCAAGGTCATCCGCCATCCGCGCGCGGTCGTGGCGGAATGGCACCACCCGGTGAAGCTGGCGTTCTTTCCCACGATCACCATCTCGCTTCTGCTGATGGCGACCGCGATCCACGGCTACCGCCCCGATCTGGCCGAGCCGGTCTGGATCGTCGGCATGGCGGGGCAGGGCGTGCTGACCATCGCCGTCATCTCTGGCTGGATCAGCCACCGCGCCTTCGAGGTCGGGCACCTGACGCCGGCGTGGTTCATCCCCGCCGTGGGCAACGTCATCGTGCCGCTGGCAGGCGCGCAGATGGGCTGGACCGAGGTCAGCTGGCTGTTCTTTTCCGCCGGCATGATCTTCTGGCTGATCTTGCTGGTGCTGGTGTTCAACCGCCTGATTTTTCACGCGCCGATCAACGCCAGGCTGTTTCCGACGCTGGTGATCCTGATCGCGCCGCCCGCCGTGGCCTTCGTGTCCTACACGCGGCTCGCCGACGGGATCGACCCCTTCGCGCATATCCTGCTCAACAGCGGCTATGTCTTTGCGGCGCTGGTGCTGGTGCAGGTGCCGAAACTGCTGAAGCTGCCCTTTGCGCTAAGCTGGTGGGCGCTGAGCTTTCCGCTGGCGGCGCTGTCGGTGGCGAGCTTCGTCTATGGCCGCGAGGCGGGCAGCGCCGCGCATGTGGGCATCGGGCTGGTGGTGCTGGCGGCGCTGATCTTCGTGGTGGCAGGACTGCTCTACCGCACCGCGCTCGCGATTGCGCGCGACGAGATCTGCCGCCCGGAATAGGGCCGCTCAGCCGATCAGGCGCGACACATAGGGCGGCAGCGCGAAGGCGCCCAGATGCACCTCGGGCGTATAGTAATCCGTGGCGATCCCCGCCGCGCCGAAGCGGGCCTGAAGCGTGGCCAGATCGACCGCGCGTGCCGGCCCGTCGGTGCCCCAGCCAAAGGCCATCGGCCCGCCCGCATAGGTCGGCACGGTGGCGAGGTAGCAGGTGACATCGGAAAACAGCGTGCGGAACGCCCGCATGGTGCCGGTCAACTCGTCGCCCTGCAGGAACGGCACGCCGTTTTGCGTGACGAGAATGCCGCCGGGCGCCAGCCGCGCCTTGGCGTCGGCGTAGAAGGCCGCGGTGAACAGCACCGCGCCCGGGCCTTCGGGATCGGTGGAATCGACGATGACCACATCGTAGCTGTCGCCGCCATCGGCCATGAACGCCGCGCCATCCGCGATCACGAGATCGAGCCGCGGGTCGTCGAAGGCCCCGGCCGAGATGGCGGGCAGGTGCGACTTGCAGAATTCCACCACGGTGGCGTCGATCTCCACCATCGTCACCCGGTCGATGCCGGGGTGCTTCAGCACCTCGCGCGCCATGCCGCCGTCGCCGCCGCCGATGATCAGCACCCGCCGCACCGCGCCATGGGCGAGGATCGGCACATGGGTCAGCATCTCGTGGTAGATGAAATTGTCGGCCTCGGTCACCTGCACCACGCCGTCGAGCGTCATCACCCGGCCGAAGGTCGGGTTCTCGAACACGCGCAGGCGCTGGTGATCGGTCGCGCTGTCGTAGAACGAGGTCTCGACGCGCAACGCCTGCGCGTGGTCCGCGTGCAGGCGCTCGACGCTCCAGTCCTCGGGCCATGGGTCGCGCTCGGTCATGGGGAACTCCCGTCAAAAAGCAGACGGGCCGCCCTGGGGCGACCCGGTTTCCGATGGTCCGGCGCGGCTCAGGCGGCGGCGGTGTCGCTGACCAGCCCTTCGCCGCGGCGCAATTCCTTGACCCGCACGGTGTCGGTGCCGAAGGCGCGCTTGAGCACGGCGATGGATTGCCACGGATCGGCATCCCCGCACATGAACACGTCGAAGGCGCCGTAGGCGATCTCGGGCCAGGTGTGCACCGAGATGTGGCTTTCGGCCAGCACCGCCACGCCCGACACGCCTTGCGGGCTGAATTTGTGGGTGTGGATGTGCAGCAGCGTCGCGCCGCAGGCGCTGACGCAATCGCGGAACGCGGTCTGGATGCGGGCCTCGTCATCCAGCCCGTGGCCGTTCTCGACCTCGATGATCAGATGCGTCCCCGCAAAGACCGATCCGTCGCGACGGATGAAATGGTCGTCGCGGTCTTCATCCAGGATATGGGATGGTGCGATGGGATCGGTCAAAACGATGTCGTCGACCGAGGTGTCGGTCCTGTCTTCCGCATGGGCGCCTGTCTCCAGACCAGTCCCCAGTTGGAAGAGGTTGGCGCGGGTCATGGGCGCTCCCCTTCTTACCAGCAGAGTGATGTGGTGGGTCCTTAGCGCCCCCCCGGAGTTGCCCCCGAAGTTGGGATCGTCCCCGCTCTCGTGAAGGGGTGGTCTAACGGCTCGGTGTCCACGGTTCAAGAGAGAATCCGGGCCGGGGCCGGTCAAGGCCGGGAAACCCGCGGCGCGCCGGATCTGCTGCATATTTTGGGGTAAAATAATACCACAAAGTCAAGATGCTGGTTTTGAATGGTTTTCCGGAATTCTTGGCCATTGACCTTGCCGCCAAATCCCGTACAAGCACGCCATCGCAGGGCGGCCACGGGCCGTCTTCCGTCATTCCGGCCGGGCCTGCGCCCGCCCCCGAAAGGACCGACACAATGAAGACCTTTTCTGCCACCCCGGCGGATATCGACAAGCAGTGGGTCGTGATCGACGCCGAAGGCGTCGTTCTGGGCCGTCTCGCCTCGATCATCGCCATGCGGCTGCGCGGCAAGCACAAGCCGACCTTCACCCCCTCCATGGACATGGGCGACAATGTCATCGTCATCAACGCCGACAAGGTGCAGGTGACCGGCAACAAGCGCAACAAGCCCAACTACTGGCACACCGGGTTCCCGGGCGGGATCAAGTCGCGCACCACCGGCCAGATCCTTGACGGCGCCCACCCCGAGCGGGTGCTGGTGCAGGCGGTCAAGCGCATGCTGCCGGGCGGCCCGCTGTCGCGCCGCCAGATGACCAACCTGCGCGTCTATGCCGGTGCCGAGCATCCGCACACGGCGCAGGAGCCCACCGTGATCGACGTCAAGTCGATGAACCCCAAGAACACCCGGAGCGCATGACCATGGCCGAGACCCTGACTTCGCTCGACGCGCTGAAAGGCGCAGTGGACGCGACCCCGACCCCGATGACCCTCGACGAGACCCCGCGCACGCCGCAGCGCGACGCGCTGGGTCGGTCCTACGCCACCGGCAAGCGCAAGGATGCGGTGGCCCGCGTCTGGATCAAGCCCGGCTCCGGCAAGGTCGTCGTGAACGGCAAGACCATGGCCGACTACTTCGCGCGGCCCGTGCTGCAGATGATCTTGCGCCAGCCCTTTTCCGTGGCCGGCGTCGAGAACGAGTTCGACGTGATGGCGACCGTCAAGGGCGGTGGCCTGTCCGGCCAGGCCGGCGCGGTCAAGCACGGCATCTCGAAGGCGCTGCAACTCTACGAGCCCAGCCTGCGGGGCGCGCTGAAGGCGGCAGGTTTCCTGACCCGCGACAGCCGCGTGGTGGAACGCAAGAAGTTCGGCCGCGCCAAGGCGCGCAAGAGCTTCCAGTTCTCCAAGCGCTGATCTTCGCTACTTTCCGCGATCACGAAAGGCCGCCTGCGGGCGGCCTTTTGCGTGGGCCCGGCGCCCGGTCCGATCACACAATCGTGAGCGGGTCTTCAACGGCGATGACCCCCTCCCAAATCCGCCGCCGTGAACGTCAGAAATGGAGGGTTACCCCATGAAACTCATGGCTTTATCCGGCATTATTGCTCTCGCCAGTGCCGGACTGGCCGTCGCAAGCGTGGAGGCCGCGGCGCCGGTCGACACGGTCAAGCCCGCCTCTGCCAGCCCCGCACCCGCCGACCTTGTGTCGACCGTCGCGCCGGAGGCGGTGATCGTGGAGAAAAAGGCCGATCTGCCCGCGGATGTGACGCTGGCCACGGTCACATGCACCGCCGATAGCGACCAGACCGCCTGTGCCGGGGCTGCCGCCAAGAACTGAGCCCGGACCCGTGCGCGGGCATCGGCCTCACCCGATGCCCGCCTGCGAATTTTCGTGCGACAATTCGCACCCTGCGCCCCCGCGCCTCACCGCGCCCTGCCACGACCCGAGACGGCACGGTATCGCCACCGTGACGCGCTTGACGCGGGCGTGCGGGGGGCATAGCTCGCGGCCATGGCGCGCGCACCCCTTCTGCAACTGACCGACATCTCGCTGACCTTCGGCGGCGATCCGGTGTTCTCCGACCTCTCGCTCGTGGTGCAGGAGGGCGACCGGCTGGCCCTTGTCGGGCGCAACGGATCGGGCAAGTCGACCTTGATGAAGGTGATGGCGGGGCTGACGCTGGCCGACACAGGCCGCGTGGTGACGCCCGATGGCGTGCGCGTGGGCTACATGGAGCAAGACCCCGATTTCGCCGGCTTTGCGACGCTTGGCGATTTCGCCAACGCCAATCTCGACCCCGGCGACAGCTGGCGTGTCGACGCGGCGGGCGAGGGGCTGAAGCTCAAGCTCGACGCCGAACCGGGCAAGGCCTCGGGCGGCGAACGGCGGCGCGCGGCGCTGGCGCGGCTGCTGGCCGAGGCGCCGGAGTTGATGCTGCTGGACGAGCCCACCAACCATCTCGACATCGAGGCGATCGGCTGGCTGGAACGCGCGCTGCTCGACAGCCGCGCGGGCTTCGTGCTGATCTCCCACGACCGGGCGTTCCTCACGGCGCTGTCGCGTGGCACGCTGTGGCTCGACCGCGGCGTGGTGCGGCGGATGGACCAGCGATTTACCGAGTTCGAGGGCTGGCGCGACAAGATCTGGGAAGACGAGGACCAGGCCCGCCACAAGCTCAACCGCAAGATCAAGGCCGAGGCGCGGTGGGCCGTCGAAGGCATCAGCGCGCGGCGCAAGCGCAACCAGGGCCGGGTGCGCGCGCTGGCCGAGTTGCGGGCCGAACGCGCGGGCCAGATCTGGCGCCAGGGCACCGCCGACATGGTGCTGGAACAGGGCCAGCAGACCGGCAAGCGGGTGATCGACGCCAAGGGCATTTCCAAGGCCTACGACGGGCAGGTGATCCTGGAGCCGTTCGACCTGCGCGTCCTGCGTGGCGACCGGGTCGCTTTCGTCGGGCCGAACGGCGCGGGCAAGACGACGCTTCTGAACATGCTCACCGGGCAACTGGCGCCCGACACCGGCGCGGTCAGCCTCGGCACCGGCATCGAGATGGCGGTGTTCGACCAGACCCGCGCCCAGCTCGATCCCGAAGCGACGCTGTGGGACAGTCTGACCAGCGATCCGCAGAACAAGATGAGCGGATCGTCGGACCAGATCCTCGTGCGTGGCCAGCCCAAGCACGTGGTGGGCTATCTCAAGGATTTCCTCTTCGACGAGGCGCAGGCCCGCGCGCCGGTGCGCTCGCTGTCGGGGGGCGAAAAGGCGCGGCTCTTGCTGGCGCGGATCATGGCGCGGTCCTCGAACCTGCTGGTGCTGGACGAGCCGACCAACGATCTCGACATCGAGACGCTGGACCTGCTGCAAGACATCCTCGGCGACTACCCGGGCACCGTTCTGCTGGTCAGCCACGACCGCGATTTCATCGACCGGGTGGCCAGCGTCACCGTGGCGCTCGAAGGGCAGGGGCGCGCGGTGGTCTATGCCGGGGGCTGGACCGACATGCAGGCGCAGCGCGGCGACCGGGCACGCGCCGAGGCGGCGGAGGCGCCGCAGGCCCGGACGGCGTCCGCCCCGGCCAAGCCCAAGGCGCAGGCGACGAAACCCGGCCTCAGCTTCACCGAGGCGCACAGGCTGAAAACCCTGCCCGAGGAGATCGCGCGGCTGGAGGCCGAGATCGGCAAGCTTGAAGGGCTCCTTGCCGACCCCGACCTGTTCGGCCGCGAGCCGGTGAAGTTCCGCAAGGCGACCGAGGCGATGGCCGAGCGGCAGGCGAAACTCTCGGCCGCCGAGGAGGAATGGCTGGCGCTGG
>Ga0008833_1001411_pt1 | contig 10731 bp, 9 predicted proteins | sample HotLakConsoUCCLE_FD_62216 | JGI IMG/M metagenome (GOLD analysis project Ga0008833, IMG submission 62216) | Hypersaline microbial mat communities from Hot Lake, Washington, USA - Hot Lake Consortium UCC-LE | ecosystem: Environmental > Aquatic > Non-marine Saline and Alkaline > Hypersaline >... | reverse complement strand
ACGGCAACCTGCGCGCCGACGTCAACGTCTCGGTCTGCCGCCCGGGCGATTACGAGCGCTACGAGGCGACGCAGGACTTCTCGCACCTCGGCACCCGCTGCGAGATCAAGAACATGAACTCGATGCGGTTCATCCAGGCCGCCATTGAGTACGAGGCCCGCCGCCAGATCGCGATTCTCGAAGACGGCGGCAGCATCGTTCAGGAAACCCGCCTCTACGACCCCGACAAGGGCGAAACCCGCTCGATGCGCTCGAAGGAAGAGGCGCACGACTACCGCTACTTCCCCGACCCAGACCTTCTGCCCCTCGACCTCGAACAGGCCTGGGTCGACGAGATCGCGGCGAGCCTGCCCGAGCTTCCCGACGAGAAGAAGGCCCGCTTCATGGCCGACTACGGGCTGACCGACTACGACGCCAGCGTGCTCACCGCCGAGACCGCGGCGGCGGCTTACTTCGAGGCGGTGGCGGAAGGCCGCGACGGCAAGGCGGCGGCGAACTGGGTCATCAACGAGCTCTTCGGGCGGCTGAAGAAGGAAGGCCATTCCATCGCCGAGACCTCGGTGACGCCGTCCCAGCTCGGCGCCATCCTCGACCTCATCGCGAAAGGCGACATTTCCGGCAAGATCGCCAAGGACCTCTTCGAGATCGTCTACGCCGAGGGCGGCGACCCCGCCGAAATCGTCGAGGCCCGCGGCATGCGGCAGGTCACCGACACAGGCGCCATCGAAGCCGCCGTCGACGAGATCATCGCCGCGAACCCCGCGCAGGTGGAAAAGGCCAGGGCCAACCCCAAGCTCGCCGGCTGGTTCGTCGGCCAGGTGATGAAGGCCACCGGAGGCCGCGCCAACCCCAAGGCGGTGAACGAGATCGTGACGGCGAAGCTCGGGCTCTGAGGCACCGGCCTTTCGGTCTGCCGCACGCGAACAATCGCCGACCGAACCCCGCCACCGTTTCCACCTCGTCACCAACCGCCCCAGCGCGAAAACCCGCCCTCGCGCCCCTCGCGCGCTTGCTCATCGCCGCCCGCTCGGGCATGGTCGCCTCCGTCAGTCGGGAGGCGCAGACATGCCGGGTTTCAGCTACAGGATCGTCCCCGCGCCGGAGCGGGCGCGAAAGATCAAGGGCCTGAAGAGCCCCGAGGACCGCTTTGCCGCGACACTCGAGGAAGACCTGAACGCGCTCGGCGAAGACGGCTGGGAGTTCGTCCGCTCCGAGACATTCCCCGTCGAGGAACGTTCTGGTTTCACTGGAAAAAAGGTCGTCGAGCGCCGCGTCATGGTGTTTCGAAAAGCCCTCGGGGAACCCGTCGCGGCCGAGCCTCCCGTGCCCCTGCACCCCGCCGAAGCGCCCACCCCGGAGGCCCCCGTCATGCGCGCGGAAGAGCACAAGGGCCCCCGCATCCTCGGCCGCCCGGTCCCGCCCGTCACCCGCTTTCCTCGCGAGAACGAAAGCCGTTCCGAAGCCGAGTGACACGCGGGCTGTTGCCGCTTCGGCACCACAGTTTTGCCCCGTTGCGGCCGCAATTCGCCCTTGCCCGAACTCCCCTACCTCGGCCATCACCCGCTCAGTGAAATGTTAACGAGTACCGGAGTGGGGAATGACCAGATACGAATACCGCGCGATCGCTTGTCCCGAGAAGGCGTCGGCCCAGCGTGACCTGCCCAAGGGGGCCGACCCGTTCTGCGCAACCCTCTCCGCGGCGATCAACGATCTCGCCGGCGATGGCTGGGACTATATCCGCGCCGAGACCATCGAGGTGCGCACGCGCCGGTTCTTCAGGAGCCGGAGCGAGCACCGGACCTTCCTCGTCTTCCGGCGGGAAGCCAGACCCCTCATCCAGCCGCGTCCCGTCGTCGATCTCGGCAGAAGCATGGAGAAGGTCCGCGGGCGCCGGGTGAAGTCCGAGGGCGCCGTCGAGTTCGTCCGCTCCGGAGGCCGCCGCATCACGCCGATGGCCGCGAATGCCGACGGGCCTGCCCGCAGCGCCGGCCTGCCGGTGACCGCCGCCGAGTGAAACCTGACCCGGCTTGACGACCCGGTGCCGCTGTTGGTGACACGGCGGCCCGGGCGCCGCGTTTTCTCGCTCCCGCCGCTCTTGGAGCAAAGCGGTCCGGGACACGTTTCCGGACGATTGCAGGAACCCGATCAAGGGCTCCGGCCGCTCAACGCGGCGCGCGCCGCCCGATCATTCCGCGAGGTCGAGGGCAAGGGCGTGGATGCGCCCCATGAGGCCGGGTCCGAGAGCGGCATGCACCGCCCGGTGCCGCGCGAGCCGGCTCTGCCCGGCGAGGGCTGCGGCGCGCATCCGCACCCGGAAGTGGCTCTGCCCGCCCTCCTGGTAGCCCGCGTGCCCGCGGTGCATCTCGCTTTCGTCGACGACCTCAAGCGCCTCGGGCGAGAACGCCTCCTCGAGCCGTTGGCGGATTTCCCGCGTCACCGTTCCCTCTTCGGACAAATTCGGAGCCTCCCCCCTTCACACCCGGGATTGAACCTCTAAACTTCCCTGTCCGAGTCGGAAAGGTGCGATCTCAATGGCCAAGAACGATCCCTTCGGTTTCGATATCCGGGTCTCTTCGGACAAGAAGAAGCGCCAGAAGGGTCGCCGTGGCATGTCGGGGGCTTTCGAGACCTCGAACCGCAAGTGCGACCATGCCGGATGCGAGGAAACCGGGCAGTACCGGGCGCCGAAATCTCCCGACGTGCTCGACGACTATTACTGGTTCTGCAAGGATCATGTCCGCGAGTACAATCTGAAATGGAACTTCTTCCACGGCGTCACCGAAGAGGAAATGGCCGAGCAGATCAACAAGGACAGGGTCTGGGACCGGCCGACGAAACCCTTCGGCAAACCCGGCGAGGAGCAGCGCGCCTGGGCGCGGCTCGGGGTCGACGACCCTCACCAGATCCTTGGCGAGAACGCGACGCTCAATCCCGGAAAGTCGGTCACCGGCACCCGGAAGCTGCCGCCGAAGGAGCGCAAGGCGGTCGAGATTCTCGAGGCCCGCGACCATTGGACGAAGGCAGAGATCCGCAAGCAGTACAAAAGCCTCGTGAAGGACCTTCATCCGGACATGAATGCCGGGAACCGTGCCGATGAAGAGCGGCTTCAGGAGGTGGTCTGGGCCTGGGACCAGATCAAGGACAGTCGGCATTTTCAGAACTAGACCGTGCGGATTAACGGCTGTGTAGGGCTTGGGGACTAAGGGCATTCCGATCTTCTGGAGGAATGCCATGGGCCACCAAAGCATCGCGGCGCGGATAATGCGTCTGCTCGTCGTTTCCATCGCGGGGCTGGCTCTGCTCGCGGTCGTCGGTCTCGGCTCGGGGCTCCGGATGAGCGAGTTGTTCTCCAGCTACCGCGCGTCCTCCTCGAGCACGGGCCTGACCGCAGAGCTGGCGCAGGAGATCTCCGAATTGCGCATGGGGGCGTTCCGCTACCGTCTCGACCCGACGGAAGAGAACGCGCAAAGCGTTCGCTCCACGCTCCGTGACATCGGGGCGCTCCGCGACTCCTTCGAAGAAAGCTTCGCTCTGCCGCAAGCGCAGCTCGACCGTCTCGCGGAGGTGAAGGACCAGATGGCGGGCTACGGAGCGACCTTCGAGAGCCTCGTGGAGAGCGAAGCGGCCATCGCGACCCGCCGGGACGAGGTGATGGCGAGCTCGAAGGCTCTCGATGCCTCGATTTCATCCCTGACGAGCCGAACCGGAACGATGGATTTCAACTCGGCAGGTATCGGCCGTCTCATGCTGCAGAACTATCTTGGCGCACATGCGTCCGTAACGGCATTCCTCCTGTCCGGCGATGCCCGGCACGAGGCGTCCGCCAGGGATTATCTCGGCGATCTCCGACGGGGGCGCGATGCGCTCGCCGGTGCGCCGGGAAGCGACGACCTCGGAGACCTGCTCGATGGCGTTCGTACGCAGACAGACCGTTACGAGGCAGCGGTAGAAGCGTTCTCGATTTCCAGAATCGCCAGCGAAGAAGCTGTCATGGAGCTCGACGCGATCGGTCCGCGCGCGTCCGGGGCGACGGAGGACGTTCTCGGTGGCCTGCGCGATCAGCAGAATGCCCTGGGTGCGGCGGGCGCAACCACGATACGCCTCACGATGGCCGTGGTCGCACTGGCCTCCGCCGGCGCTCTCGCAGTCGGCTACACGCTCTCCCGGCGCGCCCGACGGTCGATCATCGCGGAAATCGACTCGGTGGTCGCGGACATGTCGCGCCTCGCCAATGGCGACCTCGAGTTCGACATCACCGGCGAAGAGGCCGAGACCGAGATCGGAGCCATGTCCCGCGCGCTCGCGGTGTTCAGGCGCAATGCCGTCGAAAGCCGGGAGCGGGAAGCGCGGGAGATGCAGGCTGTCGAGACGCGTCGGCGCGAGCAGGAAGAACGGGCCGAGCGTGAAGCGCGGACAGAGGAAGAAGCCCGACTGCGTCAGGCGGCCGAGCGCAAGAGCATGATCGAGGAACTCGCCCGGTCGATCGGCAGTGTGGTCGAGGCGGCGGCGGGGGGCGATTTTTCCCATCGCATCGAAAACCGTTTCGACGACCCGGAACTCGACGGCATGGCCCGCAGCATCGACCGTCTTGTCACCTCTGTCGAAAGCGGCATCGGCGAAACATCGCGGGTCCTGCGCCGGATGGCCGAGGGCGCATTCGACGAGCGGATGGATGGCGAGTTCGACGGTGCCTTCGCCGACCTGCAGTCGAGCGTCAACGGGACGATCACCGCGCTCTCGACCCTTGTGGCCGACATCGCAGGGGCAAGCGAATCGGTCGAAGGGCAGTCCGGGCGAATGAATGAAGCTGCCGAGAACCTTGCCCGACGCGCCGAGCACCAGGCGGCCTCTCTGGAGGAAACCACGGCGGCGATGCGCGAGATCGCCTCTTCGGTCGCGAAGGGTGCCGAAGAGGCGGGCGCGGCGCGCTCGCATGCCGACACGGCGGTGACCAAGGCCGATTCGGCCGGGCGCGAGGTCACCGACGCGGTGGCCGCGATGCAGGACATCCGGTCGGCCTCGGCGGAGATCGAAGAGATCGTGTCGGTGATCGAGGGCATCGCCTTCCAGACCAACCTTCTCGCCCTCAACGCTTCCGTCGAGGCCGCGCGGGCGGGCTCGGCCGGCAAGGGGTTCGCGGTGGTCGCAACCGAAGTTCGCGACCTCGCCCAGCGCTCGGCCGACGCAAGCCAGAACATCAAGACCCTCATCGAAAAGAGCTCGAAGAAGATCGAGACGGGCTTCGGCCTCGTCGTGAACACCGGCACCTCGCTCTCCGAGGTCGTCGAGACCGTTCGGCAGATGTCCGAGGCGATGGCGGCAATCGCCGACGGCGCGCGCGACCAGGCCGCGGGCGTAGCGGAGATCCAGGCAGCGATCGGCACGCTCGACGAACTCACGCAGAAGAACGCCCAGATGGCCGACCAGACCCGCGGCGACGCGCAGGCGCTGGCCGAGGCCTCGGGAGCGATGCGCGGGAAGATCGGGCAGTTCCGCATCGGCCAGAGCAACGGCTGGGCCGGAGCCGCAGCGGCCTGATCCCGCGTGCGCCCGTACCGCCCGCAGCCGGACGACGCCGGACGATCACCGGGCCCGAACCGAACCGCAGGCGGAGCGTCGTCCCGATGCCCGCCGCGTCGCGGGCCCTGCACACACTGCATTCCGCCGTCGCTCCGGTGGCTCCCTACTCCGGCAGCCAATAGGCGATGTCGCGTTCCGTCGCGGATGCGGTGACCGGACGACGGCGCGGAAGCCGCGCAAGGACCATGCGCAGCAGCAGGTATCCGCGCCTCGGCCATTTCGCAAGCCGGGCCTGATAGCGCCAGAAGGCCACGTCGCACAGTCGGTAGCCGGATTCGCGGGCAAGCCGCAGAAGCTGCAACCCGGCCTCGGCGCGTCCCGCTTCGACGAGATCGAGCCCGAGGCAATGCATCGCGGGCGGGTATTCGAGCGCCACGAGTTCAAGAAGAATGGCCCGGCCGCGGCTGCGCGCGCCGGTCCTGGCACACATCATCGCAAGCGCGAACTGAAGCCGGGTGCTCCGGAAAGACCTGCGACTTGCATAGAGCGCGTCGACCACCCGGACCTCCGAGGAATGCGACAGCTCATTGCAGCGAACCGCCCGCATCAGCCCGAGCGCGGCGCCGCTGTCTCCCGCGTTCACCCGGGTGACAAGCGCATCGAGATCGGCGATGTCGATGGAGACGCTCATGATCTCAGCCTAGCCGGCGAAACCGGCGAAACCGTGACGCCTCGGCGACGGCGGAGAGACTTCGGCCGACCTACAAAGAGCGAAGCCTTCCCCTTGCACCCGGCAGGGATATGTTGCACGTCACGCCGGTCCGGAAACGGCCGAGCGAAGGAGACGGAGCATGGCAGACGGCGCCCTCGACGCCACGGCGCGGCCGACCGAGGAAATCTCGGTCCGCGAGGTTTTCGGCATCGACAGCGACATGAAGGTCAGGGGGTTCGCCGAGCGCAGCGACCGCGTTCCCGACATCGATCCGACCTACAAGTTCGACCCCGAAACCACCCTCGCGATCCTCGCGGGCTTCACCCATAACCGCCGGGTGATGATCCAGGGGTATCACGGCACCGGCAAGTCGACGCATATCGAACAGGTCGCCGCCCGCCTCAACTGGCCGGCGGTGCGGGTCAATCTCGACAGCCACATCTCCCGCATCGACCTCATCGGCAAGGACGCGATCAAGCTGCGCGACGGCAAGCAGGTCACGGAGTTCCAGGAGGGCATCCTGCCCTGGGCGCTCAGGAACCCCTGCGCCATCGTCTTCGACGAATACGACGCGGGGCGGGCAGACGTCATGTTCGTCATCCAGCGCGTCCTCGAGACCGATGGCAAGCTGACGCTGCTCGACCAGAACGAGATCATCACGCCGCACCCCTACTTCCGGCTTTTTGCGACCGCGAACACCGTGGGCCTCGGCGACACGACCGGCCTCTACCACGGCACCCAGCAGATCAACCAGGGCCAGATGGACCGCTGGTCTCTCGTGGCGACGCTGAACTACCTCAGCCACGACGCGGAAGCCGCGATCGTCCTCGCGAAATGCCCGCATTACAACACCGAGAAGGGGCGCAAGACCGTCGGTCACATGGTCACTGTCGCCGACATGACACGGACGGCCTTCATGGCTGGCGACCTTTCGACCGTGATGAGCCCCCGCACCGTCATCGCCTGGGCGCAGAACGCGGAGATCTTCCGCGACGTGGGCTACGCCTTCCGGCTCACCTTTCTCAACAAGTGCGACGAACTCGAGCGGGAAACCGTGGCCGAGTTCTACCAGCGTTGCTTCGACGAGGAGCTTCCCGAAAGTGCGGCGGCGATGAGCCTCGGCTAGGGCCGGGCGGGCGGTGCGCTCAGCGCCGCCGACTGGCGCCATTCGGTCCAGCTTTCATGGGTGCGCACCACCCCGAGGCGCCGGGCGATGAGATAGCCGCCTGCGCGGCTGACCGGGCGTATGGCCGATGTCAGCACGCCGCGCCCGCCGATCTCGGCTTCTCCCGGCGCCTCGGCACGGGCGAGAAGCATCTCGATCATCACCTGCCTGTAGGCATCGAGCTGGGCCAGATAATCGAGCGCCCGCTCTCTTGCAGCCTCGTCGGACGAGCGTGAAACCGAGAGCGCATCGCGACAATCATCCGCGAGATCGGTGCGGAACGTCGCCTGCGCCTCCGTGCGCATGTCCTTGAAGGCGACCGCCGCGAAGTAACGGCATGTCGCCCCATAATCTTCGTCCGCCGCTGCGGGCGAACCAGCGAGAAGCGCGCCGAAAAGCAGCGCGACGACCCACTTCGACTGCTCGGATACACGGGTCATGGAGTGAATCATAACACAAGCCTGTCATAAAACCGTTACGTATTCGCAACGACCTCGCGCTCTGACGCCCGGAAGCCACAACCCTTGCCACTGCCGCGGACCGGTGCTTTATCCACGAGCATGAGCAAACCCGCCGACAACCCGGCCGACCCGTTCAAGAAGGCGCTCGCGGAGGCCACGAAGGTCATCGCCGACGACCGCGACCTCGCCGTCAGCTACACCGTCGACCCCCCGGGGGTATCCGGCGACCAGATGCGGCTGCCCCAGGTGACCCGGCGCATGACCCGCGAGGAGGTGCTGCTTGCGCGCGGCACCGCCGACGCCTACGCGCTGCGCCACAAGTACCACAACCCGGCCACCTACAACCGCTATGCGCCGGCGGGCCAGATGGCACGCGAGCTTTTTGACGCGATGGAGACAGCGCGCTGCGAGGCGGTCGGTGCGCGGGCGATGCCGGGCACGGCCGGCAACATCGACGCGAAGATCGCCTCCGAGGCCCTCCGCAAGGGCTACGGCCAGATCACCGACGCCACCGAGGCGCCGCTCGCCGTGGCCGCGGGCTACCTCATCCGCAACCTCGCCACGGGCCGCGACCTTCCGCCGGGGGCCGACAACGTGCTCGACCTCTGGCGCGGCTTCATGGAGGCGCAGGCCGGCGAGACCCTCGGCGGCCTCGAAGGCGCGCTGACCGACCAGGCCGCCTTCGCCCGATTCGCCCGGAAGATGATCGAGGACCTCGGCTACGGCGACCAGCTCGGCGACGACCCCGACGAGGAGGGGGCGGACGAAAAAGCCGAGGGCGAGGAGAGGGCGGAGGACGCGCCCGACAGCCAGGGCGACGAGAACGACCAGTCCGACGACACCGAGGCGGCGCCCGACCAGTCCCAGGAACAGCAGGACGATGCCGCCGAGGCCACCCTCTCGATGGACGATCTCGCCGACCAGGAACTGGGTGAGGAGGCCGAGCTTCCCGAAGGCGAAGCGCCCTTGGAGCCGCCGCCGCCAGCCCCCATCTCCGACGCCGACCCGAATTACGAGGCCTACACGACCGATTTCGACGAGGAGATCCGGGCCGAAGACCTTGCCGAACCGGCAGAACTCGAGCGCCTCCGCGCCTATCTCGACCAGCAACTCGAACCTCTGAAGGGCGCCGTCGCGCGGCTTGCCAACAAGCTCCAGCGGCGTCTGCAGGCGCAGCAGAGCCGGTCGTGGGAATTCGATCTCGAGGAAGGCATCCTCGACGCGGGGCGGCTTGCCCGGGTCGTCGCCAACCCCACCACGCCGCTCTCCTTCAAGGTCGAGAAGGACACCGAGTTCCGCGACACCGTCGTCACGCTCCTGCTCGACAATTCGGGCTCGATGAGGGGCCGGCCGATCTCGATCGCCGCGATCTGTGCCGACGTTCTCGCCCGCACCCTCGAGCGCTGCCAGGTCAAGGTCGAGATCCTCGGCTTCACCACCCGCGCCTGGAAGGGCGGGCAGGCCCGGGAGGCATGGCTTCACGCTGGCCGCCCGCAGGTGCCCGGACGCCTGAACGATCTTCGCCACATCGTCTACAAATCCGCCGATGCGCCGTGGCGGCGATCCCGCGAGAACCTCGGCCTGATGATGAAGGAGGGGCTTCTGAAGGAAAACATCGACGGCGAGGCGCTCGAATGGGCGCATCGGCGCATGATGGGTCGTCCCGAGGCGCGCAAGATCCTCATGGTCATCTCCGATGGCGCTCCGGTCGACGATTCCACGCTTTCGGTGAACCCCGCCAACTACCTCGAGAAGCACCTGCGCGACGTGATCGCCATGGTCGAGCGCAAGAAGCTCGTCGAACTTCTCGCCATCGGCATCGGCCACGACGTCACCCGCTACTACGACCGCGCCGTGACGATCACCGATGTCGAACAGCTCGCCGGTGCGATGACCGAACAGCTCGCCGCGCTCTTCGACAAGGACCCCCGCGCCCGCGCCCGCGTGATGGGCATTAAGCGCGCCTCATGAGTTTCCAGACCTTCGAGGCGTCGACGCGGCCCGAGGACGGCCCGCCCCGGCTTGCGAAACTCCGCGGGAAAATGGCCGCAGCCGGGCTCGACGCCTTCGTCGTGCCCCGCGCCGACGCCCACCAGGGCGAATACGTCGCACCCTGCGACGAGCGGCTCGCCTGGCTCACGGGCTTCACCGGCTCGGCGGGTTTCGCCATGGTGCTCGCCGCCGAGGCCGGCGTCTTCGTCGACGGCCGCTACACCGTTCAGGTCCGCTCCCAGGTCGACACCGGCCATTTCACCCCCCTGCCCTGGCCGAAGACGAAGCTCGGCGACTGGGTGGCCGACCGGCTCGGCAGGGGCGCACGGCTCGGGTTCGACCCCTGGCTGCACAGCGCCGAAGCAATCGAGACGCTCGAGAAGCGCCTGTCCGAGGCGGGGATAGAGGCGGTGCCCACCGAAAACCTCGTCGATGCGGTCTGGGATGACCGTCCGGGCCGGCCCGCCGCCCCGCTCTTCGCCTACCCCGAGGAGATCGCCGGAGAGACCGCCGCCGAGAAACAGGCCGCCATTGCCGGCCAGCTACGCGACGCCGGCCAGAGCGCGGCCATTCTCACCCTGCCCGACAGCATCGCCTGGGCGCTCAACATCCGCGGCGGCGACATCCCCCGCACGCCGATCGCCCATGCCTGGGCCATCCTGCGCGGCGATGCCTCCGTCCTCCTTTTCTGCGACAGCGACCGGGGCGCCGTTCCCGAAGGCCATATGGGCAACCTCGCCGCCATCCATCCATACACCGACCTGCCGGACGCGCTCGAAATTCTCGAAGGCCCCGTGCGCATCGACAGGAAGTCGGCTCCCTTCGCCATCTGGTCGCGCCTCGCCGCCCGCCACGACGCGGGCGAACCGGTCGAACCCGTG
>Ga0008833_1001409_pt1 | contig 10736 bp, 9 predicted proteins | sample HotLakConsoUCCLE_FD_62216 | JGI IMG/M metagenome (GOLD analysis project Ga0008833, IMG submission 62216) | Hypersaline microbial mat communities from Hot Lake, Washington, USA - Hot Lake Consortium UCC-LE | ecosystem: Environmental > Aquatic > Non-marine Saline and Alkaline > Hypersaline >... | reverse complement strand
GCCCGACAGGTCGTCGGCAATGATCGCCAGCCGACAGTTGCTCATGGCGCCGTGCCATCACTGACCAAGCGACGGGCATAGGCAATCGCCGAGCCCATATTGGTGGCGTCGGCTTTACCCTGCCAGGCAATATCGAAGGCCGTGCCGTGATCCACCGAGGTGCGCTGAAGCGGCAAGCCGAGGCTGACATTCACCGTAGTATCGAAGGCGATCAGCTTCACCGGGATATGCCCCTGATCGTGATACTGGGCAATCACCAGGTCGAATTCGCCCTTCGATGCCCGGTAAAACACCGTGTCCGCCGAGATCGGCCCGCTCACATTCAAACCGCGCTCGCGCAAGCGCGCCACCGCCGGGGCGATACAGCGGCTGTCTTCATCGCCAAAAATCCCGCCTTCGCCGCAGTGCGGGTTGAGCCCGGCCACCGCAATACGCGGGTCATGCATGCCCAGTGCCACCAGGTGCGCATGCCCGGCTTCGACGGTGTCGATGATGCGCTCGGGCGTGGCGCGTTCAATGGCCTCGCGCAGCGATACATGGGTCGAGACATGCAACGTCGAGAGCGTTTCCGATGCCAGCAGCATGAACGATGAGGGCGCGTCGGTAAGCGACGCCAGCATCCCGGTATGGCCGTCGTAATAGTGCCCGGCGGCATGCAGGGCCGCCTTGTTGAGCGGCGCGGTGACGATCACCTGCGCCCGGCCAGCCTGAACGAGCTCGACGGCCTTGTGGACGCAGCGAAATGCCATATCCCCCGCGCCCGCACTGATCTGGCCATCGGGAATTTCGACCCCAGGCGCGCTTTCCACAACGCCAATGGCCACGCCGTCTTCGCTCTTCGTTACCTGCTCGTACGGCACGAACTCAAGCGCGGCGCTAATGCTCGCCGCCGCCCGGCGATAGATTTTCGGTTCGCCGACCACCATCACAGTGGCACGCTCGGCCGCGGACATGACACTCAGCGCGCGACAGATAATCTCCGGGCCGATACCGGCAGGGTCACCCATGGTGATGACAATGTCATAGCAACGAGATGTGCTGTTCATGGCATCAACTGCCCGCCGTTGACCTCGATGATCTGACCGGTCACGTAACCGCTCAGCGTGTCGGTGCCGAGAAAAACATAGGCGCCGACGCACTCTTCCGCCGTGCCCAGGCGCCCCATGGGAATCGACGCCCTGGCAGCGTCCAGATGCGCTTCGTTCGAGTGGCGCTCATGGAAGTCGGTGGCGATGGTGCCAGGCGCCACCGCGTTGACGCGGACATTATCCCCCGCCAGTTCCTTGGCCATGTTGCGCGTAATCGTACTCACGAAGCCTTTCGCCGAGGCGTATAGCCCACCCCCTTTGCCACCCCCATTGCGCGCGGCAATCGAGGTGGTGTGAATAATGTTGCCGCCGCCTCCACGGCGAAAATGCGGCAGCGCCGCCCGGCTGGCCATGACCACCGAGCGCACATTGAGATCCATGACCCGGTCGTACTGGTCATCGTCCATTTCCTCCAGGCTGACCCGGCCCAGCATGTCACCGGCGTTGTTGATCAACAGATCCAGTCCACCCAGGCGTTCGGCGGCGTCATCGACCAGCCGCCGTGTCTCGCTGGAATCACTGACGTCCGCCTGCAGGATGAAGGCCTCTCCCCCTGCATCGCGAACGGCCTGGGCGACGGCCTCGGCGGGTGCCTCGCTGCTGTGGTAATGCACCGCTACGTGCGCGCCCAGCGCCCCCAGTTGCTTGGCGACCGCCGCGCCGATCCCCCGGCTGGCACCGGTGACGAGTACTCGCTTTCCTTTCCATTCATCGAACATGCAACGCTCCTAACGTTTTTTGTTTTTAAGCCTCAAACGCCCTGACACTTCGGGATGAACCGCTAGATGTAACTATCGACCCAAAACTATCGACCCGAAATAGCGCAGTGCGCTAGAGTTAACAGTAACTGGCATACCTGTCATACAACATAGCATCTATAACAGGATAGGCGATGGCGCTCTAATCGCCAGTCGTCCACCCTTGGTTAACGGCTGCTGTTGATGACGATTGTGAATGACGACCGGAGACACCCGTGCAACCACTCTCTATGAATGACATTCTTCCTACTGACCTGAAAAACGCCTTGCTGGTCGGCCGCGTTTGGCAGGATGAGACGGGGCCGTCGCTGGTGACGGTGAAAAACGGCCAGGTGATCGATATCACCGCGTTTGGCCCCACCATGGCGGACCTGCTGGAGCGCGATGACGCGCAAGATATTGTGCGGCGGGCGGAAGGCCCCGAGCTGGGTAGCCTCGAGGCGCTGCTGGCCAACTCCCAGCACTCTCAACCCAAGCCGCCCTACCTGCTGGCTCCGTGCGATGTGCAGGCCGTCAAAGCCTGCGGCGTCACCTTCGCCGTCAGCCTGATGGAGCGTGTCATCGAAGAGCAGGCAGGCGGCGATTCGGCCAGGGCGGCTGAGCTGCGCGACGACCTGCAGGCGCTGATCGGCAAAGATCTTTCCAAAATCAAGCCGGGCTCTGACGAGGCGATGTCGCTTAAAAAGGCCCTTCAGGCACGCGGCGGGTGGTCGCAATATATGGAAGTGGGCATCGGCCCCGACGCGGAAGTGTTTACCAAGGCACAGCCGCTGTCATCGGTGGGCTTCGGCACCCCGGTGGGCCTGCACCCGTCCTCGCAGTGGAATAACCCCGAGCCGGAAATCGTCCTGGCGGTGGACAGCCGCGGCCAGGTGCGCGGCGCCACCCTGGGTAACGACGTCAACCTGCGCGACGTTGAAGGGCGTAGCGCCCTGCTCCTCGGCAAGGCAAAAGACAACAACGCCTCCTGCTCCATAGGTCCCTTCATCCGGCTGTTTGATGACCATTTCGATATCGACAGCGTGCGCAACTGCCAGGTCTCGCTGCGCATCGAAGGCGAAGACGACGACTTCCTGCTCCAGGGCGAGAGCGATATGCGCGAGATCAGCCGCGACCCGCTTGACCTGGTCAGTCAAACCATCGGCGACCACCACCAATACCCGGATGGCTTCATGCTGTTCCTGGGCACCATGTTCTCGCCGATTCAGGATCGCGACGGCGAAGGTCAGGGCTTCACCCACCACCTGGGTGACCGCGTCACCATTGCGACGCCAGCGCTCGGCGCTCTGGTCAATAAGGTAGGCAGAAGCGATCAACTGCCGCCCTGGACGTATGGCATTCGCGAACTGATGCGTCATCTATCGCACCGTTAAGACTGTTTCTGTCAATCAATACGCCACCCACCTCAACGCCAAGGAGTGCACAATGACAACCATAACCCGCGTCGAGATCCAGGATATCCGTTTCCCCACCTCGCGCTCGCTGGACGGTTCGGATGCCATGAATGCCGCGCCGGACTACTCCGCCGCCTACGTCATCCTGCACACCGATGACGGCAGTCCTGAAGGCCACGGCTTAACCTTTACCATCGGCCGCGGCAACGAGATCGTGGTCACCGCCATCCAGTCGCTGGCACCGCTGATCGAGGGCCGCACGCTAGCTTCGATGACCGACAACATGGGCCATTTCTGGCGGGAGATCACCGGCGACAGCCAGCTACGCTGGATCGGCCCCGATAAAGGCGCGATTCACCTTGCCACCGCCGCCATCGTCAATGCCGTATGGGATATGTGGGCGAAAAGCGAAGGCAAGCCGGTCTGGAAACTGCTGGTGGATATGACGCCGGAGCAGCTAGTGCGCTGCCTCGACTTCCGCTTTGCGACCGATGCGCTAACCCCGGAAGAGGCAATCTGTTTGCTGCGCCGTCAAGCGTCTGGCAAAACGGCGCGGGAAGCCGAAATGCGCCGCGATGGCTACCCTGGCTACACCACCTCCGCAGGCTGGCTGGGCTACAGCGACGAAAAAGTGCGCGGCTTGGCCCGGGAGGCGTTAGCCGAAGGCTGGACGCATTTCAAACAGAAGATTGGCGGCGATATCGAAGAGGACGCCCGCCGCGCGGCGCTGCTGCGCGAAGAAATCGGCTGGGATAACGTGCTGATGATGGATGCCAACCAGGTGTGGGAAGTCGACGAGACGGTCACCAAAATGCGTCGCCTGGCGGAATTCGACCCGCTGTGGATCGAAGAGCCCACAAGCCCAGACGACATTCTTGGCCACGCCGAGATTCGTCAGCGCGTGGCGCCTATCGGCGTGGCCACCGGCGAGCATTGCCACAACAAAGTGATGTTCAAACAGTTCTTCCAGGCAGACGCCATCGACTACTGCCAGCTCGATGCGGCGCGCCTGGGCGGACTTAACGAAGTGATTTTAGTAACGCTGATGGCCGCCAAGTTCGGCGTGCCCATTTGCCCCCACGGCGGCGGCGTCGGGCTGTGCGAGTATACCCAGCACATCTCGCTGTTCGACTACATTGCAGTTTCTGGCAGCCTCGAGGGACGGGTATTGGAGTACGTGGATCACCTTCACGAGCACTTTATCGACCCGGTGGTCATCAAGCGTGGCCGCTACCAGGTACCCGAGGCGCCGGGTTACAGTATTGCCATGCACGCAGAATCCCAAACGCAGCACCGCTTTCCTGAAGGGGCTGCCTGGCGGGAAGAGGCCTGATGAGTGACACCACTACCTTTCTCAATGAGCTGACCAACCTCCTCGGCGAGCGCGGATTAGTCCGCGAGCCCGAGGCCATGGCGCGCTACACAAGCGACTGGGCGGGCGATACGCTCGGCACGCCGCTGGCCGTGGCACGCCCAGCCAATACCGCGGACGTCGCCGAGGTCGCCAAGCGCTGTTATGAGCATGGCATAGCGATGACGCCACAGGGCGGCCATAGCGGTCTGGTGGCGGGCGCCCTGCCTGACGCAAACGGCCAGTAACTGGTGATCAGCCTGGAGCGCTTGAATAGCGTACGCGCCCTCGACCCGGTTAACTTCACGATCACCGTGGATGCAGGCTGTATTCTTGAGAACGTCAAGCAGGCCGCCTTTGAACACGACTGCGACTTCCCGCTCTCGCTGGGGGCCCAGGGCAGCTGCCAGATCGGCGGCAATATCGCCACCAATGCGGGCGGGCTCAATGTGCTGCGCTACGGCATGATGCGCGAGCTGGTGCTGGGGCTTGAAGTGGTACTCCCCGACGGGCGCATCTGGAACGGCCTCAACGCCCTGCACAAGGACAATCGCGGCTACGATCTACAACAGCTGTTTCTGGGCAGTGAGGGCACCCTGGGCATCGTCACCGGCGCCGTCCTCAAGCTCTCGCCGCGACCGACCCAGAGCCGTACCGCGCTGCTGGGCCTGCCCTCCGTTCAGGCAGTAATCGACCTCTACGGTCTGGCACGCCGCGACTGCTGCGACTTGCTGACCGCTTTCGAGTTGATCCCCCGCCGCTGTATCGAGCTGGCCATGGAAGCGACCCCCGAGCTGCGCGACCCGATGGACAGCGCCTACCCCTGGTACGTATTGATGGAAGTGGCGGCCACGGGGCCGGTAGATCTCGGCTCAATGCTGGAGCAACTGCTGGAAACCGGCATGGAGCGTGAACTGGTGCTGGATGGCGCGCTGGCGGCAAGCGACACCCAATCCGCCCAACTATGGCAGTTCCGCGAGAGTATGCTGGAAGGCCAGCGGCGGCGTGGCGAGCATCTGCGCACCGATATCGCGGTGCCCATCTCGGCGATCTCCGACTTCGTCACCCGCGCAAGTGAGGTCGTCATGGCCGCCTCCCCCGAGTGCGAGATCATTGCCTACGGGCACGTGGGCGACGGCAACCTGCATTTCAATATCCTGCCGCCCGCGTCCATGGCGGATAGCGACAAGAAAGCCCATCTTCATGAGTTGGAGAATCGACTGTTTGACGTGCTCGATGACTTCCACGGCAGCATCAGCGCCTAACACGGCATTGGCCGCACCAAGCAGGCGCCTTATCTAGCAGGGCTTTCACCGGTCGAGCGGGAACTGGTCAGCGGCATTAAAGCGCTGTTCGATCCCAAAGGGCTGATGAACCCCGGAAGGATTTTGCCGGCCAGGGAGTAAACCACAGCGCGGCATGTATTAAGTTTTGGTTCATCACTATCTGAAACGCGCGGCCAGATCGCGTAGCGCATTGGCGTAAAGCAGCGTATCAATCCCCACGCCCACAAAGGTGCAGCCCGCCGCGATATAGCCGCGGGCGGCCTGCTCATCCACCGTCACAATACCCGCCACTTTTCCTGCGGCGCGTATCCTGGCGATGGCATCGTTTATCGCCGTTGTCACCTCCGGATGGCTGGCGTTGCCAAGGTGGCCCATTGAGGCCGATAAGTCCGCCGGGCCAATAAACACCCCGTCGACACCTTCTAGGGCGGCAATGGCATCAAGGTTGGCAAGCGCCTGGGGGCTTTCCACTTGCACCATCAGACAGATTTCATCATCGGCGCGGGAGAGGTAATCCTCCGCCTGCCCCCAGCGTGAGGCCCGCGCCAGCACATGGCCCACCCCGCGAGTCCCGCGGGGTGGATAGCGCGTGGCCGCCACCAGCTCGGCGGCCTGTTCGGCCGTTTCCACCATGGGGATCAGCAGGTTCTGCACGCCAATATCCAGGTACCGCTTGATCAACACGGTGTCGCCGACGGGCGGGCGCACGACGGGGTGGCTATCGTAGGCAGCAAGCACCTGTAGCTGGGCAAGCAGGCTCGACAGATCATTAGGCGCATGCTCGGCATCAAGCAGTAACCAGTCAAAACCCGCCGTGGCGGCGATCTCGGCAGTATAGGTATTCGCCAAACCGAGCCAGATTCCCGTTTGGGGCTGGCCCGCTATTAGCTGTTGTTTAAAGGTATTGGACGGCATTTTCATATGGGCCCCTTGGCATGATAAAGCCAGCAAAACTCGCCCAGCTAAGCGCCAAATAGCCAGCGATGCAAGGAAGAAAGGCCTTGTTTGGCGGCCTCAACCTCGAACGCTTTCCTCTTGCTATTGAAATTATCAGCGCACGATGTCGGCATGTAACGCTTGCCAGCATCACTGTCCCACCCACTCCTTGGCTAGCGTGCGATCGTCCGGGTCGTAACGGTACACGGTGATACCGCCATCAAAGGCATGGCCGGTGACCAGCACGTTCGCATCAGGTGCGGAGTCGATACTCAGGTTGCGGGAGTAGTTATTGACCGAGGGAAAAGGATCCGTACCCAAATCAAGATACGCTTGGGGCCAGGGGTTGCCTGCCTCGAACAGGGCAGCATAGGTTTGGCTAGTGCCATCACTGCGATACTGGCTGTAACCAATACGCAGGAACTCCTCGCTGCCATTGATAAAGGCCAATGCAATGGTTGTTGGAGTGGCCAATGAATAGCGGACCCCTCGATCATTTGGCTTTTCCGCCTCGGGTACAGTAATCAGCTCACTGGTATCCCAGTTTCTAGAATCACCTTCTTCAAAGGGCGTGTCTTCAAGATAAATGCCGCCGTCATAGTCAGCCATTCGGTGGCGTTCTTGAGGTTCATCCGTATTCCAGAAAAGCCCGATGGTATTCTCGTCACCGCTGACCACCCACTCCCCGTCAGGGCTGATGGCGGCATAGGTTTTCGAAGAGTTACCCGGCAATTTAGCCACGGGCTCCAAGGTATCAATATCCCATAACGTCACCCCGCCGTAGCTGGAGGAAAAACGCAAATCGTCCTCTTCCCTTACCGGCGGGGAGTCTTCAAGCTCTCCCCCTGGGCTTCCCGAGCCGCCGGAGACAAAAAAATCGCCGCCCATTGAGAGGTTCAAGACCTGCCCGGTGCCGGTAAAACTGGGGCTTTGGCTGTCGCGCAAAACGGGGCGTAACGCATCGCCATGCCCATGGTAAATATTCCAGGTTTGATTACTGGAAAGGTAGTGCTCTCTATCGGCAGACATCACATGCCCATAGGTCGGGAAGTGCTCAAATTCCTCAATCACCTCGCCATCTACGCGCTGCACATAAACCATGTCCTCCTGATCCTGCCAGAGAAAAACGTCGCTTTCTTCAATAAAGTAGGCGCTATAAAGGTTCGCATTATCCGCCAGTTGCTCCCGATCCCGTGCTTCTATATCCCACAGCACCAAAGCCCCGTCTTCGTGGGCAGAGATCACATAGCGACCATCGCTAGACACGCTTATTGAAGTAACCGGTTCAAGCCTTGTTAGCATAAGTACGCCGTAATAGGCCAAGGCCAATACAGTGCCAACGCCTATTACAAGAGCAATAATTTTTTGCTTATTCATAGCGACCAAAACGCGATTCCTCCTTGATCCGATCAACAATCCCTTCCTGATAGCTTTTCTCAAAAACCTCATCGCTAGGAATTTTCATCCCAGAATGATCGAATAACCAAAGTGCTTGATTGACGAAATCAAACGTTTTATTTGCTAGCTTTTCTCTGATTAAGTCATTCTCTTTACTCACCTCATCAAACCCAATACTCCCCAACGCTGCACGCGGCGCTTTCCCCGCTCGCCAGTTCCTGCCCACCAGCCACTGCAGGGTATCGATATAGGCGGCGGCCTGCTCTTCGCTCACCACGGCATGGTGGGCGAGGGGTGCCAACAGGTCATAGGTAGGTAAGGGGTCGGCGCTGGCGATTGCGGCGCGCGCTTCCTCAATCGCAATCTCTCTGAATGTCTGCCAAGCCCGTGCAGCGCGGTCCTCACCATAAGGGTCAGGGCCGACCGGCATGGGCTGAGACGCTGGCGGACTCACCGTATCGGCCGGGGCTTTATCGCTGTAGTAACGGATGAGGGGCGTTGATAGACCGGCGGGGAAAATCCACCACTTTTTGCCGTAGGCGCCTCCCGCCGAACCGATGAGTTCATCCAGCATATCGTCGGCGCTGAAGATATCTTGCACCCAACGTGCGCCCCGCAAAGCGGGACTGGTGACTTCAGCTACCTGTTGCCAGAAGGAACGTTCGTCCTCAGGCGGCGGCCCGAGGATGCCATCTTCCTCGGAGTGCAACACCACCACCTTGCGCGCTGCCTTGTGGGCGTCGGGGAAGACGCCCATGCCCAACGGGTGGCTGTCCTGCGAGGCATCGTTGATCAGCGCATTATCGGCAACCGCCGGTTCCCATAAATAAACGTTGTCGATCCATTGGTGGCGCTCCTGCTCACCGAGAATATTGAGGGCCGTGAGTACCACGCGCGCGCCCAGCGAGTGGCTGATGATATTGATGGCAATGCCTGCTTCATCAAGCTGTTCAAGCAAAGCGACCAACCGCCGCCCTGCTGCCATCGCATTGAGTTCGGCCTGGAAGAAGTCGACGCTGCCCGTATCGCCAAACCAGGCGATGCCTACCATGCGGGTGTAGGGTCGCCAGTCTTCTTCGGTCATCCCCGCCGCACGGTTGAGCTGATGTTCCATGTGAACGAACCAGTTATAGGCGCCGCTGCCGTTGCAATATTCCTCACGGTATTCATCCGGCCTATTTTCGGTCGGCGTATGATAGAGATTGTTCGCTATCTTTCCTCTAGTGACAGGTACTTGGATATCCACCTTGTCGATATCTTGAAAAATGGTGGCGCCACTGGCCGTATGGGCAGTGGTTAATATCGGTTTCGCACTGATATCGCTGCGTTTCTCCCAGGAGGCAAACGCGCCATACTGACCCAGCGGCACATTGTAGCCATGCAAGAACAGCGTGGCGTTGTTACCCGCCAAACGCAGCTGTTCCAGTTGTTCATCACTCAGTAAGTCGGCCTCGGGTGAGGTCATTTCATCGCGCAGATTGAGGCTGATAGGCGGAGGCAAGTAGGTGGCCTGGATCGTCGTTTCATCCATAGCAATATCGACTTCCGGAGGCGCCGCCGCTGCTCGGCATGGATCCAGCGGCTCATCGTTGACTGCCACCAAATGCTGACCATGGGCATCCATTAGTTGCCAGGCGACCTTGTTAGGCGCTGCCCCTTCATGACGACTTACGCCCTCGGCATCAATGGTAGCGTCGACGGTCTTTCCGGCAGAATCAACTAACCTGACGCTTGTGCCTTCCGGTAGATAACGCCCCAGCGTATCGCGATGCACAATCAAGACGGTAACGCCCACGCTACAGTGGGCAGGCATCGTGACGCCCGACAGGCTTGTTCGGCTGGGCTGTAATCGCGGGGGCGAGAGGGTTTCGGTCATCGGGGGTCACCATCAGTTTCTGCTAAAGGAGCTTGCTCATTGACCAGCGTTTGCAACTCATCCAGCAGTGCCTGCCGGGAACCCTTATGTGCCTTCAGTTGCTGCATATGACTTGGCGAGAGCAGCGCAAGATAGTCTGACGCGGCAAGGAGGCTGCACCCTTCCCAGCGCGCAGATTCCGTCGTAAAAGGCAGCGCTTCCATTTGCTGGAGCCATTGCTGCACGAGCGAAGTTGAAAGGCCATGATCACTGGCCAGCTGCTGGCAGAACGCTTGATCCCGGGTCCGTTGCAGGGCCTGTTCGTGGTCAGCTGTCAAGATGAACTTGCCCAGCGGTTCATCACCAGGCGCTGGTGAGTCAAGCCGCCATGCCTCACCGTTGGCAACGCCCTTCATGGCGATGACCGGGCCCAGCAGTGCGTGAGTTTCACCCTCGGTCAATACACTGGGCAACCCGGCATATAGCCGTGAATCAGCATAATGAAACAGGGCAGGAGGCCCTGTTGGCCGCTCGACATGGGTTAATTGCCGGTAATGCGCAGCGACTTGCAAAAAGGGTTGCATCGCTATGCAGCGCAATCGCGGCACCCTGCTGTACCCAACGTGATGCAGTTTCATGGGCGCTAGCCGTTGAAAAGCTCATCAGGATT
>Ga0008833_1001407_pt1 | contig 10758 bp, 10 predicted proteins | sample HotLakConsoUCCLE_FD_62216 | JGI IMG/M metagenome (GOLD analysis project Ga0008833, IMG submission 62216) | Hypersaline microbial mat communities from Hot Lake, Washington, USA - Hot Lake Consortium UCC-LE | ecosystem: Environmental > Aquatic > Non-marine Saline and Alkaline > Hypersaline >... | reverse complement strand
CTGCTTAGCTGGGACAGGCAGGATGCCTATCCCACAAGATTCCGAACACTCCCACAATTGAGCATTCTGCTCACCTTCTAAAGAGAATTCAAGGAAAGACAATACCCCCAATAGGGGCGCAGGGCTTGCGCCATTCGGAAATAATCCGCACAACAGGCACTTTCGTTGTCAAAGATTCCCTAATCCCTAATCCCTAATCCCCAATCCCCAATCCCTAATCCCTAATCCCTAATCCCCAATCCCTAATCCCTAATCCCTAATCCCTAATCCCTAATCCCTAATCCCCAATCCCCAATCCCCAATCCCCAAGACTCTATGGCAAAGTCTATATCCCCTGAGTCTCAGCCCCTCAGTCGTACTATCGTTATCCTGGGTCTGGTCAGTCTCTGTAGCGATCTATCCAGCAAGATGGTGTACCCGCTGACTCCCTTCTTTCTGACCGGGGTGTTGGGGGCTCCGGCCTGGACGGTAGGAATGGTGGAGGGTCTGGCGGAAAGTACGGCCAGCCTGCTCAAGCTCTATTCTGGCTGGTTGTCGGATCGGTTTGGCCGCCGCAAGCCTTTCGCCGTTGTGGGGTATGGGTTGGGAGCGGTGTCAAAACTCATCATGGCATTAGCCGGGGGGTGGGGACAGGTGCTCGGTGCCCGACTGGTGGATCGCACCGGCAAAGGACTGAGAGCGGCTCCCCGCGATGCACTGATTGCCCAGAACTGCCCGGTTAACCAGCGGGGGCGAGCCTTTGGGCTACACCACAGCCTGGAAACCATTGGCGAAATTGTGGGGCCGCTGCTGGGATTCTGGTTGTTGCAACGGTTAGCGGGCAGCTATCGGGGAATATTTGAGATCGCAGCCCTTCCCGCCCTCCTGGGCGTCGCGCTACTGACCTCGGTGCAAGAACCCAGCCCCGAACGGCGACAGCTACAATCCCGCCCTCACTTTACCCTGCAAGGGTTGAGCCCGGCCTATCGCCAATTTTTACTGATTATTAGCCTATTCAGCCTGGGTAACTCCAGCGATGCGTTTCTACTGCTGCGGGCTCAGGATTTGGGGTTCGCAGGTGGCCAGGCGCTCTTGCTCTATGCCCTGTTCAATTTGGTTGAGGTCGGCCTGAGCTTTGCCGTGGGTAATTTCTCTGACCGGGTCGGACGTCGTCCCCTGCTGGTCAGCGGCTACCTGGTATTTGCCCTGGTCTACTTAGGATTCGCCATCGCCCCAAATGCTGCCATGATCTGGCCTTTGTTCGCCCTGTATGGTTTGTATTCAGCGCTAACGCGGGGAGTCCAGAAAGCCTTCGTGGCCGATCTGGTACACCCCGAGCGGCGGGGGGCAGAAGTTGGCACATTTTACATGCTGATTGGGTTGGTGGCCCTGCCAGCCAGCTTAATTGCAGGATGGCTCTACACCCAGTTCTCAACCCCATCGCCCTTCTATTTCAGTGCGGGTACCGCAATAGCAGCAGCGCTGATGTTAATCGGGGTCTATCCAGCATCTTTTCAACCCAATAGAGCTGAATAAGCAGGTGTTCATAGTCGGTACGGAATAGCTCACCCTACCTACAAGTTCCCCAGTTCTGTTGGGGGGTTACCCTCATTGATTGAAGCCAGACAAAGCCCACGACTGATAGTCTGCAACAAATAACCGATCATGGACTTACCAGACTGATATGCATTGACCAAAACTTATTGAAAATTTCTTGCATTAGTTAGCGAGGTCGAGTATTCTAATGACATAAATAATTAATAAAGATTTTTCCCTGTTGCCAAAGGGCTTGGCCACTATGGCTCAAATTGCCTTAAACAGGGTATTGCAAATATTCCGGGAAGCCTTACGTGGCCGACCTGGAGGTGACAGATCAACCTTATATAAGAACTGTTGTCAATAAAAGCTGACTCTAACGCTTCCAGCTATCTGTATGATTTACGGGCTAATCCGATGAAAACTATAGATTCCAGGGCTTCTCAGGACCTCCAGGAGGCAACATGCACTCTGGTAGAGGTTGATCGCCTCGCCCGATGGGATGTCTACCTCCGTTTGCAAAAACTTGGGATTCCCTGCATGTGCAAACTGGGAGAACCGCTTCGGGTGCGGGTCGATAGCCCAACCGTGGCTATCCAACTCCGGTGTGTGATTCAGTCGGTAACGGCTCCTAAGGCGTTTCAGGCTAACCACCTGGAACGATGCTGGGGGTTGGGTTAGACAACCCTGACAACCCTAGCGATGAAAAGGGTACGGTAACCATAAAAAGCCCCCATCCCTTGAAGTAGGAGGATGGAGGAAAGTAAAGCTATGGACATTGGACCATTACCAATCCAATTTCAAGCTGTCAGGAGTCAGAAAATGCTCCAGATGATAGGCTCGTTCTTCAGACATCATCCGACTCGGGCTGGAAGCAGCCAGGTTTTGCAAGTTTACCGAAAGTCAGGGCAGGAACTCCTCTTCTGAGGCTATGTATCGATGACCTCTAAAATCTCTGAAGTCGCCTCCGTTAGGCAACAGGAAAAATTCAAGTCAACTCTAAACAAGGAAGGTCGCCGTCTAACCAACCAGCGCAGTAAGATCCTGAGGGTATTCGAAGCATCCCATCAGGGGGAACATCTCAGTGCTGAAGAAATTCATCAGTATCTCTCGCAGCAGGGAGACAAAATTGGCCTATCGACTATTTACCGGACCCTTCATGTCCTGGTTGATTTGGGTATTCTGCGGGAGGTAGAATTGGCCGAAGGTAAAAAGTTTTACGAACTGAATTCTGCTTCTGCCAATCCTCATCACCACTTAGTTTGTGTGCAATGCGGAGCCGTAACCGAGTTTGAAGACGTCGGGGTCACCGAAGTTAGTCAACGGGAAACCCTGGAACGGGGATTTGCCTTACTCAACTGCCAATTCACGGTGCATGGTATTTGCCCCCAATGTCAACGTTCATTTCAAGTTTATTAAGAAGTATTTTTAGTTGTGTCGTATCTGTTTGGCATCGGCAATTAGCATTACATGCTACTGAATATCATTAATACTCCAGATTATGCTCTGGTTGTTCGGAGTAGTTCTCCCTGGTCGCCACGGTTATTGCTAAACAGACAATCGTAGGAAAGCCAGGGTATGGAGGATTATAGCTTTTACCCCCACGCTTTTCATCGCCAAGGAGCTTCGTACCACTTCAAGAACAAAATTTAAGCTTTTCGTTATTGCAAATCATTCTGATCTGTGTTGATATAAGCTTATTGCAAAGGAAACCGTAAGAAAAATTCTCGTAAGCCTAGGGTCCCTCCTTGCTGTGGGGCGATGGATTTGGCAACACCATTGCCCTTTTTTTTTGGGAGTGTTCGGAATCTTGTGGAATAGGCAAGATGCCTGTCCCAGCTAAGCAGGCGAGACGCCTGCCCTACAGGACTTGTGGGAAGTTTGATGAAGCTGTTCGTTAACCCTTACACAAAATTCTGGATAGTCTCTTTTTTTTAGGTTAATTGCTCTTGTTAATGGGGTACTCTTGTTCACCTCATTTATGACACCTGGAATTCAAAAAAAGTCTCTTAACGCTTTCAATTCCACCACGCTTATAGTCGCTTATAGTCATGCCCTCTACGATGACTTATGCTACCTGTCGCGAATGTTGACCTGATTGGGGCGCTCGAATAGTTGAGCCATATGATTTACCAGGCGATTAAATCTTGCCTGGCATTCTCTATCAGGCAGACATTTTCCAGAGAACTCCTGGCTGGCGCTGGAAAACTGCCACTGAAGAGCACCATAATGGTAGCTATTCGCTTCAATCGCAACGAGGCGACAGGTGGGCTTGAGTAAATCTTCCGAAAACTGAATTTGCATCAGGACACAACCGCAGGCCAACCCTACATGTAGCCGTAAAAAATAAAAACTCAGGTCGATGGAATACGGATCCATCTGCTTCTGGGTTGCTTCGTCCATTAACCAGGGACTGAGGTCAACCTGAGAATCATAAAACTCAGCTCGGAATAGAACGGCCAGGTGGGCAATTTTGCTGGCTAACTCGGGGGTGAGCGCCTGATGGGCTGCATTCATTGGATGTCCTTTTGCTAATGAACTATCTAGATTGATTCTCAATAAAAGTTCTACTGTGAGGGGCGATTACCACCTAATTGGAATGGCAAGGGCTTTATATCGAGGAATGAGCATCGCTAAAAGCATTATTAAACAAGGCTTCAGACAAGAATATCTGCTTCCCCCACCTTGCTCACTCCTCTGGCCATGACGACATATTGATAGTTAGTTCTAATTGACAGACTTGCTTGATGAGAGTATATATCAATAAGTGAACTAAAAAAAACTGACCTGATTTTTGGAGGTTGATATGAGTGCCTACGCGCAGGAGTTACGAGAAACGGCCAGGGCCATGGTGGCTCGAGGTAAGGGCATCCTAGCTATGGATGAGAGCAATGGCACCTGTAATAAGCGGTTTCAAAAACTGGATATTCCCGCAACGGAAGAATACCGCCAAGCCTATCGACAACTTATTCTGACTACGCCTAACCTGGCGAATTACATTAGCGGTCCGATTCTTTACGATGAGACCATTCGCCAATCAACTCGGGATGGAGTGCCTTTCCTGAAGGTGATTACCGATGCGGGTATGATTCCTGGTATTAAGGTCGATACCGGTGCCAAGGATCTGGCCGGTCACCCTGGCGAAAAGGTGACTGAAGGACTAGATGGGCTGCGCGATCGCATCGCCGAGTATTACCAGATGGGGGCTCGATTTGCTAAGTGGCGGGCAGTCATCACCATTGGTGACGGCATCCCTAGCTCTGCCTGCATTGAGGCGAACGCCCATGCCCTGGCCCGCTATGCGGCCCTCTGCCAGGAGGGAGGCCTGGTACCGATCGTAGAACCCGAAGTGCTCATTGATGGGGACCATACCCTGGAGCGCTGCTGGCAGGTCACTGACGCGACCCTGCACGAGGTGTTTAACCAACTCCACACCCAGGGAGTGGCCTACGACCAGATGATTCTCAAGCCCAGCATGGTGATTTCTGGTAAAGACTGCCCCCAGCAGGCCAGTGTCGAGGCCGTGGCCGAGGCGACCATAAAATGTTTGTTGAAGAACGTGCCTGCAAGCGTAGCCGGTATAGCCTTCCTCTCCGGTGGTCAATCGATGGAAAAATCGTCAGCTCACCTCAACGCCATGAACGCTATGTTTGGGGCGCAATGTCCCTGGCCAGTAACCTTTTCCTACGCTCGGGCAATTCAGCAGCCTGCCCTGGACTACTGGTCTGGCGATGAGAGTCGAATTGCAGAAGCTCAGGCTCGTCTGCTGTATCGAGCTCAGTGCAACAGTGCAGCCAGTTTAGGCGAATACTCTGCAGACATGGAGAAAACCCTGGCTGCGGTCTAACGATTTTCCTCCGGTGTGTATGGGTTTCCACGCACAGCATACTTTCCCTGGAGTCTCTGACTTCAGGGAGTTTTTTTTGAGGCCTGATAAAATGGTCCCGGTCGTAGGGCTATTTGTTTTTAAGAATAAAACCGTTCATTGGCGAAGACCAGGGCGTAGGGAAGGCTGGATTGATTGCGTCTGTGCAGGTACTAGAAAGCGTTGCCATCTCTGCGCCAGTGGCTCTCCTTTTAGGCGCTTCTGCCTCTGTTTTCGAATTAATGGGATTGATTGTATATAGGAAAGCAATTGATAAATGGGCTTCTGAGAATTCCTGAGATTTCGGGAACGTTAAGCTGTCGCCTATCTAAGCGATATATGATGGCTCATGGCCCTGTTTGTCAGGGGTTTTAGTCACCAGAACTAAAACCATAACAGCTTGACCTGAAGCTTTTACAGCACATTCAGATAAAAACGCGCCTGGCGAGAGTCTCCCAGACTAATGTTCTGGATCAATTAGAGCAAGGCGGCTTTCGCCAAAGCGATCTAAGGTTTCCACCGCACAGCCGCCCTCAAATCGGAGGCTGCCCCCTTCGTCGCCGCCAAATTTTTCGCAGACGGCCCGATGGGCTTTAGTCAGGGAGAGGTAGGCGTTTACAAATTCCTGGTGCTGGGGTTGGAGGGCAGGGGGCAGGTTCTCAAAGGTTGGGCGCAGGCGTTTCCAGACCTGCATCAGGGTGGCGTGTTCCCAGGACATGAGACCACTGAAGTTGGTGGCCCGTACCTGGGGAGGAGCCATGGAGCGGCGCACAATCTGCTCGTATTCCTGGCGGCTGAAACTGCCTGCAAGTTCCATCGCTGCGCCGGATGCGACCAGTAGTTCGGTGGCTGTTTTTAGCTCCGTTTGAGCCTGTTGAATATTGTCGAGGGCCAGTTGAGCTTCGAATCGTCGCAGACAGATGATCAGTCCCTGGACATTCATAAAAAAAGCCCAGTGAAAGCCTCGCCAGATAGTTTGAGATTGAGTGGAAGTCATGAATCTTCAGTTTGGCGAATGTCAAATTCGTTCAGGTCAAATACTCTTCTAAGTAAATGAATGTAGCTGATGAATCCCTGTTTTTGTTGTTGAATGTGTTGGGCATCTAGCCAGGGGGTTTGCAGGCAAATTTCGACAAATCGTTGACAGGTCACCAGCAATCCCTGAACCAGACAAATGGCAGATTGTTCGGTGCGGACATGGCGAATTTGGAAGTAGCGGTCATAGTCTTCGACTTCCCAGGCTTTGAGGGAGGTTTTGGTGCTGTGGATGCTGGCGGGTTGGGTATCAATTTCCCCCAGTTCTTCTAAAACCTGGTTGACGCAGCTCAAGGCCGCTTGCGAAGCGGGATTCTCCAGGGCTTGCAGGAGCTGCCGCAGGGCTCGATCGATGCGGGTTCTGTCAGCGGGGGACAGGTGCTGATCGAGGGGCAGCTCCCACGGAATCAATAGTTCCAGGGAGGTGGGGGATTCATTTGGGGAGGTCTCCATGGGCCATTCCCTGGTCGAGGATTGAGGCATGTTGTGAAAGGTAGAAGGCAGAAGGTAGAAGGCAGAAGGTAGAAGGCAGAAGGTAGAAGGCAGAAGGTAGAAGGCAGAAGGTAGAGGGCAGAAGGTAGAGGGTAGAAGGCAGAGGGCAGAAGGTAGAAGGTAGAAGAGTAAATAAATTGCCTGCTACTTAGGAAGCGGAGTTAGTTAAGTTCTTAGTTTTGAGTTTTGAGTTTTGAATTTTGAGTTTTGAGTTTTGAGTTGAGGGATCAATTTAATAGTCAAAACCAAGAAATTAAAACTCTTTTATTCGAGTGCATCCCACCTTTGTAAGTTTCACCCTCATCCCCCAATCCCTGCTTCGCGCGTCCTTCGGCCTACTCCCAAAACGAGAGAAGGGGAGTTCTTTCAAAGTCCCTCGCCCTCTGGGAGAGGGATTTAGGGTGAGGGAGTGCAAAGTCGGGATGCACCCTTTTATTCCTTGAAGAGCTTGGCTATCTGAGTTGTTTTACCAGGCTGTGATCTGTTAAGGATGGATATTTTTAAGTTGAGCTTTCAGACTCGGCGGCGGCCATTTTTTGGCGCAGGCTGAGGGGGCGCATGTCGGTCCAGACTTCTTTGATGTAGTCGAGACATTCTTGTTTGGTGCCGACTTTTTGATCGGCGCGCCAGCCCCAGGGGATTTCTTTGTGTTCGGGCCAGATAGAGTAGCGTTCTTCGTCGCTGATGACGACTCGGTAGAGGGGTTCGGTGGGTTGGGGGTGGGTCATTTTGGGTGCCTCGTGGGTGGGTGGGTAGGGAGTAGGGAATAGGGATTAGGGATTAGGGATTGGGGATTGGGGATTGGGGGGATCGCGTTGGAGGTTCATGGGGGTTATAAGAGGTGGGTGGTTTGGAGGGTGGTGAGGGTGGTTTTGAGGGCGTGGAGGAGGGTGTTGATGTCGTCGGGGGTGTGGGCAGTGGAGAGGAAGCCGCCGCGATCACCTCCTCTTAAATGAATGCCCTGGGTGAGCAGGTGGTAGGAGAGGAGGTTGAGGGCGGTGGGGGAAATTTGGCTCTGGGTGAGGGCGATGGCAAAGAAGGAGCCGAACTGGGTGAATTGGACGGGAATGTTGGCGCTGGTGGTGAAGGCGTTGAGGCGGTGAACCAGGTCGGTGGTGCGCTGGTTGAGGGTGTGTTGCAGGTCGGGTCCCTGTTCTTTGAGGTGTTGGAGGGTGGCGTGGGCGGCGGCCAGGGCCAGGGGGTGTTTGCAGAAGGTACCGGCAAAGAAGGTGGTAGGGATTTGGGGGGCGGAGTTGTCGCCGAACTGCCAGGGGCCACCGTCGATGGCGTCCATGAAGCCGGCTTTGCCGGCAATGATGGAGAGGGGCAGGCCACCGCCGACAATTTTGCTGTAGGTGGCGAGGTCGGCCTGGATGCCGAAGTGGGCCTGGGCACCGCCGGGGTGAACTCGGAAGCCGGTGACCATTTCGTCCAAAAGCAGGGCGATGCCGGTGGACTGGGTGAGGTCGCGCAGGGCGTGGAGAAAGTCGCGGGGCTGGAGTTCGGGGCAGCGGCTCTGGACGGGTTCTACCAGGACGGCGGCGAGCTGGTGGCGGTGGGCTTTGATAGCATCCAGGGATTTGGGGTTGCCGTAGTCGAGCACGAGTACGTCTCTGGCGATCGCTTTGGGAATGCCCAGGGCGGCGGGCACAGCGCGAGTGCTGAGGAAATTCTGCATCAATCCGGCCAGGGGAGCGAGAAGGGGCCTGGCCTGGAGCGATCGCACCGCCTTCTTACGGGCGTATTCACTCAGGGGGGCGCGCATCAGGGCGGCGTCGAAGTGGCCGTGGTAGCTGTTGGTGAAGACGGCGATTTTTGAGCGCCCGGTGACGGTGCGGGCGAGGCGGACGGCGGTCATCACGGCTTCGGTGCCGGTGTTGCTGAAGGTGACCCGCTCCATGCCGGTCAGTTCGCTAACTAGCCGGGCGACGTCTCCCACCAGCTCAGACTGCGGCCCCATCTGAATGCCCTGGTCAAGCTGGGCCTCAATGGCGGCCTTGATGAATGGGGGATTGTGGCCGAACAGGTTGGTGCCCAGCCCCATCAGGATGTCGATGTACTCGTTACCGTCGATGTCCCACAGGCGGGAGCCCTGCGATCGCACGGCCACAATTGGGTAGCACATCTCTTTGATCTCGGGCGAGAAGGCATAGCCAATGGCGCTTTTGTCCGCCAGAACAGAACGGTTCGCCGCTGCCATTTGCCTGGAGGTGCAGGTGCGGCGGGTGTAGGTGTCGATCAGGGTTTGGAGGTGGGTGGGTGGGGGTTGGGTGAGGGTCATGGTTTGCGGCAGATGAAATGTGCAGAGTGGTTTGCATCGAGGGTGGGGTTGCCGTCGATGGTTTGCAGGGTGATGTCGGTGAAGCCGACGGATTCTAGGGCGGTTTGGACGGCGGGGAGGGGGTGGCCTTTGACGCGGTAGGTGAGGTGCGATCGCGTCCAGGTGGGTTCGACTTTTTCGAATTGGGACAGCAGGCGCAGGCGGAATCGGGTGAGGCGGCGCAGGCTCAGGAGTCGGTAGAGGGATTGTCTCAGGGGGTAGGTCAGACGCGCCAGCCCGGAGGCAGGGAGTTGGGCCTGGAAAATTTCAACGTGGAAGGCTCCTTCTGAGGTTTCGGGGTAGTACTCAGGGGTGAGCCGCCAGGCGTAGCGGGGGGTGATTTCCCCTTCGGCGATGTGGTTGCGCCACCATTTCTGCATCTGGTCGGGGTGGTTGAGGTCGAAGACGAATAGCCCACCCGGTCGCAGAGCCTGGTACAGGTTGCGAAAGACCAGGGTGAGGTCGGCCAGGGTCATGATGTGGTTGAGGGAAGCGCTGGTGGAAAAGGCGGCGTCAAACTGCTCGGGCAGGTGAAAGCTGCGGGCGTCATCCAGCAGGTAGTGGCCCAGGGGAGCGTTTTGACGGGCGTAGTCGAGCATGGCAGCGGAGCCATCCAGGCCCGTGACCTGAAACCCAGCTTCGAGCAGGGGCTGCATGAGCTGTCCGGTGCCACAGCAGAGGTCGAGGATGGCGGCATGGGGGGGCAGTTCGGGCAGGAGAACTCGCCGCAGCAGTTTGAGTTGGGCTTTGCCATAGTCTGGCCCCATGGTCTCATTGTAGAGCCAGGCCCAGGTGTCGTAGTCGGTATAGCGGTGGGTGGTGGTCATGGGGGTGGGGGGTGGGGTGGGATGGTGAGAGGGTGGGATGGTGAGAGGGTGGGATGGTGAGAGGGTGGGATGGTGAGAGGTTATCGGGTGTTGGGTGTCGGGTATTGGGTGTCGGGTGTCAGGTATTGGGTGTTGGGCTGGAGTGGGGGGCCTGGGGTCTGGGGTCTGAGGTTTGGGGTGCGGAGTAATCCCTATTCCCTATTCCCTACTCCCTATTCCCTAAGAAAACTTGGCCGACACTGGCGGTGGTTTCAATGCCCCAGATTTTTTCAGGGCGTTGAGATAGGTGGCAAACAGGGTCTCATTCAAAGGCGGACAGGCGAATGGTGCGTCGGCCAGACCTGTGAGGACGTTTTGGCAGTCGAAGGGGACTTCTTTTTGCTCATTTGCGGCCCGGGAGGCTTCCTCGCTGCGGGAGGAGAAGAGGGAGACCAGGGGGTAGAGGGGATGGTTGTCTGTGCCCTGGGCGATCGCTCTCAACTCTCCATACCACTGGTGGTAGGGCACGCGCTGAATGGGGTATCCGGCGGTGCGGCAGGCGGCGAAGAGTCCGTCTGAGGAGGCGGGTTGAGGATGGATCAGGTGGAAGACTTTGCCCTGGGACTGGGGGTTTTGGGAGAGGTGGACGATGGCTTTGCTGACGTAATCCACGGGCAGAATGTCGAGGGGCATGGCTCCTTGGGGGGCGCTGCCGAGCTGGATGT
>Ga0008833_1001405_pt1 | contig 10775 bp, 12 predicted proteins | sample HotLakConsoUCCLE_FD_62216 | JGI IMG/M metagenome (GOLD analysis project Ga0008833, IMG submission 62216) | Hypersaline microbial mat communities from Hot Lake, Washington, USA - Hot Lake Consortium UCC-LE | ecosystem: Environmental > Aquatic > Non-marine Saline and Alkaline > Hypersaline >... | reverse complement strand
GCGATCATCATCATCTCGGGCCGCGCGCAGGTGCAGGACCGGGTGACCGGGCTGGAACTGGGGGCCGACGACTACATCATCAAACCCTTCGACCCGGCCGAGGTGGTGGCCCGCATCCGCGCGCGCCTGCGCTCGCCCAAGGCGGCGGGGCACGCCCATGACACCGCCCGGTTCAACGGCTGGACGGCACATTTCGACCGCTACGTCCTCGTCGCGGACGACGGCGGCGAGACCAGCTTTTCCCACGCCGAGGGGGAGGTGCTGCGCCTGTTCCTCGAGGCCCCGAAACGCCTGATCTCGCGCCAGCAGATGCAGGAGACGCTTGGCGGCGCGGCAGGTGAAAGCTTCGACCGGGCGATGGACGTGCGCATCTCGCGGCTGCGCACGAAGCTGCGCGAAGATCCGAAAAACCCGCGCCTGATCAAGACGATCTACGGCGCGGGCTACATCTTTCTGGGGGATGTCAGCTGGGCCTAGGCGGCGATGCGGCGCGCTTCGTCCAGCAGGGTGGACAGGCGCTGGTTCATCTCGGCCAGTTCGTCGCGCGCGCGCCCGGTGGCGCAGGTGCCGGCGGCGTCCTCGAAGGCGTCGATGACGTGCTGTTCGCCTTCGATCACACGCTCCAGCGCATCGCCGTCAATGTCGTCGAAGATCGACCTCAGCGACACGACCACCTTGTTGACCGCCGACATGACCGACCCATCGGTGTCCGGCTCTCCGCCTTCGGCGACGATCATCGCGGACACGCGGATGGAGGATTCATGGTGATCCTCCCTGATCTTGCGCAAGATCGGCGCGATCTTCGGCTCGGCACGCTCGATCATCGCGTCAAGGCCGTCCCGCGCATCCACGAGCCGGGTCAGAAGCGTCTGCAACGCCTTGTTCCGCAGGGCGTTGAGGTTGCCCTCGCCGACAGGCGCCAGCGGGACTGCGGGGTTCGACGTGGTCATGGAAGCCTCCTGTCGTTGATCGGTCAGGGGCTTAACGCGCGGTCCGAGCCGGCGGTTCCGATGCCCTGGCGCTACCCGGACAGGCGCGCCGCCGCCCCGGCCAGCACCTGCAACCCGGTCACCAGGTCCGCCTCGTCGGTGTCTTCCTCGAAGGCGTGGGAAATCCCGTCGATCGAGGGCACGAACAGCATCCCCACCGGCATCAGGCCGGCCAGGTTCGACGCATCATGGAGCGCGCCCGACGGCATCGCCCGCCAGCGCCCCGGCGCGACCGCCTCGGCGGCCTGCGACAGCGCGCCCTGCATCGCCGCATCCATCGGCATCGGCGCGAGGTCGTGGCGCAGCCGGTCGACGCTGATGGCACAGCCGGTCGCGTCCGCCATGTCGCGCAGCAAGGCGGTGATCGCCGCCTCCATCCGGTCGAGCCGGTCGGCATCGATGTCACGCCATTGCAACGAGAACTCGGCCCGGCCCGGCACCACCGATTGCGAGCCGGGGTGCAGGCGGATGTGCCCGATCGTCCAGACCGACTGCGGCGTCACGATGTTGGCGAAGCGGTCCGGCACCGCCGTGGCGATACGGGCGGCGACGGTGAAGGCATCGCGGCGATGCGCCATCGGCGTCGTGCCGGCATGGTTCTGCTGCCCCTCGACCGTGACCTGAAGCTGCCGCAGCCCGACGATGCCGGTGACGATCCCCGCGGCCTCGCCGGCGGCATGCAGGACCGGGCCCTGTTCGATGTGCATTTCGAGGAACCCGTTGAACCGCGCCGGGTCGACGAAATCGCCCGCCCGCGCGCCAAGCTGCGCCCGAGCCTCGGCAAAGCCGGTGCCGTCGATGGCGGTCAGCCGGTCGGCCGCCTCGAGGGGCAGCTTGCCCGACCAGACCGAACTGCCCGTCAGCGCGCCAAAGCGGCCTTCCTCGTCCTGGAAACTCACCGCCGAGATCTGCGGCCCGCCGGCTTCCCGCGCCGCGCGCGCAATCTCCAGCCCGGCGATGACGCCAAGCGCCCCGTCCAGCCAGCCCCCCTCGGGCTGGGTGTCGGAATGCGAGCCGATCAGCAGCGATGGCCCCTCGACCAGCCCGAACAGGTTGCCCACCGGGTCGACCTGCGGCACCAGCCCCGCCTCGGTCATCCGGTCGGCCAGCCAGTCGCGGGCGGCAATATCGGCCTCGGTCAGGGCGCGGCGCCGGACGCCCTTGGTTGCCGTATCGCCACCGAACCGGCGCAGGGCGTGAAGGTCTGAGAGAAAGCGGGCGGGATCTACGGGAATATTGTGCATGACCGCCTTGATAGCGATTGCTGCACGAGGATCAAAGTCATGGATGGCACCGCCCTGCTTTTCTACGCCTGCGACTGCGGGCTGCTCAGCGCCGCGGCGCCCCGGCTTGGCACGCCCTTGCTGCGGATCGGCGTCGGTGCGCTGGTCGGTCTCGCGCCGCCGCGGTGCTGCCCGTGATCCGCGCCGCCCTTGCGCTTTGAGCGTCGATCGCCCATCACGCCCGCGACGCAAGTAGGGGATCGGACATGGGCGAATTGGTTCTGGTGCGCCACGGGCAGGCGAATTCCGCCGCGCAAGACGAACATGGCTATGACCGCCTGTCCGAGCTTGGCCACCAGCAGTCGCGCTGGCTGGGCGACTGGCTGCGAGAGCATGACGCGCCCTTCGACCGGGTGCTGACCGGATCGCTGCGCCGCCACCGCGAGACGCTGACGGCGATGGGCGACATGGGCGCCGAGCCCGAGGTCGACGCACGCCTGAACGAGCTGGATTACTTCAACCTCACCAAGGCCCATGCCGCGCGCAACGGCACGCCGCAGGCGACGCCCGAAACCTTCGTGCGCCATATCGAGGATGTCATGCTGGCCTGGCACCGCGCCGAGATCCAGGGCGATGAAAGCTACCTCGATTTCGAGTCGCGCGTGGCCGAGATGCTGACGCTGGCCGCCCGCCCCGGCCGCAGGGTGCTGTGCGTGACCTCGGGCGGGGTGATCGGGATGATCGCGCGCCACCTGCTCGACCTCGATCCGGGGCGGATGGCGCATCTGCTGGTGCCGATCCGCAACTGTTCGATCCACCGGGTGATGGTGCTGCCCGAGGCGCAGATCCTTGCGGGCTTCAACGCCACCCCGCACCTCGACATGGCCGACAGGCGCCACGCGCGGACGGAATATTGAGCGTTACGGCTGGTCGTCCGCGTCCTCGCTGACGTCGAGACCCAGCGCCTCCACCCCCGCCTCGATGTGGTCGGCGAAATGCGGGCTGCCCAGCAGGTAGTCGGCGGTCGGCGTTGACGCCTCGGTCAGGGCGGTGTCCACCGCCTCGCCCCAGTCGTCAGGCTCGAAACTGCCGCGTCCGATCCAGTAGATCGCGGTCAGCTCGGCCTTTTCGTCGTCGTTCATGTCGTCGATGAAGGCGCGCAACTCCGCCTCCGACCGGTCCAGCTCGTGACCCATCTCGATCACTCGGGCCACTGTCGTCACCGAAATCTCCATGTCCCGATCCTCCCGTTCGCGTCGCGGTTTTCTGTCCGACCATAGCACATGCACGGTGCCGGGCCGTCCTTGATCTGCCGCAAGCCGCCCGCCTCAGAAGAACAGTCGCCGGTACAGCCCGTGCGGCAGCAGCACGCTCAGCCGGAACACGAGGCTGAACAGCGTCGGAAAGCTGCGGGCAAAGCCGCCGCCGGTCATGTGCTCGAAGAAGATGTCGGCCGCCGCCTCCGGCTCCATGATGAAGGGCATGTTGAAATCGTTCTTGTCGGTCAGCCGCGTCTTGATGAAGCCGGGGTTCACCAGCTGCACCTCGACGCCGGTGTCCTTCAGGTCGCCGTCGATGGATTCCGCCAGCGAATAAAGCCCGGCCTTCGATGCCGAATAGCCGATGGCGCCGGGCAACCCGCGGAACCCCGACAGGCTGCCGGTCAGCACGATATGGCCCGCGTCGCGCGCCACGAAATCGGGCACCACATGGCCCAGCACGCGCACCGCGCCGGTCAGGTTGATGTCGAACATCGCCTCGACCGCCTTGGCGTCCCAGTTCCTGGCCGACAGCGGCGTGTAGACACCGGCAAGAAAGACCATCCCGTCGATCTCGCCTACCTCCTGCCAGGCCTCGTGCACGCTGTCGCGGTCCGAGATGTCCATGGTCACCACCTGCGTCCGCCCCGGCAGGTCCGCGGCCAGATCGCGCAGCCGGTCGCCCGAGCGTGCCGACAAGATCAGTTCGGCGCCCGCGCGGCTCATCTTCATCGCCAGCGCCCGGCCCAACCCCTCGGAGGCGCCGACCAGCCAATAGCGTTTCCCACTCCAGTCGCGCATGTCGTGTCCTTTCAGTTCGTGTTCGGCCGCCCGCCCTCGGGCAGCGGCGTGGTCGCCAGCACCGCCATCGCGCCCAGTTTCAGGACGCAAGGCACCAGCGCATAGAGATAGGTCAGCAGGTCGCGCGCCGCTTGCGGGTTGTCCGCGCCCGAGCGGAACCCCGCCGCCTCGAGCGCAGGCAACAGCACCACGGCGGCAATGGCCAGCGTCAGTTTCGACACGAAGGCCCAGAGGCCGAAAGCGGCCGCCGCCTCGGGCGCGACCTGTTCCATCCGGCGGGCGAACAGCGCCGGCAGCAGCGCGAAATCGGCACCCAGCGCCGCCCCCGAGGCAAGGCAGATCAGCGCGAAGGGCAATGTATCGCCCGCGCCGAGCGTCAGCACCAGCGAGAAGGACGCGATGGCCAGCGCCATCGCAGACAGCAACATCGCGCGGGCCCCGAACCGGCCGGCCAGCCGCGCCCAGACCGGCGCGGTGCCCGCGGCGGCAAGGAAGAACAGGAGCAGCAGCGGCCCCTCCCACCCCGGCGCCTCCAGCACGCTTTCGACGTAGAACAGGAACAGGGTCGAGGATACGGCCACCGGCGCCGCGTTCATCAGCGCCACGAACAGCAGACGCCGCGCGATGCTGTCCGACAGCACGGCGCGAAACCCGGTGTCGCCCATCGGACCGGGTGCCCCTGTCCATTCGCGCCGCATCAGCCACAGCGCGACCGCGCACAGCCCCGCGAAACCAAGCGCGAAGTTGCCGTAGGGGTTGCCCGTCGCATCCAGGGCCGTGGGGGCCACGGCGGCGACGCAGACCCCCAGAAGCGCCCCGGTCTCGCGCCACGCGGCAAGGCCCAGGTAGCCCTGCGGCCCCAGCCGCGGCGCGGCGGCGACGCCTTGCGCGTACATGCAGATGGTCAGGAACGAGAAGGCCGAGAACAGGCCGGTCATCATCAGCGCGAACCACCACAGTGGCGCGATCGGCGGCGTGACGGCGAACAGGCCCAGCATCGAGCCCGCCAGCACGGCGACGCCGCCCAGCACCGCCAGCCCGCGCACCGCGCGCAACCGCTGCGCCAGCCATCCCAGCGCCGGGTCCTGCACCACGTCGAAGAGGCGCAGCGCGAACAGCACGCCCGCCAGCGCCGTCAGGCCAACCCCGTAGCTGTCCACATAGACCTTGGGCGCGTGGATGTAGATCGGCAGCCCGGCGGCCGCCAGCATCGCGGCAAAGACCGCGTAGCCCGGGCGCGAGGGGGGGTGCGCCATCTCAGGAAACTTCGCGCTCCGGCGGTTCGGGGCGCACGCGGTAGGGCGCGCCCTTCCACCAGAGCCTCAGCGCCTGCCAGTGGATCAGCGCCAGCACCCGCCGCGCGCCCAACGGACGGCGCAGCGCCGAGCGCAGGACCGCCCGGTTGGTCAGCGCCGCGCGCTTGCCCGTGAGCGTCGCCAGCACGCCCTCGTTGCCGGTGGAAAAGTCGATCCAGACCCCCACCCGGTCCGGGCGGATGTCGAAGCGGAACGTGTAGCCGCCGCCGATGGGCTGGAACGGCGAGACGTGAAAGATCTTCTGCGCGGTCATCACATCCTCGCGCGTGATCGGCTGCCGATCCTCGCGCGCGCACAGGTAGGAATGCCTGTCGCCGAAGGTGTTCGAGACCTCGGCGATCACCGCGCGCATCCGCCCCTCGGCGTCATGGGCCAGCCAGAAGCTGACCGGGTTGAACACATGCCCCAGCATCCGCGGCTGCGCGAGCAGCATCAGCGTGCCGCCGGTGATGTCGGCCAGCCCATGCGCCGCCAGAACCTCGCGCGCCCAGGGCGCACCGCGCCCCTGTTTCGGCGGCCCGCCGTGGTCGGCGTCATGCAGGGCGACCAGGCCGGCGCGGTTGCGCCCGAACAGACGGGGGCCGCGCGGGCGGGGCGCCTCCGCGTCCAGCATCACGTAGTCGATGGAATAGGTGAAGGCATTCGCCACTGCCCCGCGTCGCCCGTGAAAGGTCGAGCCCGCGATATGGTCGACCGTGCTCATGCCGCGACGGCCGCCCCGTCGCGCGCCGCCATCGCCTCGACCACGTCGATGGCGCTGCCGTAGCCGTCCTCGTGAAAACCGTTCTTCATCCAGGCCCCGCAGAACCAGGTGCCGTTGTCGCCGTTCATCGCGCGGATCGCCCCCTGGGCCGCCAGCGCAGGCAGATCGTAGACCGGGTGCCGGAACTCGACCGTGTCATAGATCAAATGCTCGTCGATCGGCGCGCGGCTGTTGAGCGTGACGAACATCGGGTCGCTTTCGGGAATCGGCTGCAGGCAGTTCATCCAGTAGGTCAGGTCGATCGGCCCGCCCTCGTGGCCCGACCGCTCGGTATAGTTCCACGACGACCACGTCGCGCGCCGCCTGGGCATGGCGCGGGCATCGGCATGAAGGACGGCGGTGTTGGGCTGGTAGCGCACGGCGCCCAGCGCCGCGACCTCGGCGGGTGTCGGATCGGCCAGCATACGCAACGTGTCGTCGGAATGGGTGGCGAACACCACCTCGTCGAAGTGTTCCCAATGCCCCTGCTGCAAGATCTCCACCCCCGCCGCGCCGCGCTTTACCGCCGCGATGGGCGCGTGCAGCCGGATCTCGACACCCTTGGCGCGCATCGCCGCGTCCAGCCGTTTCACGTATTCGATCGACCCGCCCTGAACCGTCCACCACTGGTGCTGGCCCGAGGCCTGCAACAGGTTGTGGTTGCGAAAGAACCGCACCAGCGCCTGGGCGGGAAAATCCATGATCTCCTCTTTCGGGGTCGACCAGATCGCGCCGGAAATCGGCGTCAGGTAATAGTCGCGGAACCACTGGCCCATCCGCATCTCGTCCATCAGCGCGCCAAGCGGGATGCTCGCATCGGACGCCAGCTTCTCGGCCTGTGCGTTGAAGCGCATCAGGTCGCGCACCATCCGCAGGAAGCCGGGCCGCGCAAGATTGCTTTTCTGCGCGAACAGCGCGCCCATGCTGCGCAGGCCGTATTCGAGCCTGCCACCACCGATAGAGGCGGCGAAGCTCATGTCGGACTTGGCGACGGGCACGTCCAACTCGGCGAAAAGCCGGGTGAGGTGTGGGTAGTTCACGTAGTTGAACACGATGAAGCCGGTGTCGACCGGCTGATCGCCGCGCTGTCCCGCCAGAACGGTGCGCGCATGGCCCCCCAGCCGCGGCTCGGCCTCGATCAGGGTCACCTTGTGGCTGTCCGACAGGTGATAGGCCGCCGCCATGCCGGAAATCCCTGCGCCGATCACGGCAATGCGTTTCGGCGTCGTGGCCGGCTGGTCGAATGGCATCTACGATGTTCCCCTTGGGTGGTTCCGTCCGTCTAGCGGATAGCTTGGAGGGATACGCGCGCCAACCTGCCGCAGATCAAAGATTTGTTTTTGATCCGGCCTAGGACAAGTCCCGTACAGCAGGGTATGTTGATGTGTCATGACCATGTTCACGAGTCCGTCACTGCCTCGCAGGATGCTGTTCCAGCGTCCGGCGCCGTGGTGTGCGTGTATCCTCGACATGGTGGCATCGTGACGGACAGCCCCCGCAACGAAGTGCAATGGGCGGCGCAGATCGCCACCATCGCCGCGACCCGCGACCAGGTCGCCTTTGCCGAGGTGTTCCGGCATTTCGCACCTCGGGTGAAAGCCTTCCTGATGAAATCTGGCGCCGACGAGGCGCTGGCCGAGGAATGCATGCAAGACGTGATGGCGACGCTCTGGCACAAGGCGCATCTGTACGATCCGTCCCGCGCGGCGGTGTCGACGTGGATCTTCACCATCGCGCGCAACCGCAAGATCGACCTCTTGCGTCGCTACGCCCGCCCCGAGCCCGAGGATCTGCCCTGGGGCCCCGAAGATGCGCCCGACCAGGCCGACGTGCTGGCGATGCAGCAAGACACCACCCGGCTGGCGGAGGCGATCCGCACGCTCCCCGAAAAACAGCGGGTGCTGATCGAACGGGCCTATTTCGGCGACCTCACCCACAGCGAGATCGCCGCCGAAACCGGCCTGCCTCTTGGCACCATCAAGTCCCGAATTAGATTGGCGCTCGAAAGATTGCGCCACGCCATGACGTAGGAAAGGCGACGAATGAACACCATTCGCCATACGCTCCCCGATGACCTGCTGATGGGCTACGCCGCCGGCGTGCTGCCCCGACCGTTCGATCTGGTGGTTGCAACGCATGTGTCGCTGAACGACGACGCACGCGCCCGCCTGGCCGGGTTCGAAGCCGTGGGCGGCGCCGTGCTCGAAGATACCGAGGCTGTCGCGCTGGCTGACGACAGCCTCGAGCAGACATTGGCGCGCATCGCCGGGATGTCGCCCGAACCCCGACGCCCACGGCCCCGCGGGATCTTTCCGGCGCCGCTGCAACAGATCGTCGGCGGCGACGAGGAAGCCGTGACGTGGAAAAGCCTCGGCATGGGGGCCAAGCAGGCGGTGCTTTGTGCCGACGGCGAGGCCACGGCACGCCTGATCTACATTCCCGCCGGGCAGGCGATGCCGCAGCACAGCCACCGCGGGATGGAAATGACGCTGGTTCTCAAAGGGGCGTTCCGCGACGAGGATGGCCTTTACGCCCGCGGCGACGTCGAGGTTGCCGACGAGGCCGTCGATCACACGCCCATCGCCGAACCCGGCGAGGATTGCATCTGCCTGATCGCCACCGACGGCAAGCTCAAGTTCACCCGCCTCCTGCCCCGGATCGCGCAGCCGTTCCTCGGGATCTGACCCCGGCACTAACTCCTTGCCCAGCGCCGCGCCAGCCCTTGGCGCGGCTTGTCGCATCGCCGCTGCCCCGGTCCAACGTTGCATTTACAACGAGTCTGTGGCATCTGACGGCATCCCGACCCGGAGGCTGTCAGATGACCGACCAAAGCACCCCCCGCCCGATGGTTCAGGCGCCCAGCCTGCCCGGAATGCACGAGGGCTACATGCCCGGCTTCGGCAATGACTTCGAGACCGAGGCGCTGCCCGGCGCCCTGCCGCAGGGCATGAACAGCCCGCAGAAATGCGACTACGGGCTCTACGGCGAGCAGCTGTCGGGAACCGCCTTCACCGCCACGACGCCGGAGCGGACATGGTGCTACCGCATCCGCCCGTCGGTGAAACACTCGTGCCGCTACGAAAAGATCGACCTGCCGCACTGGAAGACCGCGCCGCATGTCGACCCGGACGTGATCAGCCTGGGGCAGTACCGCTGGAACCCGGTGCCCCATTCCGGCGAAGTGCTGACTTGGCTCACCGGCATGCGCACGATGACAACGGCGGGCGACGTGAACACGCAGGTCGGCATGGCGAGCCACATCTACCTCGTCACCGCCTCGATGGCGGACGACTATTTCTACTCCGCCGACAGCGAGCTGCTGATCGTCCCGCAAGAGGGGCGACTCAGGTTCTGCACCGAGCTTGGCATCCTCGACCTGGGCCCGCAGGAGATCGCGATCATCCCGCGCGGCCTGCTCTACCGGGTCGAGGTGGTCGACGGCCCGGCGCGCGGCTTCGTCTGCGAGAACTACGGCCAGAAATTCGAGCTTCCGGGCCGCGGCCCGATCGGCGCGAACTGCATGGCCAACCGCCGCGACTTCAAGACGCCGGTGGCCGCCTTCGAGGACCGCGAGGTGCCCTCGACCGTCACCGTCAAGTGGTGCGGCCAGTTCCACCGGACCGAGATCGGGCATTCGCCGCTCGACGTGGTGGCGTGGCACGGCAACTACGCGCCGGTGAAATACGACCTGACGACCTATTGCCCGGTCGGCGCGATCTTGTTCGACCATCCCGACCCGTCGATCTTCACCGTGCTGACCGCGCCCTCGGGCCAGCCGGGGACCGCCAACATCGACTTCGTGCTGTTCCGCGAACGCTGGCTGGTGGCCGAGGATACGTTCCGCCCGCCGTGGTATCACCGCAACATCATGTCCGAGCTGATGGGCAACATCTATGGCCAGTACGACGCGAAACCGCAGGGCTTCGTGCCGGGTGGCATGTCGCTCCACAACATGATGCTGCCCCACGGCCCCGACCGCGACGCCTTCGAGGGTGCGTCGAACGCGGAGCTGAAGCCGCACAAGCTCGACAACACCATGTCGTTCATGTTCGAGACCCGGTTTCCCCAGCACCTCACCCGCTTTGCCGCGAAAGAGGCGCCGCTGCAGGACGATTACATCGACTGCTGGACCACGCTGGAAAAGAAATTCGACGGCACGCCGGGCAAGAAGTGACCGGCGACCTCGCCTGCTCGGACAAGGGGAAAGCACCATGGAACCACGGGACCGACTTGTCTTGCTGGGCACGAAAGGCGGCCCCGCGATCCGCCCCGGCGGCCCGATGCCCACCGCCTCGCTGCTGGAAATCGGGGGGCGGCGCTGCGTCGTTGATTGCGGGCTTGGCGTCTCGAAAGGATTGGTCGAGGCCGGTGTCGATCTGAAATCGCTCGACCTCGTCTTCATCACGCACCTGCATTCTGACCATGTTCTCGAACTGGGCCCGTTG
>Ga0008833_1001404_pt1 | contig 10779 bp, 14 predicted proteins | sample HotLakConsoUCCLE_FD_62216 | JGI IMG/M metagenome (GOLD analysis project Ga0008833, IMG submission 62216) | Hypersaline microbial mat communities from Hot Lake, Washington, USA - Hot Lake Consortium UCC-LE | ecosystem: Environmental > Aquatic > Non-marine Saline and Alkaline > Hypersaline >... | reverse complement strand
GCCCCCGTCATCGACGCCATCGACCGGGTGCGCGGCCCGTTCAACGTCAATTCCATGGCAATCGCAGCCGGCGCCGCGGCCATTCGCGACCGTGCTCACGTCGAAAAGGCGGTGGCTCACAACGAGCAATGGTTGTCCTGGCTGACGGACGAGTTCACACGCCTGGGCCTGACGGTGACGCCAAGCGTCGGCAACTTCCTGCTGGTTCATTTTCCAGAAGGCGAGCCGGCCCGCTCGGCTGAAGCGGCCGATCGCCATCTTCAGAAGGCAGGCTATGTGCTGCGCCGCGTGACGGGCTATGGGTTCCCCAATGCCCTGAGGATGACCATCGGCTCGGAAGAAGCCAATCGCGGCGTCGTCGCCGCCCTTTCGGATTTCCTGAAGGCCTGAGATGACGGTGCATTTCAAGCGGATCGCGCTGGTCGGCATCGGCCTGATCGGCTCCTCGCTTGCCCTTGCGATCCGCAGGCATGGGTTGGCGGAACATGTCGCCGTGTCGACGCGCAGCGGTGAAACCCTTGCCCGTGCCGGCCAGATCGGTCTCGGCGACAGCTACCACGAGGATCCGACCGAAGCCGTAAGCGACGCCGATCTCGTTATCGTTTCGGTGCCGGTCGGTGCCTCAGGCGCCGTGGCGCGACAGATCGCGGGCAGCCTGAAGCCCGGCGCGATCCTCACCGATGTCGGCTCCACCAAGAATTCGGTGATCGCCCAGATGCGGGACCACGTGCCGGCCGGCGTGCATTTCATCCCCGGCCACCCGCTGGCAGGAACGGAGAAATCCGGCCCCGATGCCGGTTTCGCCGAACTGTTCGAGAACCGCTGGTGCATCCTGACGCCGCTGCCGGGCACCGATGCGGATGCCATCGAAAAGCTGTCGGATTTCTGGCGCGCCTGCGGCTCGACCATCGACATCATGGATCCCGAACACCATGACATGGTGCTGGCGATCGTCTCCCACCTGCCGCACATCATCGCCTACAACATTGTCGGCACGGCGGATGATCTGGAGTCGGTGACCAAGTCCGAGGTCATCAAGTACTCAGCCTCAGGCTTCCGCGATTTCACGCGCCTGGCGGCCTCCGACCCGACGATGTGGCGGGACGTGTGCCTGCACAACAAGGACGCGATCCTGGAGATGCTGGCCCGCTTCTCCGAAGACCTCTCGGCGCTGCAAAGGGCAATCCGCTGGGGTGATGGGGAGAAGCTGTTCGATCTCTTCACCCGCACCCGCGAAGTGCGCCGCTCCATCATCGAGGCAGGTCAGGAGATCGACGCACCGGATTTCGGCCGCCACGTCGCCAAGAAATAGCGGCTGCCGGCCCGCTTCGGGACGCGGCACAGTTGCGTTGCCTCCCCCCGGCGGGCGGACTAAGCTCCACCCAGTCGCCCAAATATATCAGGCGACAACAAGAGGGAGGAAATAGCCGGAATGAAGAAGGTAGTCACAAGGAGCGTGCTGGCACTGGCGGTCGTCGCCATGTCGCCGGTCATGACATATGCGCAGGATGAACCCGTCACGCTGCGGTTCTCGCATTTCACGCCACCGTCCCATCCGCTGCATGTCGAGGGCATAGTGCCATGGGCGGACTCGATCCATGAGGCGTCGGACGGCTCGATCACGGTCGAGATCTATCCGGCCCAGCAGCTCGGCCAGGCCGGCGACCACTACGACATGGCACGCGACGGAATCGCCGATTTCGCGCTGGTCAATGCCGGCTACCACCCCGGCCGCTTCCCCATCATTGCCACCGGCGAGCAGCCTTTCACGGTGACCAACGCCCGCGGCGGTTCGGCCGCGCTCGATGCGTGGTACCGCAACTATGCCGAAGAGGAGATGGCCGACACACGGCTCTGCCTTGCCCACCATCACCCGCCCGGCACCTTCACTCCAAGTCACCGATCCGCCATCCGGATGATGTCGGCGGCATGAATGTGCGCCCCGCCAATGCCACGATGGCAGCATTAGTCAGCGAACTGGGCGGCCAGGTCTTCCAGGTTTCCGCGCCGGAGGCGCGCGACGCACTCGAGCGCGGCATCGCCGATGCGCTGACTTTCCCGTGGCATTCCGTTCTCGTCTTCGGGATCGACAATTCCGTCAGCTACCATCTCGACATCCCGCTTTACGCGACCACCTTCGTCTGGGCCATGAACCGCGACAGCTATGACCGGCTGTCCGATGCCCAGAAGCAGGTCATCGATGATCATTGCGCCAACGACTGGGTGGAACGCGTGGCCGGCGGCTGGCAGGACGCGGAGGATGAAAGCCGCGACCAGATCGCCGGACGCGAGGGACATGAGGTGATCGTGCCGACCGAAGAAGAGGTTGCAGCGTGGCGTGAAGCGGCAGCAGCCCTGGAGGATCGCTGGGCCGAGGCCGTACGCGGCGCCGGCAAGGATCCCGAGGAGGTTCGCGCTGGGCTCCTCGCCGAACTGGAAGAACGCGATTCGGCCTATTGACCATGGATTGTCGCGCCCGCCTTTTGTGGCGGGCGCTCAATCCAGCGGCGGGATTTCGCCGAGCGACAGGAATCCCAGACGGGCATTGCCGCGCGTGATGGTGAGCGGCAGCGTCGGTTCGTCGCCCAAGGCGGCCAGACCGGAAAAAGCGGCATTGATCTGGCTCCGCAGATCCGGGAAAGCCTCGCCGAGCGTGGCGGCCAGGGCCGTCGGATCCTGGAGCGTGATCTCGAGCCTTGCATCGACCAGCCCGTCCGCGTCGACCGCGAATGGCCCGGAGATTTGTGCACCCTCATCGCCGTCGAAGGTCACGGTCAAGTTGCGCACAGTGCCCGAGCGGCCGCGCAGGCCGGCATTGCCGGCAAAGCCGCGGGCAGCGCCATCAATCGAGAGGTCTGCCAGGCCCTGCATCGCAGGCAGAAGGTTGCCGCCCGTGGCGGAGCGGTCAGGGCGCAAACCGGCAAAGCGGACCGCAAGATCGAGGTCGGGGCCATTGGGACGCATGTGGAACTCGGCGCTGTCGACGGCAACCAGCGATTCGCCCTCCGTCGGATAGGAATCGAGATCGGCGCGCAGATCCTGAGCCTCGATCGAGACGAGGTCGGGAATGGGGTTTGCCAGGCGAACGCTGGACCGCAGGCTCGTCCAGTCTACATCGACGGCATTGATGCCCGGAAACTCGACCAGCGCGGGGCCGTCGAGTTCGGCCACGATACGCTGCGGTGCATAGATCTGGGCGGCAGACCGCAGCTCCCGGGCGCGGAAACCGACGCCGGCGCGCGCGTCCTCGTAGAGCACGGAGCGGCAGAACACGCCGATGCGGAACGGAAACCCGCGGATCTCGGCGTTCTCGCAATTGGCGCGGCGGCCGTCCCGGTTCAGCGCCGTGACCGTGCCGGCAACTTCCGCATGGACACGGTCGGCCACGTAATACCAGCCGGCGACATAGGCTGCGATCATGATGACGATCGCCAGCGCCAGCCAGATCATGCGATGGCCGAATCGACGAGGGGTCTGTGAGTCGCTTGACGCCATGGTGGCGGGCTCGCTAACCGTTCGTGTCCTGCCGGGCATCGTTCCCCGGCGCAAATCACTCTGGTGGGCATATGGGCGATTTTTGGGTGTTTGGCTACGGCTCGTTGATGTGGCGACCGGGCTTCGCCCATGTCGAGACACAAAGGGCGCGGCTCTTAGGCTATCGGCGGGCGCTCTGCGTGATCTCTCATGTGCATCGCGGCAGCGTCGACAAGCCGGGTCTTGTGCTGGGCCTGGACAAGGGCGGATCCTGCGTCGGGCTCGCTTTCCGGGTGCCGGGCGATCTCGAGAGCGAGGTCATGACCTACCTGCGCGAACGCGAACTCGTGACCAATGTCTACAAGGAGCGCCGGCTGAAGGTCCGCCTTCGTGCCGGTCATGACGTCGAGGCCGTGGGCTATGTGGTCGACCGAGGCCACCGCCAATATGCCGGGCATCTGAGCGCCGAGGAAGCCGCCCAGCGGATCGCGGGGGCGGTCGGGCGTTCCGGTGCCAATGAGGAATATGTGCTCAACACGGTCGCGCATCTGGAGGCGATGCGCATCAGCGATCACTGGCTGGAGCGGGTTGCCGCACTCATCGCGCCGAAACGGCCTCCTGCGGGAGACTGACGCCCAGTTCGGCGAGCCGCTTGCGTGCCGTTTCGGGCAAGGGCGGCGGGTTGGGGCCGGTCGCAGCTTCGATGAGCAGCTGGTCGGCGGCGGCCTCGGTCTCGGCCACCAGCCGCGCGTGAAACACCTCCTTGGAAAGCCCCGCCTCGATGGGTTTGAGGAAGCGGGCATGGATGGTGCCGGGGTGGCGCAGGAATTTGCGGCGGGGCCAGTACAGGCCGGCGACATGCGCCACGGGAACGACGGGAACGTTCAGGCCGGCATAGAGCTCTGCTATGCCCCATTTGTAGGCCGGTTCCGCCCCCGGGGGGCGGCGCGTACCCTCCGGATAGATGATCAGCTGACGACCTTCCGCCATGCGTTCGCGTCCGATCGCCATGGCCTGCTTGAGCGCGCGTGAGCGGCTGGCCCGGTCGATGGCGATCATGCGCATTTTCATCACGTACCAACCGAACAGGGGAATCCAGGTGAGTTCGCGCTTCAGGATGTAAACGGGATCGTCGAGATGGTGGTAAAAGGCGATCGTGTCCCAAAGCGACTGATGCTTGGGCGCCAATATGAACGAGCCTTCGGGCAGGTTTTCGAGCCCATCGATGCGGCTGCGCGTGCCGGCAATGATTTTTTGCAGCCACAAATTGGATCTGGCCCAGTTCTTGGCGATCCACCAAGCCTTCTTCCGCGGCGAAAGGAAATAGATCGGCGTGAAGACGATCATCTGCACGATCGTGTTGATGTAGAACGCCGCGTTGAAGATGAGGGAGCGAAGATAGAGCATGCGCGGTCCGTCTTTATGCGGGAATTTCCCCTGGGCGGAGGGTTCGATACATGGATATCTCCGAAAGGCAAAGGCCGTCCGTCTAGGGCGACTCTTCCGAAGATATTGCCGAGAGTTTCGCGACATGCGCGCGGATGGCGCTGGCGCTGACGAAGCCGCGGGCAAAGGCGCCGATGAACTTCACATATTCGGTAAACAGCACCCGCAAGGCGGCCGGACGCCGCAGCCACTCGGCATGGTCAAGACGCCCGGCGACCACTGGATAGGGCTGTAGGTCGAGATCGCCGACATAGCGGCGCATCTCCATCAGGCTGCGTGGCATATGATAGTTGTTGGTCACCAGGATCACGCTGGCGAAAGCGTTCTCGACCACCCATCTGGCGCTTTCCTCGGCATTGCCGATCGTGTCGAGCGCGGCATGATCGATGTCGACGCAGCAACTGAAAAGTTCACGATCGCCGCCGGTGGCGCGCTGAAGATCCTCGATGCGGGCCATCGGATTGACCCCGCTGATGAGAAGCCGCGTTCCCTTGCCGGCCATCAGGAGTTCGACGCCGGTGTCGACGCGCGCGCTGCCGCCGGTCAGGACGATGATGGCGTCGGCGGGTTGAGTGTCGACGGGTGTGTCAAGATTGCCGACATGGGCCGCGAAGAGCAGAAAACCTCCCGCAAAAACCGCCAAAGCCAGCCCGAAGATGCCAATTCCGGCGCGAACCAGGAAGGGCAGACGACGTGAACGGCCAGCAGCATGCGCCGCCGCTTCGACCAGCTCCGGTCCGTGCGTGTTCTGTCCCTTCATCCTGACTCTGTTAACCCTGAATTGCGGCATTGGATAGGAGGTCGGACGTTTCAGCCGCCATCGGTATGCCGGGCTTCGAGATCGCCAAGGAAGGTGACCACCGTGAAGTGGGAGGTGACGGCCGCAAGACCGGCGACCAGAAGCACGACCAAGCCGACACCGAAATAGCCCGCCGGCCCTATCGCAAAGGTCCCGAAGAGGGCCGTGGCCTGATCCGCCTCGGGGGTGGCGAGGTTGCGCGAGGCCCACCAGGAGAAGGTCACGAAGACCAGCATGGCCAGGGCGCCGCCGGCTGCCGCTCCCTGCATGCCGGTGGCCAGGAAATGCCGCCGGAACTGGGCTGCAATGAAGCGCGCTTCCGCACCGACAAAATGCAGGACCTCGATGACGTGACCATTGCCGGCCATGGCGCCTCGCGTGGCGAAGATGACGGTCAGCACCGTGGCGGTCAGCATCAGCACAAGGGCCGAAAGACCGATGGTGACGGTGGTGCGCGCCATCGCCACCAGCCGGTCTACCCAGGTGCGATGATCGTCGAGGATCGCCGTCGGCACGGTCTCGATCAGGGCCAGGCGCATGGCGGAGAAGTCCGGTGGGGATGTCGGATCGATGGTCACGACGATCAGGCGGGGGACCGGCAGTTCGTCGATCTCCAGATCCGGGCCGAGCCACGGTTCGAGCAGGCGCTGCGTGGCGGCGCGGTCGATGATGGTGGCTTCTCGCACGCCGGCGAAACTGGCGGCTACCGAACGGGCGTCTTCGAGCGCGGTCTCCATGTCCAGACCATCGGCGGGCTTGATCTGTACCGTGGCCTCGCGCGCGATCTCGGTCTGCCAGGCGGCTGCCGTGTCGTTCACGAGGGTGACGGCGCCAAGCGTCAGGCTGGAGAGAAAGGTCATGATCGCGATGACGAGTATGAGCGCCCGACCGGCGATGCTTTGGGGCGGCACGATCGGTGCGGCGCGGCGAACGCGCCTGACGGCACCGGTGGCGGCGGGCCGTGCGCCGGTCCGAGCGGACTTTCGGATCGGGGACGCCGCCTTAGTCATGGATATCCAGCCTTCCTTCGGCCAGGATCATGCGCCGGGCATCGACCTGATCCATCAATGTCAGGTCGTGGGTGGCGATGACCACGGCGGTGCCCAGCCGGTTCAGCTCGATGAAGAGACGCAGCAGGCGGCGCGCGAGCGACGGGTCCACATTGCCTGTCGGCTCATCGGCAAGCAGGATCTCGGGTTGTTCGATCAGCGCGCGCGCGATCGCGGCGCGCTGTTTCTCGCCGCCCGAAAGCACCGGCGGCAGCACATGCATTCGCTCGCCGAGGCCCACCCACTTCAGGAGGTCCACCACATCGCCACGATAGCTTGCCTCGTCGCGGCCGCGCACGCGCAGCGGCAAGGCCACGTTTTCGTAGGTCGTCAGATGATCGAGCAGGCGGAAATCCTGGAAGACAACGCCGATGCGGCGGCGCAGGAGCGGCAGCTCACGACGGGTGATTCGCGCCCGGTCCTTGCCGAAGACGGTGATCAGCCCGCGTGTCGGCCGCAGCGACAGGAAGAGCAGGCGCAACAATGTCGTCTTGCCCGCGCCGGAGGGCCCGGTCAGGAATTGAAAGGAGCGTTCGGGGATGTGGAAGGAGATGTCCCGCAGGATCTCCGGCCCCATCCCGTATCTCAGCCCGACATTTTCGAAGCGAATCAACGGGCAAGCCCTGTCTGTGCTCTGGCGCGATTACCGGCGTGGCGACCTTGGGCCGGCATGGTTAACCAGCAGTTAAGACGGCTGGTGCATCCTCGCGCGCATCCGTGATGGCGGGCAATCGCCCGCGCCGAATCGCCGTGTGCGCAGAGGATATGCACCAGAATGGCCGATGACGACAATCGACGCCTGGTTTCCGGCGAGATCATGGCGGCGGCAACAGCGATGCCGGCGCGGCGATCGGAGGCGATGGAATTCGTCGACGCGGAATATGAGACGTTGGCTCCGGACCCATCCTTGGGTGTGGAGAGACGGCCTGTCGAACGGGCGGCCGCGCCGGGCGGCATGAGCATGCTGCGTGGTGTTGGTGGCCATGTCGAGCGAGCGGCGCGCGGTGGGCCGGTCTTCTGGACGGTCGGGCTGTTCCTGGTGGCGCTGGCCTTCTGGGTATCGGGCGGCCACATGCTGATCGACAGGAAGGGCGCAACAGTTGCCGCCACACAGAGGCAGCCGCTCGCCATCGACGAGGTGAGAAGCCGCGTCCAGCCGCGCGGGGAGCGCGACGTGCTGTTCGTGGAGGGCGCGACAACCAATTACGGCACCGATACGCTGGCCGTTCCGCCGATCGCCATTGCGATTACCGACGGGAAGGGTTTGACGAGCCGGCATTTTCTGGGGACAAACGGCGCGCTGCTGGCGCCCGGCCAGAGCATCGGCTTCTCCAGCAGGGTCGAGGCGCCTAGCAACGGAGTGAAATCCGTTACCGTAACCTTCCGCGAGGAATGAGCCGATGCCCGTCGTCAGAGGCAAGGAAATAGAAGTTCTCTTCAGCGCATCGGCGATCGCTCGGCGCAATCTCGAACTGGCCAAGGAGATCGGCGAGCGTGAGTATGACGACCTGCTCGTCATCTCGATCCTCAAGGGCTCGTTCATCTTCGCCGCCGATCTGATCCGCGCCATGCACGATGGCGGGCTGTCGCCCGAGGTCGAGTTCATCTTCATCTCGAGCTATGGCGCGGGAAAGGTCAGCGGCGAGGTCAAGGTGCTGCGCGACATCGATAATGACGTGAAGGGCCGCGACGTTCTCCTGGTCGACGACATACTGGAGTCGGGCAAGACGCTGAAATTCACGCGCGAACTCATGCTGTCGCGCGGCGCCAAGAGCGTGTCGATCGCCGTGCTTCTCGACAAGCGCATGCGCCGCCAGAGCGATAGCGCCATCGACGCCGATTTCGTCGGCTTCGAATGTCCGGATTATTTCGTGGTCGGCTACGGCATGGATGTGGCGCACGCCTTTCGCGAGTTGCCCTTCGTGGGCGTAGTAAAGGGAGAGGCCTGATGGCCGCGATCCTCATCGTCGAGGATGATGATTCGGTGCGGCTGTTCACGCAGCGTGCACTTCTGGCCGATGGACACATCGTCGAGGTCGCGAGCGATGGCGACGAAGGGCTCGAGCGGGTGGCCAGCGCGGCAAGGCCCTACGATCTCGTGTTGTCGGACATTCGCATGCCGGTCATGGATGGCATTGAGATGGCGCGCCGCATTGCGCAGATCAGTCCCGGAACGCCGATCCTTCTCATGACGGGCTATGCAGAGCAGCGCGAGCGGGCGGTCGAACTGGCCGGTTTGGTGCGCGGCGTGGTCGACAAGCCCTTTACGTTGCCCGAGCTCCGTATGCGGGTCAGTCAGGCTCTCGGCTGAGCGGCACATCGCGGGTGGTCGCGCCCTGGGGAGCAAGGACCGGCACGAAAACGCGGCGGGACGCACGCGCCGCGACCGGCAGGCCCTGATAGAGGCGCTTCTGCGCCTCGACAACCAGCACACCGGCGAAGATAGGCCAGAAGCGGCGTCCGGAGCGCTCCAGCAGCGCATGGAGCCTCATGACCCAGCCTCTTTCGGAGGGCGGGAAATGCAGCGCGTCGGTCCAGGCGCCGGGGGTGAAGTTGGTGTCGCGCAGCAAGGCCGTCAGTTGTCCCCTTGAAAAGGGCCGGCCCGTGCCGAACGGCGTGTGTTCAAAGCGGGCCCAGACGCCGCGCCGGTTCGGCACCGCGATGACCAATCTGCCGCCGGGCGCCAGGACGCGCCAGAGCTCCATCAGCATCTCGCGCGGGTTTTCGGCATGCTCGAGCGCGTGAACGAGGAGGATACGGTCGACCGACGCGTCCACCAGTGGAAGTTCCTCCTCGAAGACGAGGGCGGCGGAAGAGGGCCCCTTGATCGGCCACCGCGTCGCGCCCTGGCCCGCCGGCATGAAGGCGAGCGTCCGTTCTGCGTCGGCTGCGAATCGGTCGAGCCATGGCAGCGTGTAGCCGAGACCGACCAGTCGCTCCTCAGGCATATTGGCCCATATCGAGCCAAGCGCCATCGCGATGGCGCGATCCGTCATTCGCCCCAGCGTCGAGGCGTAGAAGGATTTGAGATCGACGATGTCGTTCTTCATGGGCGACAGCATTAGCCGCGCCTTCGACCCTTCGCAAGAAAAGCGACGGGATGACAAGCCACCGGTCGCGCCCTATCGTCTCCCCAACATCAAGGAGCGACAAGATGAGCCTGAAGGTCGAGCAATTCATGTGCGGGAGCGACAATTTCGGTGTCATCCTGCACGACAGCGAAAGCGGCGAGGCCGCGATCGTCGATGCGCCCGAGGAACACGCCATCCGTGCGGTGCTGGAGCGCACCGGCTGGTCGCCCAGCCTGCTGCTCGTGACGCATCACCACCCCGATCATGTGGCCGGCAATCTGGCGCTGAAGGAACGCTACGGGCTGACCATCGTCGGGCCGCGCAGCGAGGCGGCCAAGATTCCCGGCCTGGACCGCAGCGTCTCGGAGGGAGACATCATCGAATTCGCCGGCCGCAAGATCGAGGTGATCGAGACGCCCGGCCACACCTCCGGCCACATCAGCTTCCATATCCCGCAGGAGAAGCTGGCCTTCGTCGGCGACACGCTTTTCGCGCTGGGCTGCGGCCGGCTGTTCGAGGAAGGACCGGCTGTAATGCTGGCCTCCATGAAGAAGCTGGCCGCATTGCCGCCGGAGACATCGGTCTATTGCGGTCACGAATACACGCTGTCCAATGCCCGTTTCGCGGTGACGGTGGATCCCGACAATGAGGCACTGAAGGTGCGGGCGCAGCGGATCGAGCGCCTGCGCGGGGAGGGCAAGGCAACATTGCCCACGACGATCGGCGACGAACTGGCCACCAACCCGTTCCTGCGCTGGAACGAGCCCGGTATCCGCGCCACGCTCGGCATGGAGGATGCTTCTGAGGAAGAGGTGTTCGCCGAAATCCGTCGACGCAAGGACAATTTCTGACCGGCGGCCAGCCCGATCAGACTACAGCAGGAAGCCCAGCGCGATCATCATCTGGCCGAGGTAGTAGAGCACCCATACCGCCGGAGCCG
>Ga0008833_1001403_pt1 | contig 10783 bp, 6 predicted proteins | sample HotLakConsoUCCLE_FD_62216 | JGI IMG/M metagenome (GOLD analysis project Ga0008833, IMG submission 62216) | Hypersaline microbial mat communities from Hot Lake, Washington, USA - Hot Lake Consortium UCC-LE | ecosystem: Environmental > Aquatic > Non-marine Saline and Alkaline > Hypersaline >... | reverse complement strand
TTCCACGACGACCAGCACGGCACCGCGATCATCGTCGCCGCCGCTGTCCTCAACGCGCTGGAGCTGGCGCAAAAGAAGATCGAGGACGTCAAGATCGTGACCTCGGGGGCCGGTGCCGCGGCACTCGCCTGCGTGAACCTGCTCGTCATCCTCGGAGCCCGACCGGATAATATCTGGCTGACCGACCGCCATGGGGTCGTCTATCGGGACCGTGCGGAGGAAATGGACCGCTGGAAGGGGCCTTATCTGAAAGACACAGCGGCACGTACGCTTCGCGAGGTGATTGTCGGGGCAGACGTCTTTCTGGGCCTGTCGGCGGCGGGTGTCCTGAAAGCGGACATGCTGGCCGGCATGGCCGAAAAACCTCTCGTTCTGGCGCTCGCCAATCCGGATCCCGAGATCATGCCGGAGGAGGCGCGCGCCGCGCGGCCTGATGCGATGGTCTGTACCGGCCGCTCGGACTATCCCAACCAGGTCAACAACGTCCTGTGTTTCCCCTACATCTTCCGCGGCGCGCTCGATGTCGGGGCAACCGCGATCAACGAAGAGATGAAGATGGCGGCAGTCCGCGCCATTGCGGGGCTGGCGCGCGAGGAGCCTTCGGACGTGGCCGCGCGCGCCTATTCGGGCGAGACGCCGATCTTCGGACCCGACTATCTGATCCCCTCACCCTTCGATCCGCGCCTCATCCTGCGCATCGCACCGGCGGTGGCCGAGGCAGCGATGGATTCGGGCGTCGCGACGCGACCCATCGCCGAAATGGATGCCTATATCGACCGGCTGAACCGCTTCGTCTTCCGCTCCGGACTGGTGATGAAACCAGTTTTCTCGGCGGCCCGTTCAGCCGAGACCAAGCGCGTCGTCTATGCCGATGGCGAGGACGAGCGCGTGCTGCGCGCCGCGCAGGTGCTGCTCGAGGAAGGCCTTGCCCAGCCGATCCTCATCGGCCGACCTTATGTCGTTGAAGCGCGATTAAAACGATACGGCCTCAGGATCAGGCCGGGCAAGGATTTCGACATCGTCAATCCGGAAGACGATCCGCGGTACCGCGACTATGTAGACCTGCTCATCCAGACGGCAGGCAGGCGGGGTATCACGCCGGAAGCCGCGCGCACCCTGGTGCGTACCAACACCACCGTGATTGCCTCTCTCGCCCTGCTGCGGGGCGAGGCCGACGCAATGATCTGCGGGCTGGAAGGGCGTTACGAGCGTCACCTGCGCAATGTCTATCAGCTGATCGGCAAGCGTGCAGGCGTCAGTGATCTGTCGGCGCTTTCGATGCTGATCTCGCAACGTGGCGCGACCTTCTTCACGGACACCTATGTTTCGGTGGATCCCGGCGCGCTCGAGATCGCCGAGATGACGGTGCTGGCGGCCGAGGAAATCCGGCGCTTCGGCATCACGCCGAAGGCTGCGCTGCTGTCGCACTCCAATTTCGGGTCGCGCGATTCGAAGAGCGCGACGAAGATGCGCGATGCCGCCGCGATGTTGCATGAGATGGCGCCCGACCTGATGGCCGATGGCGAGATGCATGGCGACGCCGCACTTTCGGAACTCCAGCGCAACCGGATCTATCCCAATTCGCTCCTCAAGGGCGAAGCCAATCTCCTGGTCTTTCCTTCGCTCGATGCCGCCAACATCACGCTGGCCACGGTGAAGGCCATGACGGAAGCACTGCATGTGGGCCCGATCCTGCTCGGGACATCCCGCCCGGCGCACATATTGACGCCGTCGGTGACCTCACGCGGCATCGTCAACATGACGGCGCTGGCCGTGGTGGCAGCCGACCAGGGCGCCGAAGCACGCGCACTGCCCGTCTGACCGGCGCTCGGTAAATAGCGGTTAACCAGAATCGCCTAGACGTTTCGCCATGTTGCAGCGAATCGTCTTCCGCGGGTTGCGCCTTTGCCTCACGAGCCTGGTTGCTGGTGGGCTTGGCTCCATGTTCACTCCTGCCGCGGCGCTCGCCGAGCAGGCGGAATATTGCCGGCAATTGGAGGCCCAGTTCGATGCGCTCGGCGCCGGCAGCCGCACCAACCCTCAGCAGATTGCCCGATATGACAACGCCATTGCCTCCCAGCAGGGCGAATTGCGCAAGGCCGAAGATCAGATCAGCCGGGCCGGCTGTGGCGCAACCGATGCACCTGTGTGTTCAGGCCTGGATGCGACCGTCCAGCGGATGCGCCAGAACCTCTCCGACCTTCAGCACACACGCCAGCGTCTGGCGACGTCCGCCGGCCTGGAAGCCGAGCGGACGCGGCTGACGGCCGCCCTTCAGGCCGAGGGCTGCAGCGGTACTGCGAGCGCGGAGGCTTCAACCGAGCCCGAGCCTCAGCGCACTCCGGCAGGCGCTGCAAACGGCGAGGAAAACATGAGCCGCATGGCGAGCGCCGAGAACGGCGCAAGCTACAGAACCGTATGCGTTCGCATGTGCGACGGGTTCTTCTTCCCGGTTTCGCACTCCACGCCGCGTTCGATGTTCGAGCGCGACGAAAAGCTGTGCGCGGCGCGGTGCCCCGGCACCCCGGTCCAGCTTCACTTCCACCGCTTCCCAGGTGAGGAACCGGTGGACATGATCTCGGTTCCAACGGGGCGGCCCTATCGCGAAGGCGAAAACGCGTTCCGCTACCGGCAGGCCAGTTGGGAGCGTCCGGCCGATTGCGGCTGTGCACCCGAGCGCGGCTTCGAGGTGGTCGCGGGGGGGGATGGCTGGACGACACTCGGCACGCCCGAAGGCAAAACCGATGCCGCCGAGGAGCGCGTGGCGGCCGCCAGCCCGCAGCAATCGGGGTCGTTCCTGATCCAGGAGGAACCGAATCCGATTGCAGAGCCGTCGATGGAGACCGAAGATGCTTCCCAAGAGGCGACGGCGATCGATGTGACGACCACGGCCGAGGAACTTCCGGAACAGGACACGGCCGAGGAACGCCGGGTCAGGGTAGTCGGGCCAACGTTCCTTCCCGCCCCAGAAGAGGCAATAGACCTGCGATCTCAGGACCCTTATCGCGCCCGGTAAGCACAAGCCGCAACGGCATGAAGAGTGCCCTGCCCTTGCGGCCGCTCGCCTGCTTCACGTCCTCGGTCCAGACCTTCCAGGTCGTCTCATCCCACGGTTCCGGCGGCAGGTGATCGAACGCTTGGCGCACGAAGTCGCGGTCCTCGTCAGGCAGGCCGGTCTCGCCATCGGGCCCCTCAGTCACGATACGCCACCAGTCCCTGGCCTCGTCGACCTTGTCGAGATTGCCCCTGACGGCCAGCCAGAACGGCTCCGCCCGCTCGCCCGAAACGCCCAGCGCGGCCAGGCGCTCTGCAACCGCCTCGAACGGCATGTCGTGGATCAGCGTGCGGTTGAGCACCCACAGCTCGGCAGGATCGAATTTCGCCGCCGATTTCGAGGCATGCGATGGATCGAAACGCTCGGCCAGAAGATCCAGGCTGGCCACCGCATCGATGCTGTCCGAACTGCCCGTCAGCACGGCCAGCGAGGCCACCGCCATCGGTTCCAGCCCGCTCTCGCGCAGCGCGGCAATCGACAATGCGCCGGAGCGCTTTGACAGCCCCGTGCCGTCGGCCGCCGTCAACAGATTGTGGTGGCCGAAAGCCGGTGCCTGAGCCCCCAGCGCTTTGAAGATGGCGATCTGCGCGCCGGTATTGGTGATGTGATCGTCGCCGCGGATGACGTGGCTGATGCCCATCTCGATGTCGTCGACCACCGACGGCAGCGTGTAGAGATAGGTGCCGTCCTCGCGCACCAGGACGGGATCCGAAATCGAGGCCAGATCGACCGTCTGGCGGCCGCGCACCACGTCATCCCAATGGATTTCGGTGCGGCGGGGCTCGTCCGGATTGCCGTCGAAATTGGGCAGCAGGAAACGCCAGTGCGGCTTGCGCCCTTCGGCTTCCAGTGCAGCCTTGTCCGCCGCCGTCAGCTTCAGGGCCTCGCGCCCATAGATGGGCGGCAGGCGACGCGCCAGGCGCAGCTTGCGCCGTCGCTCCAGTTCCTCGGCCGTCTCGTAGCAGGCGTAGAGCAGCCCGGCCTGCTTCAGCTTCTCGACCGCCGCATCGTAGAGGGCGAAGCGTTCGGACTGATGAAATGTCTGATGGGGAACGATGCCCAGCCATTGCAGGTCCTGTGCGATCGCCTCGGCATATTCGCGCTTAGAGCGCTCAACGTCGGTGTCGTCGAACCGCAGGACGAAGCGGCCGCCCTGCTTCAGCGCAAACAGCCAGTTGAACAAGGCGGTGCGGGCATTGCCAATATGGATGCGGCCAGTGGGCGACGGCGCGAAACGGACGGTTGCGGTCATGGCGCGGTGCTAACCGAAGCCCCGGTCGAAGACAAGACACGAGCCTGGAGACGGCGCGAGACGTAGATCATCAGCACACCTGCACCGAGGCAATAGAGGCCCATTGCGACGATCTGGGCGGGATAGGATATCTCGAGATCGATCAGCACGCCGGTCAGGCCCGGGCCGACGGCCGTTGCAAGGACACCCATCGCGACAGTCATCGCGCGGATCGCGCCAAGATTGCGCAGGCCATACATCTCCGGCCACAGCGCACCGAACAGCGTATGCTGGAAGCCGTAGGAAATACCGAGAAGACCCATGAAGACGAAAACCGTCCACTGCGCTTGCGTCAGCCCGAGGACCAGACAAGCCGCGGCCAGGGGGAAGAGAAAGCTCGGCAGCAGCGCGATTGCCGAAAATCGGTCGACCAGCTGTCCCGCCAAGAGGGCGAAGGTGACCGTGGTCACCGCCATGAAGGTGAAGGACGACGCAAACATCTCCAGCGACCAGCCGCGCAGTTCGACGAGGTAGACCTGATGGAAGAAGATGGTCGTGCCGATGAAGCCGGGCGCCAGCACGCCCATCAGCGTCAGATAGAAGACGGGATCGCGCAGGACCTCTGCGCGGGTCCAGTCCCTTGCCTTCACCTTCCTGATCGGCGGGTCGGAGGCACGAGGCGCGCGTGGCACCTTCACCAGCCAGGCAATGAGCGGTGCTGCCACCAGCAGAAGCGTCAGCGCGCCCAAGATCCATGCGTTGCGCCAGCCGATGGCCCCCGCCAGGACGACGAAGATGACAGGAAACAGCGCCTCGCCCGCATTGACGCCGATCACCGTTACCGACATGGCCCGCCCGCGCTGGGCGACGAACCAGCGGGCGATGGCGGTGGCGGCGTTCTGGGTCATCATTCCCTGGCCGAACAGCCGCAACAGATAGATCGTCACGAAGAGGAGAACGATGTGTTGGGAAAACGCCATCATCAGCGCGGCCAGCGACAGCATGGGCACGATGATCAGCGTGACGGCGCGCGGCGACAGCCGGTCGACGATCTGCCCGAGAAACGGCAAGGTGGCCGCACTTGCCAGCGTGGCGATCATGTAGATCCCACCGAACTCTCCATGCGACAGGCCATATTCAATGCGGATATCGCCGGCCGACAGGGCAATAAAGAATGTCTGCCCGTAGGAAGAGAAGAAAGTCAGCAGGAACCCGCCGGCAAGCCAGCGTGCATTCTCGCGAAGGAAATGATGAATGGGCATGGGGAACTCTTTGGGCGCCAACCGGGGTCAGGAACTGCCTCAGGATGACGTGACCGCGGCCGGATGCGCTGCCCCTACACCATCGTGGCCATCGCTGCCAGCCGGATGTCGAGCGGTTCAGGACCGATGGGCCGTGACTGCTTCGGCCAGCAATGCGTGCGCCTGGTCAAGAGAAACGGGTCGACCGAAGAAGTAGCCCTGCATCGCCTGGCAGCCAAGGGTCTTGAGAATGGCGCCCTGGGCCTCGGTCTCGATACCTTCCGCGATACATTTGAGGCCGAGATTGCGCGAGAGGTCGATGATGGTCTTGACGATACTCAACGACACCGGATTGGTTTCGATATTGGCCAGGAAACTGCTGTCGATCTTGATATTGTCGAGCGGCAGACGATGAACGTAGCCAAGGCTGGAATAGCCCGTACCGAAATCGTCGAGTGCGATCTCGACACCAAGCCGCTTGAGAAGCTCGAGTGCTTCAACGGCCATCTCGAAATCGCGCATCAAAGCCGTTTCGGTGATCTCGAGGATGATGCGCGATGGCTCCACACCGCTGCTTTCGATCTGGCTGACGAGCTTCAACAGTGACGTACGGGAGGATATGTCGCGAACCGACAGGTTGAACGATATCTTGATGTGGCTCGGCCAGCTCGAAACGGCTTCGAGCGCGCGGCCAAGCAGAATGGGCGTGATCTTGCCGATCATGTCGGAACGCTCTGCCACCGGGATGAAGGCGGCAGGCGATACCGCGCCGAGCTTAGGTGTCGACCACCGCGCCAGCGCTTCGAAGGCGATGATCTCGCTGCTGTGCGCGTCGACGACCGGTTGGTACTCGAGCCACAACTCCTCTTCGAGACGGGACCGTCGGAGTTCCTGTTCGAGTTGCGTCACCTGGCGCATCTGAACTTCGAGTCCGTCGGAGAAGAGAACCGGCTGGCCCCGTTCGTGCTGCTTGGCCTGATACATGGCGTAGTCGGCCAGTTCCATCAGCTGGCCGGGGCCGCCGCGGCCCGAATTGTGGACCGCGAGACCGACGCTGGCGGAGAGCCGAGCCGTTGCCTCCGGCATCTCGTACTGGATCTCAAGCGCCGCACAGAACTGTCGCCCAAGATCGAGAAGCTGCTCATCCGACCCTGGATCCTCCGTCAGGAAGCCGAACTCGTCGCCGCCAAGACGTGCAACAAACAGCTTGTCGTCCGTATATTGCGCCAGCCTGCGGCCGACCTCCACCAAAACCTTGTCGCCGACGGCATGGCCGTAGAGATCGTTGACCGGCTTGAAACCGTCCAGATCGATCAGGCCGACGGCAAAGCTGACTTCCGGGTTCCGCCTGGCAGCATCAAGCTTCTGGTCCAGAAGCGCAAAGAATTGCCGCCGATTGGGGAGGTCGGTCAGGCTATCGATATTGGCCAGACGCAGGTTTTCGTCCGACAGACGCTGGGTCTCGGCCTGCTTGGCAATGAGTTCCTTCCGTGACTCGATCATGTCCGCGAAGGTTCGGTAGTTGACCAGCAGAATGTAGATCATCGCCGCCGTCACCAGGATCACGTTGACCGACATGGCCACGAAGACGGGATTGGCGGACGTTCCGAAGAAGATCGCGAAGGGAACGACAACGACGGCCGTGACGGTGAAGGCCGCCGCGCGCACATGCATCAGGCAGAAGATGCAGCTGATGACGGTAATGCCCATAAAGAAGGCGACATGGGCCTGACGGTATTCGTCGCCATAAGGAAACAGCGCCAGCGACCAGGCGGCAAAACCAGCGCCGAGCACGAAGGCCAGATAGACGACCCCGCGGAGCCGCCGCCGCGCCGCTTCTCCGTCAACGCTGTCGGCGCGCGTGCGCCACCACATCACCAGCCGACCGCAGCAGATCGCGGTGAGGACTGCGGGAATGTAGAGTGTCAGGTAGTCCGGTGCGCGGCCTGAAAACGTCGCCGCAAGGGTGAGCATGCTGACGAGCAGCGTCAGATAGAGCAGCGGGATCTGTCGCGAGAACGCATCCATCTGCGCACGCAGCAGTTCGGGATTATCGCGCCGCGGCGCGAGCATTGCCAACAGCCGGTTCATGGACGCCCCTATCAAGCCCAGTCAGCCTTCTACAGCTGAATGGCTTAAATTGCCGTAAAGGTTGCATAGCGGGCGCGCTGCGACCTTAGCGGCAAGAGTCCGGGTTCCGTTCAGGAGCGGTCGCGAAACCGATTGGTGATGGGATAACGCCGGTCGCGGCCGAAATTCTTGCGCGTGATCTTCACGCCGGGTGCGGCCTGTCGGCGCTTGTATTCGGCGATGTAGAGCAGGTGTTCGATACGGTGGACGAGCTCGCGATCATGCCCGCGCGCGACGATCGCATCGACGCCCATTTCCCCTTCGACCAGGCATTCCAGGATGTCGTCGAGCACCGGATAGGGCGGCAGGGAATCCTGGTCCGTCTGGTCGGGGCGCAGTTCTGCGGACGGCGCCTTGTCGATGATGTTTGTCGGGATGACCTCGCCTGTCGGTCCCAGCGCACCCTTCGGCAGGGTCGTATTGCGCCAGCGCGACAGCGCGTAGACCTGCATCTTGTAGAGGTCCTTGATCGGGTTGAAGCCGCCATTCATGTCGCCGTAGAGCGTGGCATAGCCGACCGACATCTCCGACTTGTTGCCGGTCGTAACAACCATGGAACCGAACTTGTTCGAGACGGCCATAAGGATGGTACCGCGCGTACGGCTCTGCAGGTTCTCCTCGGTGACGCCTTCGGCGGTGCCTTCGAAGAGCTGGGCGAGCGTGTTGGAAAAACCCTCGACGGGGTCGGCGATCGTCACGATGTCGTGGCGGATGCCGAGCGCCCGGGCGCAATCCTCGGCATCCTTCAGCGAATCCCTGGAGGTGTAGCGGTAGGGCATCATGAGCGTGCGCACGCGATCCGATCCCAGCGCATCGACGGCAAGTGCCGCGCAGATCGCGGAATCGATGCCGCCCGACAGGCCGAGCACCACGTCCCTGAAACCGTTTTTGTCGACATAATCACGCAAGCCGAGCATGCAGGCGCTGTAGTCGGCCTCGTCGGTATGGGGGATGGGCGATGTCGTACCCTCCACGCAGCGCCAGACCTCCCCGTGCGGCTCCCAGCGGGTGATGAAAACACCCGCTTCGAACTGCGGCGCCTGGAAGGCCAAAGTCCGGTCGGCCTGCAGGGCGAAAGAGGCGCCGTCGAAGACGAGCTCGTCCTGGCCGCCAAGCTGGTTGGCGTAGAGGATCGGCAGGCCGCTCTCGACGACCTGGCGCACGACGACCTGCTGGCGCACCTCGACCTTGCCGCGATAGTAGGGCGAGCCGTTGGGGACGAGCAGCAGTTCCGCGCCGCTTTCCGCCAGCGTCTCGCAGATGCCGAGATCGCCCCAGATGTCCTCGCAGATCGGGAAGCCGATACGCACGCCGCGCAGCCCGACCGGGCCCTGGATCTCGCGTCCCGGCTGGAACACGCGCTTCTCGTCGAACTCGCCGTAATTGGGCAGGTCGATCTTGAGGCGTTCGGCGATCATCCGGCCTGCGTCGGCGATGACCAGCCCGTTGTGCAAGCCCGACGGGCGGGCGAGCGGCGTGCCGATGGCGATGGCCGGGCCCCCGTCCGCGGTATCGGCGATCAGCGCATCGACCGCCTCTTCGCAGGCCGTCACGAAGGCAGGCTTCAGCACCAGGTCTTCCGGCGGGTAGCCTGCGATGAAGAGCTCGGTATAGAGAACCAGATCTGCCCCTTGCCTTGCGGCTTCCGCGCGCGCGCTCCGCGCCAGCTCCAGATTGCCGGCAATATCACCGACGGTGGGATTGAGCTGCGCGACGGCGACGACGAGGGAGGCGGGCGTTGAAGCGTTCATGGATGCGGTCTATCGCGGTGCCTGCCCCTGGGCAATGGGAAGTTCTGTCGTGTCCTTGACGGCCTCCAGAACAAAACTCGTCCTGATGTCCTGGACGCCGGGAAGTCGCAGCAGGACCTTCTGCGCCAGCGTCGAATAGGCGTCGATATCGGCCACCACGACACGCAGCAGGAAGTCGAACTGGCCTGCGGTGACGAAGCAGCCGGTGATCGATGGCTCGCGCAGCACGGCCTGCTTGAAGCGCGCGACGATCTCCTCGCCCGGAATCTGCGGCACCTTCACCTCGACATAGGCCGTGAGGCCGAGACCGAGCTTCGGCCCGTCGAGCAGGGCCGCATAACGCCGGATCAAACCGGAAGCCTCGAGCTGCCGGACCCGGCGCAGGCAGGGGCTTGGCGACATGCCGATCCGCTCAGCCAGCGCGACATTGGAGAGGCTGCCCTCCTTCTGGAGCTCGGACAGGATCTTGATGTCGGTCGGCGTCAGGGCGGTCATGTCTGGTCCAATTGCCTCGCTGCTTGGGCAGAAGATGACTGCTAGCCCGGCAAACCAGCCGTGGGAAGCCATGAAATGACTTGGCGCCCGGACTAATCTGCCTATCAGAACCATCTGGAGGGATCATCATGACCATCATCATCAGTGGCGACGGCCTCAGCATTGCCGATATCCGGGCCGTGGCGAAGGGCGCAACGGTTGCGCTTACCGACGATCCGGCGATCATCGATCGCATGCACCGGTCGCGCGCCGTCATCCAGAACGCGCTCGACAAGGGCGAGCAGGTCTATGGCGTCACGACGTTGTTCGGCGGCATGGCCGACCAGTATGTCAGCCACGAGCAGCTGGTCGAGGTGCAGCGCATCGCCATGTGGCACCACAAGAGCACGACCGGCCCGCGGCTGCCGGCCGAGGATGTGCGTGCGGCCATGATGCTGCGCGCCAACTCGCTGATGAAGGGTGCCTCCGGCATCCGGCTCGAGATCGTCGAGCGTTTCGTCGCCTTCCTCAATGCGGGCGCGCATCCCCATGTCCATCAGCGCGGCTCGATCGGCGCGTCGGGCGATCTCGTGCCGCTGTCTTATATCGCCGGCGCGGTGCTGGGCCTTGCCCCCGATTTCAAGGTCGAAATGGGCGGCGAGGATCTCGATTCCCATACCGCGCTCGGTCGTATGGGCCTGAAGCCGCTGGAGCCCGGGCCCAAGGAAGGCCTGGCGCTCAACAACGGCACCGGGGCCTCTACCGGCATTGCCGCGAACTCGGTTGCCCGTGCGCTCGACCTCACCGCGCTGACCATCGGCATCCACGCGCTCTATGCGCAGGCGATGCTTGCCACCGACCAGAGCTTCGCCCCCTTCATCCACGCCATGAAGCCGCATCC
>Ga0008833_1001402_pt1 | contig 10790 bp, 9 predicted proteins | sample HotLakConsoUCCLE_FD_62216 | JGI IMG/M metagenome (GOLD analysis project Ga0008833, IMG submission 62216) | Hypersaline microbial mat communities from Hot Lake, Washington, USA - Hot Lake Consortium UCC-LE | ecosystem: Environmental > Aquatic > Non-marine Saline and Alkaline > Hypersaline >... | reverse complement strand
GATCCAGTCCGAACTGGCCGAGCTTCAGAACCAGCTCAAGAGCATCGGCGACTCCGCCACATTCTCTGGCGCAAACTGGCTCTCGGTCGATACCAACGCCACCGATCACGCGGCGGCCGGTACGCACGACGATGTCGAAATCGTTTCGTCCTTCACCCGCGACAGCGCCGGTGACATTTCGATCGGCAAGATCAACGTCGATGTCGACGCGATCAAGTTGTTCGATGCCGAGGGCGCAGCCGACGCTACGACCAAGGGCATTCTCGATCTGGAGTTCACCACCAGTGCTGCCGGTGATGGAGGAAGTGAAATCGAGACGTCGGTATCTACGCTCAGCATCACTGCAGCCACCACTACCGACGTTGACATCTCCGACATGATCAGCGAAGTCGATGGCGCCCTGGCAAAGATGACCACCGCCGCTTCCGATCTCGGTGCTGCCAAGAAGCGCATCGACATGCAGAACGACTTCGTCTCCAAGCTGCAGGACGCCATCGATCGCGGCGTCGGCCAGCTCGTCGATGCGGACATGCAGGAAGAGTCGGCGCGTCTGTCGGCCCTCCAGGTCCAGCAGCAGCTCGGCATCCAGTCGCTGTCGATCGCCAACGGCAACTCGCAGAACATCCTGTCGCTCTTCAGGTAGGATTTACTGAGCGTCGGAACGAAGGCCTCGCATCTGTCGATGCGGGGCCTTTTTCGTTTGTCACCGAATGCTCATCGATGACGGCACGCACGGATTGTAAGAAATTTCGAATACGTAGGATTTTGGTAGGATTTATAAACCATAGTTGGCCTCGTTGAAGGACGAACGGTCGTGTTGTTGACCGTAGGCATGAAGCCGCTGCGTCTTTGCCGGTATCAGTCCGGCATGACTGTTTTTAAGTATTGTATCGGGGGAGTATTTCCCAATGGCCAGCTTGAACACCAATGTCGCCGCAATGACGGCGCTCCAGACCCTTACCTCTACCAACAAGAACCTCGCCACCACGCAGGACCGCATCTCGACCGGCATGCGCGTCGGCCAGGCTGCCGACAACGCCGCCTACTGGTCGATCGCCACCACCATGCGTTCCGACAACAAGTCGCTGTCGACTGTCCAGGACTCGCTCGGCCTCGGCGCCGGCAAGGTGGACGTCGCCTATACCGGCATGAACGCGGCCATCGAGGTCGTCGATGAAATAAAGGCCAAGCTCGTTGCCGCTCTCGGCGCCAGCGATGATGATCGCGGCAAGATCCAGTCCGAACTGGCTGAGCTTCAGAACCAGCTCAAGAGCATCGGCGACTCCGCCACCTTCTCGGGTTCCAACTGGCTCTCGGTCGACACGTCCACCGGCCACACAGCGGCAGGTACGCACGACGATGTGGAGGTCGTGGCCTCCTTCACCCGCGACAGCGCCGGTGACATTTCGATCGGCAAGATCAACGTCGCGGTCGATGACATCAAGCTTTTCGACGCCGCTGACGACAGCGGCATCCTTGACACCGAGTTCGCACTGACGGACTCGGCGACGGACGTTTCCGTGCATACGCTCGATATCACTCTGGCTGACGTCACGGATGGCGACATTGGTGAGATGATCGACGAAGTCGATGGCGCTCTGGCCACGATGACCACTGCCGCTTCCGATCTCGGTGCTGCCAAGAAGCGCATCGACATGCAGGCCGACTTCGTCTCCAAGTTGCAGGACGCCATCGATCGCGGCGTCGGCCAGCTTGTCGATGCGGACATGCAGGAAGAGTCCGCGCGTCTGTCGGCCCTTCAGGTCCAGCAGCAGCTCGGCATCCAGTCGCTGTCGATCGCCAACGGCAACGCCCAGAACATCCTGTCGCTCTTCAGGTAGGCGACAGCCGGCCTGGCCTGATTGGCCGGCCAAACCTCAAAAACCAGGATGCCGCGCTCGCTTGTCGAGCGCGGCATCTTTCTGTTTCTGAAGCCGGATTTCGGCCGACTGGCCCTGACGAAAGGTCAAGACGTGCACGCTTAAGATGTCATTAACCATGTGAGCTTAGTAATGATTAACCATAGCGGTTAGCCATTGCGAAAGGTCTCATTGTGGCAAGCATCATGACAAACCCGTCGGCAATGACGGCACTGCAAACTCTCAATAGCGTCAGCCAGAATCTGGAAACGACGCAGTCCCGAATATCCACGGGCTACCGGGTCGGGGAAGCGAAGGATAATGCGGCCTACTGGTCCATTGCCACCACCATGCGCTCCGACAACAAGGCGCTTTCCACGGTTCAGGATGCTCTGGGCCTGGGGGCAAGTCGGATTGATACCGCTTACACTGCGATGAGCAGCGTTGTCGAAGTGACCGATGAGATCAAGCAGAAGGTGCTCGCTGCGATCGGCGCCAGCGGCAGCGACAAGGACAAGATCCAGACGGAGATCGCTTCCCTGCAGGAACAGCTCCGCTTCATCGCCGACGCCGCTACCTTCAGTGGCGCCAACTGGCTGTCCGTCAATGCCCTTGCCGCGAATGGCGACCCCGCCGACGGCGAGCACCGCGATGCCCGCATCGTATCCGCATTCAACCGCACCACGACAGGTGCCATCACGCTTGGCACCATCGATATCAGCGTACAGTCCATCAAGCTCTTCGATGCTGGCGCGGCGGCAGCCGACTACGAGAACCAGGGGCTGCTGCAAGGCCTTAGGAACCCCGCCACCGGGCTGCGCGACAATGCCGATGGCGACTATGCCGTCTCTTCACTCACGGTTGTAGGCGCGGAGGACGCTGACCTCGAAGACATGCTGGCGGTCGTCGATGCAACGCTGGCCGATCTCACCGATGCCGCGACGACGATTGGCGCAGCCAAGAAGAGAATAGAGTTGCAGAACGAGTTCACCCAGAGCCTGATCGACTCGATCGACCGCGGCATCGGGCAACTGGTCGATGCCGACATGAACTTCGAATCGACAAGGCTTCAGGCACTGCAGGTGCAGCAACAGCTTGGCATCGAATCCCTCTCCATCGCCAACGCCAACGCACAGAACATCCTGTCGCTCTTCCGCTAGAAGCCGGCGCTATATCGAGAAGACGGCCGCTCCCGGCACGGGGGCGGCCTCTTACATTTTCGCACAAGCTTCGCCGTCTAGTCTCGCCAGGCATGCGGTTGCGGAGTGAGAAGCTTGCCTGAACAGTTAAAGACGGTCATCGACAATCTGAGGGGCCTCGGCGCGAAGCGGCTGGGCATCATGGCGGGCATCGGCACGACGGTGCTGGTGGTCATCATCGCTGCCTCGTTGTACCTCAATCGCCCCGGCTTCGAGACGCTCTACGTCGGCCTCGACCAGTCGGACATAAACCAGATCGGTCTCGTGCTCGGCGAAGCCGGCATCGATACCGAAATCGGCACCGACGGCTCTTCCATCATGGTGCCGGTCGGCCGGTCGGCGACATCGCGGACCATCCTCGCCGAGCGCGGACTTCCTGCCAGCTCAAATGCCGGTTACGAACTTTTCGACGAGGTCGGCTCCTTCGGTCTGACCTCCTTCATGCAGCAGGTCACGCGGGTCCGCGCGCTCGAGGGCGAGATCGCGCGCACAATCCAGTCGATGGCTGGCGTGCGTGGCGCCCGCGTCCACATCGTCATGTCGGACCGCGGCAATTTCCGCACCGCCGAGCAGGAGCCTTCTGCCTCCGTCGTCATCCGCATGGCGAGCGGTGAACAGACCCGTACGGCCAATGCTATCCGTCACATGGTCGCTGCAGCCGTGCCAGGCCTGAATTCGGAACGCGTGACGGTACTCGACTCATCCGGAACCCTGCTGGCCGCGGGCGATGACCCGGAGAATAACTCGGCCAACCGCGCCATCGGCGTGGAACGCACGGTCGAAGTGCAGGTCGAGGAAAACATCCGCAGGGCCTTGGCCCCTTACCTCGGATACGACAATTTCCGCGCCAGTGTGCGTGCCGAAGTCAACACCGATGCGCGCCAGACCGAGGAAACCATCTTCGATCCCGATTCGCGGGTCGAGCGCTCGGTCCAGGTCGTACGCACCAACGATCAGGCCAACCAGCGCCAGGCGGCACCGCCGGTGACCGTGCAACAAAACCTTCCTGAAGAGGCGCCGGGTCCCGGCGAAGGCGCCGAATCCACCGAACAGCGCGAGCGGCGTGAGGAAACCACGAACTACGAGCTCAACACCACGCGAATCGCCACGGTCTCCAATGGCTATTCGGTCAACAAGCTGTCGGTGGCAGTGGTCGTCAATCGCGAACGCCTGGCGAGCCTCCTCGGCCCGGAAGGTACGGCCGAGCAGTTGCAGAGCCGCATCGACGAGATACGCGCCATGGTGACGTCTGCCGCCGGCTTCAGCGAGGCGCGCGGCGACGTGGTGCACGTTTCGGCTGTGGAATTCATGGAAGGTCTCGAAGGCGCCGAGGCAGCAGCGCCCGGCATCGGGGACCTTCTGACCCGCCACATCGGCACGCTCATCAATGCCACCGCCTTCGTCATCGTGGTCTTCCTCGTGACCTGGTTTGGGCTGCGCCCGCTGAGCACCATGCTGGTCGGCCGGGCCGACAATGACAATCAGCCCGACATGGAAGAGATGCAGCGCTCGCTTCCCAATCCGGGCGCAACATCCTCCCTGCCGGGCATCCCCGGCAACCCAGGTATCGTCGGCGGCAGCGGCCCGATGGCTGCGGGCGGCTCGGACGATTTCGAGAGCCGCATCAAGCCGGCGCCGCAGGAACGACTCGCGCGAATGGTCGACCTCAACGAGGAACGCACGGCATCGATCCTGCGCAAATGGGCACATAAGGAAGCCGCATGATGCCAACCCATACCCTGGCGGATGCGCTGCCCGACTTCGCCAGCATGCCCAAGCCGCCGCAGGAGAACTTCCGCACCGCGTCTCGCGAGCCTGCCAGCCCGCTGCAGCCCGAGGAGCCGACGCTGAAGGAGTTCATTGCAGCCGAGGTCGAACGTGCCAGAGCCGAGGTGGAGCAGCGTCTGCAACTCCGCTACCAGGACGAGATGGCCCGCGAGCGTGAGCGGCATGCTGCCGAAATTGCGGAGTTGACCACCCGAACCGGCACCGAGGCTGCCCGGTTCATCGATCAGCGATTCTCACAAGTTGAAGATCGGCTGGTCGAGCTTACGACGAGCGTCGCGGCACGCATCCTCGGCGCCAGCCTTGCCGACGATATTCGCGCGCGCGCAGTTGCCCATCTAGCCGAGACCATTCGTACCGCCCTGTCCGACAGCGAAGCGGTCAGGATCCGCGTGCGCGGCGCGCCGTCGCTTTGCGAGGCGCTGGAGAAGGCGCTCGGTGCCCATGCCGACCAGATCGACTTCGCCATCGCCGATGGTTTCGATCTGACCGTGTCGATCGACGACAGCATTTTTGAAACGCGCCTGTCCGAATGGTCGTCCGCCATTTCCGAGGTCTTCGAATGAACGCGCCCGCCGCCACCGCGCCCGCCGAAGAAGTGGAAGTCCGCCAGGAGATCATCATAGTCCGGCGCGGCGGTGGGGATCAGGATGAGGAACACCATGGTGGTGTCTGGAAGATCGCCTTCGCCGACTTCATGACCGCCATGATGTGCTTCTTCCTGGTGATGTGGCTGATCAACGCGGCCAACGAGGAGACCAAGGCCTCCGTTGCCAGCTACTTCAACCCGGTCAAGCTCATGGACCACAACGCCAACCGGCGCGGCGTCGACGACCCTGGACATGGCGAACAGTCCTCCAACAATCCCGATGACGTGAACGATCAGACCAGCGACCGGCCCGTCGGTGTGCGCCGCCAGATGTCAGGGCCGGCCGACCACGATGCTTCCTCAAATCTCTCCGACACCTGGCAGACATCCGACCAGAACCTGTTTGCCGATCCTTTTGCCGTGCTTGCCGAGATCGCCCAGGAAACGGGTACGATGCAAAACATCAGCGCGCGCGGAGATGGCGGCGCGCAGACCTCCGGCCCGGCCACAGGGGCAGAAGGTGGCGAATCCTATCGCGATCCCTTCGCGCCCGATTTCTGGTCGCAGCAGGTCGCCGTACCCGACGTGACGGCTCCCCAAGAGGTCACCGAACAGGCCAACACCGACCGCCAGGGACCGGTCGTCGAGGACGGCGACAGGATCGACGATCAGACCGCGCCAGCGATCGCCGCACTGCCTGAAACCGTCGAGCGGGTGGAAACCGTCGAGCCGGTGGAAACGGCAGAAGTCGAGCAGGATGAGGACGTGCCGACCCCGCAAACGCTGGAGCTGGCGCAACAATTGCGCACGGAACTCGCCGATGTGTTCGGCCGGGACGACCAGCTCAACGAGACGGTCGACATCACGCCGCGGCGCGGCGGTGTGCTGATCTCGGTAACGGACGAGTTGAACTACGGCATGTTCGAGATCGGCTCCGCCATCCCGCAGCGCCAGCTTGTGCTGGCCATGGAGGAGATCGCCAACTCGCTCGATAGCCGCCCCGGCAATGTGGTGATCATGGGCCACACCGACGGACGCCCCTTCCGCAGTGCCGATTACGACAATTGGCGCCTTTCGACGGCCCGCGCGCATGCCGCCTACTACATGCTGTTGCGTGGCGGATTGCAGGAGGCACGGGTCACAGAGATCGCTGGCTTTGCCGATCGTGTGCTCAAGAATGAAGACGCGCCCTTCGACGACGCCAACAGACGCATTGAGATCTTCCTGGAGGTCGAATGATGTCAGCCGGTGCGCGCGGGAGGAGGTTCGGGCTGGCCGCCTTGCGGGCCTGCATGGCGCTTACGCTCTTCGGTGCGGCGGCATCAGCCAGCAGCCTGCAGCCCTACCAGATGAGCCGCTCCCTACAACTTGTTCAGGACCGCATCGCCGATGGCGATCATGCCGCGATGCCCATGCAGACGCGCCTGATCGAGATGATCGACGAAAGGTTGCGCCATGCAGGTTCCGAGGTGTTCGAGGACGAACGCAACTTCGATGCGCTTTTGATCTACGGCATGAGCGGCGGCAACCCCGCCACGTTTGAATCGGTCCTTGCGCGTCTCGACCTCGATGAAGAGCGTTCAATTCTTGCCGACGGGGTGAAGCACTATTCGGCTGGCAATCTCGGAGCTGCGCGCGAGGCCTTCACGGAGCTGGAACTGGACAGGTGGTCGCCTGAGGTAGCGGCATTCGCCGCCTTGGTGAAAGGATCGGTCATCGTCGGCAACGAGCCCGAACTGGCGATCGGCTATTTCGACCAGGCGCGGCTGCTTGCGCCGGGGACGCTGGTGGAGGAAGCCGCGCTGAGGCGGGCGATCGCCGTCCATGCCAGCGCCGAAGACAGCGACCGCTTCATGCTGGCCGCCAGCCAATATGCGCGCCGCTTCCTTCGCTCGCCCTATGCCAGCGAGTATGCGCAGGCCCTGGTTTCCGGAATTTCCGCGATGTTCGATCACATCGATCGCAGTCAGATCGAGGATACGCTTGGCTGGATGAGCAACGAGCAGGCGCAGACGATCTATCTCCGACTGGCACGGCAGGCGGCGATCGGCGGTCACGATTCGATGCTGGAATTCGCGTCGGCAAAGGCCCGCCAGATCTCCGGCACGGAGGACGGTGGCAACGACGTGCGAAGCCTTCTTTATTCCAGCATCGCATCCGTAACGTCCGACACGGTGGATTCGGTGGCGTATCAACTCCGTCAGATCGATCGCACCCAGCTTTCGACTGGCGATCGCGAATTGCTGGAGGCCGCCGAGGCGATCGCCGCCGAGGTCATCGCCCGCCCGCAGGACGACCTGGCGGGTGTTGGCCCCTCCCCTGACGCCGACGATCAGGCCGAGTCCGAATCGAACGTTGCGATGCCGACAAACGCCGATCCCGAGGACGCGGCTGATCCTACGCCGGCAGAGCTGCGAACCGACGACCTCATCACATCGGCCCGCGACAAGATCGATGCCATCGACAGGATGCTGAAGGACCAAATCCAATGAATTTGCCTGCTAACCTGCCGGCCGCCGCAACTTCTACCTCTGCGCCGCGCGCCGAGCGCCCAGCGGAGAGGGACGCCGGCATGAAATTTGATGACATCCTGCTGCCGAAAAAGACCAAGGCATCGTCTGGTCCTGCTGAAGAACAAGGCGACAAGCCGTCGGCCACTTGGTCTTGGACCAGGCATGAACTGTCCAAGAACAGGATGGGATGGCAGGACGAGGCGGACGGGGCGAAGGTCGACGCAGCCACGACCCGGGAGACAGATGAGGCGACGGCCGCCGAGGGGCTTGCCGCCGAGGAAGAGCGCGGCGAGGACGAGAGCTCCCATGTGGAAACAGACCCGAAGATTGGGCTGGACGTGGAAGTGGCGGACAAGCTTGCGGGCACTCGAGACGACGCAGGCCCGAACAATGACGAAAGCGCCCCTGCCGAATCCACCGGGGAAACCGACGAGGCCGCAGAGCAGCCCGCCGCGCTCGCTGCCGAACGCGCGGCAGCAGCCGACCTGAAGTCGCGCACGCCGGTTCAGGGAGATGGCGAGGCACGGCAGGGCGCGGCGATGGCCGCCGGCGACGACAGGCGGCTAGAATCACGTCTGGCTTCCCGCGAGCGTGCGGCATCGATTGGCGAACACGCTGCCAACAAGGTCGAGCCAGCCATGCGCGAGGCCTCCCGACCTGCTCCGACGCTTGGCAACGCCGAATCTCAAGAGCGACTTGCGCAACGCCTGAATACAGAGGGCGAGGCCAGGCAGGCGGAAGGTCGCATCCCCGCCTCGCTGAAATCAGGTCTCGCATCCCGTGAGGATAATCTGAGAGCCGATCCGTTCGCCAAGCGTGTAACGGTCGTTTCGAGCCAGACGGCACCCATCACACCACCTGCTCCGGCACCTGCGTCGCTCGGTCTTTCGAGCGCTTCCGCGCAGGTGACAGCGGCAATCGGCGAGGATATCGATCAGGTCTCACGCGCCGCCGCCAGCCAGATCGAGGCGCAGGATGCGGCCGGCTCACGCAATCGCCCCGTCCATACCCTTCAGATCCAGTTGCAACCGGCCGATCTAGGCCGCGTGAACGCGCGCATGAGCATAGACGGATCACAACTCTCGGTTGTTCTCCAGGTCGAGACGGAACAGGCCCGCACTGCTTTGGCAAAGGATGCCGACGCGATTCTCAAATCGCTGAAGGCGGCAGGTTTCGAGATCGACAAGGTCACGATTCAGCAGGTCCAGCCGACTCCGAACACGCCCCAGACCGGCACGCCCGAGCGCGGCGCCAACGCCTTTGCTTCGCAGGGCAACGGCACCGGCGAATCCGGTGATCAAGGTCGGCAGCGCGGTACTGGCAATGGGGACGGATATGCCCCTCGGGAGGGACACGATGGCGCGCTTCAGAACGATCCTCGCGGCGGCCTGTTTATCTAGCCTGACCGCCCTGCCGGCGCTCGCCGCCGGCAATCCCTGTGAGGCTGAGATCTTGCGCGCATCGCAACGCCATGGCGTGCCGGAGGCAATACTCTACGCGGTGGGACTGACCGAGACGGGACAACGGGGCAGCCTGCACCCGAATGCGCTCAACATCGCCGGGCGGGCGGTTTTTGCACGCACTCGCCAGGACGCGTTGACCGAATTCGAACAGGCCCGCCAGGCGGGCATACGCCTGATCGATCTCGGCTGCATGCAGATCAACCATCACTATCACGCGGAGCACTTTGCGACCGTCGATGCCATGCTCGATCCGCGCCTCAACGTCGACTATGCGGCACGTTTCCTGGCGCAGTTGAAGACACGTCACGAAACGTGGTCGATGGCCGTTGCCCGGTATCACGCCGGCCCCGACAACGATCCCGCTCAGAAGCGTTACATCTGCAGAGTGGTCGCCAATATGGTTGCAACCGGCTTCGGCCAATGGACGCCAGCGGCGCGAGAATTCTGCAACTCATGATTGCTTTGAAGAGGTGAATTGACGTTTGGGAATCTCACTGTGTGGGACCCCTCAATTTCTGGCTACAAGAAATCACCATTGTGTGTGAATCCCGCCTGCATGTACCCATTGAAACATCAGATTTTATTACTGATTCGGAGGGCGGGCCGATGATAGTGATCGTGGATGAACGCGATCTCGTAACGGATGGGTACAATTCACTTTTCGATCGCGAAGGTGTCGCGACCGCTGGCTTCAGGCCAGCGGAGTTCGAGGAATGGGTCGACAGCGCGGCTGAAGACGATCTCAAGGCTGTAAGAGCCTTCCTGATCGGCCAGTGCGAGAAGACGAACATCTCTCCACGAAAGATCAAGGGACGGTCGACGGCGCCGGTGATCGCGCTGAGCGAACAGCATTCGCTCGACAAGATCCTGGGTCTCTTCGAGGCCGGTGTCGACGATGTGATCCGCAAGCCGGTCCACATCCGCGAGATTCTTGCGCGCATCGCCGCCATCAGCAGGCGGGCCCAGGATGAAGCCTCCTTCACCGAAATCGGTCCCTTGCGCATCTATACCGACGGACGTGATCCGGAGATCGACGGCAAGGTAATGCCGCTGCCACGGCGCGAGCGCCGCATCCTGGAATACCTGGCGACCAATGCCGGTCGCCGTGTGACCAAGACGCAGGTCTTCAACGCGATCTACGGGATTTTCGACGACGAGGTCGAAGAGAATGTCGTCGAAAGCCACATCAGCAAGCTGCGCAAGAAACTGCGCGAGAAGCTGGGCTACGACCCGATCGATTCCAAGCGCTTCCTCGGCTACCGCCTGGTGACCTGAGGCCTGGGTTTGCCGCAAGCTTGCGGGCTGAGAACAGCTTCACGCAAGTCTGACGGCCTATCCTCGGTACAAGCGTCCAAATCACGAGGAGACTTCGATGGGCCTTT
>Ga0008833_1001398_pt1 | contig 10806 bp, 9 predicted proteins | sample HotLakConsoUCCLE_FD_62216 | JGI IMG/M metagenome (GOLD analysis project Ga0008833, IMG submission 62216) | Hypersaline microbial mat communities from Hot Lake, Washington, USA - Hot Lake Consortium UCC-LE | ecosystem: Environmental > Aquatic > Non-marine Saline and Alkaline > Hypersaline >... | reverse complement strand
CCTTCCATCTCCACGGTCTTGGCGATTGGTCGGATGGCTATGAAGCCGAGGAGGCCGCGTGGACGGTCGGTGCAATGTGCCGGGGCTCCAAGGGTGAGGCCACACGCTATCCGCCTCAGGAGGCCCGTCTGAGGCTCTTTGGTGTCCTATGCTGGCATGCCCATCATGGCCGCCCCATCACGGCCGTGGTGTCGTGGTCCACGCTCAGCGCATTGGGCTTGATGGACTACCATGCGGGACCGCTGGAGAGCACCGTGGAGGCCACCAACGGCAAGGCCCGTTTCCCCGAGGCACTGGAGGCCATGGCGCGGATCGATGCCGGCGTCACGGGCTTGACGGATGCCGAGATGCTAAGGCGCCTCAATGAGGATGGCTTTGCGGTCGGCAAGGATTTTGTAGCGGCCCACCGCAAGGGTCCGGGGTATGAGTGGCGCGTCATCGCCGCCCGTGCTTATGGCAAGCAGCAAGAGGGCTTTGAGACCGCGCACGCGAAGGGCACCCGCCGCGCGCGCAAGGCGAAGGTCATCACGCGGGGCCGCGCCAAGCGCCTCCACGTCATCGCGCGCGATATGCGCCTTGTGGCGCGGCCGGTCTAGCTCCTCGCACAACGGACCAATTGCCCCGCTTTAACCAACATGGCCGGGAGAGAGGGGATGGCGCAAATTACCCACACGTGGGTAATTTAGACACGGGAAGGTGGACTCTAAGAGTCCGGCCTGCCTTAACGCATACCGCCCCTCTTGCGCCTCCCCGGCCTTGGCCGGGGCCAAGAGCTTGGCGCGGCCGAGCTTGACCCCTATGAGAGGGCCAAGGGGATTTCTATCAGTAAATGTGAGAAACATAAGGAGGCAGGACCCCAGGTGGACCATGATGAGGTCCGCACGGCGGCGATTGGCACACTCAGGTTTCCGGCTCTAGGAGAGTGTCGGGTGGAGGCGATCCCCGAAAAAGTGCGGTAGTCACCGCGTTTATCTCATTTCGGATTTTGTCAGCCGTTTCGGTATCGCCATCACGCTCGGCAATCCACAATTGCACACGACGCCATGCATAGCTGCCCTCGGCTATGTAGCCGTGGTCTCTCTCTCCCGGCTCCAGCCGTCGCCTAAGCTCCTCAGCCGACTTCTGCGCGCGGAGAGGCATTCGCGGATCACCGGTTCGGTAAAGATTGTAGGACTCAGATTTCTGCATCATCATGCCGTAGGACATCAAACTATAGCGATTGAAGAAGACCAGCCCTTTACCTAGGGTCCGTTTCCGTTCCCATCGCCACCCCAAACGCATGCTGACCTTTTTGGCCGCCCTGATTACCGTCACGCGGTGTTTCTTCTCTACGGCATTGAGGCCGGGGAACACTCGGTCGATGAGGTCCTCAGTCGTGTGAGCATCATCCGGCTCGGCAACAAAGACGGCCTCTATCGCTTGTTCCAACTTTCCAGGACCTCGGCTCATAAGTGTTTCCTTACCGCGCAATTGGTCGGTTTGGCAACACTTAAATTAGGGGGCCTCTTTTAAGTGTTTTCAAACCAGAACACGGTGCACGTTTGGAAACACTTAAGAAAGGGGGTAGAGGCGTCTGTGCCGGTCCTAGTATCCCCAGCCCGCCGGCCGCCAAGGCCCGCCAGCCCTCGCAATCATTCGTCCTAGGCGTGTATGTGCAAGTGTAAGTTTGCCAATCGCCCGAAAGCGAAAAGGCAATAAAATCAAGCGCTTAGATGGGGCAAATGGCGGAGAGGGGGGGATTCGAACCCCCGATACCCTTGCGAGTATGCCGCATTTCGAGTGCGGTGCATTCAACCACTCTGCCACCTCTCCATTGGGTCGGGCCGAGCGACGCACTCAATAGCGATTGGCGCCTGTACGCACAAGCCATTTCTCGCAGCCGATCGATGCGGTGGCAAAGGGCCGGCGGGATGCATGCTGACAGCCCCTCCGCAGCCGGTCAGCCGGGCGGGGGAGGGGCGCAGGACCGCCCGGCGCCCCGCGCCCGCCGGACCTCAGTGCGCCTCGTCCCAGTTCAGCGCCGCGCGCGCATCGACGGCCAGCGGCACCTTCATGGATAGCGCGGGCAGTGCGGCGTTCTCCATCACGTGGCGGATCACCGGGATCGCCCGCTCGGCCTCGGCTTCCGGCGCCTCGAAGATGAGTTCGTCATGCACCTGAAGCAGCATGCGGATGTGCTTCAGCCCCGCCTCGGCGAGTGCGCCCTCCATGCGGATCATGGCGCGGCGGATGATGTCGGCGGCCGAGCCCTGGATCGGAGCGTTGATCGCCGCGCGCTCGTTGAAGGCGCGCATCGAGGGGTTGGACGAGCGGATCTCGGGATAGTGCGCCCGCCTGCGGAAGATCGTCTCGACATAGCCATTGTCGCGCGCAAACGCCTTGGTGGCGTCCATGTAGTCCTTGATGCCGGGAAAGCGCTCGAAATAGGCCCGGATGTAGCTGCCGGCCTCCTCGCGCGAGATGCCTAGCTGGTTGGCCAGCCCGAAGGCCGAGATGCCGTAGATGATGCCGAAATTGATCGCCTTGGCGCGCCGGCGCACCTCGCCCGGCATGCCTTCCACCGGCACGCCGAACATCTCGGACGCCGTCATGGCATGGATGTCGATGCCGTCGGCAAAGGCCTGGCGCAGTTGCGGGATGTCGGCGACATGGGCGAGCACCCTCAGCTCGATCTGGCTGTAATCGGCCGAAATCAGCACATTGCCGGGCGCAGCGATGAAGGCGGTGCGGATGCGCCGTCCTTCCGCCGTGCGGATCGGGATGTTCTGCAAATTGGGTTCTGAGGAGGAGAGCCTGCCCGTGGTGGTGGCGGCCAGCGCATAGGAGGTGTGCACGCGCTTGGTCTCGGGGTGGATGTAGCCCGGCAGCGCGTCGGTATAGGTCGATTTCAGCTTGGTCAGCTGGCGCCAGTCAACGATCCTGCGCGGCAGTTCATGGCCTTCGGCCGCCAGCTCCTCGAGTTCGCGCGCCGTGGTCGACCATTGCCCGGTCTTGGTCTTGGAGCCGCCCGGCAGGCCCATGCGCCCGAACAATATGTCGCCCAGCTGCTTGGGCGAGCCGATGGTAAAGCGCTCGCCGGCGAGTTCATAGATTTCGGCCTCGAGAGCCGCAGCCTTCTGCGCCAGTTCGCCCGAAATGCGCGACAGGATCTGCCGGTCGACGGAAATGCCTTCCTGCTCCATGCGCGCCAGCACCGGCACCAGCGGGCGTTCCAGCCGCTCATAGACGGAGGCCAGCCCCTTGGCGATCAGGCGCGGTTTCAGCACCCGCCAGAGCCGGAGCGTCACATCGGCGTCCTCGGCCGCATAGGCGGTGGCCTTCTCGAAATCCACCATGTCGAAGGTGATGGCCGATCGGCCCGACCCGCACACATCCTTGAAGGCGATCGGCGTGTGGCCCAGCCAGCGTTCCGACAGCGCGTCCATGCCTTGGCCGCCGGTGCCGGCATCGGTGACGTAGGAGATCAGAAGCGTGTCGTCATAGGGCGCGATGTCGATGCCCCGCCGCTGCATGATGACGAGATCGTATTTCAGATTGTGGGCGACCTTCAGCACGCCCCTGTCCTCCAGCAGCTGCTTCAGCGCCGAGAGCGCCTCCGCCTCCGGTATCTGGCCTTCGACGAGCCCGCCGCCGAGCAGATCGCCATCGCCCGATTTGTGCGCCAGCGGCACATAGGCCGCGCGTCCCGGCGCCGTGGCGAGCGAGAAGCCGCAAAGTTCGGCCTGCATGGGATCGAGAGACGTCGTCTCGGTGTCGAAACCGACCACACCCGCCTCGCGCGCCTCTTCGATCCAGGTCTCCAAGGTCGCCATGTCGGTGATGGTGACATAGGCCGAGCGGTCGATCCGGTCGGTCATGGCGGCCTGGGCACGCGCGTCGGCCAGCATCTGCGGCGTCAGCGCGCCGTCGCCGCGCGGCTCGCCGGCCGGCGCGATCTCGCCTTCGGCGCCGGGTTCGTCCAGGCCGCTGGTCGGCACCGTCAGATCCGGCCCATGCGCATCCGCCCCCGTCTGGACCTCCAGATGCGCAGGCTCGATTTCGCCGGCCTCGGCACCCGTCGCCTCGGCGACTCGCCGCGTCAGGCTGGAAAATTCCATCGCCTTCAGGAAGGCGATCAGTTTCGGCCCGTCCGGCGGGTTCAGCGCCAGCGTATCGAGCCCGTCGCCCACCGGGGCGTCCTCCCTCAGCCGCACCAGCTCGCGCGAGATGCGCGCCATCTCGGCATGCTCGATCAGGTTTTCGCGGCGCTTGTTCTGCTTGATCTCGGAGGCGCGCGCCAGAAGCGTGTCGAGGTCGCCGAATTCCTCGAGCAGCTGCGCCGCGGTCTTGGGCCCGATGCCCGGCACGCCCGGCACGTTGTCGACCGAATCGCCGGTCAGCGCCTGCAGGTCGATCATCTTTTCAGGCGCCACGCCCCATTTCTCGATGACCTCGGGCACCCGGATCTCGCGGTCCTTCATCGGGTCGTACATGGCGACGGTCGGTCCCACCAGCTGCATCAGATCCTTGTCAGACGAGATGATGGTGGTGTCACCGCCCGCCTCACGGGCAAGCCTCGCATAGGTGGCGATCAGATCGTCGGCCTCGAAGCCCTCCATCTCGATGCAGGGCAGATCGAAGGCGCGGGTTGCCTGCCGGATCAGCCCGAATTGCGGCACAAGATCCTCCGGCGGCGCGCTCCGGTTGGCCTTGTATTCGGGATAGAGTTCGTTGCGGAAGGTCTTCGACGAATGGTCGAAGATCACCGCGAAATGGGTCGGTGTGACCCCGACATCGGTGTCGCGCGCATTCTGCAGAAGCTTCCACAGCATGTTGCAGAAGCCCGATACCGCGCCGACCGGCAGGCCGTCGGACTTGCGGGTCAGCGGCGGCAATGCGTGATAGGCCCTGAAGATGTAGCCGGAGCCGTCGACGAGGAAGAGGTGGTCGCCCTTTTTCATGGGGCAAACGGGTAGCGCGGGGAGGTCATCCTGTCCATCCAGAAAGCGGTCCGGATCGCGCCGTAGCAAGGTTCCTGACAGGGTCTGAAACAGGGCCTGAAAAGCTTCACGTCGATGTTACGCGCTTGTAATGTTCCTGCCCTTGAATTGCCACGTTGAAATTCCAATTTTTGGGTCATCGGCAATTGATGCCGAGTCCGGAACCAAGGCCCGTCCCCCGCCTGAACCGGACAGAGCGGCAGCCTCATCCCCCCTCTCCGGGCTGCCGCTCCGTTTTGAGTAAGGCCGCCGTGGTTCCCCCTCCACCACGGCGGCACTTACTTTCAGGGGCTTCCCTATCGATGCATTTTCCCGTCGCCGATCTGGCCCAAGGGCTTAACCTTTGCTGCCACGCCGGTGTGGCGTAGCGTTGCGTCTTCCCGCTCAACGGATTGCCCGCCATGCTCGATCTTCCCACCGCGGCCGATGTCGAAGACGCCGCCCGCGCGATCGCCGGCGTGGCTCACCGCACGCCGCTTTTGTCCTCGCCCGAACTGGACGAGATCACCGGGGCGCGCGTCTTCCTGAAGGCCGAGACGCTGCAGCGCACCGGCTCGTTCAAGTTCCGCGGCGCCTACAACCGCCTGTCGCGCATAGCGCAGGGGGCGAAGGCGGCCGGCGTCGTGGCGGTCTCTTCCGGCAACCACGCGCAGGGCGTCGCCACCGCCGGGCAGCTCCTCAATATTCCGGTCACCTGCCTGATGCCGGCCGACAGCCCTGCCTCGAAGCTGGAGCGCACGAGCAGAGCCGGTGCCGAACTCGTCCTCTTCGATCGCGACCGCGACGACCGCAATGCGATGGCCCGCGCCCTGACCGAAAAGCGCGGCGCGGTGTTCGTGCCGCCCTTCGACGATTTTTACATCATGGCGGGGCAGGGGACCGTCGGCCGCGAGATCCTCGAGGATATGGAGGCGCTCGATTTGCTGCCCGAGGCGGTGCTGATCCCCTGCGGCGGCGGCGGGCTGACGGCCGGCTGCGCGCTTGCCATCCACGATCGCGCCCCGTCGGCCCGCATCTGGATGGTCGAGCCGGAAGGTTTCGACGATCAGGCCCGCTCGTTTGCGGCAGGCCACCGCCTTTCCAATGCCAGGAACTCCGGCTCCATCTGCGACGGCCTGCTGTCGCCCGAACCTGGCGAACTCACCTTCGCCGTCAACCGCCACCACGTGGCCGGCGGGCTCACCGTCTCGGACGACGAGGTCAGGCGGGCCGTCGCCTTCGCCTTCCGCGAGTTGAAGCTCGTGGTCGAACCCTCCGGCGCCGTCGCCCTTGCGGCCCTGCTCGAAGGCCGTCTCGACGTGAAGGGCCAGACCGTCGCCGCCGTGCTGACCGGCGGCAATGTCGATCAAGAACTTTTTGCGGAGATGATCGGCTGAAGTCTGGCCGCTTGCACGAACTGGCCAATTTGGTCAGTATCTTCGCATGGATATCTTCTCCGCCTCCGATGCCAGGAATCGTTTCGGCCAGCTCATTGGTCTCGTCCAGGCCGGTCCTGTGCGCGTGCAGCGACATGGCCGCGACGTGGCCGTCGTGATGTCGCCGGGAGAATATCGCCGCATGGCTGAAGCCGCCCGCGGAAACGTAAATCCGGCCGTCGAGAAGCTGTACGCCGAGAGCGCGAAGCGCTGGGCGCGGGTCTACGGGGCCTTGGCGAAATAGTCAGAATTTCTGAGCCGCGAAGCCACCTGCGCCATCGTTATTCCCGGGCGCGAAGCGAACCGGGGTTCCAGACCCGAACGACAGACTATTGGTGATATGGACACGACCAGACGATCTTCCTCTCATGGCGGCGATGGCTGGCAGGGCGACGGGCGAGGCCCGCCCAGCGATCCAGCTTTGCGCCCCCTTCCACCATGCTTCGCATGGTCCCCCTCCCCCGTAAACGGGAGAGGATCGAAAGCGCAGCCCGCCGCAACGGCCGACGCTCTTCTTTCGATAGTTGCCCATTGAGGTGGAGGCCGGCCACGGCGCCAAATCCTCCCCCGTTTAAGGGGGAGGGGACTGCAGAAGGCGGTGGAGGGGGCGCCGGGCAAGGCCGGACCGAGTGGACGTAAGTCTCTGCACCTCATCCCCAATCGCCCCGCCCCCGTTCCCTTTCGCCCCCGCCCTCGCTAGTGTCGCCACCGAAGAATCGAAAGGTAACCCATGTCCGCGATTTCCCCTGTTCTGGAAACGATCGATGCCCAGCTCGACGACAGCGTCGAACGCCTGTTTGCGCTCTTGCGCATCCCCTCCATCTCGACCGATCCCGACTATGATGCCGAGTGCCGGCGCGCCGCCGAGTGGCTGGTCGCCGATCTTGAGACCATCGGCTTTGCCGCCAGCGTGCGCGACACGCCTGGCCACCCGATGGTGGTCGCCCATCACGAGGGGCCCGAAGGCTCACCGCACGTGCTGTTTTATGGCCATTACGACGTCCAGCCGGTCGACCCGCTCGATCTGTGGGAAGACGAGCCCTTCGATCCCGCGCTGAAGGAGCGCGAGGGCGTCAGGGTCATCACCGGGCGTGGCGCCTCCGACGACAAGGGCCAGCTGATGACCTTCGTCGAAGCCTGCCGCGCCTGGAAGGCCGTGCACGGCTCGCTGCCCTGCCGCATCACCATTCTGTTCGAGGGCGAGGAGGAATCCGGCTCGCCGTCGCTGAAGCCTTTCATCGAGGCCAATGCGGAGGAGCTGAAGGCCGATTTCGCGCTGGTTTGCGACACCGGCATGTGGGACGCGGAAACGCCCGCCATCTCGGTCGGGCTGCGCGGCTTGGTCGGCGAGGAGATCACCGTCAAGGCCGCCAATCGCGACCTGCATTCGGGTCATTTCGGCGGCGCGGCCGCCAACCCGATCCGCATCCTCGCCAAGGTGCTGGCCGACGTGCATGACGAGACCGGCCGCGTCACCATCCCGGGCTTTTATGACGGGGTGGACGAAACGCCGACCCAGATCCTGGAATCCTGGAAGGGCCTTGGCCAGACGGCGGAAAAATTCCTCGGCCCGATCGGCCTGTCCGAACCGTCCGGCGAGAAAGGCCGCTCGCTTCTGGAGCTGATCTGGGCGCGCCCCACCGCCGAGTTCAACGGCATCATCGGCGGCTATACCGGCAAGGGCTTCAAGACCGTGATCGCCGCCGAGGCCTCCGCCAAGGTGTCCTTCCGCCTCGTCCACGACCAGGATCCGAAGAAGATCCGCGCTTCCTTCCGCGACTTCGTGCGTGCCCGCATCCCGGCCGACTGCTCGGTCGAGTTCCACGAGCATGGCGGCTCGCCGGCCATCCAGCTGTCCTACGACTCGCCCTTCCTCACCACGGCGCAAGGGGCGCTGACGGATGAATGGAACAAGTCCGCCGTGATGATCGCCATGGGCGGGTCGATCCCCATCGTCGGCGACTTCAAGTCGATGCTCGGCATGGAATCGCTGCTGGTCGGCTACGCGCTGGAAGACGACCGCATCCATTCGCCCAACGAGAAATACAATCTCAAATCCTTCCACAAGGGCCAGCGCAGCTGGGCGCGCATCCTCGATGCGCTGGCGAATGCGGGAGGCAAGGCATGACGATCCGCTTTCACAAGGGTGATCTGCCCGATCTGTCGCACTACCAGGGCGAGGCGGTGGCCATCGACACCGAGACGCTGGGGCTGAAGCCGCATCGCGACCGCCTCTGCGTCGTGCAGCTGTCGCCGGGCGACGGCACCGCGGACGTTGTCCAGATCGCCAAGGGGCAGAAAGAGGCGCCGAACCTCGTTGCCCTCCTGCGCGACCCCAAGGTGACCAAGATCTTCCATTTTGGCCGCTTCGACATTGCCGTGCTCGAGCACACTTTCGGCGCCGTCACGGCACCCGTCTTCTGCACCAAGATCGCCTCGCGGCTGACGCGCACCTACACCGACCGCCATGGGCTGAAGGAGATCTGCAACGAGCTCCTCGGCGTGTCGCTCTCCAAGGTCCAGCAATCGTCGGACTGGGCGGCGGAGACGCTGAGCCCCGAGCAGCTGGAATATGCCGCCTCCGACGTTCTCTACCTGCATGCGCTGCGTGAAAAGCTGATCGGCCGGCTGGAGCGGGAAGGGCGCATGGCCGAGGCCGAGGCCTGCTTCCGCTTCCTGCCGACACGCGCCAGGTTGGACCTGATGGGCTGGGACGAAGAGGACATCTTCGCCCACAGCTGATTGAGGCTACTGGGCCGGCTGGACCACGGCGCGCTTGGCCCGGCCGGTCTTGTCGATCCAGGCCCAGTCCGGCCGCGCGAACAGGAACCGGCCCCAGCCGGTTTTCTGGATCGCGAGGTAGAGGATCACCGGCCCCACGATGCCGGCGATGGTCACCAGCAGCGCCACCAGGCCGATATCGGTGACGATGCCCGTGCGCACCAGCACGACGCGCGTCACCGCCATCGGCAGGAAGAAGGCGAGATAGACGACGATCGAATGGGCGCCCAGCCAGGACAGCCAGCCGGCCCAGTCCTTGGCCGCCACCAGCGACGCCACGGCAACCACCGCTACCGCCCCGGAGAGCCCGAGCAGGAGCGAGATGAAGGGCAGTTCGGCAAGGCCGCCAGTGCCGCCCGTCGCCGCGCCGTCATTCGGGATGAAGCCCGCCAGCATCTCGGGCGCCGGCGTGAAGACCAGGATGCCGTTCACCACCGCCCACCAGGCAAGGAAGGCGATCGCCGACTTGCGATAGGTGCGCATCCAGATCGCCAGGTGAAAGACGTTCTGGGCAAAGGCGTAGCCGACGAAGAAATAGACGTAGCGGGCGCAGAACTCGTCGAAGATCACCCAGCCCGTGTGCACCGGCATGATTTCCAGAACGGCCGCCCAGGCGAAGACGAACCACACCGGCAGCCGCTTCACCAGCCGCGTGAACAGGAAGAACAGCGGCAGGACGTAGATGAACCAGAGCGTGCCGTAGGGCTGGATGAAGGCCAGCAGATATTCCTGCAATGGTGCGTTCCACCCGCCCTCCATCGCCATGCCCGGCGCCTTGAAGGCGAACTGGATCGAGAGCCACAGCACGTAGAAATAGAGGAAATGCACGACCTTGCGGTCGATGTAGCGCAGCCACGGCCGGTCGATTACGAAGCCGAGGAAGAGCCCGGAAATGAGGAAAAAGTCGGGCATGCGGAAGGGGCGTGCGAAGGCCACCACATCATGCATGAAGCCCTGGCCACCCATGGCGATCCCGACGCCCAGCGTCGAGTGCATCATGACCACGAAGATGATGCAGATGCCCTTGGCGGCATCCACCCATCCCACGCGCAGATCCGCGCCACCTGTCCCGTTCGTGCTCACCGGCGTCCTCATCGGCTCGTGCGTCTGAGAAGAGCTTAGGCTTCCGAGGATCAGGAAGGGATTAAAGGGGGCGTTTCAGCCGCGCTGTTTCCGCGAAGGCGGTTAACGCCCGATTGACCGGAGGGTGGGCGGCGCGCACCTCGCGCCATCTGAGGTGGATTACTCGGTCACCGTGACGTCGGGCGTGTCGATATTGACGTCGACGTTGCTGCCCTGGGTGCCGAAGATGTCGCCACCGAAAAGGAACAGGGCGACGGCGATCGCGGCGACCGCGATCAGCACGCCTGCAATCACGCCTCTGGCTGCACCGCCACCGCTATCGGTGTTGACCACGGTTACCTTGTCTTCGGGTTCACGCATCGTCGAGTTCTCCTGTGTGGTGCATTTGAACGCCACAATCGCGGCTTGGTTCCAGCCATGCCCGAGGCCAGCCTTAACCACCCCTTAAATCGCCGCATTTAGCCTGCAGCGGGTCCGGGCGTCTCACGCTGAAGACGGCCACGGATGACGGGGATTGTGGGCAACTCTGATATGAGACGAATCGAACC
>Ga0008833_1001397_pt1 | contig 10815 bp, 11 predicted proteins | sample HotLakConsoUCCLE_FD_62216 | JGI IMG/M metagenome (GOLD analysis project Ga0008833, IMG submission 62216) | Hypersaline microbial mat communities from Hot Lake, Washington, USA - Hot Lake Consortium UCC-LE | ecosystem: Environmental > Aquatic > Non-marine Saline and Alkaline > Hypersaline >... | reverse complement strand
AAGAACTACAACGTGCGGCTTGCGGGCTGCATCGCCAACCGCTCCAGGAACACCGACGAGGTCGACCGCTACTGCGACACCGTGGGTTTCAAGCGCATCGGCCACATGCCCGACGTCGACGCCATCCGCCGCTCGCGGCTGAAGAAGAAGACGCTGTTCGAGATGCCCGATGAGGAAGACATCGTGCAGTGCCGCGCCGAATACATCCGGCTGGCCGAAAAGCTCTATGCCGGGACCGACCCGCTGGCCCCCGCGCCGCTGGAAGACCGGCACATCTTCGAACTGCTCGGGTTCGATTGATGGTCGCAACGCCGACATACGGCGCCACGCGCGACCGGGTCGAGGAATACTTCGACCGCACCGCCACCACCACGTGGGAGCGGCTGACCTCGGATGCGCCCGTGTCCGGCATTCGCCAGACCGTGCGCGAAGGGCGCGACAGGATGAGGGCGATCATGCTGTCGCGCCTGCCCGGGGACCTGAGCGGCAAGCGCGTGCTCGATGCCGGCTGCGGCACCGGTGCGATGACCGAGGAACTGGCCCGCCGCGGCGCCGAGGTTGTCGCCATCGACATCTCGCCCGCGCTGGTCGATATCGCGGCCAAGCGCCTGCCCCCCGATCTTGCCCCGCAGGTGCGTTTCACCTCGGGCGACATGCTGGCCTCGGATCTCGGCGCCTTCGACCACGTCATGGCGATGGATTCGATGATCTACTACGAGGCGCCTGATCTGGGCCGGGCGCTGGCGCATCTGTGCCCGCGCGTCCGCGAAAGCATCGTTTTCACCGTCGCGCCGCGCACCGCCTTCCTGATGGCCTTCTGGACCGTCGGCAAACTCTTCCCCCGCGCCGACCGCTCGCCCACCATGATCCCCCACGCGCCTCGTCGTTTGTCGTTGGAAGCGACCCGGAACGGCGCGACAGGGTCGATCACCGAGGTGGAGCGCGTCAGCCGCGGCTTCTACATCTCGACCTGCCTGGAGTATCGGGCATGAGCATGCTCAAGCAGCTTTCGATCCGCTACCTGCCCTTTGCCGATGCGGGGTCTGACGGGTTTCCGTTGAGCCAGCTGCTGCGCCTGTCGCTGTTCCAGGTCTCGGTCGGCATGGCCGCCGTCATGCTGCTTGGCACGCTGAACCGGGTGATGATCGTCGAGTTGCAGGTGCCTGCCTTCCTCGTCGCCTCGATGGTGGCGATGCCGGTGCTGATCGCGCCCTTCCGCGCGCTGCTGGGCTACAAGTCAGACACCTACAAATCCGCCATCGGGTGGAAGCGCGTGCCGTACCTCTGGTTCGGGACGCTGTGGCAGTTCGGTGGCCTCGCCATCATGCCCGCCGCGCTTCTGGTGCTGGGCGGCGACGTCACGCAGGTGCGCTACGACATTCCCTTCGCGGGCGAGGCACTGGCGGGCATCGCCTTCCTGATGACCGGGCTTGGCATGCACATGACCCAGACCGCGGGTCTTGCGCTGGCCGCCGACCGCGCGACCGATGAAACCCGGCCGCGGGTCGTGGCGCTGCTCTACGTCATGTTCCTCGTCGGCATGGGCGTCTCGGCCATCGTGATCGGCTGGTTCCTGCGCGAGTTCACCGCGATCGAGCTGATCCAGGTGGTGCAGGCAACCGCCGTCATCACCGTGGTTCTGAACGTCACCGCGCTGTGGAAGCAGGAGCGGGTGCGCCCGATGTCCAAGGCCGAGCGTGAGGCTGACGATACCCCCAGCTTCCGCGATGCCTGGGCCGATTACGCCTCGGGCGGCACCGCCGGGCGGCTGCTTGTCGTCGTGTTTCTCGGCACCATGGCCTTCAACATGCAAGACGTGCTGCTCGAACCCTATGGCGGCGAGATCCTGGGCCTGAGCGTGTCGGCCACCACGATGCTGACGGCAACCTGGGCGCTGGGCGCGCTGGTGGGCTTTGCGCTGGCCGCGAAATGGCTGGCGGGGGGCATCAACCCCTATCGCATGGGCGCGCGCGGCATCCTGGCCGGGCTGGTCGCCTTTTCCGCCGTCATCTTCGCCAACCCGTGGGAGTCGGCGCCGCTGTTCTTCGCCGGCGCCTCGCTGATCGGCTTTGGCGGCGGCCTGTTCGCGGTATCGACCCTGATCGCTGCCATGACCATGCCCGCGGGCAAGGCCGGTCGCGGCCTCGCGCTGGGCGCCTGGGGCGCCGCGCAGGCGACGGCGGCGGGCCTGTCGACCGCGATCGGCGGCGGTGTCCGCGACCTCGTGAACACCGCGGCAACCAACGGCCATCTCGGCGTGGCGCTCGACAATCCGGCGACCGGCTATTCGGTCGTCTACCACATCGAGATCTTGTTTCTGTTCATAACACTTGTGGCCCTAGGGCCGCTTGTCCGCACTGTAACGACCAACAGGGAAAGAGGGGCCGGCAAGTTCGGGCTCGCCGACCTGCCCACCTGACTCTGTCGAACCCGAGAGGAACACCCCATGGTAAACGCATTCTTCGGCAACTTCGATCTCGCCAGCCTGTCGATCTGGCTGTTCTGGATCTTCTTCGCGCTGCTGATCTACTATCTTCAGACCGAAAACATGCGCGAAGGCTATCCGCTGGAGAACGAGGATGGCACCGCTGCACCGAACCAGGGCCCGTTCCCGGTTCCCAATGCCAAGACCTTCAAGCTGATGCATGGCCGCGGCGATGTCGTGGTTCCCTCGCCCGAGAACGAGACGGCGCATCGCCGTACCGATCTTGCGCTGGAACGCAGCGGCCCCGGCAACGGCTTTCCGATGGACCCCACCGGCGACGCGATGGTGGACGGGGTCGGCCCCGCCTCCTGGACGCCGCGGCGCGATCTGCCCGAGCTTGACGGCCATGGCCATGCCAAGATCGTCCCGATGGGCCAGACCGACAGCTTCCGCGTCTCGGCCGGCCGCGACCCGCGCGGCATGCCGGTGGTGGCCGGTGACGGCGAGGTCGTCGGCACGATCGGCGACATGTGGGTGGACGCCCCGGAACAGCTGGTCCGTTATCTGGAGATCGCGCTGGATGCGGATCACGGCGGCGGCACACGGCTGGTGCCGATGCAGTTCTGCCGGATCTGGGGCGGCAAGGTGAAGATCAACGCGATCTACGGCAAGCATTTCGCCGCCGTCCCGTTGACCAAGTCGCCGACGCAGGTGACCCTGCTCGAGGAAGAAAAAATCTCGGCCTACTATGGCGGCGGCATTCTCTACGCCTCGCAAGACCGGATCGAACCGATGCTGTGATCCATGACCCGGCGCGCGGCCAGACCCCGTGCGCCGGTCCTGCCAAGACCGAGGAAGGAGAAACGACCGATGACCAAAGACCATCACGATGATTTTGCCAGCGAACCCGTCTGGGGCCTGCCCGAAGCCTTGCCGGATGGGGAAAAGATCCTGTGGCAGGGCCAACCGGCCTGGTGGCCGCTGGCCAAGGAAAGCCTGAGCTTCTGGTGGGTGGTCGGGTACTTTGCCTTCCTCTTCGCCTGGCGCACCGTTGCCGGCGCCGCCACCGAAAGCTGGACCCAAAGCGCGACCGCCGCGTCGTTCTTCCTCGTCCTCGGCCTTATCGTCTGCGTGCTTTTGGTGGTCATCGCGCTGATGCAGGCGAAATCGACCGTCTACACGATCACCAACCGCCGCGTCGCCATGCGCATCGGTGCCGCGCTGACCATGACGCTGAACCTGCCGTTCAAGAAGATCGCCAACGCCTCGCTCGGCCTGCGCAAGGACGGCTACGGCTCGATCGCGCTGGAAATGATGGAGGATGACGGCGCGCGCCTGTCCTACATCATGACCTGGCCGCATGTGCGCCCGTGGCAGATGAAACACACCCAACCCGCGCTGCGCTGCATCCCCGATGCCGCCAAGGTCGCGGCCATCTTGTCGGAGGCCGCCGAAACCGCCGTGTCCGAGCCTGTCATCGAACGCATCCCGGCAGCTACGCCGGTCGCCGCGGAGTAAGCGCCCATGCCCATGCCCACAAGCTACAACCGCAGCTACACCAAGGCCGAACAGAAGCTGGTCGAGCGCGACAAGGAAATGGTGCCCACCATCCTCGTGCGCGCCATGTTCGTATTGTGCGTTTCGGTCCTGATCATCGTCGCCTATGCTCGTTTGACGGACCGCCCGCTCGAAGCGATGCCGCCCTCCGAGGCCGAAGTTCCGGCGGTGACCGAGCGGATGATCCGCATCTTCGGCCAGATGGACGGATCGGCCCGCGTGCTCGACCTGGACGGCAACGTGATCGCCGAGCTTGGACCTACCGAAGGCGGCTTTGTCGCCGGGATCTACCGCGTGCTGGAGCGGGAACGGGGGGCCGTTGGCCTTCATGCGTCGGAGCCTATCCGGCTGGTGCGTTTTTCAGACGGACGCATCGGGCTTCGGGACGACCTGACCGACTTCCGGGCAGAATTGTTCGGGTTCGGGGCAAGCAACGAGGCGGTCTTTGCCCGCCTTCTGGAGGAATGACCCATGGGATGGCTCACAAGAGAATATGAAACCGCGCCTTGCGAAGTGGAGGTCAGCCACCGCTTCGACAGCCTGCATGCGCATGTGAAATTCCTGAACGGTGCCGTGATCAACCCCGGCGACGAGGTTCAGGTGCAAGGGCCCGCGGTGATGGCGCCCTACGGCGAGGTCGTGTGCGAACAGCGCACCGCCCGCATCACCCGTGCCAGCAAGGTCGAACAGATCTGGACCCGCCTGACCGGCGATTTCGAAGTCATGGAACTGTGTGAATTTTCCTTCTCCGAGGAGGTTTCGGTATGAACCAGATGACCCATTCCGCCGATGCGTCCACCGTCGAGGAGGCACTGGCCGCCGACAACCACCAGGGCGTCGTCGACAGCGAAGGCGCGACCGCCTTGGCGATGCAGAACACGCTGCTGACGCCGCGCTTTTACACCACCGATTTCGACGAGATGGACCGCATCGACGTCAGCCCCGTCCGCGAGGACTGGGACAAGCTGATCGCCCAGATGAAAAGCGACCCCAACAAGGGCCATTTCAAGAAGAACGAGGACTGGGACCACATCGACTGGGAGAACATGGAGCCCAAGCTCAAGCGCGAGTTCATCGACTTTCTCGTGTCGTCGTGCACCGCCGAGTTCTCGGGCTGCGTTCTCTACAAGGAGATGAAGCGGCGCGGCAACAACGAGGATATCGTGACATTGTTCCAGTTGATGGCGCGCGACGAGGCGCGGCATGCGGGCTTCATCAACGATGCGCTGCGCGAGGCCGGCATCGCGGTGAACCTCGGCTTTCTGACCCAGAAGAAGAAATACACCTACTTCCGGCCCAAGTTCATCTACTACGCCACCTATCTCAGCGAAAAGATCGGCTACGCCCGCTACATCACCATTTACCGCCACCTCGAGGCGCACCCCGAGCATCGGTTCCACCCGATCTTCAAGTGGTTCAAGGAATGGTGCAACGACGAGTTCAGCCATGGCGAGGCATTCGCCCTGCTGATGAAGACCGATCCCAAGCTGACCGAAAGCTGGCAGAACAAGCTGTGGATCAAGTTCTTCCTCACCGCGGTCTATTCCACCATGTACGTGCGCGACCACCAGCGCCCGGCCTTCCACGCCGCCCTCGGCGTCGACCCGGACTGGTACGCCCATGAGGTGTTCACCAAGACCTCCGAGATCACCAAGCAGGTGTTCCCGATCACCCTCGATATCGAACACCCGCGCTGGCAGAAGGGTCTCGAGGCGCTGCAACGGGCCAATGTCGATCTGGCAGAGGCGAAGAAGACCGGCAACATCCTCAAGCGTATCGGCGCCACCACCCGCGCCGCTCTGGCCTTCGTCAACCTGTTCACCATCCCCGCGGTGAAGCACCAGGTGCCCGTCTCCACCCGGTTGGAGCCTGCCTACTGATGCTGACCTCGCCCTGGATCGCGGCCCTCGTGGCCCTGTTTCTCTGGTGGTTCTCCACCGGGGCGATCCTGATGACCGTGCGCCGGGCCGATCGCGAAGGCGCCAAGGCGCGGCTTTGGGCCGTGCTTTGGAACCTGCCCTTCCTGATCCTGGGCGGTTTCGGGTTTCTCGACACGCTGGGCAACGGCACGATCATGGGCGTCTATGTCGCCTTCCTGTCGGCGCTGGCGCTGTGGGGCTGGATCGAACTGGCGTTCCTGACCGGTGTCATCACCGGCCCGGTGCGCCAGCCGCTCAGGGACGGTGTGCCGGAGTGGGAGCGGTTCATCCGCGCCTGGGGCACAATCGCCTATCACGAGATGCTGCTGGCCTTCACCCTTCTGTTGATGATCTTCGCCAGCTACGGGGCGGAAAACCGGTTCGGCATGTGGACCTTTGCGCTGCTGTTCGTGGCGCGGGTTTCGGCCAAGCTGAACCTCTACCTCGGGGTGCGTCAGATCAATCTGGAGTTCATCCCCGAGCATCTGAGCCACCTGCCCAGTCATTTCCGCATCGCGCGGATGAACTGGCTGTTCCCCATCTCGGTCACCGGCCTCAGCTTTGCCGTCGCCTGTTTCCTTGAGCGGGTGTGGTTCGCCGAAGGCCCGGCCGATGTGATCGGGTTCGCGCTGTTGGGCGCGCTGGCTGCGCTTGCCCTGCTGGAGCACTGGTTCATGGTGCTTCCCCTGCCCGATGCCAAACTCTGGCGCTGGATGCTCCCCGAGCGGACGGTGCCCAACCAAGCAATGAAGACAAGCGAGGATGTCCGATGAATTTTGACAAGCTGTTCCAATCCCAGCTCGATCAACTCAAGCAGGAGGGCAACTATCGCGTCTTCGCGGAGCTGCAGCGCCAATGCGGGAATTTCCCCAGGGTCAAGAACCACTCCCACGGCCAGGAGGAAGTGACCGTCTGGTGCTCGAACGACTACCTCGGGATGGGTCACCACCCCAAGGTCATGCAGGCGATGATCGATACGGTGTCCGAATGCGGCACCGGCGCGGGCGGCACGCGCAACATCTCGGGCAACGCCTGGCACCACAAGCTGCTGGAGGCCGAACTGGCCGACCTGCACCACAAGGAAGCGGCGCTGCTGTTCACCTCGGGCTATGTCTCCAACTGGGCGGCGCTGTCGACGCTGGGCGCGCGCCTGCCCAACGCGGTGATCGTGTCGGATGAATTGAACCACGCCTCGATGATCGAGGGCATCCGCCACGCGCGCTGCCAGAAGGCGATCTGGAAGCACAACAACCCCGAGGATCTGGACCGCAAGCTTGCCGCCCTGCCGGCGAACGCGACCAAGATCGTGGCCTTTGAATCCGTCTATTCCATGGATGGCGACATCGCGCCGATCAAGGAAATCCTCGACGTGGCCGAAAAGCACAACGCGATGACCTATATCGACGAGGTCCACGCCGTCGGCATGTACGGCCCCCGCGGTGGCGGCGTGGCCGAGCGTGAAGGGCTGATGGACCGCATCACCCTGATCGAGGGCACGCTGGGCAAGGCTTACGGCGTCGTCGGTGGCTACATCACCGGCAGCAACGCGCTGGTCGATTTCATCCGCAGCTTTGCCTCGGGTTTCATCTTCACCACCGCGCTGCCGCCTGCCGTCGCCGCGGCCGCCACCGCGTCGATCCGGCACCTGAAGGAATCGAGCTACGAGCGGGACCAGCAAAAGCGCCAGGTTGCGCGCCTGCGCGCACGGCTCGACGCCGAGGGCATCCCGCACGAGCGCAACCCCTCCCACATCATCCCGGTGATGGTGAAGGACCCGGTGAAGTGCAAGATGCTGTCCGATATCCTGATGGACCAGTTCGGCATCTACGTGCAGCCGATCAACTACCCCACGGTTCCCAAGGGCACCGAGCGGTTGCGGTTCACCCCCGGCCCGCTACACACCGACGAGGACATCGACTATCTGGTCATGGCTCTGAAAACCCTCTGGAAACAGTGCGCAATCGCTCACGCCGTCGCGTGATTGTGCGAAATTAGCACTGGACCCCGGCGCAAATGACATAGTTATGTGCCACGGGACCATTCTTAAGGGAGACTACCTCATGAGTCGCAATATCGTGCTCGCTGCGGCGGCAACGCTCCTCCTCGCCTCCGTGGCCAACGCCCAGGACGCGGTGGAAGCCACGGGTGACGCAGCAGCCGGCGAAACCGCATTCCGCCAATGCATCGCTTGCCACGTCGTGGTGAACGAGGCGGGGGATACGCTTGCCGGTCGCAACGCGCGCACCGGCCCCAACCTCTATGGCGTCGCCGGTGCCGTCGTCGGTCATGTCGAGGATTTCCGCTATTCGCCGGGCCTGACGGCCCTGCACGAGGAAGAAATCGTCTGGGAAGAAGACAACTTCGTCGCCTATGTGCAGGATCCGACCTCCTATCTCCGCGAGGCCACGGGTGACAGCAGCGCGCGTGGCGCCATGGCGTTCCGTGTGCGGAGCGAAGAAGACGCCCGTAACCTTTACGCCTATCTCGAGTCGCTCGCGGCCGAGTGATCCGGACAAGGCTCTGACGGCAATCGAACAAGGGGCGCCCCGAAACGGGCGCCCTTTTCACGTTCCGGCGGCGAACCGCAGGATTTCCGCCGCGACCCGGTCGGGCACTTCCTCATGGGCAAGGTGGCCCACCCCCGGCAGCGTGACCAGCTTGGCCGCAGGCATCGCGGCCGCCGCGCGTTCCGCGACCCTGACGGCCACCGCGCCATCCCTTTCGCCATGAACGAACAGCGTCGGCGTCGTGATCTGTGCCAAGGCGCGGTTCAGATCGTCGAGCGACCATTGCGCCATCATTGCCAGCGTCCCGTCCACATGGGCGCGGCGCTGAATCAGGCGCGCGTAACGTGACAGCCCGGCGTCGTCCAGTTCGGTCCCCGCAGAGGACAGGATCGACCGGACCTGCTGCACCGACCGCCCGCCGCCCGAGATCAGCAGGCCGGTGAGCGGGTTCAACGCCAGCAGCTTGGCCATGGCCGGAAACAGCCACCCCGCGGCGCCCCGAAAATTCTCGAGCGCGCCGTTCACGATCACCAGCCGCTCGGGGTGAATGCGACCCTGTCGCGCCAGTTCGAGACTGACAGCACCCCCCGCGGAATGGCCGATGACCAGGCTTGGTACCCATGCCTCCTGCTGGCAGAGGCCGGCGATATCGGCCGCCACATCCACCAGACGGGCGCGGCCCCTCGGGCTGCGGGTCCAGCCATGGCCGGGCAGGTCGAGAGCGATCACCCGGTGCTGCGCCGCCAGGTACGGGATCAGCGCCGCCCAGGAATGGCTCGACGCGCCCGCGCCGTGCAACAACAGCACGTCAGGCCCGGTGCCGGTCACCTGCACATGCCAGCGATGCGGCTTCGACGGCACGATCCGGCTCAGCGCGCGGCCGGGCCAGTCGTCGGGGGGCAGGTCGCCTTTCATGCCGGGGTCAGCGATGCATCCACCGCCGCCGACAGGGTTTTCGCATCCGCACGCGGCAGCGGCAGGTAAGCCATCCCCATCTCATGCGCCAGCCCGTCAAGGCCGCGCGTGGGCCGCACGCCGGTGTCGATCACCAGCCCCGGCCAGCCGCGCGCCCGGATCGCCCGCGCCATCGCGGTCGCATCCTCGGCGGCCTGAACCCGGTTCGCCGCGCCCGACAGGTCGACATTGGCGCGCCCGTCGGTCAGCAGCGCGATCGACGGCGTCATGCCCTTGCCCTGCGCCAGCAGCCCAAGCTCCAGCGCTGCCTTGAGGCCGGCGGCCAGCGGCGTGCCGCCCCCGCCCGGCAGTTGCGACAGGCGGCGCTTGGTCTGCACCAGCGAGCGGGTGGGCGGCAGCAAGATCTCGGCGGCCTCGCCGCGGAACGCCACCAGCGCGACATGGTCGCGGCGGGCGTAGGCTTCACTCAGCAGCAGCTCGATCGCGCCCTTGGCCTCGCCCAGACGCGCCAGAGCGGCCGAACCCGAGGCATCGACGACGAAGATGATCGCCCGGTCCGAGGTTTCCTCGAACTGGCGCAGGCGGATGTCGGACATGCGGATGTGCAGGCGCTCGTGCTCGTCGGTCATCTTGAGCCGCATCGGCTGCCAGGGCGCGGCGGCGCGCAGGGTGGCGACCAGATCGACGCGCGCATCGCCGCCGGGCCGGCCGGCACGCGAGGGCAGGGGGCGACCGCGGTGATTGCCCTTCTTGGCCGCGCCGGTGCCGCTGGCCGACTGGCTGGCGCGCACGGCGCGCCCGGCCTGTAACCGCGCCAGCAGGTCGGGGGGCAGCATGGCCTTGGCGGCCTCCAGGAGCAGTTCGGCGGGGGGCTGATCGACCGGGTCGTCCTCCTCGTCCGATTTCTCTTCTTCCTCCTCCGGCTCCGAAGGCTCTTCCGGCGGGGGCGGGTCTTCTTCCTCGTCGGGGGCGCTGTCTTGCTGGCTTTCGGGGATCTGCGTCGCGCGCGGCGCCAGCACCAGTTCGACCGCGACCAGCAGATCGGCGCTTTCGACACAATCCTCGCCCGACAGGGCCGCGCTGGCCCGCGCCACCGCCAGCGCCTGCAAAGGCGCGCGCAGCGACAAGATGCCCAGCCGCGCCGCGACCTCGGCGAGTTCCGCGATGGCGGTGTCGGGGATCGTCACGCGCGGCAACAGCGCCCGCGCCTCGGCCAGGGCCTCAAGGTCAAGGGCAAGTTCGGGCGCGTCAGTCAGGGTCTGTTCAGCCAGATCGAGATGGATCGCCAGCCGGTCGGCCAAGGCGGACGGCAGGGTTTCCTCCGGCTCCGCGCCTTCGTCGAGGGCGATCAGCGACAGGCCCCCGCGCCCGTCCAGCGCCGCCGCCAGCCGCGCGGCCAGCCCGGCCTTCACCCGTTCGGCCATCGGCATGATCAGGACCGAGGGCCGGCCCAGAATGCCCCGCGTCCGCACCACGCGCCCCTCGGCCAGGG
>Ga0008833_1001396_pt1 | contig 10816 bp, 11 predicted proteins | sample HotLakConsoUCCLE_FD_62216 | JGI IMG/M metagenome (GOLD analysis project Ga0008833, IMG submission 62216) | Hypersaline microbial mat communities from Hot Lake, Washington, USA - Hot Lake Consortium UCC-LE | ecosystem: Environmental > Aquatic > Non-marine Saline and Alkaline > Hypersaline >... | reverse complement strand
CCGCCGGGCGACGTTGAGCCCGGTCGTGCCTTCCTGCATGGCGCAACCCATCACTACGTCCTCGATCTCGCCGCCATCCAGCCCCGAGCGTTGCAGGGCGTGGGCGATGGCATGAGCGCCGAAAACGGCTCCATCGGTGTTGTTCAGCCCGCCGCGATAGGCCTTGCCGATCGGCGTGCGTGCAGTCGAGACAATAACGGCCTCGGTCATGTGTCGCTTCTCCTCCCTTGGCCGCCTTCAGGCGGACGATTTCATCGATGCCAGGCGTGTGCCGCTGTTGGCTGCTTCCTTCAGTGTCCTTGCCGGCTCGAAGACCGCATTGCCGGTCCTGGCGTGCCAGTGTTCCAGCCGCTCGACGATCTTGGGCAGTCCTTCGAGATCGGCGAAGAACATCGGTCCGCCCTTGCCGCGCGGGAAGCCGTAACCGTAGATCCACACCACATCGATGTCGGAGGCCCTGAGCGCGATGCCTTCCTCGAGAATGCGCGCGCCCTCGTTGATCATCGGGTAGAGCGTGCGCTCGGTGATCTCCCGGTCGGAAATCTCGCGCCGCTCGATGCCGGCTTCGCGCGCCTTTTCCTCGATCAGCCGGTTCACCTCGGGATCGGGCTTAGGCGCGCGCGATCCCTCCTCGTAGAAATACAAGCCTTTTTGCGTCTTCTGGCCGTACCGGCCCATCTCGCACAGCGCATCGGCGATCACCGCCGTCGTGCCGAGCGCCTTGCGGTTGCGCCAGCCAATGTCGAGACCGGCAAGGTCGCCCATCGCGAACGGCCCCATCGGCCAGCCGAAATCGGTGAACACGCGGTCGATCTGTTCGGGCGTTGCCCCTTCCAGAAGCAGCGCCTCGTTTTCAGCCGAGCGCGCCGCCAGCATGCGGTTGCCGACGAAGCCGTGGCAGACGCCCACCACCACCGGCACCTTGGCAATCCGGCGGCCAAGGGCCAGCGCGGTGGCGATCACGTCGGGGGCGGTCTCTCTGCCCCGCACGATCTCCAGAAGCTTCATCACGTTTGCCGGCGAAAAGAAGTGCAGGCCCACCACGTCGCCGGGTCGGTCGGTGGAGGCCGCGATCTCGTCGACATCGAGATAGGACGTGTTGGTGGCCATGATCGCGCCGGGTTTGGCCACCGCCTCGATCTTGGCGAAGACCTCCTTCTTGATTGCCATCTCCTCGAAGACGGCCTCGATGATGAGGTCGCAATCGGCAAGATCGCCATAGTCGGTGGTGCGCGAGAAGCGGCCAAGCCGCTCCTCCATCTGCTTCTCGCTAAGCGAGCCGCGCTTGATCGATCCCTCATAGTTGCGGCGGATCGTAGCAAAGCCGCGGTCCAGCGCCTCCTCGTTCATCTCCAGCACGGTCACCGCCAGGCCGCCATTGGCGAAGGCCATGGCGATGCCGCCGCCCATCGTGCCGGCGCCGATGACGCCGATATGCTTGACGTCGCGCGCTGCAACCTCCTTGCCGACGCCCGGCACTTTCGCTGCCTCGCGTTCGGCAAAGAAGAGATGGCGCTGCGCCTTCGACTGATCACCGGAAAGCAGCGCCAGGAAGATCTCGCGCTCCTTCAGGAGCGCATCGTCGAAATCCATTGTCAGCGAATTGCGCACGGCTTCCGCGCAGCGGACCGGCGCCTCCAGCCCGCGAGCTTTCTTCGCGTGAGCGGCGGCCGCCTGGTCGAATCCTTCGAGCGATGCACGGTCCTTGTCGCGCCATTCCTCCCGGTCGCGCACGGCGATGAGCGGGGCACCCTCGGCGACCTTCAGGCGCGCGAACTCGACCGCCGCTTCCACCAGATCGGCTTCCGCCACCGCGTCGACCGCGCCGACGGTTTTTGCTTCCTCGGCGCCGATCGGCTTGCCCGAGATGATCATGTCCAACGCCTTGATGGCGCCGACCGCCCGCGGCAGCCGAACCGTGCCGCCCGAACCGGGGATGAGGCCCAGATGCACCTCGGGCAGCCCGACCTTGGCACCCTTGTCCGCGACGCGATAATGGCACGACAGCGCCAGTTCGAACCCGCCACCCAGCGCCGTTCCGTGAATGGCCGCCACCGACGGCTTGGACAGCGTTTCCAGCTTGGCGCAGAGTTCGGGCAGATTGGGGCTCTGCAGCGATTTCGGTGACCCGAATTCGGAAATGTCGGCACCCGAGACGAAGGTCCGGCCCGCGCAGGCAACCACAACCGCCTTCACCGAAGCGTCGCCATTGAATTCGACCAGCGCGGCGAAGAGCGGCTCGCGCATGTGCAGGCTCAGCGCGTTCACCGGCGGATTGTCGATGATCACCACCGCGACCTCGCCGCGCCGTTCCACCGTCACATACTCGCTCATGTGTCCTCCCTCGAACTCTCGGAAATTGTGGGGCGCCTCAGTGCTTCGGCAGCCCGGCCAGGAACTCGCCGATCAGCCGGATGGTGGCCGCCGGCTGCTCCACGCAGGGAATGTGCCCGGCACCCTCGATGATCTCGAAGCGCGCACCATCGATCAGCTCCGCCGTCGAGCGGACGAGATCTGGCGGCGTCGAACCGTCCTGGTCGCCGACGATGCACAGCACCGGCAGTTTCAGCGCACGTGTCGATTCCGTCAGGTCAGCATCGCGCAGCGCCGCGCAGGTGCCGGCATAACCATCCACCGTGGTGCGCGTCAGCATGTTCGTGTAGCCGGCAAAATCGGCATTGTCGGCCGAGCGATAGGCCGGCGTGAACCAGCGCTCCATAATGGCGTCCGCCATCGCGCCGATGCCGTCGCGCGTCACCGTCTCGATGCGGCCATTCCAGAGTTCGTCATTGCCGATTTTATGCGCCGTATCACTCAGCACCAGAGCGCGCACCTTTTCGGGATGCAAGGCTGCCAGTCCTTGTGCGATCAGACCGCCGACCGAGAGGCCGACCACGACGGCCCGGTCGATACCCATATGATCCATCAGCGCCGAGAGGTCTTGGACATGGTCTCTCATGGCGTAGGGCGCGGGCGGCGCGTCGGAAAGGCCGTGGCCGCGCTTGTCGTAGAGCAGGATGCGGTATTCGCCCGCAAGCGCGTCGGCGACTTGGTCCCAGATACGGAAATCGGTTCCCAGTGAATTGGAGAACACCACGGCCGGCGCCTTCTGGGGACCACGCAGATCGTGATGCAGCACCACGCCGTTGACGCGCACGAAAGCCATGCAGTTCTTCCTCCCTGAAGCGGACATACTACCGAGTATGTTGGAAACGGCGGGCGGGGTCAATCGGTCTCGCTCGATTTGCCCCATCTACTATCTTAGCATGCTGCCCTCGACGACCAACGGATTGACAGAATTGTCAACCACAGTTTACGATCTTGCATGATCGATGTCCGCAGCACGAAGCGGTTCAGCGACTGGCTGCACGCGCTCCGGGACCAGCAGGCGCCGCATCGATCGCTTGCGGTTCGGCAATTTCGGCGACGCCAGATCCGTGGGCGAAGGCGTGAGCGAACTCCGAGTGGATCATGGACCTGGGTACAGGGTCCTACTTCACACGGTTCAGCCCGACGGTGGTGCTGCTCCTATGCGGAGGCGACAAGAGCAGCCAGTCGCGCGACATCGCAAGAGCAAAATCCATGGCAAGCGAGGCAGACCCCAATGACCCTTGAGACCAGACCCTTTGACAGTTCGGAGTTTCTCGAGACCGAGGAGGGTATTGAGGAGTACCTGAAGGCCACTTGCGAGGATGGAACGGCTCCCCAGATTGCCTACGCCCTAGGTGTCATCGCCAAGGCGCGCAACATGACGAGGCTTGCCGAGCAGACCGGCTTGAGCCGGCAGGCGCTCTACAAGGCACTAAGCGGTCAGGGCAATCCGGAGTTCGCCACCATCCAGAAGGTTGCCGAGGCTCTTGGCATGCGCATTACCTTTGAGCGTGCGAACAACCAGGACGCGGCCGCCTGAACCTCACCCCGCCTCCAGCCCCTCCAGGTCGAGCTCGTCCGCCAGCGGGGCGAAATAGGCGTCGATCTGTTCGTCAGTCATCTCTTCGAGCGTCGCCGGCTGCCAACGCGGCGCATTGTCCTTGTCGATGATCACCGCGCGCACGCCTTCGAAGAACTCGTGACCTTCCACCACGCGGTTGACGATCCGGTATTCGATGCGCATGCAGTCCTCGAAGTCGCGCCCGGCGCCTTCCTTCATCTGGCGCAGCGCAATGGCGAGGCTGGTCGGCGATTTAGAACGCATGATCGCCGCTTGGCGACCCGCCCATTCGCCATCCGGGCCGGTCTCGGCCTCCAGCCGCTCGAGGATTTCGAGAACGCTTCGGGCAGAAAAGCATCGGTCGATCACCGGCATTAGGCCCGGCAGCGTGGCCAGGTCGATTGGCGGCTCGGCGAATCGGTCTAGAACGGCGGCTGCGTCGCCCTCCTCGCACAGCGCCTCCGTCATTTCCCCGAACCGCGCCGAAGGCACGGCATGGGTGGCGATCCCGCACCAGGTCGCGTCGGCCTGCTTCAGCCGCGCGCCGGTCAGGGCCATCCACGTGCCGATCGCCCCCGGCAGGCGCGGCAGGAACCACGTCCCGCCGACATCGGGAAACAGCCCGATACCGGTCTCCGGCATGGCGAACATGATTCGCTCGCCGGCAACCCTGAGGCTTCCATGGACGGAAACGCCCACCCCGCCGCCCATCACGATGCCGTCGATCAGCGCCACGTAAGGCTTCGGATAGCGCTTGATGAAGGTGTTGAGGCGGTATTCTTCGCGGTAGAAGTCGATGAAACGCCGGTCGCCCGCCCGCCCCCAGTCGTGCAGCTGCCGGATATCGCCGCCGGCACAGAACGCCTTATCGCCCGCCGCCCGCACCACGACATGGGCGATCTCCGGATCGCGCGCCCATTCGGCCAGTTGCGGATGCATCTGCCGCACCATGGAAAGCGTCAGCGCATTCAGCGCCTGCGGGCGGTTCAGCGTGATCAGCCCGGCATGGCCACGTTTTTCGAACAGGATTTCCGGCGATTCCGTCATGCGTGCCTCCTTCCCGGGCCTTCCGATCTACATCGAGACAATTATGGCAAAGCCTCCTGCCCGAACAGCCATTGTGCCGGCTTTTGCACGGCCAGGAACCCGGCGAATATGACCGCAAGCGTTTTGATGTCTTTTCGCCGCGCCGAAACGGCGCTATGCCCGTATGAACGGGCCGGTGCGGCCCATTGCGAATGATCACGGGAGACCACGCATGACCCTTTTCGAAACCATTTCCACCCGGCGCGGTTCGAACACGCTTCTGATGAACCTGATGCTGGTCGTGGCGGGTTCGCTGCTGATGACCATCGCGGCGAAGGTGCAGGTGCCCTTCTATCCGGTGCCGATGTCGATGCAGACTCTGGTCGCCATCGGCCTTGGGCTGGCGCTTGGTCCCGTGCGCGGCACCGCGGCAGTTCTCCTCTATCTCGCCCAGGGCGCGGCCGGATTGCCCGTCTTCGCCGGCACCCCGCAGCAGGGCATCGGCTTTGCCTACATGATGGGCCCGACCGGCGGCTACCTTGTCGGCTTCGCGCTGGCAGCCTTCGTCGCCGGCCTCTTTGCCCGCCTGGGGTTTGACCGCAACCCGGTCTCCGCCATGGGCGCGGCACTGGTCGCGGGCGGCGCGGTCTACCTGACCGGGCTCGCCTGGCTTGGCCTCTTCACCGGCTATGGCGAGACGTTGCTCGTTGCTGGCCTCTATCCCTTCCTGCTCGGCGACATCGTCAAGGCCATGCTGGCAGCACTCGTCTTTCCGGCGGTGTGGAAGTGGGTTGAAGGCGGCGAGGCGCGCTGATGCGCGGAATCCTCGCAGAACTCGAGGAGAGGCGGGCAAGCGCGAGACAGGGCGGCGGCGAAAAACGCATCGCCGCCCAGCATGCCAAGGGCAAGCTGACCGCGCGAGAGCGCATCGAAATCCTTCTCGACGAGGATTCCTTCGAGGAATTCGACATGTTCGTTGCCCACCGCGCGACGGATTTCGACATGGCGGCCCAGAAATACCCCGGCGATGGCGTCGTCACGGGCTGGGGCACCATCAACGGCCGCCTCGCTTACGTCTTTTCCCAGGACTTCACCGTTCTCGGCGGCTCGCTGTCGGAAACACACGCCCAGAAGATCTGCAAGATCATGGACATGGCCATGCGCAACGGCGCGCCGGTCATCGGGCTGAACGATTCGGGCGGCGCGCGCATCCAGGAAGGTGTCGCCTCGCTCGCCGGCTATGCCGATGTCTTCAAGCGCAATGTCGATGCGTCCGGCGTCGTGCCGCAGATTTCCGTGATCATGGGCCCCTGCGCGGGCGGCGCGGTCTATTCCCCGGCCATGACCGACTTCATCTTCATGGTGCGGGACTCGTCCTACATGTTCGTCACCGGGCCGGACGTGGTGAAGACCGTCACCAACGAGGTCGTCACGGCCGAGGAGCTTGGCGGCGCGCGCACCCACACGCAGAAGTCCTCGGTCGCCGACGGCGCCTACGACGATGACGTCATCGCGCTGGAGGAGGTGCGGCGCCTGTTCGATTTCCTGCCCCTGTCCAATCGCGAAAAGCCGCCGACAAGGCCCTTTCACGACGATCCCGAGCGCATCGAGACCCGGCTCGACACGCTGATCCCGGATTCGGCCAGCAAGCCCTACGACATGAAGGAGCTGATCCTCAGCCTCGCCGACGAGGGCGACTTCTTCGAGATCCAGGAAGCCTTCGCCAAGAACATTGTCACCGGCTTCATGCGCATCGAGGGCCAGAGCGTAGGCGTGGTTGCCAACCAGCCGATGGTTCTCGCCGGCTGTCTCGACATCGATTCGAGCCGCAAGGCCGCCCGCTTCGTGCGTTTCTGCGATGCCTTCAACATCCCGATCCTGACGCTGGTCGACGTACCGGGCTTCCTGCCGGGCACCAGCCAGGAGTTCGGCGGCGTCATCAAGCATGGGGCCAAGCTTCTGTTCGCCTATTCCCAGGCCACTGTTCCGATGGTCACGCTGATCACCAGAAAAGCCTATGGCGGCGCCTATGACGTGATGGCCTCGAAACATATTGGCGCCGACATCAACTATGCTTGGCCGACCGCCGAGATCGCGGTGATGGGCGCCAAGGGCGCGACCGAGATCCTCTACCGCTCCGAACTCGACGACCCGGAAAAGATCGCCGCGCGCACGGCCGAATATGAGGAGAATTTCGCCAACCCCTTCAAGGCGGCCGAACGCGGCTTCATCGACGAGGTGATCATGCCCCATTCCTCCCGCCGCCGCATCGCCCGGGCCTTCGCCATGCTGAGGACGAAGAAGCAGGACCAGCCGTGGAAGAAGCACGACACGATCCCGCTGTAGAGCTTGTGGAATGCCGGTGATCCTCCGCTGGAGAGGCCACCGCTTCCTCTTCTATTCCAGGGAGATCGGTGAACCGCCACATATCCATGTTTTGAAGGATGCGAAGCAACTGAAAGTCTGGCTCGCCGATATCCGTGTCGCCCGCAATGTCGGCTTCGCCACGCACGAAGTGAATGATATTCTGGGCGTCGTAGCAGAGAACAGGCGAAAATTCCTGGAGGCCTGGAATGACTACTTTGGAAATTGACGACAAGCAGTTGCTTGTTGCCACCGTCGAGGTCACGGACGAATTCATCGTCTTCGACATGGCCGATGGTCGCAGGATCGAGGCGCCGCTGTGGTGGTACCCCCGCTTGTTTGCAGCGACACCCGCCCAACGCAGGAACTGGGAGATCCTGCCTTTCGGCGATGCCGTCGGCTGGGAGGAGATCGACGAGTATATCAGCGCCAAGGCCCTCATCGTCGGTGGTGCAGCGCCCGGCGCGGTGCCACCTGCACAAGCTGCCGAATGATCCCTACTTCAGGAACTTCGAGAAATCCTCGCGCCCAACATGAAGGACGAACAGGACCCACATGACCGACACCACCAAATTCCCGCCCGAAAACAACTTCCCGGCCGGCTATGTGCCGCCCAAAATATGGAAGCAGGAAGGCGAGGGCGGGGGCGCGTTTGCCTCTATCAATCGGCCCATCGCCGGCCCGACGCACGACAAGGAACTGCCGATCGGCAAGCACCCGCACCAGCTCTATTCGCTGGGCACGCCGAACGGCGTCAAGGTGACGATCATGTTCGAGGAGCTGCTGGAGGCCGGTCATTCGGACGCCGAATACGACGCCTGGCTGATCAATATCGGCAAGGGTGATCAGTTCGGCTCGGGCTTTGTCGACATCAACCCGAATTCCAAGATCCCGGCCATGATGGACCATGCGCCCAAGGGCGGCGGCGACCCCATCCGCCTCTTCGAATCAGGGTCCATTCTGGTCTATTTGGCCGAAAAGTTCGGCGCCTTCCTGCCGACCGATTTGCGCGGCCGCACCGAGACGCTGAACTGGCTGTTCTGGCAGATGGGCTCCGCGCCGTTCCTCGGCGGCGGCTTCGGGCATTTTTATGCCTACGCGCCGATGAAGGTGAAGTACGCCATCGACCGTTATGCCATGGAGGTGAAGCGCCAGATGGACGTGCTCGACCGGCATCTGGCCGATCATGAATATCTGGCGGGCGCCGAATACACGATCGCCGACATGGCGATCTGGCCCTGGTATGGCCGGCTCGCTGCTCACGACGCCTATGAGGATGCGGGCTCGTTCCTGGAGGTCGACGGCTACGAAAACGTCCAGCGCTGGACGAAGCAGATCAACGAGCGACCGGGAGCCCGGCGGGGATCTATGGTCAACAAGACCAATCGAGAGCTGTCCCGGCAGTTGCACGAGCGCCATGATGCGTCGGACTTCGAGATGAAGACGCAGGACAAGATCGCGGGCGCCTGATGTTCAAGAAGATCCTCATCGCCAATCGCGGCGAGATCGCCTGCCGGGTGATCCGGACGGCAAAGCGTCTGGGCATCGCGACGGTCGCGGTCTATTCCGACGCCGATCGCGACGCCCTGCATGTCCGCGAGGCCGATGAGGCTATCCATATCGGCCCGGCACCCTCGAGCGAATCCTACATCGTCATCGACCGGATCCTCGAGGCCATCCACAAGTCCGGCGCAGATGCGGTGCACCCGGGCTATGGCTTCCTGTCCGAGAATCCGCTCTTCGCCGAGGCGTTGGCGAAGGAGGGCGTGGCCTTCATCGGCCCGCCGGTCAATGCCATCCAGGCGATGGGCGACAAGATCACCTCCAAGAAGCTGGCCGCCGAGGCGGGCGTCTCCACCGTGCCCGGCCATATGGGCCTGATCGAGGATGCCGACGAGGCGGTCCGCATCGCCGCTTCCATCGGCTATCCGGTGATGATCAAGGCCTCGGCCGGCGGCGGCGGCAAGGGCATGCGCATTGCCTGGAACGACGACGAAGCCCGCGACGGGTTCCGCGCCTCCAAGGGCGAGGCCAAATCCTCCTTCGGCGACGACCGCATCTTCATCGAGAAATTCGTCACCCAGCCGCGCCATATCGAGATCCAGGTGCTGGGCGACAAGCACGGCAACGTCATCCATCTGGGCGAGCGCGAATGCTCCATACAACGGCGTAACCAGAAGGTCATCGAGGAGGCGCCGTCGCCCTTCCTCGACGCCGAGACCCGTGCCGCCATGGGCGCGCAGGCCGTCGCCCTTTCGAAAGCGGTTGCTTACCATTCTGCCGGCACGGTCGAGTTCATCGTCGATGCCGACAGGAACTTCTACTTCCTCGAGATGAATACCCGCCTCCAGGTCGAACACCCGGTGACCGAACTCGTCACCGGCATCGATCTGGTCGAGGAGATGATCCGCGTCGCTGCCGGCGAAAAGCTGCGCCTCGCCCAGGAGGATGTCGGCCTCGAAGGTTGGGCGATCGAAAGCCGGCTCTACGCCGAGGACCCCTACCGCAATTTCCTGCCCTCCATCGGCCGGCTCACGCGCTACCGCCCGCCCCGCGAAGGCAATCGCGAGGACGGCACGGTGATCCGCAATGACACCGGCGTCTTCGAGGGCGGCGAGATATCCATGTATTACGATCCGATGATCGCCAAGCTCTGTGCCTTTGCGCCGGACCGCCTGGCGGCCATCGACGCCATGAGTGCCGCGCTCGACGATTTCCAGCTCGAGGGCATCGGCCACAACCTGCCGTTCCTCTCCGCCGTCATGCGCCACGAGCGCTTTCGTAAGGGTAAGCTTACGACTGCCTTCATCGCCGAGGAATGGCCGGAGGGATTTTCGGGCGTCACGCCGAGCGAGGACGAGGCCCGGGCGCTCGCCGCCGTCGCCGCCTTCGTCCATTTCCGCAGCCAGAAACGCGCCGTGCTGATTTCTGGCGCGCTCGACAACCACCGCCGCACGGTCGGCCGCGACTGGGTCGTCAAGGTCAACGGGACGGAGTTCGAGGTCGCCCTGCGCGACGAGGGCGGTGCGACGCTGGTCGGCTTCGAAGGCGGCAGGCCTGTGCCCGTCACCGGCGACTGGTTGCCCGGTCGCCCGCATGCGCGTTTTTCCGTCGGCGGCCAGTCGATGGGGGTGAAGGTCCAGCCGGTCAATTCGGCCTGGCGCCTTCGCTGGCGCGGCATCGATCTCAAGATCCATGTGCGCAGCCCCCGCGTCGCCGAACTCGCCCGGCTGATGCCGGAAAAGGCGCCGCCCGACACCTCGAAGATGCTGCTCTGCCCCATGCCTGGCGTCGTCACCGCGATCATGGTGGCGGTCGGCGCTGAGGTTCACGAAGGCCAGCCGCTGGCCACCGTCGAAGCCATGAAGATGGAAAACGTGCTCCGCGCCGAACGCCGCGCAATCGTCAAGTCTATCCCCGTCGAACCCGGCGCCAGCCTCGCGGTGGACGAGATGATCATGGAGTTCGAGTGATGAGGGAGCTCGCGCCCCCTCC
>Ga0008833_1001392_pt1 | contig 10846 bp, 12 predicted proteins | sample HotLakConsoUCCLE_FD_62216 | JGI IMG/M metagenome (GOLD analysis project Ga0008833, IMG submission 62216) | Hypersaline microbial mat communities from Hot Lake, Washington, USA - Hot Lake Consortium UCC-LE | ecosystem: Environmental > Aquatic > Non-marine Saline and Alkaline > Hypersaline >... | reverse complement strand
TCCGGCATCGAGAACCCGCTGTTCTTCAAGGACAACACGCGGATGTTCTACGGCGACGCGAAGAAATCGCTGGACGAACTGCTGCCCAAGGTCAGCTGACGCCGTGCTGCCTGTGCGAAACGGGGCCCCCATTGCGGGGGCCCTTTCCGTTTGGTGGTCTGACACCGTCCCGCATCGGTGCTAGGCAAGGGGCGAACCGCGCCGATTGGAGCCTGCCATGACGATCACCAGACAAGACGAGCTCGACGGCCTGAAGGCGATCGGCCGCATCGTCGCCAACACCATGCACGCCATGGCCAGGGCGATGGAACCCGGCATGACCACGCACGATCTTGACGACATCGGCGCAGCCCTTCTGGACCGCGCCGGGGCCGTATCGGCGCCCAAGGCCACCTACGGCTTCCCCGGCGCCACCTGCATCAGCGTCAACGAGGAAATTGCCCACGGCGTCCCCGGCGACCGGGTGCTGGCCGCGGGCGATCTGGTGAACATCGACGTCTCCGCCTCCAGGAATGGCTACGTCGCCGACACCGGCGCCAGCTTCCGGCTTGGTGCGGTCAAGCCCTCGCTCGACCGGCTCTGCCGTGACGGCAGGCGCGCGATGGAGATCGGCATCGCCGAGGTCGGCCATGACAAGCCCATCGCGGGCATCGGCAGCGCCATCGGGCGGTTCGCGCAGGCGCGCGGCTATTCCCTGATCCGCAACCTCGCCAGCCATGGTGTCGGGCGGTCCCTCCACGAATACCCCGAGGAGGTGGCGACATGGCCCACGCGCGGCGACCGGCGGCGGATGCACAAGGGTCTCGTGCTGACGGTCGAGCCGTTCCTGTCCACCGGCGGGCTCTGGGCTGACGCGGGCGCGGATGGCTGGACGCTCTACAGCAGGCCCCACGCGCCGGTGGTGCAGTACGAGCACACCGTCGTTGCGACCGAGCGGGCGGCGATCATCGTCACCAGGCCCGGCTGAATTCAGGCGGGGCGGGCCGAGTGTCGCCCCGCCCCGCGCCCGCGTCAGATATAAAGCCTGTCGCGGAACACATGGCGCACGATCGCCGCCCGTGTCAGCCCCATCGCCGCCAGCTCGGCATCGGTTTTGGCGTCAAGCGCCGCGATCTTGTCGTGACGCGACCTGTACGCCGCATAATCGGTGTACCGCTGCCCCAGCACGGCCATGGCCCTGTCGAGCCTGGCCCGGATGCGGGCGACATGCGGCGTGGTGATATCGGTCAAGGCCATCTGGAAACCTCCTGTGCGGGTGGTCTCCTCCCCTCACCGTCACCTAATCACCTCTCGCGGTGGGTGAACTGCCGATTGTGCATGGCCGCGTTGCGGTGGTCTCTTGGCGCCGCCCGGCCACCCCGCAAACGCGAACGCCCCGCCGATGGGGCGGGGCGCTGCACCGACAGGGACCTCCCCGAGGCTACTTCGTCAAGATCAGCTTGCCCGCCCGGGTGATGCGCAGGCAGTAGGTCTTGTCGTCCAGCACGATCATCGCCGTTCCCTCGCCGTCGGTCAGGCGGCGGGCATCGTAGATCGGCAGGCTCCGCTGGGGCAGCGAGGTGCGGCTGGCGTCGGGGGTTTCTGTCATCTGTCCGTGAAAGCTCATGTCGGGATCCGATCCTGTGCTGCGCATGTTTCCGACTCAAAGCTGACAAAAATTATCGGGTATGTCAATTCCGAGTATAACGCTCGGGTACGATCCCGCGCGCAGCCGGGCGGGCCAGCAGATGTTCCAGCCGGTCGCTTACCTCGGCCCGCACCGGCCCCGGCCTCGGCGCGTCGCGCAGGGTGGTGAACCACGCCTCGGGCGGGTTGCGCCCGGCCGCCGCGCGATCCCAGCGCAGGGCGCGCAGCACCGCCTCGGCCTCAAGGGGCAGGCGGTCGGGAATGGCATGGCCGTTCAGCGTGGCCCAGACCCCGGTCCAGAGCCGCCCGACCGACCACGGGTTGTAGCCGCCGCCGCCCAGCACCAGCAGGCGCGGACACCCCAGCGCCATCAGCGCCGCCACGATCTGCCAATGGGCGTTGTTCGACAGGGTCAGCCGCGACAGCGGGTCCTCGGTCACCGCGTCGGCCCCGCATTGCAGCACGATCGCGTCGGGCGCGAACCCCGCCACGGCGGGCACGATCAGCCGCTCGCGGATCGCGTCCATCTCGCTGTCGTTCAGCCCGCGCGGCACCGGCAGGTTCAGGCAGTTGCCGCCGCCATCCGCCTCCAGCGCCCCGGTGAACGGCCAGCGCCGGTCCTCGTGGACCGAGATCAGCAGCGTCTGCGGATCGCCGGCAAACCCGTGCTCCACCCCGTCGGCATGGTGCGCGTCGATGTCGACATAGGCGATGCGTGCCGCCCCCGCGCGGCGCAGCGACAGCATCGCCAGCACCGGGTCGTTGAGGTAGCAAAACCCGCCCGCCCGGTCGGGAAATCCGTGATGGGTGCCGCCGCCGGGGTGGTAGACGGTGCCGCCCTGCGCCAGCAGGTCGCCTGCCAGCAGCGAGGCACCGGCGGCGGTCGCGGGCCTGCGGAACATCTCGGGGTAGACCGGGTTCGACACCGTGCCAAGCCCGTGGCGGTCGCGCACCGCGTCGCTGACCGCCTGATCCGCCTCGGCCCGCGCCAGCGCCGCGACATATTCTGGCGTGTGCCAGATCGTCAGCGCGCGTGGCTTGGCGCGCGGGCTGGTGCGGTACTGCGCGCGCGGCAACCAGCCCATCGCCCGCGACAGGTCCATCACCGTCGACACGCGCGGCACCCGCAACGGGTGCCAGTCGCCATAGCTCGATCCGCGGTAGACCTCGGAGCCAAGGAACAGCGGCAGGCTCACGCGCCCAGCCGCGCCTCGATCGCGGCCCGCATCCGCGGGCCCGTGGGCCGGGCATTCGACCCGAAGGTGCCCACCACCCGGCCCGCGCCGTCCAGCAGCACCTTGTTGAAGTTCCAGGTCGGGGCAAAGCCATGGCTCTCGGCCAGCCAGCGGTAGAACGGATGCGCGTCCGGCCCCCGCACCGGGGTGATCGTGGTCATCGGCAGCGTCAGGTCGAAATTCAGCTCGCAGAACTCCGCCACCGCGTCGTCGCTGGCCAGTTCCTGCCGGAAATCATCCGAGGGCACCGCCAGCACCACCAGCCCGCGCGGGCCATAGTGCTCGTGCAGCGCCTGCAATTCATCATACTGCCCGGTATAGGCGCAGAGCGAGGCGGTGTTGACCACCAGCACCGGCCGCCCGCGCCAGTCGGCCATGTCGTAATGCCCGCCGTCGATCGACGCGAAGCGGAACGACCCCTGCGCCAGCGCCGGCCACGCCCCCGCACCAAGCGGCAGGGCGGCAATCAGCGCGATCAACTGGCGGCGGTGCATCTGGCGTCTCCCACGGGTCATCTCGCGCCAGAGGTATCGCCGCCGCCGCCCGCGTCAAGCCGGGCTTGGCAACGCGGGGCCCGACATGCGATAGACGCAGGTCCATGGCCCGCAAACCCACCATCCAGGCGCCCCTGCGCATCGCCTCCGCCGCGAAACGCGAGACGCGGACGCAATTCGCCGTGCTGCCCTACCGGCAGAAGAAGAAGGGCGGGCTCGAGGTGCTGCTGATCTCGTCGCTCGACACCGGGCGCTGGATCGTACCCAAGGGCTGGCCGATGGATGGCCTGCGCCCCTCCGAGGCCGCCGCGCAGGAAGCCTGGGAAGAGGCCGGCATTCGTGGCCGCGTCTACGACGACGTGCTGGGCCTCTATTCCTACGCCAAATGGCTGGACGAGGATCTGTCGCTGCCCTGCATCGTGCTGGTCTTTGCGCTGGAAGTGTCGCGCAGCGACGATGCCTTCCCCGAGGCGGGCCAGCGCAAGCGCAAGTGGATGTCGCAAAAAAAGGCCGCCCAGCTGGTCGACGAGCCCGAGCTGAAACAGATCATCGCCACCTTCGATCCGGCGCGGCTGCGATGACCGCGCCGCTTGACCGGCGCGAAAAACCGGATAGCTCCCAGCGACCATGATCCGATACGCCCTCAACTGTGCCGCAGGCCACAGGTTCGAAAGCTGGTTCCAGTCCGCCGACGCCTATGACGCGCTGGCGGCGCGCAACCTCGTGTCCTGCGCCATCTGCGGCGGGACCGACGTCACCAAGGCGCTGATGGCCCCGCGCGTGTCCGGCTCCGACACCCCCGACACGCCCGCGACGCCTGCCGCGCCCGACGCACCGCCGCCCGCCCGCCCGCTGTCCCGGCCCGCACACCCGGCCGAACCGATGCTGCGCGCCCTGCGCGAGCATCTGGCCAAATCCTCGACCTACGTGGGCACCCGCTTCGCGCAGGAGGCGCGCGCGATGCACCTCGGCGAGGCCGAGGAACGGCCGATCCACGGCGAAGCCCGGCCCGAGGACGCGCGCGCCCTGATCGAGGAGGGAGTACCGATCCTGCCCCTGCCGATCGTGCCGCCCGACAAGACCAACTAGAGCGTGTACGCGGGCGTCACGCCCATGGCCCGCAACTCCGCCGCCTCGCGCGCGTCGCGCTGCGCCTCCAGTTCGGCCACCCGCGCCGCGATCGTGCGCGCGATCACCGCGTCGGTCATTCCCCCCGCGCGCATCTCGGCCACCATCCGTTTGCCCGCCGGGGCCAGCGGCTGCACGAACAGTACCGCGTCAAGCGCGTCGAACGGCACCTCCGCCGCCCGTGCCAGCGCCTCCATCCGGTCCTCGAATCCAGGCGCGGCCCGCAGCTCCGCCAGCCGCGCGGCGTGCCAGTCGATGCTGGCGCGAAGCAGCCGCTTCAACTCCGCGTCCTGTAACCAGTCCGCCACCAGCGCCGCGATCCGGCCCGACCAGCGCGACAGGCCCGGCAACGCCGCCTCGTTGCGGTCGAACATGGCGAAATAGGTGGCATCGTACTTGTCCGGCTTCAGGTTCACGTTGCCCCGGTCGCCGCGCAGCAGGTAGGCCTCCCGGCTCTGCACCGCGAAATGCGCCACCTCGGCCAGCCCGTAGCCAACCGTCGCCGCCGACCCGCGCCAGCCATCGGCCATGAAGCTCGGCGGCATCGCCACGCCCGACCCGTTGACCCAACAACGTGCCCTCAGCGCCGCCATCCGCTCCGGCGCGCGCCTGGCGCCCTTGACCGTCGGGCGGTGGATGCCAAGCTTCAGCCCCGGAAACGGGCGGAACAGCGTCTTGACGCCCCAGCCCTTGCGAAACCCTTCGGGTGCACCGCGGGTGAACTGCGCCAGCACCGGGTCGGCGCACCAACCGACGATCCCGTTCGATCCCATCATCCGCCAACCGGCCGCAATCCCCTCGGTGCCGGCGGGGCAGGCGGCCAGCAAACCGGGCAGGGTGCCGTCGCCGGTCTTGATGTGAAAGAACTCGTCGGCGTCGATCACCATGAGCCAGTCGGTCGCCAGCAGGCCTGCATCCCTCTCGGCAAGGCTCAAGGCATGGGGCTGCGGTTTCTTGCCCGGCGGCACCGCGTTGCGCGCGTGCTCGCACAGCCCCATCGCCGCCAGCCGGTCAAGCATCGCATCGGTGCCGTCGCGGCAATCGTTGCTGTAGACCCGGACCCTGTCGAAGCCGATCAGCCGGTGATAGGCCAGCCATTCCAGCAGCCGCGGCCCCTCGTCCTTCATCATCGACAGGAGCGAAAACCGCGCCACGGGATCAGCCCCCGGGCAGCGGCGGGTGGTCGCGCAGCAGCCCCCCCGCTGCCTCCAGCGCCGCCTCCTCGGCGGCGTTCAGGCCGTGCAGCCGGTGGTAGAGCGCGCGATACCCCGCCTCCGGGTCCTCCAGCGCCGCGATCTCGGCCAGCCGCGCCTTCAGCGGGTCGGCGAACCCGTGCGCCCCCGCCCGCCAGTCCATCTTGGCGCGCCAGCGGTCGTAGCCCGGCGCAAAGTAGTGCAGCAGATACGCCCGCTCGGCGGCACCCCAGACCGGTCCCTCGACCTTGCTGCCGTCCTCGGTGACGGCCCAGTGCAGCTTCAGCCGGATGTCGTGCTGCCCGGCGCGGTGGATGGACTTGCCCTCCGGGTGCCCGACCAGCCCGAACCGCGGACGAAAGAGCGGCGCATCGGCGCCGTAGATGTCATCGACCGTCTTGCGCGGCACCGGCATGCGGAACGCCGCGCCGCCGCTGGCCAGCCCGACCTCCTCGGCGCTGTGGATGCGCAGCGTCGGCACATCGTCCGGCAACCCGGCCAATGCCTCGGGCAACCTGCGATCGCGCGTCCACATCAGTTCGTCGGCATCGAGGATCATCACCCAGCCCGACCGAACCTCCCGGTAGGCGGCGGTCATCGCGGCGCGCTGGCGGCGGGTGAAGCGCGCGTCGGGCTGCACCCCCATCTTGGTCCACAGATCCGCCGTGCAGGGCCGCAGATCCAGCCTCGGATCCCCCGCCAAGGCCCTTTGCGCCGGGTCGTCAGGGTCGTCGAGAAAGATCACGATCCGCCCGGCGCCTTGCGCCAGGTGCCACCGCACGAAGCGTGTCAGCACCGGCAGCGGCTCACGCGCGACGGTGGCGACGGTCAGTGCCGGCAGCGTCGCCACGGCCTAGACCATCCCGTTGAAACGGGACGGAATTTCCACCGGCAGCCCCTTGTCTGCCGCCCGCGGGTCGCTGGACTTGCGCGGCCGCTTGGCCGGGCTTCCGTCCGGCTCGACCGGGAACTGCGCATGGGCGATGGCGCGCGCCTCGTCGAAGGCCAGCGCCGGGGCGGCCACGCTCACCTCGGCGATGGCGGCCAGCCGGTCCATCTGGTGCCCGACGAAACTGGCATGCTGGGCGCTGCCACCGCGCGCGGCCAGCCGTTCCTCGGCCACGTCGCGGTCGGCCAGCGCCATGTGGAACAGCACGAAATGATGGCTCATCTTCACCGGCCGGTTCAGCAACCGGTGCGCTCCGCCAGACCAGTTGTTCCAGCGCGAGATCACGAAGGGCTTGGTGTAGACATCCGCGACGAACCCGTGCCGCCGTTGCCCGAGGATCGGCGCGCTCCGGTCGAGGGGACCATTCTCGGCCTGCGCCTGCACCACGTCGACGCCGAGGGCAAAGACATAACCCTCCTCGCCCAGCTCCTCCAGCGCCTGCGGCCAGTCGAGCCCGGCCTCGGGGTCGATCACCACGTATTCGTCACAATCGCCGCGGATCACATGCTCGTAGCGCTTGCGCAACCTGTTGGCGCGTGCGGACATTTCCTTGGCCATGAAGCGGTCGTTCTTGATCCGCCGCCGCGGCGCGTCGAGCAAGATCTCGGTGTGCACGCCGCTCAGATCGACATCGGGCTCCCAATCGTCGCCGTCGATCACCACGTAAAGGTTGTCCGGCCCGACGATGGGGCCGTAATGCGCGATCCATTTCTCGAGAAAGAAACTCTCGTGGCGCACATGGGTCAGGGCGCAGGCGAACTCCTTGGCCATCGGTGTTGTCTCAGCTCCTGCGCCAGTCAAATTTCGTATTCAGTCGGCGTTCCATGTCGGACCGCTCCGCCTCGATCTCGGCATCGACCGATGCATCCCACCCGATCGCCGTCGGGATGAAGCCCGAAGTTGCCAGCGTCAGGCCGATTTTCGCAAGATCCAGCACCGCCCGTGTCTCGGACAGGACCGTCCGTCGGCCGGCCGGGTGATAGAACCCCCTCACCGCGTCGATGTCCTGCACAGCGATCCCGGCAAACTGCCGGAACTGGCGCAGGTGATCGGCGATCGCGCCCGACGGCCCGCGCTTGATGATGGCGACCCGCGTTTCGGGCCTGACGGCCATCGCGGCAAGCAGCAAGGCCGCCCCGTCCAGCGCCACGATCCGCCGTGCCGCACGGTAGGTGCGAACCTGCTCTTCGAAGCTCAACGTTTCAGGGTGCACGATGCCGTAGCCGGCGTCGGCCATCAGCGCGTCGATCCGGGCCTGCCCGAAGGTGTCACCGTTGGCGTCGGTCAGGGCACTGCGCGAGATGTAGATATCCTCTGCCCGGTCGTCGGTGTCGGCGGGCGCTAGTGCGGCCAGACGCTGCGTGAACCAGTGCCGATAGTCCGGTCGCCCGACGATCAGACCCCCGCTGCCAAAACCTTGCTGCGGGATCACCAGTTCCTCGATCACGACATCGGCTTGCGGCGCCCGCACCCGGAGGTGGCCAAGCCCGAGCGCCTCGAAGATCGGCAGGTGATGACGATAAAGCCGCCGCTCGTTGCGCGCGGGCTGCTCGGGCACGAAGATGATCCCGTCCAGCGTGCCGCACCCGTCGATCGCCCAGAGCCTGCTGGTGGACTCCGTCAGAAAGCGGCCAAACTGCGGGCAGAACATGCCGCCGTAAAGCCAACGCCCCTCCAGCCGCTCCCCCGCCGCGCCCTTCGGCCCCTCGGGTATCAGGGTCAGGGGGGCGCCTGCGTCCCGCCAGCAATGCCCCTCGGGCAAGGCCGACCCGTTTGCGGCAAAGAGGCCCGCGGCGCGCCGCGTCTCGCCGGGCTCCTCGTTGCCCCAGGGCACCAGCCTGACATCGCGGTGCACCGTCGGCGCGGCGCCCGGCTGCTCGGCGCTGAACTCGAGCCGCGGTGCGGCGTCGCGCGCTGCAACGCCTTCCTCGACCAGGGCGCGCACCCGGCGCACGCCGATCTGTCCCTCCAGACTGTCTTTCGCGGCCTCGGCCAGGTCCGCGAGGTCTAGGAATTCCCAGTGGCGGTAGTGAACCGCCGCGATGCCCTGCTCGACCAGTGGCACCGCGCTGTGCTTGCGCCGTCCACCGAGGATGAAATGATCGCGTTCCTCCATCGGGGTCCAGCCCAACCCTGCCCGCCGCATGGCGACCGGCAGCGTGATCTGGTCGAGGTAGGGCCTGCGGTGCGGCTCCACCACCGGCACCCGGTCGACAACCTGCGCGGTCTCCATCCAGGTCTCGGCAAAGCTCTTATGCTCCGGGTTGCGATGGGTCTCCGGGAACGGGACCATGCCGGAATTGAAATAGGGCGGAACCTCCTGGCGCTGGTTGCGGCTCAGCCGCACCCGGTCTTCCGGCACCGTCATGCCAAAAGCGCCGTAGACATCCTCCCACAGGGTTTCGGGCGCCCAGCCGATCGAGGTGGCAAGCGCGCAGCTGACATGATCCGGGCGCAAAAGCCGCGCGATATCATGTGGCGCGACGAACACGATGTCGCTGTCTAGAAACCCGCCCCAGTCCGTCTGCCGCGGCTCGAGGCAGGCGATCAGCTTGTTGCCATGCGGATAGGCCGGGTCAAACACGTCCTGCGTCCGCATCGGGCGCACCGCGCAGTCCATCCGGGTCAGCGCCGTCACCACGGCTGGGTCAAGCTCGTCCATCCGGTGCTGCGGGCAATACCCGACCAACGTGATCGCGGGGTCGAGATAGCGACGGATCGAGGCCGCCAGGTAGCACGCGAAATACTGGTAGGTCTGTGGCTCCACGATAAAGAACAGCGACAGGGATGGGGTCATCGCCAAGGCCCTACAGCGGATTGTGCAACAGGGTCTCGCCCCGCGCATCCGCCGCCTCGGCCACCGCGGCGGCCACGTCCTCGGGCGCCGGATCGGTCCAGCCCTCGGACGACGCGATGAACCCCGCCTCGGCCAGCATCGCGCCCGCCGCCGGGAAATCCAGCGTCGCGTAGGTTTCGCGCTTCACCACGCGCCGCCCGGCAGGGTGGTAGTAGCCGTCCAGCGCCTCGACCCGCAGCGGCGTGATGCCCGCGAAACGCTCGAACTGCAGGATGTAATCCGCGATGTTCTGCGACGGCCCGCGGTTGATCAGCGCCACCTGCGCGCCCGGCTGCGCGACCATCGCCGCCAGATGCAGCGCCGATCCGTCCAGCCCGACGATCCGGCGCGCCGCCTTCCACTGGGCGATCTGCCGGTCGATCGGCGCCTCCTGCGGGTGAAAGATCGCGTAGCCCGCAGCCGCCATCAGCGCCTCGAGCCGGTCCTCCAGCAAGATCGAGCCGCGTTTCGACGGCAGCCGCGCCCGCGAGACATAGACCGCCTCCGCCCCCTCGGGGGCGATATCGCGGCCCAGGTCGTTGCGCGCCCAGGCCCGGAACTCGGGGCTGCCCGCCATCATCTCGTTCATCCCGAAGCCCGGCGGCGGGGTGATCACCTCGTCGATCACGACAGGCGATTGCGGCGCCCGGATCTTGAGATCGCCAAGCCCGCTGACCTTGAAGAACCCGGTCATGTGCCGGTAGAGCCGCCGCTCGTGTGTCAGCTTCTGCTTGGGGTAGAACACGATCCCGTCCAGCTTGCCGACCGTGTCATGGGCCCAGAGCCGCGCGGTGCTTTCCACCAGAAAATGCCCGAAATGGCCGTAGAACAGTCCACCGAACAGCCAGCGCCCGTGCAGGCGTTCCACCTCGCCGGTTTCGGCGGGCGGCACCGGCGGCACGGTGATCGGCGCGCCGGGGTAGCGCCAGCAATGCCCTTCGGGCAAGAACCGGCTCTCGGCATCGAACAGGCCCGCCGCGCGCCGCGCGCCGCCCGGCACGTTCTCGCCCCAGGGCACCAGGATCACGTCACGATGCACCTCCGGCCGCCACGACGTTGGCGCGTCGGCGTCGAAGGTGAGCGTGTCAGTCTCCTCGGGCATGGCGGCGGCTATCACTCTTCCAGCGCGGCGGACGGATCTATGCCGACCTCCCGGCACATCCGCCAGGCGTAGGAGTTTTCCAGCGGCGCGTTCTTGCGCCACCAGGGCTTCGTGCCGTTGGTATAAAGATGCACAGACACCGTGGCATCGGTGAACCAGCCCTCCACCCGCCCATGCGGGTCGTAGAAGATGTCGTTAAGCTGGAACGGCACCGGGTAGAGCGCATCGGGCGTCATCGCACGCTCGAAATCGCCGGTCTGCTGGGCAAACCAGGTAAAGGCCT
>Ga0008833_1001391_pt1 | contig 10853 bp, 9 predicted proteins | sample HotLakConsoUCCLE_FD_62216 | JGI IMG/M metagenome (GOLD analysis project Ga0008833, IMG submission 62216) | Hypersaline microbial mat communities from Hot Lake, Washington, USA - Hot Lake Consortium UCC-LE | ecosystem: Environmental > Aquatic > Non-marine Saline and Alkaline > Hypersaline >... | reverse complement strand
TGATCAGGCTGTCCGGGTGGGTGAAGACCAGCCGCACCAGGTGCGCGAAATCCCCCGGCTTGGCCGCAACCGCCCAAAGCACCGGGTGCGGCGGGCAGGCGGCCATCAGCGCCACGGCCAGCTCATCGGGCGGCAGGCGGCCATCGGCGACCTGCAGCGCCATCCCCAGCGCCATCCGCCCGGCCCATGCGGCCGACCCCTCGTCGCCCAGCACGAATCCCCAGCCGCCCACATGGCGCGTCTCACCAAAATGCTTGCGGATGAAGAAGCTGCCGGTGCCAAGGCTGGCCAGCGTGCCATCGGCGCCTTCCAGCGCGCCCTCCAACGCGGTCACGCTGTCGTCGACCACATAGGCGAGGAAGGGCAGGCGGTTGGCAAAGCGGTCGGCCTCGCCGGGCAGGCGCGCGCCGGCCAGCCCGGCGCAGACCCGCGCGACGCGCATCGCGTCGAAGCCGAGGCCATGGGCCGCCAGCGCCTCGGTCACGGCGAGCCGGATCGCGGCTTCGGCGCCTGCGGGGTCGGTGACGATGTTGGCCGGGCCGCCCTGCGTCTCGGTCACCGGCCCCCCGTCGAGCGACAGCGCCACCCGGCAGCCGGTGCCGCCGCCGTCGATGCCGATGTCGATGCGTTCTGCCATGGGGCTACCTTACGCCGCCGCTCAGACCAGCGAAACCGCCTGTCCGGTCCGGGCCGATGTCTGCGCCGCGCGCCCCATGCGGACCGCGGCGGCGCCATCGGCCAGCGTCACCTCAGGGGTCTTGCCGCTGCGGACCACCTCGAGAAAGCGTTCGTGCTGGTAGAAGGTCGCGCCATTGTGGTCGCCCGCCTGCAACAGCCGCGCATCGACCGGCACCTCATGTTCCACCGGCCCTGCCGGATGGCGCGGGCTGACGATCACCTTGGGCGTCGGCGCGGCCCCGTTCGCGGGGTTCCAGAACCGGGTCGGGCCGGGCACCAGCGCCTCGATCTTGCCGGTGGGGCCGACGGCGCAAAGCTCCTCCTGGTAGCGGGAGCCTTCGGCGAACATGCACAGCTCCAGCATCGCGCGCGTGCCGCCCGCGAAATCGACGATCACATAGCCATGGTCCCAGATGTCGGGCGTCTCGCCGCCGTAAGCCTCGTCCAGATGATTCACCGCCTGCCCGGCGCTGGCCATCACGCGCACAGGCTCGTCTTGCAAGATCAGCCGCATCAGGTCGAAGAAATGGCAGCATTTCTCGACCATTGTGCCGCCGGTGTTGCGGGTGAAGCGGTTCCACGCGCCGACCTTTTCGAGGAACGGGTAGCGGTGTTCGCGGATCGTCAGCATGCGGATGCCGCCCGTCGCGGCCTGCACCATGCTACGGAACGCCTGCACCGGGGGCATGTAGCGGTATTCCATCGCCACCCAGATCGGCGCCGGATAGCCCGCCATGATGTGCTGCAGGTCGGCGATCTCGGTCTCGTCGACGTAGATCGGCTTTTCCACCAGGACCGGCAGGGGGCGGTTGGCCGCGACCTCGCGCAACTGCCGGATGTGGAACTGGTTGGGCGAGGCGATCACCAGCGCGTCGATGTCGTTGCGCGCCAGCAGCCGCGGGATGTCGGGGCAGTTGGCGGCTTGCGGCACCAGAAGCTGGGTCGCGGCGGCCATGGCCGGGTCGGGTTCCACGAAGGCCGTCACCTCCGCCCCTGACAGCAGCGCGATGTTGCGGATATGCTCCTGCCCCATCATGCCGGACCCGATGATGCCGTAGCGTGTCATGCGCAAACCTCCCTGTCGCGTCATGGAATCCGCGCGACATAGGTCGCGCGATCGGGGTCGAACCAGCTGGTCGAGATCTCCGCAATCCGCCCATCTGCATCGAATGCGCGGCGGCGGGCAAGCCCCATGATCGTGCCCGGTGCGATGCCCAGCCGGTCGGGCGCCCAGGCGGGCAAGGGCCCCGCGCTCAGCCGGTCTTCGGCCCGCAGGATACCCAGGCCCAGAAGGTCGCGGTAGCTGCGGTAGAGCGATTCCGACACCGTTGCCGGGGTGAGCGTTCCGGGAAAGCGATCGTCGAGCCAGATGTCCTCGACCGCCACCGGCTTGCCGTCGAGCGACCGCAGGCGGCGGATGTGCCAGGCGCGCGGGGCGCTGCTGCCGAGGTAGGGCAGATCCGCGGGCTTGTCGCGCCGGGTCAGCGCGATCAGCTCTGCCGAGGGCAGGCCGCCGCCGCCTGGACGTTCGAGCCGGAAAAGCGCGTAGGCGCCTTGCCCGGCGTCGCCTGCAAGAACGGTGTTGCCCGAGCCCTGCCGCCGCGCCAGCAGCCCGCGGTCGGTCACCACGTCAAGCGCCTTGCGCAGCGTCGTCACCGTCACCCCGTGATCGGCCGCCATCACGCGCTCGGGCGGCAGGCGGTCGCCCGGCTTCAGCCGCCCGGCAGCGATGTCGCGGGTCAGCATCTCGGCGATCCTGAGGTAGGTCGGCAAGGCCCCGCGCATCCGGAGCGTCCTTTCTGGCCGTGAAATTGATATACCATTGATTGAGGCTGCCTTGATTGCTACGGCTTGTCCAGTCCAAAGGCTTGGGAGGGCCCGCCATGACCGTCGTTCCCGTCACCTCCGCCGATCTCGACGCCGCCGAGGTCAGTTGGTTCGCAGCGCTGTGTTCCGACGACTACGAATATCTCGGCGTGCCCGACGGGCGTTTGCGGTCAAGCTGGGCGCATTGTTCCGGCATCGTGCGGGAGGCGGAGCGGCAGGGGTTTCGCAACATCTTGTGCCCGTCGTCGTACCAGGTGGGGCAGGACACGTTGAGTTTCGTCGCCGGCTGCGCGCCGATCACCGACACGATCAACTTCCTCGCCGCCGTGCGCTGCGGCGAGATGCAGCCGATCATGCTGGCGCGCACGCTGGCAACGCTCGACCACATGCTCGAGGGGCGGCTGACGGTGAACATCATCTCGTCGGATTTTCCGGGCGAGAAAGCCGACAGCGGGTTTCGCTACCAGCGGAGCCGCGAAGTGGTAGAGATCCTGAAGCAGGCCTGGACGCAGGACGAGATCAACTACGCCGGGCAAGTCTATGATTTCCATGGGCTGACCACGGATCCGGTGCGCCCTTACCAGACCGGTGGACCGCTGCTCTACTTCGGCGGGTATTCCCCCGATGCGCTGGAACTGTGCGGGCAGCACTGCGATGTCTACCTGATGTGGCCCGAGCCCAAGGACCAGCTCGCGCAGCGCATGAAGGACGTGCACCAAGTTGCTGAGAGATACGGAAGAACGCTCGACTACGGTCTCCGCGTCCACATGATCGTGCGCGACACCGAGGCCGAGGCGCGGGAGTATGCGGAGCATCTGGTGTCCAAGCTCGACGACGAACTGGGCCAGCTGATCCGCGAGCGGGCGCTGGATTCAGGCTCGCTTGGCGTCAGCCACCAGGCCAAGGCGCGGGCGCTTGCCGACACCTTCGGCTATGTCGAGCCGCACCTGTGGACCGGCGTCGGCCGCGCGCGGTCGGGCTGCGGCGCGGCGCTGGTGGGCTCGGCCGACCAGATCATGTCCGAGATCGAGGCCTACAAGAAGATGGGCATCCGGGCCTTCATCTTTTCGGGCTATCCGCATATGGACGAATGCGAACATTTCGGGCGGCTGGTGATGCCGGGCCTCAAGACCTGCTCGCTGCCGCAGGAATATGGCCGGGTGCCGGCAACCACGCCGGCCACGCCGCTTGGCACGGGGGAGAGACGCTGATGGATCGCGTGAAGGTAGGCCCGCTGGAATTGTCGCGCATCCTCTACGGGATGTGGCGGCTGGGCGAGGCCGACGACACCTCGCCTGCCCATGTCCAGAAGAAGATCGAGACCTGCCTCGCGCAGGGGATCACCACCATGGACCAGGCCGACATCTATGGCGGCTACACGGCGGAACAGATCCTGGGCGATGCGTTCCGCGCCGCGCCGGGGCTGCGCGACAAGCTCGAGATCGTCACCAAGTGTGACATCATCGCGCCTGCCGGGCGCTATGCCGATCGCCGGGTGAAATACTACGATACCTCCGCCCATCACATCACCGCCTCGGTCGAACATTCGCTCAGGGCGATGGCGATCGACGTGATCGACCTGCTGCTGATCCACCGCCCCGACCCGCTGATGCATCACGAGGAAACCGGGCAGGCGCTCGACACGCTGGTCGCCGCCGGCAAGGTGCGGGCGGTCGGCGTGTCCAACTTCAAGCGCCATGACTGGAGCCTGCTGCAATCGGCGATGGAGACGCCGCTGGTCACCAACCAGATCGAGTTGTCGGTGCTGAACCACACGCCCTTCACCGATGGCGAGGTGGCGTGGATGCAGGAAAAGGGCGTGCCGATCATGGCGTGGTCGCCGCTGGCGGGTGGGCGGCTTTTCGGGGCCGAGGGCGCGGCGGTGCGCGCGGTGCTGACGCGCGTGGGCCTTGCCCATGACGTCGGCCCCGACGCGGTGGCGGTGGCCTGGCTGTTGCGCCATCCCGCGCTGGTCATGCCGGTGATGGGCACCAACAGCCTGCGCCGGATCAAGGCCTTGGGCGACGCGCTGAAGGTCACGATCGACCGCCAGACCTGGTTCGAGATCTACACCGCCGCCCTCGGCCACGAGGTGCCGTGACACGGCGCGGGCCTGCCCGCGCTTGTTTGACACGGTCAATCCGATGTGAAGCGGTGTCGCATCCTATTGGCGGCAGCGCCCGGGCAGCCTAGGATACCAATCATGATCATAGAACTCGGACATTTCGCCCTGATCCTCGCCTTCACCGTGGCGCTGTTTCAGTCGGTCGTGCCGCTGGTCGGCGCACATCGCGGCAATGCCGCCTGGATGGCCGTGGCGGACCCTGCTGCGACCACGCAATTCCTGCTTGCCGCCTTCAGCTTCGGCGCGCTGACCTATGCCTTCGTCACCTCCGATTTCTCGGTCAGCTTGGTGACGGCGAACTCGCACACGCTCAAGCCGATGCTCTACAAGATCTCGGGTGTCTGGGGGAATCACGAGGGCTCGCTGCTGCTGTGGGTTCTGATCCTGACGCTGTTCGGGGCCTGCGCGTCGTGGTTCGGGGCAAACCTGCCACCCAGCCTCAGGGCGCGCGTGCTGGCGGTGCAGGGCTCGATCTCTGCCGCGTTCTTCGCCTTCATCCTCTTCACCTCGAACCCGTTCACCCGGCTCGAGGTGCCGCCTTTCGACGGGCGCGACCTGAACCCGTTGTTGCAAGACCCGGGCCTCGCGTTTCACCCGCCGTTCCTCTACCTCGGCTATGTCGGCCTTTCGATGGCGTTCTCCTTTGCTGTCGCCGCCCTGATCGAGGGGCGCGTCGACGCCGCATGGGGGCGCTGGGTCAGACCCTGGACGCTGGCGGCGTGGGTGTTCCTGACCATCGGCATCGGTCTTGGATCGTGGTGGGCCTATTACGAGCTGGGCTGGGGCGGGTTCTGGTTCTGGGACCCGGTCGAGAATGCGTCGCTCTTGCCCTGGCTGATCGCGGCGGCGCTGCTGCATTCCGCCATCGTGGTGGAAAAGCGCGAGGCGCTGAAAAGCTGGACCATCTTGCTCGCCATCCTCGCCTTCGGCTTTTCACTCATCGGCACGTTCATCGTGCGCTCGGGCGTGCTGACCTCGGTCCACGCCTTCGCCAACGATCCCGAACGCGGCGTGTTCATCTTGATGATCCTCGGCTTCTTCATGGGCGGTGCGCTCCTCCTGTTCGCGTTCCGCGCCGGTACGATGGAGGCCAAGGGCGTGTTCTCGACCGTCAGCCGCGAGAGCGGGCTGGTGGTGAACAACCTGCTGCTGGCGGTCTCGACCTTCGTGGTCTTCATCGGCACGATCTGGCCGCTGATCGCCGAGATGTTCTGGGACCGGACCCTGTCGGTCGGCCCGCCGTTCTTCAACGCCGCCTTCACGCCCTTCATGCTGGCGCTTGCCGTGGCCTTGCCGATCGGGGCGATGCTGCCATGGAAGCGCGCGCGCATCGGCCGGACGCTGATGGCGCTGGTGCCCGCGCTGGTGCTGGCGGTGGCCATCGGCCTGTTGGCCTGGGCGATCTTTACTGGCCAGTCGGCGCTGACGCCCATCGGCGTGGCGCTGTCGGTCTGGCTGGTGGCGGGGGCCGCGACTGACCTCTGGACACGGACGGGCCGCGGTGCGATCGGCGGTCGGCTGTCCCGGCTGTGGCGCCTGCCGCGCGCCGATTGGGGCAAGTCTGTGGCCCATGCTGGCGTCGGCGTGACCATGTTTGGCGTGGTCGCACTGACCGGCTACCAGATCGAGGACATCCGCGTCGCCCGCGATGGCGAACCCTTCCGCGTCGGCGCCTACGAGATCGAGCTGCTGGGGGTCGACCGCAACGTAGAGGTGTCGAACTACATCTCGACCATGGCGCATGTGGCCGTCCGCACCGCCGAGGGGCGCGAGATCGCGCGCCTGACCCCCGAACGGCGCATCTACCCCGTCGCTGGCATGCCGACGACCGAGGCAGGCATCGACAGCGGCTTTACCCGCGACGTCTACATCGCACTTGGCGAACCGCAGTCAGACGGGGGCTGGGCGCTCAGGACGTGGATCAAGCCCTTCGCCAACTGGATCTGGGGTGGCACGATCGTCATGGCGCTTGGCGGGTTCCTCAGCCTGAGTGACCGGCGCTACCGCTTCGCGCCCGGTGCCGCCAAGGCGCCCGCGCCGCCGTCGCCCCCGGCAGAGGGGGTTCCGGCAGAATGACGGGTCTTTGGAGCATGGTGCGCCGCAAGGGCGCACTCTATCTTGCCGCCCTGATGCTGGCGCTTGCGCTTCCGGCAGCGGCGGTCCAACCCGACGAGGTGCTGGACGACCCGGCGCTGGAGGAGCGGGCGCGCGAGATTTCCGCGGGCCTCAGGTGCGTGGTCTGCCGCAACGAATCCATCGACGAAAGCAACGCCACACTGGCGCGCGACCTGCGCCTGATGGTGCGCGAACGGCTGGTGGCCGGCGACAGCGACGACGATGTGCTGGCCTATGTGGTCGACCGCTACGGCGAATACGTGCTGTTGCGCCCGACCATGACCGGCTCGAACATCGTGCTCTGGCTCGCGCCCGCGGCGTTGATCCTGATCGGCGGGGGCCTGTCGCTGGTCTACATACGGCGCCGCGCCGGCAGCCCGGCCCCGGCCGAGGTTGCGCTCAGCGCCGAGGAAAAGGCGCGTCTGAAAGACCTCCTGCAGGAGTGACGCCGCGTTTCGGCTTTTCCGGGTCCTGCGGCGCGTCTAGGCTTTGCCGCAGGGCAGCCGGAGGACGCGCACCATGATCTACGACAGCATCACGCGGAACGATGACGACGGGGTGACGACACTTACCCTGAACCGGCCCGAGGTGATGAACGCGCTCAACACCCAGATGCGGGCCGAGATCACCCAGGCGGTGGCCGATGCGGGCAAGACCGCGCGGGTCGTGGTGCTGACCGGGGCGGGTCGGGCGTTTTGCTCGGGGCAGGATCTGGGCGACCGCGCCACACTTACCACCCTCAACCTCGAGCGGACGCTGCGCGAGGAATACACGCCGATGCTGATGGCGATCGTCGATTGCCCGGTGCCGGTGATCGCTGCGGTGAACGGCACCGCGGCAGGGGCCGGGGCGAACCTGGCGCTGGTCTGCGACATCACAATCGCCACCGAAAGCGCCAGTTTCATCCAGGCCTTCACCCGGATCGGCCTGATCCCCGACGCGGGCGGCACCTGGGTGCTGCCGCGCACGGTGGGGTTGCAAAAGGCCATGGGCGCGGCGCTTTTTGCCGACAAGATCAGTGCCACCCAGGCCGCGCAATGGGGCATGATCTGGGAAGCGGTGGCAGACGCCGAGTTCGAGACGACATGGCGCGCTCGCGCCGCCCATCTGGCCAGCGGCCCGACCGAGGCGTTCAAGCGTGTCAAGCGGGTGATGCAGGCGAGCTTTGGCAATTCGCTGGAGGACCAGTTGCTGCTGGAGGGCCAGCTTCAGGGCGAATGCGGCGGCACACGGGATTTTCAGGAGGGCGTTCTGGCCTTCCTCGACAAGCGCCCGGCGGCGTTCGAAGGGCGCTGAGCGGTGCCGGGAACCGTGCCCCAGCGATGGTCCTGAAACGCGCAAGCGGTGGCGCGTTACCCTTGACGAGCGGATAACGCGCCGCGTGCCTTACCGCTCGGGGATCAGCCCCCTTGGGCTGAAACGCAGCACCACCAGCAAGATCACCCCCATGGTCAGCAGGCGCATATGCGCGACCGCGTCCATCAGGTGGTCGCGCAGCCACGAGTCCGCGTCCATCCCGGCGGTGATGCCCTGCATCACGAAGGCGCCGATCGGCTCCACCTGGATCCAGAGCCACCAGACGAGGAAGCCGCCGAGAACCGCACCCCAGTTGTTGCCCGACCCGCCAACGATCACCATCACCCAGACAAGGAAGGTGAAGCGCAGCGGCTGGTAGGTGCCCGGCACCAGCTGGCTGTCGAGCGTGGTCATCATCGCGCCCGCCATGCCGATGATCGCCGACCCCAGCACGAAGACCTGAAGGTGCCGCGCCTTCACGTCCTTGCCCATCGCCGAGGCCGAAACCTCGTTGTCGCGGATCGCGCGCATCATCCGGCCCCAGGGCGAATTCCACGCCTTTTCGCTGAGCCAGATCAGCACCAGCAGCACCACGATGAAGAGCGAGGCGTAACACAGTTTCACGAAGATCGAGGAGAAGGTGACTGGGCTTGCCCCGACCCGCGTGGCGAGGTCGAGGAACCACTGGGCCTGTTGCAGCTCGACCTCGTAGGGCACCGGACGGGGCAAACCGGTGACGTTCTTCACGCCGCGCGCCAGCCAGTCCTCGTTCTTGAGCATGGCGATGATGATCTCGGCGATGCCGAGCGTGGCGATGGCGAGATAGTCGGACCTGAGCCCGAGCGCCGTCTTGCCGATGATCCATGCCACCCCGGCGGCCAGCACCCCACCCACCGGCCAGGCAAGGATCACCGGCAGGCCAAGCCCGCCCAGGTAGCCCGTCGCGGCCGGGTTCACCGCCTCGACCCGGGCCACGCCCGCGTCGAAGACGGCGCGGAAGATGAAGAAGCCGCCGATCAAGATGACCACCATCGCCAGCCCGCGCATCCGGCCGGGCGGCAGCCTTGACCAGGCGAGGATCGCCAGAGTGATGGTGGCGGCCCCGAGGACGAGGCCAAGCAGCACCTGCACCCCCCCGGCCGCCCAGGCCTCGTTCACCGGCGGCATGGAAACCAGCACGGCGGCCAGCCCGCCAAGTGCAACGAACCCCATGACGCCAACGTTGAAGAGGCCCGCGTAGCCCCATTGCATGTTCACCCCAAGCGCCATGATCGCGCTGACCAGCCCCATGTTGAAGATGGTGAGCGAGGTGTTCCACGACTGCACGAAGCCGGTGCCGATGAAGAGAACGGCCACCAGCCCGAAGAGCAGGATGGCGCGCGTGTCGAGGGTGCGGGTCATACCGATTTCCCCTTCATGATGCCGGTGGGCTTGAACAGCAGGACGATCAGCAAGATGCCGAAGCTGACCGCGAACTTGTAGTCGGTGGACAAGAGCTGCAGCAGGCCCGAGGGCGCCATGCTTTCGGGCAGGATGTAGGACACGACCTTGCGGAAGGCGTAGGTCACGCCGACCTCGGAAAAGGCGATGAGGAACCCGCCGAGGATCGCGCCCACCGGGTTGCCGAGGCCGCCGACGATGGCGGCCGCAAAGATCGGCAGCAGCAGCTGGAAGTAGGTGAAGGGCTTGAACGACTTGTCGAGCCCGTAAAGCACGCCCGCCGTGGTCGCCAGCGCCGCAACGATCAGCCAGGTGATCATGACCACCCGTTCGGGGTTGATGCCTGACAAAAGCGCCAGATCCTCGTTGTCGGAAAACGCGCGCATCGACTTGCCGGTGCGGGTGCGGCCCAGGAACCAGAACAGCAGCACCATGCAGATCAGCGCCACCACGATGGTGATGCCCTGGCTGGTGCGAAAGGCCAGCCCTTCGTCGAGGCCGGTCAGATCACGGAAGGTGCGGGCCGAGATGATGAACCGCTCGCCATCGGCAAAGCGCTGGTCATCGACCCCGATGATGAAGCGCACGATGCCGTTCATGATGAACATCACGCCGAGCGATGCGATGACGTAGATCACCGGCTTGGCCTTTTGCTGTCGGTAGAACTTGTAGACCAGCTTGTCGGTGCCGATCACCAGCAGGCCGGTGATGGCGATGCCCACCGGCAGGGCCAGCAGCGCCGTGGGCAGCGGGCCAAGCGTGATGCCCGCGGCCTGCAGGCCCCAGGTGCACAAGATCACCACCATGGTGCCGAACGCCATCGTGTCGCCATGGGCGAAATTCGAGAAGCGCAAGATGCCGTAGATCAGCGTCACGCCAAGTGCCCCGAGCGCCAGTTGCGCGCCATAGGCGGTGGCCGGGATGATGACGAAGTTCAGCAGCGTCACGAAGGCGTTGAGAAGGTCCATTCAGGTCAGCTCCTCGCAGGTTCCGAAATAGGTGATCGCGGCGGCCGCGCCGTCGAAGATGTGTAGGGTCAAAAGCGCCGTCCGGTCCGCCTCGATGGTCAGCAACTCGGCCACACCGGCGCGCCCGGCGCTGGCGTAGGTCGCGGGCATCGCGCCGGCGGCGGTCAGGCGGGTGATCGGGCTGGTGCCGGTGACCGAGGCGAGGAACAGGTCGCCCGCGTGGTCGGCGGCGATCACCTGCAGATCGAGGCCCGCGTCGGCGCAGCCTTCGCTGGCCTCGCATTCCACGGTGAAGGCGCAGGTCCAGGGCTCGGCCAGAACCGGGCCGGCGAGGACCACCAGCAGGGCAGGCAGGGCGGCGCGGCGCATCCGCGTCATCCGCCCAGGAAACTGCGGCGGACCTC
>Ga0008833_1001389_pt1 | contig 10884 bp, 10 predicted proteins | sample HotLakConsoUCCLE_FD_62216 | JGI IMG/M metagenome (GOLD analysis project Ga0008833, IMG submission 62216) | Hypersaline microbial mat communities from Hot Lake, Washington, USA - Hot Lake Consortium UCC-LE | ecosystem: Environmental > Aquatic > Non-marine Saline and Alkaline > Hypersaline >... | reverse complement strand
CATGGCCCAGGTCATCAGGTAACCCTTCTGCCAGCGGGACCGTTGCCTGATCCAGGGAATGACGGCGGCATTCGCCTCCGCGAAGGTGGTGGTCGCGACCACCTCGGTGCGATAGCCGCGCCGCGCAAGGCGCAGGCCAAGTTCGGCATCCTCGGTCACGTTGTGGGCATCCCAGCCCCCGACGTCGACCAGCGCCGCGCGGCGCAGGAACAAGGTGGTGCCACCAAGGGGCACCACGAGGCCCATCCGCTGCACACCCGGCAGGATGACGCGGAACCAGTTGGCATATTCGATGGTAAAGAGCCGCGACAGCGCGTTGTGGCGCGCGTTGTAGTAGTCGAGCCGGCCCTGCAGGCAGGCGACCTCGGGCGGGCGTTCGGCGAAGCGCCGGGTGATGCGGGTGATCTGGTCGGGGTCCGGCCGGTCCTCGGCATCATAGATCCCGATGATCTCACCGCGGGCGAAGTTGAGGGCGAAGTTCAGCGCCCGCGGCTTGGTGCGAGGGTGGCCCGCAGGCACGGTGATGACGCGCATCCAGGGCGGCAGCCGGGTCGCGGCCAGGGCGGCGCGGGTGGTGTCGTCATCGACCTCGACGGCGAGCAGCACGTCAAGACGTTCGCGCGGGTAGTCGAGCTGCGACAGCCGGGTCACCAGCGTCGTGGCGATCTCGTGTTCGCGGAACAGCGGCACGATCAGCGACACCATCGGCGCGCGCAGCAGCGTCGGGCTGTCCTCCGGCGGGTCGTCGCCCGGGCCGGCATCGGGCGGGGCGCGGAGGGCGGCGGCAAAGGCCGTGGCCTTGAGGATCATGTTGCCGACAAAGATCAGGAGGGCGAGGCCAAACACGGTCGCCGTGGCCAGCACCGGCCACAGGAGGGCCAGCAGCGAAAAGACCATCAGCAGACCCGCGAGGTTGCGCTTGACCGTGCCCGGGCGCCAGCTGCGGCAGCTGACATGCTGCGGCGCCTGACCTTCCGCCAGGCGCACCAGCCCTTCGCCATAAAGGGCGATCTGCGCGGCGGTGATCTGCGCGCGCGGCGCCAGCGTCAGCACCGCGCGCACGCCTTCGGGCAGCGCGGCGCGGATCGCCTCGGCCCGGTCGGGGCGGCAGGTGGCGATGACCAGCATGGTGCCGATCCGGTCGGTCGGCACCGCCTCGAGGCTCAGGGCAAGCGCGGCGGGCAGGTGCCGGGCAAGGGCGGGGGAGGGCGGCCGCGCCGCCACATCCGACAGGCTCATGCCATGGCATTCCGCCAGGGCCGAGACCAGATCCACCGCACTCAGCGCGCCGCGGGCCAGCAAGATCTCTCCGATCGGCAGGTCGTGGCTGCGCCGGATGGCCGCGGCGTCGGCAAGATCGGCGGCACTCACCGCGCCGCGTGCCAGCAAGATCGCCCCAAGCGCATGCGGCCCGGGCCGGGCCGGCCGCGCCAGCCGCGCCCGCGCGTTCAGCGCCATCTGCCGTGCATCACCCAGCTGGGCCAGCCGCCCGTCCCTGCCGGGGACCATGGTCCGCAGCGCGACTGCATCCGGGCTCAAGTCGCGGTCCATCGGTCAACCCCTCACGCCAAGGCAGCAGCGGGCCGCGCGGCGCCATGCTGGCATCCGGACGGTCCACGCCAGGGTGGGACATCGGGGTTAAGGTTAAGTTAACGCCGCGCGCTCAGGCGGTCGTGCGCGCCCTGAGGGCGGCGGCGAAGCGTTCGAACAGGTAAAAACTGTCCTGCGGCCCCGGGCTTGCCTCGGGGTGATATTGCACCGAGTAGACCGGGCGGTCGGCCAGCCGGATGCCACAGTTCGACCCGTCGAACAGGCTCACATGGGTCTCGATCACATCGCGGGGCAGGGTCTGGCTGTCGACGGTGAAGCCGTGATTCATCGAGGTGATCTCGACCTTGCCGGTTTCCAGATCCTTCACCGGGTGGTTGGCGCCATGGTGGCCGTGGTTCATCTTGATCGTGCGCGCACCCAGCGCCAGCGCCAGCATCTGGTGGCCGAGGCAGATGCCGAAGATCGGCAGCCCGGCGTCCAGAACCCCGCGGATCATCGGCACGGCATAGACGCCAGTCGCTGCCGGGTCGCCGGGGCCGTTGGTCAGGAACACGCCATCGGGCGATTGCGCCAGCACCTCTTCCGCACTGGTGGTCGCGGGCATCACCGTCACATCGCACCCGGCGCTGGCGAGGCTGCGCAAGATGTTGCGCTTGGCGCCGTAATCCAGCGCCACGACCTTTGGCGCCGGGCCCTCGCGGCGGGTGTAGCCGGCCGGCCAGGCCCAGCGCATCTCGTCCCAGCGGTAGGATTGCGCGCAGCTGACCCCGCGCGCGAGGTCGAGACCGACAAGCCCCGGAAAGCCGCGGGCGGCGGCGACCAGCGCCTCGATGTCGAAATTGCCCTCGGGGTCATGGGCCAGCGCCACATGCGGCGCGCCCTGTTGCCGGATCGCGCGGGTCAGCCGCCGGGTGTCGATGCCGCCGATGCCGACGCGCCCGGTGCGGGTGAGCCAGTCGGTCAGGTGGCCGGTGGCGCGCCAGTTCGAGGGTTCCGTCGGGTCCCATTTGACCACGATCCCCTCGGCCACAGGATCGGCGGTCTCGTCATCCTCGGGGGTGACGCCGGTGTTGCCGATATGGGGGAAGGTGAAGGTGACGATCTGGCCGGCATAGGACGGATCGGTCATGATCTCCTGGTAGCCGGTCATCGCGGTGTTGAAGCACAGTTCCGCCACGCGCGTGCCCGTCGCACCGAAACCCTTTCCGAAAAACAGCGTTCCGTCGGCAAGCGCAAGGCAGGCGGTGGGTTTGGCGGGCATGGGGCAGCTCCGTTGCGGGTCCGGGCAAACTGGGCGTGGTCTACGGGGGGTGGCGGGGCGGGTCAAGGGACGGGCAAGACGGGGTGTTGTTGTGACCGTCACTCTGGCCTATCTAGCGCGCTTGGACATTGCATGGGGATTGGCATGGGCATGGATCTGAGGGACCGGATCGGCGCGGGGCTCAAGACCGCGATGCGCGAAAAAGACACGCGGCGGCTGAGCACGCTGAGGCTGATCAATGCCGCGATCAAGGACCAGGACATCGCCCTGCGCGGCGAAGGACGGTCCGACGGCGTGGACGAGGCCGGGGTGCTTGCGATCCTCGGCAAGATGGTCAAGCAGCGTCACGAAAGCGCGCGCGCCTACGAGGAAGGCGGGCGGCTGGAATTGGCCGAACAGGAACGCGCCGAAATCGGCGTGATCGAGGAATACCTGCCTCGGCAGCTGTCGGAGGACGAGGTCGATGCGGCGGTGACGCAGGCGATCGCGGAGACCGAGGCCAGCAGCCTGCGCGACATGGGCCGCGTGATGGCTGCGCTGAAGGCAAAATACACCGGCCAGATGGATTTCGGCGCGGTCGGCCCGATGGTCAAGGACCGGCTGGGCTGAGGGCATCGGCGCGCACTGCGGCGGTGCGGCTGAAAGGCGCCCGGGCGGCGGTCTTCGCACCCGGGCGCCTTTGCCAGGCACCGGCCTCAGTCGCGCGCGGCGCGGGTGACGGGCGCAATCGGCTGGCACAGCTGGAACGGGCCGCAGAAGGTTCCCGGTGCCGGGAAGTCCGAGGGCACCGAGGGGATTGTCTGGGCGGCGGCGGGCAGGGCCGCCAGCATCACGGCGAAGGTCAGGGTCAGGGCGCGCATGGTCATCTCCTTCAATCGGGTTGCGCAAGCAATGACCGCTGAGATGACGTCGGGCGCCTTCGCCTGCGCACCGGTTTCGGAAATCAGTGCAGATTGATGGAAATCGGCCGGGATTGTCCGATTTCGGCGTGCGGGTCGGACAGCGCCTCGCGCCGGAATTCCGACGGGCTCTGCCCGGTCTCGGCCCGGAAGGCGCGGTTGAAGGGGCCAAGCGAGGCGAAGCCCACGTCATAGGCGATCTCGAGGATCGTGCGCCCCATCTGCGCCGGGTCGGCCAATGCGTCCTGCGCCGCCGCGATCCGGGTGCGGTTGATGAAGCTTGAGAAGTTGCGGTGGCCCAGCCCTTGGTTGATCGCCCGCCTCAATCGGTGTTCCGGCACGGCGAGCCGGGCGGCCAGCGTGCCGATGGTCAGGCTTTCCTCGCGCCAGATGCCGCCCTCCATCGCGGCGCCAATGCGCGCGATCAGCGCGGCGTCGGGGGACGGAACGGCCAGCGGCACCGGACGGTCCGCCACCGGGCGTTCGGCCGGGCCGGGCCAGCGGTCGGTCGCGGGCCGCAAGATCCAGAGCGCGAAGGCAAGCGCGAGGGCAAGCGTGCCACCCGATTGCAACAGCGCGAACCACGCCGTGGCCTGATCCGCGATGCCGAAGGCCTGCACCACGGTCATGGTCAGCCCGTAGCCGGCGATGGCGGCGGCAAACCCCGGCCGTGCCCGGCATCGGCACTCGACCAGATCGTCGCGCGCCGAGGCGAGGGACAGGACCACGAGCCCGCCATAGAGCAGCGCCGACAGCGTGCTGCAGATCACCAGTGATGCGCCGGTCATCACGGTGACGGCAAGGCTGACCGATGCCACCGCCGCGGCGGCAAGCCATGGCCAGCGCGGGGTCGGCGGGTCGAGGAAGATCGCAAGCAGCAGCCAGGTCACCGCCAGCGGCATGGCGCTGGCCACCAGCGTCAGGTTGCCCAAAAGCAGATCCGATGCGCCGACCGTGCTGGACCATCCCAGCAGCAGGAAGGCCGATTTCGTCACCGCCACCGCTGCGACCGACAGGCGCCCGTCGCGCCCCACCGGGGCATGGGCCATCAACACGGCGAGCAGCAGCAAGGTGACGATCGCCGCGCCGCGCAGGGCGATGTCGAGATGTTCCATGCGGTGGCTCCTGCTTTGGCTTGGTCACGGCAAGATAGGCGAGGCCAGCGGGCTTCGCTTGCCGATTGTGGAAAATTCTCTGGCCGATTTCTTCAATTGAGCCGGTGGACCACGACCGCGCCGACCGATCAGGGCCTTGGCTCGCGCCTTTGCGCCACGCTGCGCCGTCAGCCGCGCGAGGCAGTCTCGCAGCAGCGGCCCACGCCGGTGGCGGAAGCTCTCGCTCGAGACGTCGATCCTGCAAACGCGGCCGACGCGGAACATGCGGAAGTGCTTCCGCAGGCAGCGCCAAGCCAGCACCATGACCGCGTGATCGAGAACGAAAATGCGGAGCGGCCGGATCCTCCACGCCGTCTCGTGGCCTTGGGCATCGGCACAAGTGATGTCGAGCGCGCGGTCCTCCCGGCAGACGGCGCGCACGCGGCCAAGGTCGATCCCTGCCTCGTGCGTCGGGATGTAGCGATGGGCGTCGTGCACCGCGTGGCGGAACTGACGCCGACGATCCTCGGGCAGGGCGGCGGCGACCTTGGCCAGCGCGGGTTCGGCGGCGCGTCGGGGAAGGCTCCGGCGCGCCGTCGCAATGCGGGATTCCCGCAGTTTCCGGGAATCGGCAGGCGGCGCAGGCTTTCGGGGCTTTCACGACACTTGCATTTCAATCCAACCCCGGAGCAAGACCGATGAATGTTTCCCATTTCGAACTGATCTTCAAACCGCAATCGCCGGTGCCCCCGGCCGATACCGTGCTGCAGGGCTACTTCCTGTCCATCAGCAATCTCGAGGATGTCGATCTCAGTTTCCGCCTCGATTTCGTCACCTCCCCGATCGCCGATCCGATGCGGACGCTGTCGGGCAACACGGTGGTGATCGTGGACATAGCGGGCGGCAACAACGACTTCGCCTACGAACTTGTCGGTGGGCCGGCGGCGAAATCCTTCCGGCTGAACCAGCTGGTCAAGATCCCGGCCCATGCCACGGCCAAGATCGCCGTCCTGCCCGACGATCCGTTCCCGAAACCGATCGGGGATGGCACCGCCGATCCCGCCGACTACGAGGCCCGCGGCTATGTCACACTGCGTCTGCCCGCGCTGCTGGAGATCGTCGGCAAGTCCGTCAAGGTCGACCGCCAGCTTGACCGACCCGCCAACGTGCTGCTGACCCCGCAGAACCGGGCGACGTATTTCCGCGATGGCAAGACGATCGAAAGCCAGACCCAGTCGAGCCTCCCGCTCGCCTCGGGCAGCGCTCTGAACGAGATTCCGGCGGAAAAGCGGCCCTTCCACGACCTTGTTTCCGATGTGCATCGCCCCTTTGATCTCCACCGTCTGCTGCGTGAGGTCGACATCGACCGGGTGCCCGACCTGCTGGCCGACCTGATGGCGGTGGCCGCGGCCTCGGCGCTGGAGACCAAGGCGTTCAACGCAGCGCTGAAGGAGGCCGGGATCGGCATGGCGCTGGAGCGGCGGCAGACCGCGCCGGTCGGTGACCTGGAACCGGCCGAATAGGCACGGCACCACCCATCGTGACAGGGGCGCGGCAAGCTGGCCGCGCCCCTTTCGGTGCCATCACGCAGGGCGAAGCGCGCGCTCCAGCGTGTCCTTCAGGCCGACGCGCTCGGGCGGTGTGAGGAAGGCGCCCAGTTCCACCTCGCGGTCGCCGCCCCTGAGCGTCAGGTATTGCGGCACCGGCCCGCCACGGGCGTGCAGGGCGACGCGGACCCAGTGCGGGTTCGCCTCCCAGTCGCGGGTCTTGTTGCGCGGTTCGTGCCGTTCCAGGCGGATCAGGTCATCCCAGACGAGAAGCTCCTCGCGGATGTCGCGGTCGCGCCAGGAGCGTTTCAGCGCCGCCCAGACACCCCAGACGGCGGCCACGAGGAACGGCAGCATCGCCCAGAACACGGCGGTTCCGAGGATCGACAGGAGCGGCACCGAGATCAGCGCGGCGGTGAGGCCGATGAACCAGACGAACCCCTCCGGCGTCAGGGATTTGTGCGGCGTCAGCGTCAGGCGCAGGCGCGGCATCCCGTGCCCTTCGCGGAACAGGGCCCTGGAGGTGTCCGGGGCCCCGCTCAGATTGTCGAAATGGACAGGCATGGCGATGCGTCAGTGATGCGGATGCCGGTCCCACATCTCGCGCGTCGGAAGCTCTTCGAACGTGTGCTCCGGCGGCGGGTTGGGCAGCGTCCATTCCAGGGTGTCGGCATGTTCGCCCCAATAGGCGTTCTCGGTCAGCTTTCGGCCCGCGAAAAGCGTGTAGAACACGATCCCGATGAAGAGCAGGAACGAGGCGAAGGAGATGAAGGCGCCGATCGACGAGACGTAGTTCCAGAGCGCGAAGGCGTCCGGGTAGTCGATGTAGCGCCGCGGCATGCCCTGGCGTCCGAGGAAGTGCTGCGGGAAGAACGTCAGGTTGGTGCCGATGAAGAAGGTCCAGAAATGCACCTTGCCCAGCAACTCGGGGTACTGCCGGCCCGACATCTTGCCGATCCAGTAGTAGATGCCCGCAAAGATGCCGAACACGGCGCCAAGGCTCATCACGTAGTGGAAGTGCGCCACGACATAGTAGGTGTCGTGGTAGGCGCGGTCGACGCCCGCCTGGCTGAGGATGATGCCCGTGGTCCCGCCCAGCGTGAACAGGAAGATGAAGCCCACGGCGAACAGCATCGGCGTCTTGAAGCTGATCGAACCCTGCCACATCGTGGCGATCCAGCTGAAGATCTTGATGCCCGTGGGCACCGCGATCACCATGGTCGCCACCATGAAATAGGCCTGCTGCGTCAGCGTCATGCCCACGGTGTACATGTGGTGCGCCCAGACGACGAAGCCCAGGCCCCCGATCGCCACAAGGGCGTAGACCATCGGCAGGTAGCCGAAGATCGGCTTTTTCGAGAATGTCGATACGACATGGCTGATCACGCCGAAGGCCGGCAGGATCACGATGTAGACCTCGGGGTGACCGAAGAACCAGAAGATGTGCTGGAACAGGACCGGGTCACCGCCGCCCGACACATCGAAGAAGGTGGTGCCGAAATTGCGGTCGGTCAGCAGCATGGTGATCGCGCCCGCCAGGACCGGCAGCGACAGCAGCAGCAGCCACGCGGTGACGAAGATCGACCATGCGAACAGCGGCACCTTGTGCAGCGTCATGCCCGGCGCGCGCATGTTCAGGAAGGTGGTGATGATGTTGATCGAGCCGAGGATCGACGAGGCGCCCGAGACGTGGATGGCGAAGATCGCGAAGTCGACCGCGCGCGAGGTGGGCGCGTCTTGCCACGACAGAGGCGGGTAGAAGGTCCAGCCGGTGCCGGTGCCCCCGTCGATCATGACAGAACAGAAGGCCAACGCCGTGCCCGCGACATAGAGCCAGTAGGACAGGTTGTTCAGACGCGGAAACGCCATGTCCGGCGCGCCGATCATCAGCGGCATGAAGTAGTTGCCGAAGCCGCCAAACAGCGCCGGGATCACCACGAAGAACATCATCAAGACGCCATGGCCGGTGATCAACACGTTCCAAAGTTGCCCGTCGGCGCTGCATTCGCCCGCCGCCGCGGCGGTCAGACGCGCGCCCTCGGTGCACATGTATTGCACACCCGGTTCCATCAGCTCCATCCGCATGTAGACGGTGAAGATGACGGACACCAAGCCCACGACCCCAGCCGTGAACAGGTAGAGGATGCCGATGTCCTTGTGATTGGTGGACATGAACCACCGGGTGAAGAACCCCGGCCGGTCGTGGTCATGCCCCTGTAGGGTGGCGTCTGCCATGTGAAGCTCCTGTCTGTCGCGCGTCAGTGGCAAGGCTCGCCTGAAGCCCAGCGCGGTGTATTGTGACCTTCTAGGCCGCGGCGGCCAGTCGCGCAATCACGCTCGCGTCAATCGGCCGCGACTTCGGGTGAGGAAAATTGTCTCAGATCAAGGCGCCGATTGGCCGGGGTCCGTGCCGCTTGACCGTCAGGTCAGCAGCGATACCAGCAACCAGCCTGCCGAGCAGACCGGGATGGCGGCAAGCACCGCCCAAAGGCCGTCGCGGGTCAGCAGGGAAAAGCCGAGGCAGGTGACGGCCAGCGCCATGAGCGACGAGGTAAAGGGTATCAGTTCCAGCAACGGCATCGCCAGCCCGCACAGCCCGCACAGCAGCAACACGGCCTGCGACAGTGGCGGCCGCGACACGAAGCGCAGCCGCGGGCGGCTGTGGCGGTCGAGAAACCGGGCCACCGGGCCCAGCCGTTCGAGGCCGGCGGAGAGCCTGTCGCGCGGGATCGACCGCGTCCGCACCCATTTCGGCAACCACGGGGTGCGCCGTCCTGCGGCCAGTTGCAGGGCGATGAATGCGATCGTAAGCCCGGCGGTCGACGACAGCAGCGGGATGCCGGACAGGGGCGAGACCACGATCATGGCGACCAGGATCATCACCGGCAGAGAGCCGGAGGGGCCGAACGCATCGAGCACGGTCTGGAGCGAGGGATGATCGTCGCGCTCGGACAGATGTTCGATCTCGTCGATCAGCGTGAGAAGGCTCAGCGGCGCGGTGTGACCCGAAACGGGCTGATCGGTGCTGGTCATCATGCTTCCGTCACGGGTCGTCGGACATCGGGCCGGTGTTCACCTGCAGCACATAGGGGCCGCGCTGGTGCGACGGAAGACGCCTCGCCCCGTCGCGGCGCTGCAACATCAGGGCGCCGCGATCAGGGCACCGGGCGCGGGTCGGTGTCGCGCGGCGGCCAAAGCTCGCTGCTGAGCGTCGGGTTTTGCTGCACGATCACCGTGACGCCGACCGCCAGCGTCGCGGCCAGCGTGGCCAGCGCGATCCACAAGATGAGCGGGCCCCGCGAAGGGCGGTAGGGTGGTTTATGATCCTCACGGGTCATCGGCTGGGTCTCGTGTTCGGGTTGGGCCATCCGTGGCTGGCAGACGGGTCGCCGCGGCCGGAATCGGCGGCGCAAGCAGCGCAGGCGTACTTCCCAAAGATGGTCAAATGGAGACATTCTCAGGCCCGGCGGCGTAAATCCGCCGAGGCACGTGGGGGGTAAACCATGGCCGGCGACGCAAGGTCCCTAGCTGGCCTCAGCCTGCCGCTCGCCCCGTTTCCGACAGGCCGAGCAGCGCGGTCTCGTCCCAGGCGGCGCGCAGGGCGAGGTCCAGATCGTCCATCGTGACCGGCAGGCCCAGGTCCACCAGGCTTGTCACCCCATGCCCGGTGATGCCGCATGGCACGATGCCATCGAAATGCGACATGTCGGGGTCATGGTTGATCGAGATGCCGTGCAGGCTCACCCATTTGCGCAGCCGCACGCCGATGGCGGCGATCTTGTCCTCGCGCAGGGTGCCATCGGGCAGGGGCGGCTTTTCCGGGCGCGGCACCCAGACGCCCACGCGGCCCGGGCGGATGTCTCCGGTGACGTTGAACCGGTCCAGGGTGGCGACGACCCAGGTTTCCAGCGCCGTGACGAAGGCGCGGATGTCGCGCCCGCGCCGGTTCAGGTCGAGCATGACATAGATCACCCGCTGGCCCGGCCCGTGATAGGTATACTGCCCGCCGCGCCGGGTCGGGTGCACCGGAAAGCGGTCCGGGTCCTTCAGGTCGGATGGCCTGGCCGAGGTTCCGGCGGTGTAGAGCGGCGGATGCTCGAGCAGCCAGATCGCCTCGTCGGCGCGGCCTTCGGAAATTGCCGCGGCCCGCGCCTCCATCCAGGCGACGGCGGCCTCGTAGGCGACCGGCTCTTCCGAGGTGATCCATTCGACCATGCCGCGTGCCCCCTAGGCGCGGGGCAACAGCCCGGCCTGTTTCAGTGCCGGGATATGGGCGCGCGAGGCGGGAATGTCACCCCCCGCGATCAGCGAGACCTGCCCGCGGTCACCCTCGCGCCGCACGCCGGTGACGGCATCTTGAGCGACCCAGTGCGAACGGTGCACCCGCAGCCCCGGGGTTGGCGCCGCCTCGCGGATCGCGTCTGACAGGCGCATCAGCACCAGCGCATCGCCGCGGGTCGTGCGGATGCGGACGTAGTGATCCTCGGCCGAAAGTGCCACGAGCGCACCGCGCTTGTCCGGCGGCATCCGGT
>Ga0008833_1001387_pt1 | contig 10902 bp, 8 predicted proteins | sample HotLakConsoUCCLE_FD_62216 | JGI IMG/M metagenome (GOLD analysis project Ga0008833, IMG submission 62216) | Hypersaline microbial mat communities from Hot Lake, Washington, USA - Hot Lake Consortium UCC-LE | ecosystem: Environmental > Aquatic > Non-marine Saline and Alkaline > Hypersaline >... | reverse complement strand
CGGTAGGCCAGCCGCGAGGGCGCGGGGTCTGCGCGCCTCACCGGTCGCATGACGCGCCCTCCACGATCCACCGGCAGAGCGCGTCATGCGACCGGTGAGGCGCGCAGACCCCGCGCCCTCGCGGCTGGCCTACCGGATGCACCGGATGTGGCTCACGCCGGCGTTCTGGTGGTTTCTCCGGTCCGGCCTGCCGATGCTCGGGGTGACGGGCCTCGTCGTCTGGACCTTCTCCGCCGAGGAGAGGCGGATGGCGATCCATGCCTGGGGTGCGGACCTCAAGCGCCAGATCGAGGAACGGCCCGAGTTCATGGTCACGCTTCTCGCCGTCGACGGGGCGAGCGACCCCGTCGCCAGCGAGATCCGCGAGACGCTGCCGGTGCACCTGCCGGCCTCGTCCTTCGACCTCGACCTCGCGGCCCTGCGCCAGGCGGTGCTCGAGGTGCCTGCCGTCGCGGCGGCGGAGGTGCATGTGCGCGCGGGCGGGGTGCTCGAGGTCAGGATTTCCGAGCGGGTGCCGGTGGCGCTCTGGCGCGGTCCCGGTGGCCTCGCCATCCTCAGCCGCGACGGCACCGTGATCGGCCATGCCGCCGAACGCGCCCTCCGGGCCGATCTGCCGCTTCTTGCCGGCGAGGGAGCCGAGCGCGCGGTGCCCGAGGCGCTCGCCGTTCTCGCCGCGGCCGAGCCCTTCGCCCCCCGCATCCGCGGGCTGCAGCGCGTGGGCGAGCGGCGCTGGGACATCGTGCTCGACCGTGGCCAGCTGATCAAGCTTCCGAGCGACGAACCGGTCCGCGCCGTCGAGCGCCTGATCGCTCTCGATACCGCGCAGGACCTTCTGAGGCGCGATGTCGCCGTCGTCGATTTCCGCAACCGCGACCGGGCGACGGTGCGGCTGACCGAAGACGCCGTCGCCGCACTTCGCTCAATCCGGATGATCGAAACAGGGGCCAGCCAGCAGTGATGATGACAGACCTCTACGAGACCCAGCGCGCGATGCGCGCGATGCGGCAGGCCGCGATCCAGCGCGGCGTAATCGCCATTCTCGACGTCGGCACCTCGAAGATCGCCTGCCTGATCCTCAGGTTCGACGGCGACAGCGTGGACCGGTCGGACGGGATCGGCGGGCTTCTGGGCCAGTCGAGCTTCCGGGTGATCGGAGCGGCGACGACGCGGTCGCGGGGGGTGGAACTGGGCGAAAGCTGCGCGCTGGCGGAGACCGAGAGGGCGATCCGAACCGCCGTGCAGGCGGCGCAGAAGATGGCCAATGTGCGGGTCGACCATTGCATCGCCTGCATCGCCGGTGGCCAGCCCCGGTCCTACGGGCTCGCCGGTGCCGTCGAGATCGAGGGCGAACAGGTGACCGAGCACGACATCGCACGGGTGCTCGCGGCATCGGACGTGCCGGAATACGGGGCCGACCGCGAGATCCTCCATGCCCACCCGGTGAACTTCGCCGTCGACCACCGGTCCGGCCTGATCGACCCGCGCGGGCAGATCGGCAACCGGCTCGCCTGCGACATGCACATGCTCACCGTCGAGCGGATCGTGCTGCAGAACCTCATCTACTGCATCAAGCGCTGCGACCTTGAACTCGCGGGCCTCGCCTCCTCGGCCTATGCGGCCGGGGTGGCCGCCCTCGTCGAGGACGAGCAGGAGCTTGGCGCGGCCTGCGTCGACATGGGCGGTGGGGCGACCGGCGTCTCGATCTTCATCAAGAAGCACATGATCTATGCCGACACCGTGCGTCTCGGCGGAGACCACATCACCCAGGACATCGCCAAGGGCCTTCAGGTGCCGGTCACGACCGCGGAGCGGATGAAGACGTTTCACGGCGGCGTCGTGGCGACGGGCATGGACGACCGCGAACTCATCGAGATCGGCGGCGAGACCGGGGACTGGGACCGCGACCGGCGGACCGTCACCCGCGCGGAACTCATCGGGATCATGCGCCCCCGGGTCGAGGAAATTCTGGAGGACGTGCGCGCGAGCCTCGATGCGGCGGGGTTCGAGCACCTGCCGAGCCAGCAGATCGTGCTGACCGGCGGGGCAAGCCAGATCCCCGGTCTCGACGCGCTCGCTCCGCGCATTCTCGGCCAGCAGGTGCGAATCGGACGCCCCCTGCGCATCCAGGGGCTGCCGCAGGCGGCCACGGGCGCCGCGTTCGCCAGTGCCGTGGGTCTCGCGCTCTTCGCCGCGCACCCGCAGGACGAGTGGTGGGATTTCGAGATGCCGACCGATCGCTACCCCTCGCGGTCGTTCCGGCGGGCGGTAAAATGGTTGAAAGACAATTGGTAACCACAAGATGTTCAGGCACTGCATAAATCGTGGAGAATTGGTTCTTGGTGACCCCATATTTTGTGGCATTTTTGTGGAAATCGCGTGACGTGTGCGGGATTGTTGAGTAATCTCCGCGCAAAGAATTGGAACCAGAGCCGATCGGAAAGGGCAGCCCGGTGCCACCCGAAACGGCCAAACGGACAGGCGGACTTGCGATGACATTGAACCTATCGATCCCGCAGCACGAAGAGCTGAAGCCGCGAATTACCGTGTTCGGTGTAGGTGGCGCCGGCGGCAACGCGGTCAACAACATGATCGAGAAGCAGCTCGAGGGCGTCGAGTTCGTGGTGGCGAACACCGATGCACAGGCGCTGCAGCAGTCGAGCGCGCCCGCCAAGGTGCAGATGGGCGTGAAGGTGACCGAGGGTCTCGGCGCCGGCGCAAGGCCGTCGGTGGGGGCCGCTGCCGCCGAGGAGACGATCGAGGAGATCATCGACCACCTCGCCGGAGCGCACATGTGTTTCATCACCGCCGGCATGGGCGGGGGAACCGGCACCGGGGCCGCGCCGATCATCGCGCAGGCGGCGCGCGAGCTTGGCGTGCTGACCGTGGGTGTCGTGACGAAGCCCTTCCAGTTCGAGGGCGCCAAGCGCATGCGCCAGGCCGAGGAGGGCATCGAGGCGCTTCAGAAGATGGTCGATACGCTGATCATCATTCCCAACCAGAACCTCTTCCGGCTCGCCAACGAGAAAACGACCTTCACCGAGGCGTTCTCGATGGCCGACGACGTGCTCTACCAGGGTGTGAAGGGTGTCACCGACCTCATGGTGCGCCCCGGCCTCATCAACCTCGATTTCGCCGACGTCCGCGCGGTGATGGACGAAATGGGCAAGGCGATGATGGGCACCGGCGAGGCATCGGGCGAGGACCGCGCGGTACAGGCGGCCGAAAAGGCCATCGCCAACCCGCTTCTCGACGAGATCAGCCTCAAGGGTGCGAAAGGCGTTCTCATCAACATCACCGGCTCGCACGACCTCACGCTCTTCGAGCTTGACGAGGCGGCCAACCGCATTCGCGAGGAGGTCGATCCCGACGCCAACATCATCGTCGGCTCGACGCTCGACATGGCGATGGAAGGCGCGATGCGGGTCAGCGTCGTGGCCACCGGGATAGACGTCGTGTCCTACGCCGAGACGCCGCTTCCGCGCCGGGCGTCCGACGCGCCGCTGCCGCGCCGCGAGGCGGTCGAGGATACCGAGGTCGCGGCCGCCGAGCGCGCGCCCGAGGTCGAGGAGCGGCCCGCGGCCCGCGTCGAGACGATCGTCGACCCCGAGGCAGGGGAGGAGCCGTCGCTCTTCGACGACACGCCGTCGCGGCCGGCCTTCGAGCCCCATGCCGAGGACGACCTGCCGCCGCCGGCCTACCGTCCCGAGCCGAGGCAGGAGGAGGCGCGCGCCGCAGCCGGCGCGCCCAGCCCCGAAACACTCGCGCGTCTCGAGGCGGCGGTGCGCAAGGCGCCCGGCGGCGTCGCCCCGGCGCACCGGGCAGCTGTCCGGCCCACCGAGACCGAAGGCGACAGGGCGCGCTTCGGGATCAACTCGCTCATCGGGCGCATGACGGGTGTGACACCCGAAGGTGCCGCCCGCCGGCCGGCGGCCCAGCCGCCGCTGCAGCGTTCCGCGGGCCAGCCGAGACTTTCGGTCGAGGACAGCGAGCCCTCGCCCGACCAGGAGCGGATCGAGATCCCCGCCTTCCTGCGGCGCCAGGCGAACTGACAGGCGCAACCATCAAGGTTTGAAAAGGCCCGGCGCTGCCGGGCCTTTTCCTTTCTGCGTCAGGTGGTTCCATCGCGACGATCAGGCCCTCGGCAGGTTCTTGCCGAAGTGATTCGCCGCGTGTTTCAGGACGTTGCAAGAAGTGTGTTGTGCGCTGGCCGCCGGATTTCTAGCTAGATGTGGATAACTGGGGCGGACCGCATCCCGGGGGACAGGCACGTGCAGACGACGATCAAATCACCGGTGAGCCTCGAGGGCATCGGCCTTCACACCGGGCGGCCGGTGAAGGTGCGGCTCTGTCCCGCGGGCGCGGAATACGGCATCTGGTTCCGGCGCACAGACATCACCGACGGGCCCGCGACGATCGCGGCGCATTGGTCGAGTGTCGTGCCGTCCGAGCTCTGCACGATGATCATGAACGACGCCGGCGTCTCGGTGTCGACGACCGAGCACCTCATGGCGGCGATCGCCGGGACGGGCGTTCACAACCTCCTTGTCGAGATCGACGGGCCGGAAGTGCCCATTCTCGACGGCAGTGCGGCGGTCTTCGTGCGCGCGATCATGGCCCGCGGCATCCGCCGGCTCGACACCCCGGTACGCGCCATCGAGATCCTGAAGCCCGTCGAGGTGACCCGCGGCGACGCGACCGCGGCGCTGGAGCCTGCTCCCGGTCTCGAAATAGATTTCCGCATCGACTTCGCCGATGGCGCCATCGGGCGGCAGGAAATGACGCTCGACATGGCCAACGGCGCGTTCGTGCGCATGCTGAGCGATGCACGGACCTTCTGCCGGAGCGCCGAGGTCGAGGTGATGCGCGCGCGTGGCCTCGCCCTCGGCGGCTCGCTCGACAATGCGGTGGTGATCGACGGCGAGCGGGTGCTGAACCCCGGCGGCTGGCGGCACGACGACGAGGCGGTGCGCCACAAGATGCTCGACGCGCTCGGCGATCTCGCCCTCGCCGGCGCGCCGATTCTCGGTCGCTTCCGGGGCCACCGCGCGGGACATGCGACCACGCGCGCGCTTCTCGAGGCGCTCTTTGGCGCGCAGGACGCGTTCCGCATGGTCGAATGCACCCGCGCACAGACGTCGCGGCTGCCCGGCACCGGGCTCAGACGGTCGGACCTGCGGGCCGCGGCCTGAGCCTGTCCGCGCGGGATTTTCAGTGCCATTCCATATGTGCTAGACCTCGGCCGTCTGGGGTGTGGTCGATGAAGGGGCATGGCATGACAAGGGCGTCTCACGGGTTGACGCGAGCGGTGGCCATCGTCGGGCTCGGCCTTCTCGCGGCCTGTGGCGGTCGCGGAGACGTGGAACGCAGCGTGCCGCTCGACGACTTCTCCGCCGAGGAAATCTTTCTGCGCGGCGAGTTCGAGCTCGAGGGCGGTGACCCCGAGGAGGCCGCGCGGTACTTCGGCGAGGTCGAGCGGCTCTACCCGTTCTCCGAACTCGCCAAGCGCGCGCTCATCATGCAGGCCTTCGCCTACCACGAAGACCGGGACTACGAGGCGAGCCAGGCCGCCGCCCAGCGATATCTCGACTTCTATCCCGCCGACGAGGACGCGGCCTATGCGCAATATCTCCTCGCCCTCGGCTATTACGACCGGATCGACGACGTGGGCCGGGACGCCGGGCTTGCCTTTCAGGCCGCGCAGGCGCTGCGCGCGGTCTTCGAGGTCTACCCCGACAGTCCCTATGCGCGCTCGGCACGGCTGAAGTTCGAACTGGCCTTCGACCGCCTTGCGGGCAAGGAAATGGAAGTGGGCCGCTACTACCTGAAACGAGGCCATTACGCCGCCTCGGTCAACCGCTTCAGGACCGTGGTGGAGAGCTTTCAGGGCACGACCCATACGCCCGAGGCGCTCTACCGGCTGATCGAGGCCTATCTCTCGCTCGGTCTCGACGCCGAAGCGCAGACCGCCGGGGCGATACTGGGCTACAATTACGAGGCCAGCGAGTGGTACCAGGACGGGTTCGTCCTGCTCACCGGCCGCGGGCTCAGGCCATCGGCCGAAAGCGAAGGCTGGCTTCGGGACGTCTGGCGCCGCGTGATCCGGGGCGAGTGGCTCTGATCGGGGACATGCAGTGCTCAGCGCACTCGACATTCGCGACATGCTCATCATCGACCGGCTGGAGCTTCGCTTCCAGCCGGGCCTGAACGTGCTGACCGGCGAGACCGGGGCGGGAAAGTCGATATTGCTCGACGCGCTCGGCTTCGTGCTGGGCTGGCGGGGGCGGGCGGAGCTTGTCCGGCAGGGCGCGGCAGACGGCGAGGTGACGGCTGTGTTCGACCTCGGGCCGGACCACCCGGCCCGGGGCGTGCTCGACGCGGCGGGGCTTCCGGCGGAGGACGAGCTGATCCTGCGACGCCTGAACACCGCAGAGGGCCGCAAGACCGCCTGGGTGAACGACCGACGGGTCTCCGGCGAGGTGCTGCGGTCGCTTTCCGACACGCTCGTCGAGCTTCACGGGCAGCAGGACGACCGGGGCCTCCTGAACCCCTCGGGTCACCGGGCGCTGCTCGACGCGTTCGGTGGCTACGATGGGGCCCGCGCGGCTGTGCGGGACGCCTGGACGGCCTGGCGCAGGGCGGTCGCGGCGCAGGGCGAGGCGGCGGCGGCGGTGGCCACGTTGCGCAGCGAGGAGGACTATCTGCGCCACGCGGTGAGCGAGCTCGACGTGCTGGCACCTGAGGCGGGCGAGGAAGCGGCGCTCGATGCCCGCCGGCGGCTGATGCAGGGCGCCGCGCGCATCCGCGAGGACGTCGCGCGGGCCCATGCCGCTCTCGGTACCGACGGTGCCGAGGCGCTGCTGGTCGATGCCGCGCGCTGGCTCGAGGGTGCGGCCGGGGAGGCCGGTGGCCGGCTCGACGGCCCGCTCGAGGCGCTGGCCCGCGCGGTGGACGCGCTCGGCGAGGCCGAACAGGGGGTGGCGGGCGCGCTTGCCGATCTCGACCACGATCCCGGCGAGCTTGAACGGGTGGAGGAGCGGCTCTTCGCGATCCGGGCGCTGGCGCGCAAGCACGGGGTGCTCGCGGACGAGCTTGGAGACTTCGCCGAGGGGCTGCGGGCGCGGCTCGACCGGCTCGATGCGGGAGCGGGCGACCTCGCGGCTCTCGATGCGGCGGTGGCGGAGGCGGCGAAGGGCTACGACGCTGCGGCGGCGGCGCTGAGTGCGGCGCGGCGTGAGGCGGCCGGACGGCTCGACAGGGCGATGGCGGGAGAACTCGCCCCCCTGAAGATGGAGCGCGCCGATTTCCGCACGCAGATCTCGGAGGCCGAGGCAGGGCCCGGGGGGCGCGACGCCGTGGCGTTCCGGGTGGCCACCAACCCGGGCGCGCCGGCGGGGCCGCTCGACAAGATCGCCTCGGGAGGCGAACTGTCCCGGTTCCTTCTCGCCCTCAAGGTCTGCCTCACGGCGAACGACACCGGCAAGACCCTCATCTTCGACGAGATCGACCGGGGCGTGGGCGGGGCCACGGCGGACGCGGTGGGCCGGCGGCTGGCGAACCTCGCCGAAGGGACGCAGGTGCTCGTCGTCACCCATTCCCCGCAGGTCGCCGCCCTCGGCAGGTATCACTGGCGGGTCGAGAAGGAAGTGGCCGGCGGGACGACGCTGAGCCGTGTCGTGCCGCTCGATGCGCCCGCGCGGATCGACGAGATCGCCCGGATGCTGTCGGGCGAGGCGGTGACCGACGAGGCGCGCGGCGCGGCGCGGGCACTGCTGGCGGGGTAGCGTCTTAGCGGAACAAGCCCTTGAAATTCCAGTCCACCCCTTTGCCTTCCGCAACATAGGGCGTAGCGTGCTCCTACCGGGCCGGTCGTGGTCCGGGCTGGAGGAGACGGGGCCAGCGGGCGCCCCGAATGCTTTTGTCTTGTGTTACCCTGCCGCCCGCCCGAGAGCATCGTCCGGATGGACAAGCAGAGCACGTCGATCATCGCCGGACAGGTCTCGGACGCCATGACCGCCTGCCGGGATGGCTGGAAAGTGCTCAAGCGGCGCGGCCCGAGCCAGCTGCAGTTCTGGTTTCTTGCGCTCCTGATCGGGGTGGCGGCTGGCTTTGCCGCGCTTTTCTTCCGCAAGGGCATCACCTGGCTGCAATCGACGGTCTACGGCACCGAGGACATCCGCGCGATCCATACCTTCGCGGAAACGCTGCCGTGGTACTGGGTGCTCGTCGTGCCGATCCTCGGGGGTCTCGCGGTGGGCCTCATCTTTCACTGGTTCACGCCCGACGGACGGGTGCGCTCGGTCGCCGACGTGATCGAAGGCGCCGCGATGCACGACGGGCGGGTCGAGGTGAAGGCGGGGCTCGCCTCCGCCGCCGCCTCGCTCATCACGCTTTCGACTGGCGGCTCGACGGGACGGGAGGGGCCGGTGGTGCACCTCGCCGCGGTGATCTCCACGAAGGTGTCGGACTGGATCGATGCCCGCGGCATCACCGGCCGCGACCTTCTCGGCTGCGCGGTGGCCGCCGCCGTCTCGGCTTCGTTCAACGCGCCTATCGCCGGCGCGCTCTTCGCGCTCGAGGTCGTGCTGCGGCATTTCGCCGTGCATGCCTTCGCGCCCATCGCCATCGCCGCGGCGGCGGGCACGGTCATCAACCGGCTCGAGTTCGGCGGGCTCACCGAATACACGCTGGCCGAGGAGGGAACGCTGCAGTTCTACGTCGAGCTGCCGGCATTCCTGATTCTCGGACTCGTCTCGGGGCTCGTGGCGGTCGTGTTCATGCGCGCGATCTTCTGGAGCGAGGACATGGGCACATGGCTCCAGGAACGCTACCGCATCCACGGCATTCTGCGCCCCGCGATCGCCGGGGCGATCCTCGGCGGTATCGCCATCGCCTACCCGCATATCATCGGGGTCGGCTACGAGACGGTGTCGGCGGCGCTGACCGGCAACCTCCTGCTCCACGAAGCCATCGTCTTCACCATCATCAAGACCATAGCGGTGGCGGTGACCATGGGCGGGCGCATGGGCGGCGGGGTCTTCTCGCCTTCTCTCATGGTCGGGGCGATGACCGGCCTCGCCTTCGGCATCATCGCAACGGGGCTTTTTCCGGAGGTCTCGGGGTCTGAGACGATCTATGCGCTCGCCGGCATGGGTGCCGTGGCCGCCGCGGTGCTCGGCGCGCCGATCTCGACGACGCTCATCGTCTTCGAACTGACCGGCGACTGGCAGACGGGACTTGCGGTGATGGTGGCGGTCTCGGTCTCCACCGCACTTGCGTCGCGCATGGTCGACCGGTCGTTCTTTCTCACCCAGCTCGAGCGGCGCGGCGTGCATCTCGCCGCCGGGCCGCAGGCCTATCTGCTGGCGATGTACCGCGTGGCCAACGTGATGCGAACGCCCGATGACCCCAAGGCGCCGCCCGAAGACGAGGTGTGGAAGGCGATCGAGGACGGGGTGTCGATCGGCCCCAATTCGACCCTCGAGGACGCGATGCCGATGTTCGATGCGACCGGGCGGCCGTTCCTGCCCGTGGTCGAGATGGGCGGGGAGGCGAAGGCGCCGAAACTCAGGGGCGTGCTCTTTCAGGTCGACGCGCTGAAGGCCTACAACCGGGCGCTGGCGGCCACCGCCGCGGAGGAGCATTCCTAGAGTATCTCGCTCAAGAGTGGGAACCGGTCCTGAGCTTTCCGGACATACGACATCAACGGGATGGAGCGGATCGCGGGAAGTCGAGTGATCGCGAAACGATTTAGGCGCCGGGCCTAGATTTTTTCCACCGCGACCGTGTCGGAGGGGTAGAAGGCGAGGTGCCCCTCGATCTGCCGCACGCCGTCTTTCGGGGTCTCGTAGGACCAGGCGGCGTCGGCGAGAACGGTGCTCTTGGTGACGATGGAATAATGCGTCGCCTCGCCCTTGTGAGGGCAGGTCGTGCGCTTGCCGGTCTTTTCGAGAAACGCCATCGCGATGTCGCCGCGGGGGATGTAGATCACCGGCTGGTAGCCGTTCTCCACGAGTTCCAGCGCGTTCGAGGTCTCGCCGAGGACCGCGCCGCCGGCGCGGACCACCCATTTGCCCTCTGCGGGATGAATGCTGATGTGATCGGCCATTGTGTGTCTCCCGCTGTTCCGGATCAAGTCTCGACGCCCTGCATGACAGACGCGTGTCAGACCGGCCGGGTCGCCTTCGCCAGCCAGGCTTTCGTGCTACCGGTAACGCGCGGGGAAATCAAACGATTGACCTCGGCGTGATAGCCGTCGAGCCACGCCCGTTCGCCGGGGGCGAGGGCGGCGGCGTCAATGAGCCTCCGGTCTATGGGAGCGAAGGTGAGGGTGCGGAAGGAAAGCTGCTCGCGGTCGTCCCCGCCCTCGGGACGCTCGGCCTCCTCGACGACCACGAGGTTCTCGATCCGGATGCCGAAGGCGCCCTCGCGGTAATAGCCCGGTTCGTTCGACAGGATCATGCCCGGTTCGAGAGGTACCTTCGACCGGCGCGAAAGCCCCTGGGGGCCTTCGTGGACGGAGAGATAGACCCCGACCCCGTGGCCGGTGCCGTGGTCGTAGTCCTGTCCCGCCATCCAGAGCGGCGCGCGCGCGAGGGGGTCGAGGTCTCGCCCGGCGAGACCTTTCGGCCAGCGGGCGCGGGAAATCGCGATCATGCCCTGCAGGACGCGGGTGAAGCAGGCGCGCTGCTCGTCGGTCGGCAGCCCGATGGCGATGGTGCGGGTGATGTCGGTGGTGCCGTCGAGATACTGCCCGCCCGAATCGACGAGCAGGAGGTCGCCGGGGCGCACCTGCCGGTTCGTCTCGCGGGTGACGCGGTAATGCACGATGGCGCCGTGAGGGCCGGCGCCCGCGATGGTGTCGAAGGCGATGTCGCGCAGCGCGCCCGTGCCACGGCGGCAGGC
>Ga0008833_1001383_pt1 | contig 10919 bp, 7 predicted proteins | sample HotLakConsoUCCLE_FD_62216 | JGI IMG/M metagenome (GOLD analysis project Ga0008833, IMG submission 62216) | Hypersaline microbial mat communities from Hot Lake, Washington, USA - Hot Lake Consortium UCC-LE | ecosystem: Environmental > Aquatic > Non-marine Saline and Alkaline > Hypersaline >... | reverse complement strand
GTGTCGGGTCGCCGAAGAACCCCTTGAACCCGAAACGGCGCATCAGGTGGATCGTCTCGAGATTGTGGTCGAGGACGGTCGCGCGGTGGCCGGCCACCTGCAGAAGCCGGTTCACGACCTGCCCGAAGCGTCCGATGCCGGCGATGATGATCGCGTTCTGCTCGTCGATATCGTCCGCCGCCGCGTCGGGCTTGTGTTCCTGGAGGCGCTTCGACAAGGCCTCGTAGCCGATGAAGAAGAGCGGGGTGAGCAGCATCGAGAGGGCGACAACGAGCAGGAGCGTCTGCCCCTGACCCGGTGTGAGCACCTGCTGCTGCAGCGAGAACGATACGAGCACGAAGCCGAACTCGCCTGCCTGGGCGAGGCCGAGGGTGAAAAGCCATTTGTCACGTCCCTTCAGACGGAACGCGATCGCGAGGACATAGAGGATAAGCCCCTTCGTCACCATGAGCGCGAGGGTCATCAGTACGATGGCGAAGAACTGGTCGTAGAGCACGGCGAAATTTATGCCGGCGCCGACGGTGATGAAGAACAGACCGAGCAGTAGCCCCTTGAATGGCTCGATGTCGCTTTCGAGTTCGTGACGGAATTCCGAATTCGCCAGCACGACACCGCCGAGAAAGGCGCCGAGCGCGGGCGAAAGGCCCACAAGCCCCATCAGCACCGCGATGCCGATGACGATGAGCAGCGCGAACGCGGTGTAGAGTTCGCGCAGCCTCGCCTGGTGGACGAAGCGGAAGAGCGGCCGCGTCGCGTAGGTTCCGAACAGGATCACGGCGGCCACGGCTCCCAGGGTCACCGCCGTGACCCCCCAAGCCGGAAGCCCCTCCACCAGGCTGATCGCTCCGTGGCCGTCGCCGTGGTCGTCCGACAGCGCCATCGAGCCGTCGGCGTTCAGGCTGACGGGGGCCGCGACTGCAAGCAACGGCACGACCGCGAGCATCGGGATCACGGCGATGTCCTGGGTCAGCAGCACCGAGAACGAGGACCGGCCCCCCGCCGTCTGCATCAGGCCCTTTTCATTCAGCGTCTGAAGCACGATGGCGGTGGAGGACAGCGCCAGCACCATGCCGATGGCCAGCGACGTCTGCCATGGAAGGCCATGCACGAGGGCGACGCACATCACCGCCGCCGTCGTCAGCACGACCTGCGCCCCGCCGAGCCCGACGAGCCGGTGCCGCATGTCCCACAGCGCACGGGGATCGAGTTCGAGCCCGATGAGAAACAGCATCATCACGACGCCGAATTCGGCGAAATGCTGGAGGTCCTGGGTTTCGGTCCCGAGACCGAAGACCTTGCCGATGAAGATGCCCGCAAGGAGGTAGCCGAGGACCGAACCGAGGCCGAGACGCACCGCGATCGGCACGGCGATGACCGCCGCCGCCAGATAGATCGTCGCGAGTAGCAGGAAATCTTGCATATGCGCGGTCGCTCTCGGTCTGGGGCGGTTCAGGCCGCCGGTTCAGCGAATGACGTTCGCGGGGAATTATCTGCCCGCAACCGGTCCCGGGATGCTTCTCCGCACTCGACAGTATGAAGGGGCTCCCGGCATGTTGTCCACGCAACAGCGTATGGCCCGCAACGCCCGCACGCCGGCTCAGGTGTTCGGCATCTCCAGCGCGAGCGTGCGGCTGCCCTTCTGGTAGAGAAGCCGGTCGGGGCCGATCTGGGCGACCTGTCCGCCATCCAGCCGGTCACCGACCTTCAGCTTGACGAAACGGCCCGTCGGAAGCCGCACGAGCGCGCGACGGTCGCTTGCCGAGCCATAGACGCCGATGAGGTTCAGGCGGTTGAGGGCAAGGACATTCTCGATGGTGGCTTCCCGTGCGACGCTGGCGCGCGAGGGAATGCGCGGGGCTGCCGGTGCCGCACTCGCGGCTGTCGCGGTCTGAACCGCGGGGGCGGGACGGTCGGGTCGCGGGCGCGGCACGAGCGAAATGGTAAGCACGGGCTCCGCGGGAGCGGCGTCCTCGGGCGCGGCGAGGGCTTCGGCGATGAGGTCGTCGGGCACCTGCAGGGCGGGCAGGGCCGCAACGATCGGCCCGGCGGCTGCCATGGCGGGCCTCGGGCGAGGCGGAAAAGAGACAAGCCCGGGGTTCGGGTTCACGCGTGCGGCAGCGATTGCGGCAACAGGTGCGGTCTCTGCCGGCTCATCCACGACAATCGTCCCTGTCGTGACCTCGCTCTCCACTGCGGTTCCCGGGCGGGGTGGCGCGACGAGGGGCGGTGCGCCTGCGATGGCGATCGCGCCGTCCGGCGTCTCGGTTCCCTCGGGGGTGGCGACGACGAAGCCATCCGGGCCGATTTCGAAGCGTTCGTCGGCGGCGGGCGGCAAGAGCGCCATCGACGCGTCAGGCAGGGGAACGACGAGGCGTGACACCGGCGGGAGCGACGCGAAGCCGACCGGCGGTCCGGGCTCGCTGTCGGACGGGGCCGGCGGCGCTGCGGGAGATTGTCCCTCCGAGGGCGAGGCAGCCGGGGCAGGGGCGGTTGCGACGAGCGCAGGAGGGTCCACCGGAGCGGCGGCTTCCGGCGGGGCTGGCATGGCGGCTGCCGTCGGCAACGATCCGGCAAGCCGCGGTATCTCCCGTGGCGCGACGGCGGCAACCGTCGGCCCTGTCGTCACCGCGGGCGGCGGGGCGAGCGGCGCCGGAGTGTCCGCGCGCGCGAACCGCGATGTGCCAGGCGCCTCGGCTTGCGGAAATTCGGGCCGCGCGAAGACCGCGGGCCGCCCTGCTTCAGGCGCCGGAAGCAGCGTTTCGCCATAAAGGGCCGGCACCGCCGCGATCCGTTCGAACGCCTCTTCCACAGGCGTGTCGGCGCTGTAATCGGCCTTGATCCTGCTCGCGCCGACGATGATCGGAACGACGATCGCCGGCGGATCGCGAAGCACGGTGACGGGCTCGAGACCGGCAAGGGACATCGGCGCCCGCCCGGCATCGGGTGGTGTGAGGCCCTGCATCGATGCGGCTGGAAGCGCTGCGAAGGAGAGATCGACATTGCGCTTGGTGAAGGGGTCGGGGTCTCTCTCCGGCCAGAGCGCTGCCGCGACGATCACAGCCCCCCCGACGGCAACGGCGCCGAGGAGCGGTTTCGGAACGAAGGACAGGAACGCCCTTGTGCGATCCGCAAGCGCGGCCGATGCGTTCCTCGTGCGCATGGCCGCTGCGGCCGTGATCGGCGCCCGCGCGGGCGTGTATTCGACGTCGCGTTGCTCGGAGAATGCCACTGCCGCCCGCTCGGGCGGTTCGGCGGGTTCGAGAAGCAGCGGGCGCTCCGCCGTCTCCGCCCGACCGCCCTGAAAGACCGGCAAGCGCGGAAACTCGCCCTCCGGTGGCTCGCTGGTCACCCCGACGACGCGGAAGCGGCTCGCGCTGGCGAAGGCGAGGGCCTCGTCGATCGTCTCGAGCGCGACAGCGGCAACGAGGGTGTGACCGTCCACTGTCGCGTGGTCCCAGGTAATCTCGTGAAGGTCATAGGGCGTCTGCCCGTCAAGCCGCTCCGCGATCTCGCTTTCGGGGTCTTCGACGCCGTCGAACGCGACGTAGAGCACCTGTGACCGGGGCAGGACGAGCAGAACTGCGGGATCGGGTCCGCCGAGATCCTCGGCGCGCTGGTGCAGGCCGGCGATCTTCTGGGTCAGGTCCGCCGAATCGAGCTCCGCCACGCCCTCCACGACCCATCCGTCTGTCTGGTGCGACAGAAGACGAATGGCGTCATGGTCCAGATCGAGTGCAAGCCGGGCGGACATAGTTTCCATATCTAGCATGTCGTGTCGGGAGGGTCACCACAATGTAGAGGGTTCCTCAGGCGAATTTCGACCGATAGTATCCTCATGACAGACGGGTTCTTGCAGTCCCGGCCGTGCAGGCACAGGTAAACCGAAACGGCGGAGGCAGTCCATGATGCGCATCATTTCCATTCTACTCGTTCTCTTCGCTCTTCCGGCCTTCGCGGAAGAGCGCTTGCGGTCGATCTCCGTCTCCGGCGAGGGCGTGGTCGTCGCGACGCCCGACATGGCCGAACTGACCATCGGCGTGACCCGGGAGGCGCGACTGGCGGACGAGGCCCTTGCCGAGGTTGCCGCGGGCGTTTCCGCCGTGTTCGCGGTTCTCGATGCCGCCGGCATCGAGCCTCGCGACCGTCGCACCACCGGGCTTTCGCTCCGGCCGCGCTGGCAAAGTGACGGCGACAATTCGCAGCCGCCGAGGACCGTCGGTTATGTCGCCTCGAACAACGTTACCGTGCGGGTTCGCGATCTTGAGGCGTTGGGGGGAATCATTTCGGAAACGGTGAGCGGTGGTGCCAACACCATGTCGGGTCTGCAATTCGTCATCGCCGACCCCGCACCCCTCGAGAAGGAGGCGCGGCGCCGCGCGGTGCTCGACGCGAAGGGCAAGGCCGAACTCTATGCCGAGACCGCCGGCGTTCCGCTCGGTCCGCTCGTGACGGTCAGCGATGGCGGCGTCTTCCGGCCCCAGCCCGAACGGATGATGGCAGAGATGTCCATGCGCGCGGCCGACGCGATGCCCGTGGCCGAAGGGGAGACAGAGGTCCGCGCGACCGTCTCCATGGTCTACGGTATCGGCGAATAGGGGCGCCGCCGCGGCGACGCCCCGTCCGGTCAGGCCGCCACCTTCGCCAGCGCCTGGTCGAGATCGGCGATGATGTCGTCGGCATCCTCGATGCCGATCGAGACCCGGACCGTCTCGGGGTCCGCACCCGCCGCGCGCTGCTGATCTTCGGTGAGCTGACGGTGGGTTGTCGAGGCCGGGTGGATGATGAGCGAGCGGGCATCGCCGAGGTTGGCCACGTGGCTGAAAAGCTCGACATTGTCGATGAGCTTCTTGCAGGCCTCAAAGCCGCCCTTGACCTCGAACGTGAAGAGCGAGCCCGCGCCTTTCGGGCAGATCTTCGCCACCCTTTCGTAATAGGGCGAGGAGGGCAGCCCGGCGTAGGTCACCTTGCCGATCCGGTCGTCCTTCTCGAGCCAGTTGGCCACCTTGACGGCGTTGGCGACGTGCTTGTCCATCCTGAGCGACAGCGTCTCGATGCCCAGTAGCGTGTAATGGGCGCCTTGCGGGTTCATCGTCATGCCGAGGTCGCGCAGGCCGACCGCGATGCCGTGGAAGGTGAAGGCCATGGGTCCGAGGGCCTCGTGGAACTTCAGGCCGTGGTAGGCGGGCTCGGGTTCGGAGAGCGAGGGGAACTTGTCCGAGGCCGACCAGTCGAACTTACCCGAATCGACGATCACGCCGCCGGTGACCGTGCCGTTGCCGGTGAGGAACTTCGTCGTCGAGTTCACGACGAGGGTCGCGCCGTGATCGATCGGCCGGCAGAGGTAGGGCGTGGCCGATGTGTTGTCGACGATGAGGGGGATGCCGGCCTTGTCGGCCACTTCGGCCACGGCGGGCAGGTCGGTGATGTAGCCGCCCGGGTTGGCGATCGACTCGCAGAAGACGGCGCGGGTGTCATCGTCGATGGCGGCCGCCAGCGCGTCGAGATCGTCGAAATCGACGAACCTCGCCGACCAGCCGAATTTCCGGATCGTGTTGGTGAACTGCTGGACGGTGCCGCCGTAGAGCCGCGTGGAGGCGACCACGTTCCGGCCCGGCCCCATCAGCGGAAAGAGCGCCATGATCTGTGCGGCATGCCCCGAGGAGCACGCGACGGCCCCGGCACCGCCCTCGAGTGCCGCCACTCGGTTCTGCAGCGCGCCGATGGTGGGGTTGGTCAGCCGCGAGTAGATGTAGCCGACCTCCTGGAGGTTGAAGAGCGCGGCGGCATGGTCGGCATCGCGGAAGACGAAGGCGGTCGACTGGTAGATCGGGACCTGACGCGCGCCGGTGGCGGGGTCGGGTGGGGTCCCGGCGTGGACCTGCATGGTATCGAAGCGGTGTTCGGTCATCGTTATCTCCCTTGGTTTTCTTCCGGACCTGCTCGCTCGTCGTTAGCCTGCGGCGACGGTTCTGAGCAGAAAGACGTAAAAGGCGCGGCCCCGGTGTTCGGCCGCGCTCACGGATACCGCGAGACGTTCCATGATGCCGCCGCGCCGCTCCACGAGTTCGAGCCGCTCGACGATTTCACGGCGCGTCAGCAGGATCTCGGGGGCGGGCAGCCCCCCGGTATCGAAGCCCGTCAATGCCGCGAAGGGACGGCGCTGGCCCGAAGAGATGCCGAAGTAGCACCGTGCCGCGTCGTTGTAATATTGCACGAGCCCGTCACCGTCCGCGACGAAGACCGGATCGACGATCATCTCGAGACCGGCGCGAAGTTCGTTGTCCGGCACGATGGCGACGGCGAAAGTGGAGACGTCGCCCGCGCCGTCGAGCATCGGGACGACAAGTCGCCGCCAGAGTCTCACGAAGACTCGCGCCGGAGGTTCGTGCACGGAGAGCACCCTCTCGCGGCGAAGCATGGACGCGGTGTAGAGGGCGGCGCTGAACGCGCCGATGTGGCTCTGCTCGTCCGCGGTCGACATTCCGGTCATGTCGAGGCCGTGGTGATTGACGATCTCGGCGCCGTAGTGGTCGTATCGGAAGTCATGGCCTTCGCGCCGCACCAGCATCATCCATCGGTCGAGACCGTCGAAGTCCTCCAGCCGGAGGCGGCTCTGCTCGATCAAGCCCCCGGGCGCCGCGAGGGCGTCGCAGATCTCGCTGAAACTCCGGAGGACGGGGGTTCCGAGGTCCGCGGTGCGCGGTGACCAGCTGATGACAGGCGGCGCTGCGCCATGGGCCTCGAAGAGGGCGCTTGCGAGACCCGTGTCGCCGGCAACGAGGCTCGCGGCAAGTCGCTGAACATCCGTCGTCAGGTCACTGGTCCCTGAAGGTTCATCTCGATCCCCCCACAACACGTCATCTGGCTCCGTTGCGCATTACTCCAGTCAGGAGGCGCTATTGGTGCGTTGCTTCCACCCCGGCATCAAGCCGAAAGTGTCTTTCTACCGCATCCAGAACCCCTCGCGCCGGATCGCATTCCTGATCGCCTGTTCCTTTCGCGGCAGGTTCTCCCGGTCGAAGAGGGTGCGCACCTTCCGGCCGCGCCCCTGGTAGATCATCCGTTTCATCGGGTCGTATTCCTTCAGGACCCGCTTGACGCGGTTCGGTGCGGCGACGGCTTCGAGCACCTCGATGGCCCGGTCGCTTTCCCGCGCGTAGGCAAGCGGCAGAACCCGCCAGTGACAGGTCACGTCGCCGTCGAGACCCTCGAGGTCCGGCCCCGGCCGTCCACCGCCGAGCCCGTGGATGACGAGCGGCAGTGCGATCTGGTCGAGCCAGGGATAGATCTCCTGACAGACGAGTTCCGGCGGCGGATCATCGCGGATCATCAGCATCGCCTTGATCATCCGCTCGTGGAAGAGGCGCGGACAGGGTCCGTGAAACCAGGCGGCGTTGAAGTAGAGATATCGCTCCCAGTGCTCGTCGGGCTGGGACAGATCGAGGCTCGAGGCGAAGTCGAGCCCGAGCCTGTCGTGGAGCGCGCGCCAGATCGCGCCGTAGCCGGGGCCGTAGAGCTCGATCTTCGGCCATGTCGCTTCGCGCTTCATGGATGCGGAAGGACGGGCGGAATGGAAGGGGACCTCGCTCAGCGCTCCGGTCACGATCGTATCGGTATCGAAGAAGACGAAGGGCTCGCCCTCGGGCAGGACGGCGAGCGCCTCGACCTTGTTGCCATGGGGATAGGAGGCCCCGAAATGCACCGCTTCGAAGGGCATGACCTCGGCGCCGAAGTCCTCCAGAAGCGCCCGCGCCCCGGCGTCAGCGATGCCGGGCGGTTTCGGCCAGAGCGGCCCCGGGGCCGGGTCCGCGACGATGAGACGTCCCCCGAAGGCGGGATCGGAGTGGCGCAGCGAGGCGGCGAAAAGCACCGCCTCGTAAGTCAGCCGTCCAGCGCCGCCGACGATCAGAATGTTCATTGGGACGCCCGGATTGCATGCCGCACGGGATCATAGGCGGCCGAGGCGGAAAGCAGAAGCCCCCTGGCGCCGCCGCCGGGTCGTGGCGCGCCGTGCTCAGTCCGCGAAAGACGGCAGCACGGCACTCCCGAGACCGGGACAATCGAGCGAGCCGATCGAAAGCCGGCCGCCTTCGACCCTCAGAAGCGTGGTGTCGCCGGGCCGGTGGTAGAGGTCGGGGTGCGCCACGAGAAACGCCGCCTGCTCGGCCTCCGGCGCCACCTCCATCCCGCGCACGTAGTGGTGGCCGTTCCGCTCGACATGGCGGCAGCCGATCAGCGTCGCGAGCGCGAGGTCCTGCTGGACCGCGAGCCCGGCCTGCGTGGTCAGGTCTTCGGCGGACATGAAATATCTGTCCGCGCCCGCTTCGGCGTTGAGCCGTGCGCAGCGGGCACGGTTCAGGAGCGCACGATAGAGCCCCTTGCAGGATTTCGAGGAGACCCCGGTGTAGCCAAGCCCGATCGCAGCGGGAAAGGCGGCGAGGCTGTCGTCCGATTCGTCGATTTCGACCGGCTTGAGCGCGGCAAGGCCCGTGACCCCGGCGGCAAGCGCCCGCGCCCGGGCGATGGGCTGCTCGATGAACAGCACCGAGGCGGAGAGACGCGCAAGGGCGGGGTCGGCCGAGATCGCGCGCCAGAGCTCGATGATGCCATCGGCATCGCCGAATTGCTCGTTTCCGTCGAGCGTCGCGCTGTAGCGGGGCAGGGTGTCGAGCACGGCCGCGATGGAGCGGAGGCGCTCGAGGTCGGCCGGAATGTCGCCGCCGACCTTCAGCTTGAAATGGTCCACTCCGTAAGCCGAGATGACCTCTTCGAGGGTCTCCGGCAGCCCGTCGTTCAGCCGGCTTCGCGCCGGGATGTCGGCATCCCGGATCGGGTCGAGAAGACCCACGGTGTGTCGCAGGGCGATCTCGCGCGCCGGCCGGAGACTTCCCAGAAAGTCGTCGATGTCGAAGCCCGCGAGGTCCGGTGTCAGATCGGCGGTCAGGCCGAAGACATTGGCGTTCGCCGCGTCGAAGAGGCTGACACCGAGAAGCCGGAGGAGCGCGTCGAGGACGGCGCGGTCGACGACGGCGGTGCCGAAGCTCGCGACAAGCCCGGGGTAGCCCGCCTCGGCGCAGGCGGAGCGGTGGGCGGTGTCTGCGAGGGCATGAAGCGCGAACGGGCTGCGAGGGCTGCGTTCGGCGGTATAGATGTCGGCTGCAAGGCGGGCCGAGCCGCGCAACTGGTCGAAGTTCTCTTCGTTCGTGAGCCCCGGCGACTTGTCGAACCATTTCGGCACAAGAAGCTCGGCCGACATTCCCGTCCCCTCGCGCCCGTCTGCGAGCCTGATGCGGGCCGTGACGAAGAGTTGCGGGGCCTCTGTCAGTGTGACGATGCCGAAGCGGAACGGCATCCTGAGATGCACGTCGCGCTCGTGGAAGGTGATCTCCTCGACCGTGAGCGTAAGAGCGTCGCTCATGTCAGCCCCTCGAGGACGCCCCTGAGGTAGCCAATGGATCGGGCCGCACAGGCGGGCCCGTCGGGGATGTAGACGAAGGGCTCCACCGCGACCCAGCCCCGCCAGTCGTGCCGCTTGAGCGTGGACAGCACCGGTCCCATCGGGTCGCTCCCTTCGCCGGGGCCGCGCCGGTTGACGTCGTTGACCTGGACGTGGGCGATGAGCCCGCTGCCGAGATGGCGGTCGAGAACCTCCGCGGGGTCGAGGCCCATGGCGCGCGTGGCCGAGCAATCCACCATCGTTCGGAGGGCGGGATTGCCGATCTCGCCGATGAGCGCCGTGGCGTCCTCGACGGTGTTGACGAAGTTGGTCTCGGCGCTCGAGAGCGGCTCGACGCAATAGACCACGCCTGCCGTCTCTGCTGCTTCGGCGGCGGCGGCGAAGCAGTCGCGAGCCTGCGCCCGCGCCTCGGCCTCCCGGCCTTCGGGAAGGTGGCGCTGTTTTGGCGAGCCGTGTACCAGGACCTCGGCACCGAGTTCGCTTGCAAGCTCCACGAGGCGGCGCATTACCGAGACGGTCCTGTCATGCACCTCTGCATCTTCGGAGGTGACCGAAAGGCCCTCGGGACTGACCATGAGCCAATGGAGGGAAGAGCAGGCGATGCCCGCATCGGACAGGCTTCGCCGCAGGGCGGCGACATCGCTCGCCCCCAGGTCGCGGGGGTCTTCGGCGAGGGTGAAGGGGGCGATCTCGAGGGCGTCGTAACCGAGCTTCGCGGCGAAGTCGCATTGCTCGGCGAACGACATTTCGCGGATCACTTCGCTACAGAGCGACAGCTTCATCTCGGGCCTTCCTTCCTGTTTCGCGGCACTCGGTCGGCGCCGCGCCGCGCTCCTGCCGAAGCGGGTCTGCACCCCTTGTTCATTCCTCCGATACCGCGCGGTGCGTCGCCGGTCGAGGGTTGCCCGCCAGGGGCCGGAGGGCTGTTCCGAGCAGCAATCAGACGCCGCTTGACGGAATCGGATTCTACAAGTTACCTACCGTTAGGTAACTTAGGGAGGAAGTTCAATGAGCGTGCTAAACCTGGGCAGAGTCTTCGGGGTCGCGGGCCTCGTGAGCGTCGCGGCGACCGGCGCGGCGCTGGCGGAGTGGGAGCCCGACAAGCCCATCAACATCATCGTGCCGTGGGCCGCGGGCGGCTCCACCGACCAGGTCACCCGGGTCGTCGCGCCGATTCTCGAAGAGGCGCTGGGCACCCCGGTCGTCGTCGTGAACCAGCCCGGCGCCTCCGGCTCGATCGGCACCAAGGCCGCGCTCGACGCGCCGCGTGACGGCTATACCTGGACCGCGAACGCGATCGCGAACAACGCCACCTATTCGGTGACCGGACTGGTCGAGGACACCTCGATCGAGGACTACCGCATCTACCTGCACGTCGCGAACGTGCCGGTGGTCAGCGTGAATGCCGACGCGCCCTACCAGGACTTCGGCGAGCTTCTGGAAGCTATGGAATCGGGCGATG
>Ga0008833_1001381_pt1 | contig 10943 bp, 9 predicted proteins | sample HotLakConsoUCCLE_FD_62216 | JGI IMG/M metagenome (GOLD analysis project Ga0008833, IMG submission 62216) | Hypersaline microbial mat communities from Hot Lake, Washington, USA - Hot Lake Consortium UCC-LE | ecosystem: Environmental > Aquatic > Non-marine Saline and Alkaline > Hypersaline >... | reverse complement strand
TCTCGAGTTCACCGGCGGTGAGGGGGAGGCGGGGCGGGGGCTCGACCGCGACCGGATCGAACCGGGTGAGGTCGAGATGGCCGGGCCGCAGGACCTCGGCCACGGGGGGCGTCGCTGATGCCCTTCGGTCTCGACGGGATCGAGGTCGGTCTCATCATCGTCTTCCTGACGCTCTTCGCCGGCATCATGACGGGCTTTCCCGTGGCCTTCGCCATCGCCGGATCGGCGGTGGTCTCCTTCGCGATCATCGCGGCCCTCGACAGCGCGGGGCTGCTCGTTCACCAGGCCATCGACACGTTCTCGGGCGATTACGCGGCGCTTCTTGCCGAAGGGGTGGCGCGCGAGGCGATCTCGGTCTTCCGCTACCCCGAATTGCCCCGGATCGAGGAACCGCTGTTTCCGCGCGGCTGGGAGGAAGCGCTCAGCCGCAACATCTCCTTCGTCGTCAACCGGATGAACGAGAGGGTGATCGCCGGGGCCTCGATCGAGACGCTTCTGGCGGTGCTGATGTTCGTCATGATGGGGATCACCCTCGAACGCTCGCGCATCGCCGAGGACCTTCTGAAGACCATGGCGCGGGTCTTCGGGCCGCTGCCGGGGGGGCTCGCCGTCTCGATCGTCGTGGTCGGCGCGTTTCTCGCGGCCTCCACCGGCATCGTCGGGGCGACGGTGGTGACGATGGGGCTGCTCGCGCTGCCGACGATGCTGCGGGCGGGCTATGCGCCGGAACTGTCGACGGGGGTGATCGCCGCGTCGGGGACGCTGGGGCAGATCATTCCGCCCTCCATCGTGATCGTGCTTCTGGGCTCGCTCGCGGGCGACCTCTACGCCTCGGGCCAGCAGCAGCGGGCCCTGCTCGCCGGCTGCAACGACGCGCTGACGCTTCTGGGCGAGCCGGCGGTGCTGTCGGTGGGCACGCTCTTCCAGGCGGCACTTCTGCCCGGCATCCTGCTCGCGGGGCTCTATGCGGCCTATGCCTTCGGCTACGCGGTGGTGAACCCCGGCAAGGCCCCGCCCGTCGAAGGTGGCGCGGTTTCCTCGGAATACGTCACCCGGGGCGAGGCGCTGACCTGGTATCTCGCGGTGCCGGTGCTCATCGTCGCCGTGCTCATCGGGGCGGGGCAGGCGGGCATCGTCGGCAGCCAGAACCTGACGGTGCGGGAGAATACCGTCGGCGAGCGGACGAACCTTCTCAGAACCAACGTGTCGGACGAATGCCGGGAGGCGATGATCGAGTTGCACGGTCAGGCGCGTTGGGACGCCTCGCTGGCCGCCCTCGAAGCGGGCGGAGAGGCGGAGGCGCCGCGCGATCTCACCGGTGAGGAGCTTGCCGCCGCCCGAGACGCACGGCTCGCCGGCGCCGCCCCCATCGGCCCGGCCTTCGCGGCGATCTTCGGCTTTATCGCCATCGTCCTCGCGCTGGCGCGGGGTGTGGCGCCCTCGCGGCCCGCCTGGCCGCTTCTGGTGGGGGCTGCTGGGATCGCCGCTGCGTTCGCGCTGGACTGGGTCGCGCTGTCGCCGCTGGCGAGCCCCGGCACGCGCACGCTGGCGCTTGCGGTCCCGATCCTCGCGACGCTCTACGGGCTCAGGGTCGCCGCGCGCCGTCTCGGGCAAAACGACCTCATCCGCGTGGTGTTTCCACCGCTCGTGCTCATCGTCGCGGTGCTGGGCTCGATCCTCGCGGGCATCACCAACCCCACTCCGGCAGCGGCCCTCGGGGCGGGCGGGGCGATCATGCTCGCCGCCTACCGCAAGCTGAGAGACGAGCAGCGCACGGGACGGACGATACTCATGGCCGCGCTCGCGGTCGTGGTGATGCTTCTTCTCGGCGCGAATTTCGACCTCCGCATGGGCCGCGAGACGGTGCCTTTCGAGGACCGCGCGGCCTTTCTCGTGGCGATGGCCGCCTATCACTTCGCGATGTTCGGGCTCCTTTACGCCTGCTGGGTGCTCTGGCGCACGGCGGTGCTCGGCCCGGTGGTGCGCGAGACCGCGAAGGTGACCTCGATGGTGTTCACCATCCTGATCGGGTCGCAGCTTCTGAACCTCGTGGTAATCTCCTTCGGGGGCGAACACTACATCCAGCAGTTCCTCAGGAGCTTCGACGAGGAATGGAAGGTGTTCCTGCTCGTCATGGCGATTCTCTTCCTGCTCGGCTTCGTGCTGGATTTCCTCGAGATCATCTACATCGTCGTGCCGATCGTCGGCCCGGTGATCTACGGCGGCACGCTCGACCCGTCCTGGGTGACGATCATGATCGCGGTGAACCTGCAGACCTCGTTTCTGACCCCGCCGTTCGGCTTCGCGCTGTTCTACCTGCGCGGCGTGGCGCCGCCGAGTGTCACGACGGCGCATATCTACCGGGGCATCCTGCCCTTCGTGCTCATCCAGATCCTGGGGCTGGGCCTCCTGTGGCTCTTCCCCGGGGTGGTGACGATACTTCCCGATCTGATCGGGAATTAGCGGCTGCCTCTTGACGGCGCCCCGGCGCGAGCAAATCTCTTCCCTCGGCGGCGTTTCTCCCTGTCTTCCGACACGGGCGCCGCCACGGATCCTTCCAAGATGGACAGCTTTGTTTCCTTCCTCCCGGCGCCGGTTTCCGGCCGGGCCGCAACCCATGTCGATGCCGCGCCCGCGCGGGTCTTCGCACTTGTTTCGGATGTGCTCATGTGGCCGGCCTGGGACGGCGCCGTGGCGCATACAGCGGCGCATGGCGGCCTCGGGCCGGACGCCGAGTTCGAATGGCTCGCGGGCGAGCGCCGCTTCGCCGCGCGGGTGAGAATTCACGAACCCGTGCACCGGATCTGCTGGTCGGCGCGCACGCTCGGGCAGCGACAGGTCACCTCTTGGGAGATCACGCCGCAGGGGGCGGGTGCAGATGTCATGCTGGAGGAGAGCCGGGCGGGCATGTTGCCGATGCTGATGCCCGGACATGCGCGCCGGGCGGTAGAGGTGGCCGTCGCCGCCCGCCTCGCGGCGCTGAAGAAGGCGGCCGAACGGCGCAGGTCGCGGGCCGCCTGAGACCGCCGGGGCGGCCGAACTCCGCGGTCCGGGTTCAGGGGCGCGGGAAGTTCGGCCGGTCGGTGTTGTAGTGTTCCGCCAGATAGTCGAGGACCTTCGTCCTGTCGGGTTCGGGGATCGGTTGCATCCCCTGATCCTCGACCATCCATTCGAAGAGCTTGTCCCAGCCCTCGCGAGTCTGGCCCTGCTGGGCCACGAGCATCTCGGAATGGCAACCGGTGCAGTACTGGTAGGCGAGGTCGACGCCCTCGGCCTCGACAAACGCACCGTCCTGCGCGAGGGCCGACATGGGAAACATGGCGGACAGCACGAAGACCGCTCCGGCCTGCCAGTTTGTCTTGAGATCAATGGTCACGTTCGTTGCTCCGGTCTTTCCCTGCTGCGTATGTGGCAAATGACGGGGCGCGCATGTGACACGCGCGCCCCCCTGAACCTGGTGCGAGAGCCGGCCGTCAGCTCGAGCGGACCGCCACCTTGTGCATCGAGTTGTTGAGGTACCCCTTGGGGTTCCAGGCGATGGCGAAAGGCTGCATCTCGTCCTCGTCGTCGGTCGCCCGCGCCCAGATCTCGTAGTAACCGGACTCGGGCAGGCTGACGTCGAGACGGAAGTTCTGCCAGGCCCCGTCGTTCGCCGGCTCGTCGAGTTCGGCGGTTTGCCAGGTCGCGCCGAAATCCGTCGAGATGTCGACCTGCCGGATCGTGCGGTCGCCCGACCATGCATGACCGCGCACCTGCGTCTCGCCGCCGATCTCGTCGCCGTCGGCGGGATGGGTGATGAGCGACTTCACCGGCATCCGCTCCATGATGACGAAGTCTTCCTCGGGGATCTCCTGGCCGGGCGCGATGGGGTAGCCCGGCACGCGGTAGGAGGTCCCGCCCATCTTCGGACCGTCATGGACCTGATCGCGCAGCTGGATGCGGGTGAGCCATTTCTGCGAGCAGGAGCCGGGCCAGCCCGGAACGACGAGCCGCAACGGCGCGCCGTTGTGGATGTGTATCGGTTCGCCGTTCTGCTCGAAGGCGATGAGCACGTTGTCGGTCATCGCCTTCTCGATCGGCAGGCCGCGGGAGATCGGAATGAGGTCGGGGTCGCCCGAAAGGTGTTCGTCGGCACCGTAATGCCCGGTGTAGACCACGCTCGACTGCACGCCCGCTTCCTCGAGGACGTCCTTCAGGCGCACGCCGGTCCACTCCGAGCAGCCCACCGCGCCGACCGTCCACTGGTTGCCCGAGGCGGGCGGGTTGAAGTAGGCCCGGCCATTGCCGCCGCATTCGATGACGAGCGCCATGGTGACGACCTCGAATCGCTCGCGCAGGTCGGCGATGGAAAGCTCGAGCGGGTTGTCGACGTTCCCGTCGATGGTGAGCGTCCAGGTGTCGGGGTCGACATCCATGGGCTCGAGACCGTTGTTGCGGATGAAATGGCGCGATGTCGGCGTGATCGGGTCATCGAGCAGATGCGCGGGCGTCTCGGCGTTCAGCGGCCTGTCGTTCAGAACGGCCAGACCGTCCTTGCCGTCGATCGCTCCGGCCTGGGCGAACGCCCGGGTCGAGGTCATCTGAAGCGGGACGGAAACTCCGAGGATTGCGGCGGCCGAGAAAAGGCCGGCACTGCCGAGAAACCGCCGCCTGCTCGCGCTGTCCGGGGCCCGGCTCTCCGGCTGTACGACCTCTTCGAGTGTGTGGGTGTCCTTCGGCATCATATCCTCCCTGATCAATGCTGATGTGCGGAACACTAGACACTCCGAAACGTCTTGTCATGGGAGATTGTTCCGAAAGACGTGCTGAAAATCACGTGGCACGGCGATCGTGGCGCGCGCCGCGCCGGACTGCATGTCCGGAGGTGCGGTGCGAGACGACGTCCCGCTTGCCTGGGTTGTTGCGCCTTCACGCGGCGAGCCCGGCAGGATCGCACCTGCCGGGCTCGCTTTTCACGGATCGGAGAGAGGGGCCGGAGCCGATTCCGCCAATTCGCGATCAGCTCACCGCATCCTCGCCCGTCTGCCTAACGCTTGCCGTCATGGGCAGCGGAGCCTTTGCCCGAGTTGCGGTCACCCTTGGCCGTGCCGTCGGTCTTGCCACCCTTGTGGTTCTCGGCGTTGTTCCGCGGGCCGGACTTGCCGGGCGAATTCTGGTCGCCGTTGCCCCACCCGTTGTCACCCCTCTGTCTGTCCGGTTTGCCCGGCTTCGACTTGGGCTTGGACTCCGGTCTCGATCCGGGCTTCGGCCTCGATCCGGGCTTCGGCTTCGCCTCGGGCCGCGGCTTCGCCTCGGGCTTCGGCTTCGCCTCAGGCTTCGGTTTCGCCTCGGGCTTCGGTTTCGCCTCGGGCTTCGGTTTCGGTTTAGGCTCCGACCCCGGCCTCGGACCGGGCTTCGGCTTCTGCTCGGGCTTGGGTTTCGCCTCGGGCTTCGGTTGAGGCTCGGGCTTCGGCTGAGGCTCGGGCTTCGGGTCCGGTTCTGGCTCCGGATTCGGTGCCGGATCCGGTTGGGGGTCAGGTTCAGGAGTGACCGCCGGTTCTCGCGGCGTGGACGCGTCGTCGTCGTCGTTGTCCGATCGCACCGGCGTTCTGCGTTCATTCGGGAAGCGCTGGAAGAACGACAAGAGGCCGCCCCCGCCGTTGTTCGTGATGCGGTTGTCGGCGACAGCGCTGCGCGCGGTTCCGGTCGTGGCCCCGTCGCAATTCATCTCGGCCTGAAGCGCGAGGGGAATGTTGGCGTCCAGCGCTTCGCACCAGACGGTTTCGGCGGGCGCGTATCGCGCGACGTTCGCGTCCGCGACGCCGGCTGACCCGAGCCCCCCCGCGAGGGCGGAACCGGGCGTCAGCGCGACCCCCAGCATCAAGGCCCGCAGGGCACCCGCATGTCTTCTCGATGATCTGGATATCATGGCTCTACTGGCTCCGTTTCTTGCTGCTCGTCGGGGATGTGGCGCGCAGTGCCACGCCGCGACCGACCCTCCCCGTCTCGATAGCCGGAAAATGCCGAATCACAAGAAGAATGGCGGAATAAGGGACTAAATGTGGCGCAAATTGGGAAGATATGTCCAACATCGGCCACATTGTCCGTCTCAAAGTCCCTTAGGCGGCCAGCGGCTTCCGGCGCGGGCCGAGGACCGAGAACGCCACCACTTCCCGAGGGTCACGGTGCGCGGGTATCGGGCAGGGAGATCTGCGCCACCTGTTCGGCGATCGGGTCGGTCGAGAGCGGGTGAGTGTCGACCTCGTGCTCGGCCGGGTCGCCGATCGCGCGCCATTCGCCGCCCTTGTAGACCTCGAGGGCGGAGAACTTCGCCTTGTAGCCCATCTTGCGGGAGCCGGGCACCCAGTAGCCGAGATAGACGTAAGGCAGGCCCGCCTCGAGGGCGATGCGGACGTGGTCGAGAATGACGTAGGTCCCGAGGCTCGCGGGCGCGTCTTCGGGGTCGTAGAAGGAATAGACCATCGACAGCCCGTCATCGAGAACGTCGGTGAGGCAGACCGCCGCGAGGTCGGGCTTGCCGCCGGTGTCGCGGGCATACTCGATGACCCGGCTCCGGATCGGGGTTTCCTCGATCATCGCGGCGAACTCGAAGATGTCCATGTCCGCCATGCCGCCGTCGGCGTGCCGGCTGTCGAGATAGGTGCGGAAGAGCGCGTACTGGTCCTCGGTGGCCCAGGGCGAGGTGGCCTCGCGGCGCAGACCCGCGTTGCGCTTCAGGATCCGGCGCTGGGACTTCGAGGGCTTGAAGTCGGCCACCCGGATGCGGGCCGAGAGACAGGCCGAACATTCCGCGCAGGACGGCCGGTAGAGCACGTTCTGCGAGCGGCGGAAGCCCTGTTTCGAGAGCGCGTCGTTGAGCTTCGAGGCATATTCGCCCTGCAGCGCGGTGAAGAGCTTCCGCTCCATGCGCCCTTCGAGATAGGGGCAGGGCTGCGGGGCCGTCACGTAGAATTGGGGCGCGATGGGTAGGGTGTGGCGCATGGCTTTCCGAGAGACGATGGGACGGAGCCTAGCAAGGCGCCGTCCGGTCGCCAATCCCCCAAAATGCCCCGGATCGGCGCGGAGCCGCCGCGCCCCGGGGTCGCGAGGCGCGGCCTGCGCGGCCCGGGGCAGCCGCGCTCAGGCGGCGGCGGCGCGGTTGATCGCGGCGGTGCCGAGGACGTGGTCGGTCAGACCCTGCCGGCGCGCCGACATCAGCATCAGGACGATCGAGACGAGTTGCAGCGGAAAGACCGCGACCGAGACGAAGTAGCCGGCGGTATGGAGAAACGCCGTCGCGCCGTCGAAGCGCAGGCCCTCGCGGGTTCTGAGCTCGATCGAGGTGAGCCGCATTCCCGGGGTCGCCGAGCCCGACGCGAGGCTCCACCAGCGGTAGAGAAAGCTCACGACCGCGTAGACGAGGGGCAGGAAGAAGGCGCCGATGAAGGCGGTCAGGACCACCGCGACCCCGGTGAGAAGCGAGATCAGGATGACGTCGATCACCCAGGCCACGGCGCGTTTCGTCACCGTGTCGGCATAGAACTCTGGGTGCGTGTCCGGGGCCGGAAGCCCCCAGTGCGGAGCGGTCATCGTGTCGTGCATGGTAGTCCCATCGTGGCTGTCTTGAAACCCTCCGGGCAGCGGGAAACGGGGCTGCCCGGGGCAATCGCGCGGTGCTGATCCCGCCCGCGCGCTTGCGGGCCCCGGTGTTGCGGGGCCCGCAAGCGGGCGTCAGGCGGTTTCTTCGCCGGCGGCGTTCGAGCGGCGCTCGCGTTCGTCCATGAACTGGTCGAACTCGGCCTTGTCCTTGGCTTCGCGGAGCCGCTTCAGGAAGGCCTCGAAGCTCGACTGTTCCTCCTCGAGCCGGCGCAGGGTCTCGGCCTTGTAGGCGTCGAAGGCCGAGTTGCCGGAGGTCTTGAAGGCGGTGCGGGCGTTGAGGACGCGGCGGTTGCCGCAGGAACCGGAAAACATGCGCTTGCTCCAGATCATGTAGGCGAGAAGGGCGAGGCCGACGGGCCAGAAGAGGATGAAGCCGAGCACCATGGCGGCGATCCAGGCGCCCTTGCCCTTCGCGTCGAGCCAGGCTTCGGATCGCTGGAACCAGTTGCCTTCATGGTGGCCCGTGTCGGCGGACGGGGCGGCGGCGGGGGTCATGCGTGTCTCCTTTCGGTTGATGTGAAGTCCGTTCACATTCCGAAGATGAGAAAGCTGGCGCCCGATTTCAAGAAGAAATGTGAAGCGGCTTCACATTTTCGATTTCATGTCGTGAAATCAGAGAGTTGCGCGCCCGTCAGGCGGTGCAGAACGGCCGGGCCGATGGTGAAGACGTGCCTGGGCGTGCCCGCCGCGGGCCAGACTTCGGCGAACTCCATCAGCCGCGGGTCGAACCACATGCGCACCGGGCCGGTGAGGCCGAGGGGCGAGACGCCGCCGATGGCGAAGCCGGTCCGGGCGCGCACCTGCTCGGGGGTGGCGCGGTCGAGCGGCTCGCCGGCGAGGGCCGAGGCCTTCGCGGGGTCGACGCGGCCGCCGCCGGCGGTGAGAAAGAGCACGACCTCGTCCGACCGGCTGCCGTGGAAGACGACGGACTTCGCGATCTGGTCGAGGGCGCAGCCGATGGCGGCGGCGGCTTCGGCGGCGGTGCGGGTGCCCTCGGCCATCTCGACGGGCCGGGTCTCGAGCCCGGCTTCGGCGAGGGCGGCGGTGACGCGTTTGAGGCTCTTGCTCATGGGCGCAGATTGCCCGGGTGCAGGCGGATGTCCAGAGCTTGACCCCGCCGCCGCCCGGTTCGATGGTCGTGGCGATGACCGAGAAAACCTTCGAAAGCCGGATCACCCGCACGCCCCAAGCCTTCGACCCCGACCGCGGGCGCGAGCTGCGCGACGCGTTCGGCGCGGGCGGGGCGCTGGGCGAGCTTCTCTCTGGCACCGGCGGATCGAGCCCCTTTCTTGCCGGTCTCGCGGAGCGCGAGGGCGACTGGCTGCGCACCGCGCTGGCCGGGGAACCCGAAGCGGCGCTGGCGGACCTGCTCGCGGAGACGGAAGGGCTCTCGGGGGGCGAGACGGGGCCGGGGCTCAGGCGGCTGAAGCGGCGGGCGGCGCTGCTTGTCGCGCTCGCAGATCTCGGCGGGGTCTGGTCGCTCGAGGAGGCGACCGGCGCGCTCACCCGCTTCGCCGACGCCGCCGTCGGGGCAGCACTTCGCACAGCACTCGCCCCCGAGATCGCCCGGGGCCGCATTCCGGGGCAGGGCGAGGAGAACATCGCCGAGGGGGCTGGCCTCGCGGTCATCGCGATGGGCAAGATGGGGGCGTTCGAACTGAACTACTCCTCCGATATCGACCTCATCTGCCTGTTCGACGAGACACGATTCGCGGAGGACGACTACGCCGAGGCGCGCTCGGGCTTCGTGCGCGCGACCCGGAAGATGTGCGCTCTGCTGTCGGAAAACACCGCCGAGGGCTATGTCTTCCGCACCGACCTGCGGCTGCGCCCCGACGCCGCCGTCACACCCGTGGCGATGTCGATGGCCGCGGCCGAACGCTACTACGAGAGCGCGGGCCGGACCTGGGAGCGGGCCGCCTACATCAAGGCGCGCGTCTCGGCCGGTGATTTCGCAGCGGGCGAGCGGTTTCTCGAGACGCTCGACCCCTTCGTCTGGCGCCGCCACCTCGACTACTGGGCGATAGAGGATGCTCATGACATGCGCCTCAGGATCCGCGAGGCGAAGGGGCTGCACGGGGCGCCGACCCATCTCGGCCATGACCTGAAGCTCGGGGCGGGAGGCATCCGCGAAATCGAGTTCTTCACCCAGATCCGGCAGCTCATCGCCGGCGGCCGGCACCCCGATCTGCGCGTGCGCGGCACCGTCGAGGGCCTTTCCCGGCTCGCCGCCGGCGGCTGGGTGCCCGAAGCGGAGGCGGCTGGACTCACCGACGACTACCGCGCGCACCGCGAGCTCGAGCACCGGGTGCAGATGATCGCCGACCAGCAGACCCATGTGCTGCCGAAGACGGAAGCCGAATTCGCCCGCATCGCGGCACTCGCGGGCCGCGAGCCGGGCGAGCTTGCCGCCGAGATCACCGAGCGCTGCACCCGGGTGCACCGGAAGACCGAGGGCTTCTTCGCGCCCGACACGGGCGGCAGGGAGGCCGCGCCGGAGCTTTCGGAGGCGATGGAGGCGGTCGTCGTGCGCTGGCAGGACTACCCCGCGCTGAGGACCGCGCGGGCGGCGGAAGTGTTCTCGCGGGTGCGCCCGAAGCTTCTCGCAAGGCTCGCGAAGGCCGCCCACCCCGAGACCGCGCTTGGCCATATCGATGGTTTTCTCGCAGGTCTCCCGGCGGGGGTGCAGCTCTTCTCGCTCTTCGAGGCCAACCCCCAGATTCTTGATCTCGTGGTCGACATCGCCGACACGAGCCCCGCGCTCGCGGCCTACCTGTCGCGCAACGCGGGCGTCTTCGACGCGGTGATCGGCGGGGGGTTCTTCGGGCCGTGGCCGGGGCACCGGGCGCTGGCCGACGAGCTTGGCGCGGCGCTGGCCGAAGAGGAGGATTACGAGCGCAAGCTCGACGCTGCGCGGGTCTGGGCGCGGGAATGGCACTTCCGGACCGGTGTGCATTTCCTGCGCGGGCTCATCACCGGCGAGGAGGCGGGCTGGGAATACGCCGACCTCGCCCGCGCCGTGCTCGAGGCGGTCTGGCCGGTCGTGGTGGAGAACTTCGCGCAACGGCACGGGGGTCCGCCCGGGCGGGGGGCCGCGATCGTGGGCATGGGCTCTCTGGGTGCCGGCACGCTCGCGGCGGCCTCGGACCTCGATCTCATCGTGATCTTCGACCCCGAGCGGGTGGAGGCCTCCGACGGGCCGCGACCGCTCGCCGCATCGACCTATTACGCCCGCCTCACCCAAGCTTTCGTGACAGCCCTTTCGGCCCCCACCGCCGAGGGCCGTCTTTACGAGGTCGACATGC